>Ga0247843_1000860_pt1 | contig 67676 bp, 48 predicted proteins | sample LaCruzMarch2017__FD_192420 | JGI IMG/M metagenome (GOLD analysis project Ga0247843, IMG submission 192420) | Freshwater microbial communities from meromictic Lake La Cruz, Castile-La Mancha, Spain - LaCruzMarch2017_8m | ecosystem: Environmental > Aquatic > Freshwater > Lake | place: Spain...
GCGGCGGAGGGGGTGGCGGCGGAGGGGGTGGCGGCGGAGGGGGTGGCGGGCGATCGGGGTTGAGGGTCAGCCCGATGCCCACGAGGACGAGGTGCGCGTCGCCCGGGAAGGCCAGGGCGTCGGTCTGCGGGAGCCAGGTCCAGCCCACCCATGGGCCGAGGTCTACGGGACCCGCGGCGAAGGACCAGCCCGCCCGCACGCGCATCATCGGCGCGGCGACGCTCCCGGTGCGGGCGACGCCGCCGTCGACCTCGACGAAGAGCCGCTCGGCCCCGGTGGCGCTGCGTCCGAGGGGACGGAGCCGGAGGCCCAGGTCGATCCACCCGAGTCCGCCGGCGGAGAGCGCGGGGATGCCCGCCGGGCCCTGCCCCGACGAGCGCGGCGCGAGGCCCGCCCAGCCGACGCTGCCGGTCAGTCCGAGGGCGGGTTGCAGGGCCCACTCGACGCCCAGCGCGAGGCTGCCGCCGAGGGCATAGCGGTCGGCCTGCCAGCCGGTGGCGGGCACCGCCCCGAAGGCGTCAAGGTGCAGTCGCACCTGCGCGTGGGCGGCGCTCGGGAGCGTGAGCAGCGCACCGAGGAGGAGCCCGGCGAGCCCGCGGCCCCGCGACGGGACCCTCTCCGCGCGCCTCGCTCCCTGCAACCGACCAGGCATCGGTGCCTCCCATAGCGGGGCGTGATGGATCTGGCCAAGCTTCCGGCATCAGCCGACCAGGTCGGGCTCGTCGCCGGTGAGCCGCATCGTGCGCCACGCGCCGCGCGCGAAGCGCCACGCCAGCAGCCCCGCCAGCGCGGCGATGTAGCACACCACCCAGGAGAGCGCCGCCACGGGGCCGCCGCCCCAGCGCGCCGTGAGCACGGTCACCGGCACGAACACCCCCCACGAGACGGCGATGCGCACCCGCATCGGCCACGCGGTGTCGCCCGCGGCGCGCAGCGCCTCGCTGATCACCATCGCCGTCGCGTCGAAGAGCTGCCACGCCACGGCCACCCAGAGCAGCGGCACGGCCACGGTGAGGAAGGCCGTGCGCTCGGCGAGGCTGCCCGGGGAGAAGGGCGCGAGCAGCGCGCGCGGGGCGAGGGTGTAGCCGACGCCGACGAGGCCCATCCACCCGGCGGCCACGAGGAGGGTGCGGCGGACGAGGGCGCGCACGGAGTCGGCGGCCCCGGCGCCGATGGCCTGGCCGACGTGGATGGCCCCGGCGTTGGCGAGCCCGAAGGCGGGCATGAAGGCGATGGAGTTGAGCTGGAGCACCGCCATCAGGGCCGCGAGGGCGGCGGTGCCCATGCCCGCGAAGACCACGTCGATGAAGAACAGGAAGGCCCCGAACTCAAGGAACCAGTTGACCCCGTTGGGCAGGCCGAAGCGCAGCACGCGGCGGAACTCGTCCCAGCGCCAGCCGGGCGCCGGCTCGCCGCGGCCGTCGCGCGCGAACACCGCGGCGACGTAGACGAAGCCCGCCGCGGTCGCCACGATGGACGCGATCGCCGCGCCCCGCACGCCCAGCGCGGGGACGGGCCCCGCGCCGTGGATGAGCAGCCACGCGAGCGGCACGTTGAGGACCATCACCAGCACGCTCGACGCGAGGCCGACGCGGGTGTTGCCCTGGCCGCCGAACCAGTTGGCGATGGCCTCGACGCCCACCGCGAGCCCGACGCCCACGAGCCGCAGGGCGATGTAGTCGCCCATGAGGGCGCGCACCGCGGGGGTGTAGTCGGCCCGCGCGAGCAGCCATGGCACGGCCGGGATGAGGGCCAGCGCGACGAGCTCGGCGAGGGCCGCGATGCCGAGGCCGTACCAGCCGTAGCGGCGGAGGCGCGCGCGGTCGGAGCGGCCGGAGAGCTGCGCCGCGAAGCTCTGCACGATGAACGCGACGCCCAGCGGGAGCATGAACACCGCGAGCGCGTTGAGGGCGCCGTTGCCCGTGGCCGCGAGCGCGTCGGGCCCGAGCGGCGCCACCAGCACCGCGTCCGTGAAGCCGACCACCGACTGCGCCGCGCGCCCGAGGATCATCGGCCACGCGAGCGCGAAGAGGTCCCGCACGGTGGGCGGTCGCCAGGGGTGGGTGTCCATGGGTAGAGGGCGCCCACCATAGCCGAGCCGCGGGGGCGGCGGGCGCCTTGACCCGTCCGCCGGGCGATCCCACCCTGCCCGGCCTGTGAGCGCCCTCCCCCCGACGACGTACTTCGCCGCCCTCAGCGGCCTCGGGTGGCTCGCGGTGGTGCTCGTCGCGCGGGCCCTGCGCGGCGGCCCCTACGCCTCCTTCCTCGCGGTGCTGCTCGGCATCCACGCGCTCTCCTCGCTCGGGGTCTTCTCCCACGCGGGCGCGGCGTGGCCGCTGCTGGCCTACCTCCAGGCCGCGGTGTTCGCGCACTTCGCGCTGCTCATCCGCCCGAGCCTGCGGGGCCCGCTCTACCGCGCGGCCGTCAGCGTGCCGGGGTCGTGGTTCGTGGCGGTGGTGTTCCTGTCGGTGCCCTGGGGCGTCGCGCGGGCGCTGGGCTTCCACCCGTCGGGCGCGTGGCTGCCCTTCGTGCTCGCCGCGGCCGGGCTCGTCGACTCGCTCTGGGCCTCCGAAGACGAGCGCCACGTCTGGCTCGACGGCGCCGTCGTCCCCTCGCTGCGCCGCCACGAGACCCGCGGCGACCACGACCCGCGCCCGCTGCGCATCGTGCAGATCACCGACCCCCACATCGGGGCCTTCATGTCCGTCGCGGGGCTCCAGGCCATCTGCGCCCGCGCCGTCGCGCGCGACCCCGACCTCGTGCTCCTCACCGGCGACCTGCTGACCATGGAGTCCCAGCGCGACCCGGCCTGGCTCGCCGCCGCCCTCGCGCCGCTCAAGGCCATCGAGGGCCGCTGCTACGCCTGCCTGGGCAACCACGACCACGAGGCCCTCGCGACCGTGGAGACCGCCCTCGCCCTCAACGGCATCAAGCTCCTGGTCGACGACCTGGCCGTGGCCGAGACGGCCGCGGGGCCCGTGGAGATCCTCGGCTTCGACTTCGTGTGGGGCGACCGGGCGGGGCACCTCCGAAGGGTGACGGAGCGCTTCCCGCGCACCGAGGCGATGCCGCGCGTGGCGATGCTCCACGACCCGGGGGCCTTCCATCACCTGCCCGACGGGAGCGCCGACCTGGTGCTGTCGGGCCACACCCACGGCGGTCAGCTCGGGCTGCTGCGCCTGGGGCTGCGCGGCACCGTGGTGTCGGCGCTCTCGCAGGTGCCCGACCACGGGCAGTGGGCGCTCGGCACCGCGCGGCTGTACGTGCACCGCGGCACCGGGCACTACGGTTTCCCGCTGCGCATCGGGGTGCCCGCCGAGCGCAGCCTGCTCCACGTCCACGGCCTCTGGCGACCGACCGCGGCGTAGCGGGCGCCCGTCACGCGGGCGGCGATTGGCCTTGACCCGTCGGCGCCGCGGGGACTGATCATCGGCGTCGATGACCACGGTGAAGGACCCGCCCGCGCCCACGACCGGCGAGCGCCTGGCGCCGTGGCTGGTCGGCCTCGCGCTCGCCGCCCCGGTGCTCTGGGCCGCGAGCCCGCCCATGTGCGACTTCCCCCAGTACGAGCTCATGGTCGCGCTGCTGCAGCGCTACGGCGACCCCCTCTACGCCCCGCGCGAGCTCTACGCCCGGAGCCTGGCGAACTCCAACCAGGGCTTCTTCGCCCTCGCGCTGCCGCTCGCTTTTCTCACGTCGGCGCGCACGGCCTGCAAGCTCCTCATCGCGCTCTCCATCGCGGGCTTCCCCGTCGCCGCGGCGCGGCTCGGGGCGCACCTCGGCCGCACCCGCTGGGGGTCCTTGCTGGTCGCGCCCTTCGCGCTCGGGCTGATGTTCCGCTGGGGGCTGATCGCCAACCTCCTGGGGCTCGTGCTGTTCCTGCTGGCGGTGCCTTCTCTCGACCGCTACGCCGCAGCGCCCTCACGGCGCGAGGGCCTGCGGGCCGCGCTCTGGGCCCTCGCCTTCGCGGCGGTGCACAACTCCGCGCCCTTCGTCCTCGGGAGCGTCGCCCTCGCGGCCGCCCTCGCGGCCCGCCCGTCGGCCCGCGGGGTGATCGTGCGGCTCCTCCCGCTGGTGCCCGCGACCGCGCTCGTGGGCGCGCAATTCCTCCGGTACCGCACCCACGTCACGTCGGCGTTTCGCACCATCACCGCCCTGCACCACGGCTGGCGGGAGAAGGTCCTGTACCTCCCGCTCAACCTCTACGGCCCGATCGACCCGTCGCTGGCGCTCACCCTCCTCGGGCTCTTCGCGGTCGGCGTCGCGACCCTCGCCTGGGGCGTCGCGCCCGCCGCCAGCGCCGACGCCTCGGAGACCCCGCTGCGCCGCCACCGCTTCCTGCTCGCGGCCGCGCTGCTCGCGCTGCAGTACGCCGTGTGGCCCTACGGCATCGCGGGCACCGGCTGGCTCTACGTGCGCTTCCTCGTCCCCGCGCTCACCCTCGTCGCGGTCGCGGCGCCGCCGGCCGGGGCCCTGGTCCGCGCCCGCCTGGTCGTCGTGCTGGCCGCGCTCGCCGGGGCGCCGCTCATGCTGCTCGCCGTCGCGCCCGCGTTCGAGGCCGCGCACCAGGGCTACACCTCGCTCGACCGCCTGCTCCCCCTGGTCGAGCCGGGCGCCACGCTCGTCGGGCTGAACTTCACCGAGCCCCCCGGCTCGCTGGCGATCTTCAACCACGCGCACGCCCACGTGGTGGCGGTGCGCGGCGGCCGCAGCCACGACCAGTTCTCGGAGATGCCCCACATGCCGGTGCGCTTCCGCGAGGGGCGCTCCTGGGAGACCACCCTCGGACGGGTGTTCCGCCCGACCGACCTGGTGCCCGAGGTCGACGCCCGGCGGTTCCGCTACCTCCTCGCGCGGGTGCCGACGCCGGACATGGTCCCCGCGCTGACGGCCGCGCTGGCCGGCGCCGCGCGCCCGGTGGCCACCTCCGGGGGTTGGACGCTCTACGAGTCGCGGCTCCCCGCGGGCTCGGTGATGGCGCCCGACGCACCGCTGCCGCGCGCGCACCCGCCCACCCTGGGCCGTCGGCTCATGGTGCGCTGACGCGCGGCGGAGTGTCGTTGCGGGAGGGGCGCGCCGCGGGGGGGGGAGCCCGCGCGCCGCGAGGAGGCTCAGCAGGACGTGCCGCTGACCCCGTTGGCCACGGGCGCGCGCCAGGTGCAGTTGTTGAGGCAGGCGTCTTCGTTGTTCTGGTTGCCGTCGTCGCAGAGCTCCTCGGAGGAGTCGACCACGCCGTTGCCGCAGCTCGGCGTCGGCGCGCAGCACATCGCGGAGGCGCTCTGCTCGTTGCACCCGTAGCTCGCGGTGCAGCTGCTGCGCGACGAGCCGAAGGCGCAATTCATCGCCTCGGCCGTGCTCATCGGGATGCCCGAGCTGCTCCAGCCGAAGGTGAAGTGCCCCGCGCCGCCGCCGTTGCGGCAGTGGATCGTGCCGAGAACCCGCTGGGCCGGCACGTAGCTCCACCCCGCGTTGCGGGCGATGAACTGGGGTCGCGAGCACAGGCTCCAGCCCGCGGGGCACAGGGTCTCGAAGTCCTGCTCGCAGACGGCGTCGGAGGGGTGATCGCAGACGATCACGTTGCCGCCGGGGGAGCGCGACAGCAGGTTCGACCCGCCGCCGCAGGCGCCGGTGACCTGACAGGCGCCGGCCGTGCAGGTACCGCTGCACGCCATGCCGCAGCCGCCGCAGTGCGCGGCGCTGGTCCGGGTGTCGACCTCGCAGCCGTCGGCGGGGTTGGCGTTGCAGTCGGCGAAGCCGGCGCTGCAGACGAACCCGCAGGCGCCGGCGGCGCAGGTGGCCGTCGCGTTGGCGCGCACCGGGCACGCGTTGTTGCACGCGCCGCAGCTCGCCACGGCGGTGCGGGTGTCGACCTCGCAGCCGTCGGCGGGGTTGGCGTTGCAGTCGGCGAAGCCGGTGTTGCAGGCGATCCCGCAGGCGCCGGCGGCGCAGGTGGCCGCGGCGTTGGCGCGCACCGGGCACGCGTTGCCGCAGCGCCCGCAGTGGTTCAGGTCGGTGGCGGGGCGCACCTCGCAGCCGTTGCCCGCCTGGAGGTCGCAGTCCGCGAAGCCCGCGCCGCACAGGTAGCCGCAGGCGCCGCTGGCGCACACCGGCGAGGCGTTGCCGCGCGCGGGGCAGGTCACCCCGCACATGCCGCAGCTCGTGGGGTCGATGGACGTCGACACGCACGCGCCGCTGCAGAGCGTCTGCTGCGCGGGGCAGCTCGGCACGCACGCGCCCGCGGTGCACACCTGCCCCGAGGGGCAGGCGTTGCTGCACGCGCCGCAGTGCGCGCGATCGGTCAGGGTGTCGCGGCAGACGCCGCCGCAGGTCGTGAGCCCGGCGCCGCACGAGGTCACGCACGCGCCCGCGGAGCACACCTGCCCCGCGGCGCACGCGGCGTCGCAGGTCCCGCAGTGCGCGCGGTCGGTCAGGGTGTCGCGGCAGGTGCCGCCGCAAGCGGTCTGCCCGGTGGGGCAGCTCAGCACGCAGCCCCCGGCGACGCAGACCTCCCCCGACGCGCAGGTGCGCCCGCACAAGCCGCAGTTCGCGCGGTCGCGCGTGGTGTCGCTGCACGAGCCCGAGCACTCGGTCTGGCCGCCGGGGCAGCTCACGACGCACGCGCCCGCGGAGCACACCCGACCCGCCCCGCAGGCCATGCCGCAGGCGCCGCAGTGCGCCCGGTCGCTCTGGGTGTCACGGCACGAGCCCGTGCAGTTCGTGAGCCCTGGGCCGCAGGAGGTCACGCACACGCCCGCGGAGCACACCTGCCCCGCCCCGCACGCCATGCCGCAGGCGCCGCAGTGCGCCCGGTCGGAGTCGAGGTCGCGGCACGAGCCCCCGCACGACGTCTGCCCAGCCGGGCAACTCACGACGCACGCGCCCGCGGAGCACACCTGCCCCGCCCCGCACGCCATGCCGCAGCCGCCGCAGTGCGCACGGTCGGTCTGCAGGTCGCGGCACGAGCCGCCGCAGCTCGTGAGCCCGGCGCCGCACGAGGTCACGCACATGCCCGCGGAGCACACCTGCCCCGCGGCGCAGGTGGTGCCGCAGGTGCCGCAGTGGGCGCGGTCGCTCTGGGTGTCGCGGCACGAGCCCGTGCAGTCGGTGAGCCCCATGGCGCACGAGGTCACGCACACGCCCGTGGAGCACACCTGCCCCGCCCCGCACGCCATGCCGCAGGCGCCGCAGTGCGCGCGGTCGCTCTGGGTGTCGCGGCACGAGCCGGCGCAGTCGGTCTGCCCGGCGGGGCAGCTCACGACGCACATGCCGTTGGCGCACACCTGCCCCGCGGCGCAGGCGGTGCCGCACGCGCCGCAGTTCGAGCGGTCGGTCTGCAGGTCGCGGCACGAGCCCATGCACGCGGTGATGCCCGTCGCGCAGGAAGCGACGCACATGCCGTTGGCGCAGGCCTGCCCCGCGGCGCAGGCCGTGCCGCAGGCGCCGCAGTGCGCGGGGTCGGTCTGCGTGTCGCGGCAGGTGCCGCTGCAGTTGACCTGGCTCGCGGGACAGCTCAGGGCGCACAGGCCGCTGGCGCACACCTGCCCCGCGGCGCAGGCGGTGCCGCACGCGCCGCAGTTCGAGCGGTCGGTCTGCAGGTTGGCGCACACTTCGGGGCTGCCCGCGCCGCTGGAGCACGCCCGCTGCCCCGTGGGGCACACCGTCGCGCAGCGACCGGCGGCGCACGACTGACCCGCCGCGCAGGCCGCGCCGCAGGCGCCGCAGTGCGCCGCGCTGGTCTGCGTGTTGGCGCACACTCCGTTGCAGAGCACCTCGCTGGCCGTGCACTGCGGAGGCGCGTCGATGCTCGGGATGTCGCGGACGGGCGCGTCGACGACGCCAGCATCGACGGCGCCGCCGAGGATGGATGTCCCGTCGCACCCCAGGGCGAGGGTTGCCACCAGCAGCCATGGCTGTGGACGGCGGGGGGAGGCGATCGATCGTGACAGCAAGAGGGTCGTCCCTTTCTCGGTAGATGGCCGCGCCGAGGCGGCTTCCTGTGGAGGGTGAGATGGTCGCTCACGAAGCGCTGCGGTGCCCACAGATCGAATCATTCGAGGGCGGCGTTGGCGGCGCCCGCCTCGTCGAGCCCGACGGTCTCCGGGCACAGCGCCAGCGACGCCACGGACGCCCGCCCGAGAAACTCCGCCAGCACGAACTTGTCGTCGTAGGAGTGCGGGACATCCGCCGGCGACCGGGGATCCCGGGTGCGATCGAGGATCGTCCGGACCTTCGCCAGGGCCGCGTCCAGCTTCCGCCCGAACTCCGCCTGTTCGTAGCGGTCCATCGCGTGATCCTGTCTAGCGCAGCCAGATGGCGACCGAGCCGGTGCGGCTCGTGGCCGTGGCGTCCCACCACCCGAGGTGCCAGTAGGTGTGCGCGGCGCCGTCGGGCGCGCGGGGCCACGGGTAGCTCCGGGCGTTGCCGACGCCGGTGTAGTCCGACACGTAGTTGGGCCCGAGCGAGCCGTTGTAGCAGTTGCTCGTGTCCATCACGCCGTACGAGGTGGGGTACGTGTCCGTCCACGACACCGACAGGGTGTTCTGGAAGACGTAGCGCATGGCGCCCGTCGCGCTCGGCCCGCGCAGGGTCGTGAGGATCACCGGCACGCACGCGCCCCGCTCGGGCAGCGCCACGGCGGGGTTGGCGTTGAGGAAGTTCACCGTCGACGGCGACGGGATGGTGAACTTGCTGGCCACGTCGTAGGCCGCGGCGGGCCCGGTGAAGAAGTCCGCGTCGCTGCGCGAGAGCAGCATCTCGCTCGAGCGCCGGGCGATGGGCACCGCGGCCAGCGACGCCACGCCCCGGCGGCTGAGCCCGTCGTAGGTGCCGCCGCCCGTCGCGAGGCTGTAGAGGTTGCGGATGCCCGTGTCGCTGTTGAGGGCCGCGACGCTCCCGCGCGACGCGTAGGCCACCAGCGTCCAGCCGCCGCCGTCGGTGGTCATGTCGCAGTACACCTCGAAGGCCGCCGCCCCGCCGACGCCGTCGGGGTCGATGGCGAACACCCCGCTCGGCGCCGCGGGCAGCGTCTCGTGGATGGTGCGGCAGGTCGTCAGCGACCCGCACCGGCCCGCGGCGCACACCCCCGACGCGCAGGCCATCCCGCAGCCGCCGCAGTGCGCTGCGCTCGTGAGCGTGCTGGCCTCGCAGCCGTTGGCCGGGTTGGCGTCGCAGTCCGCGAAGCCCGCCGCGCACGCCACGCCGCACGCGCCCGCCGCGCAGGTCGCCGTGGCGTTGGCGCCTCCCCCGCACGAGCGCCCGCACACGCCGCAGTGCGCGGCGCTCGCGCGGGTGTCGACCTCGCAGCCGTTGGCCGCGTTGCCGTCGCAGTCCGCGAAGCCCGCGGCGCAGTCCAGGCCGCAGCGCCCGAGCGCGCAGGTGGCGGCGGCGTTGGCCCCCGCGGCGCACGCCGTCCCGCACCCGCCGCAGTGGCGCGCGTCGGTGCCCGTAAACACCTCGCAGCCGTTGGCCGGGTTGCCGTCGCAGTCCGCGAAGCCCGCGTTGCAGGCGAAGCCGCACGCCCCGGCGGCGCAGGTGCGCGCGGCGTTGGCGACGGCCGGGCACACGTTGCCGCAGGCCCCGCAGTCGGTGACGTCGGCGCGGGTGTCGGCGCAGGCGCCGCTGCACCGCACCTGCCCCGCCGCGCAGCCCGAGGCGCACGCCGACGCGCCGCCGGAGGTCGCGCAGAGGGGCGTCCCCCCGCTGCAGATCACCCCGCAGGCCCCGCAGCTCGCGGTGCCGTCGAGGGCGGCCTCGCAGCCGTTGCGCGCGTCGCCGTCGCAGTCCGCGAAGCCCGGGGCGCACGCGATGCGGCAGACCCCCGCGCCGCAGACGGGGCGCGCGTTGGTGCCGCCCACGCAGGTGGTCGAGCAGGTGCCGCAGCGCGCCGGGTCGCTCGTGAGGCTGGCCTCGCAGCCGTTGGCGGGGTTGTCGTCGCAGTCGCCGAAGCCCGGCGCGCAGGTGGCCGCGCAGCGCCCCGCGGCGCAGGTGGCCGCGGCGTTGGCGCCCGCCGCGCAGGCCTGCCCGCACGCCCCGCAGTGGGCGGTGGTGACCCGGGTGTCGACCTCGCAGCCGTTGGCGGGCTCGGCGTCGCAGTCGGCGAAGCCCGCGGCGCAGCGGACGGCGCAGCGCCCGAGCGCGCAGGTCGCCGTGGCGTTGGCGCCCGCCGCGCAGGCGGCGCCGCAGGCGCCGCAGTGGGCGACGCTGTCGGTGACGGCGACCTCGCAGCCGTTGGCGGGGTTGCCGTCGCAGTCGCCGAAGCCCGTGCTGCACGCCGCCACCACGCAGGCCCCGGCGGCGCAGCCCGCCACGCCGTTGGGGGCGGCGCAGACCCGCCCGCACCCGCCGCAGTGGCCGACGTCGAGCTGCACCCGGCGGCAGGCGTCGGCGCAGCACGCCTCGCCCGCGGGGCACGCCTGGCGGTCGTTGCAGCCGGGCACGCAGGTCGCCATCGCGCCGCAGACGGTGCCGGCCGCGCACTGGTCGTCGCGGGTGCACCCCACGCACACGTGGCCGACGGGGTCGCAGCGGAAGGTGCCGCCGTCGACGGCGCAGTCGGCGTCGACGGCGCAGCCCGCCTCGCAGCGGCTGGCCGGGGTGCAGTACTGGCCCGCCGCGCACGAGCCGCGGTTGGACGCCGTGCACGCGACGCAGGTGCCGGTGGTGGTGTCGCAGACGCGGAAGCCGAACTCGTTGCCGCCGCAGTCGAGGTTGTCGCGGCAGAGCCCGACGGGGGCGTCGACGCCGACGTCGCCCGCCTCGGCCGCGTCGGCGGGCGCGTCGGGCGCACCCCGGTCGGAGGCCGCGTCGAGGCCCGCGTCGATGCCCGCGTCGAGGCCCGCGTCGAGGCCCGCGTCGATGAGCTCGTCGGCGACGTCGACGCCCACGGCGGGCACGTCGGGGCCGCCGACCACGCTGTTGTTCTCGCAGGCGGGCGCGGCCAGGCCGGCGAACAGCAGACACCCCACGAGGCTGAGCGCGTTCTTCATGCGACGTCCCTCTCCGGACTGCGAACCGGCGCGGAGCGTAACGCCCCCGCGACGACGCCGTACAGGTCGGACGTCACCCGCGCGCCGCGGGCGGGGATCAAACCCGGCGCGGGGCGCGCGATCAGGCGAGGTGGCGGCCGCGGCGCTCCACCCGGGGGCGCGCGGCGGTCAACGAGCCCTCCCCCCCTCCCCGGCGAACCGCTCAGCGCCCGTTCCGGCTCGTTCGTGTTCGCCCCCGCGCCGCTGGGCGACGCCGTGTGCGCTCCGACCCCGTCGGGGGCCCATATGGTACAAGCCGCGCGGCAACGGCCATGGACCCTCGAACCACACCCACACTCACCGGCTGGGGGCGCCTCCCGGCCCCCGGCGTCGAGAGGCTCTCGGAAGACCTCGAGCGCATCACCCGCGGCGCGGTGCTCACCCGCGGACTGGGCCGCTCCTACGGCGACTCCGCGCTCCCGGCGAGGGGCGACGACCTCGTCGCGGGCTCTCGCATGGCCGACCGCATCCTGGGCTTCGACCCGGCGACGGGGGTGCTGCGGGCGGAGGCGGGCTTCTCGCTCGTCGAGCTCAACCGGCTGTTCATGCCGCACGGGTGGTTCTCGCCGGTGACCCCGGGGACGAAGTTCGTGACCCTCGGCGGCATGGTGGCGTCGGACGTCCACGGGAAGAACCACCACGTCGAGGGGTGCTTCGGCGCGCACGTCCGCTCGCTGCGCATGCGCCTCGCCGACGACTCCATCGTGGAGTGCGGCCCCGAGCAGGAGACCGAGCTCTTCCACGCCACCGTCGGAGGTATGGGGCTCACCGGGCACATCCTGGAGGTCGAGTTCGTGCTCGCGCGCATCCCGACCCGGTGGATCCACATGGAGAGCGAGCGCGTGGGCTCCATCGATGAGTTCCTCGCGGCGCTCGGCCGCGCGGCGCCCGCCTTCCCGATGACCATGGGCTGGATCGACTGCCTGCACCGCGGCCGCTCGATGGGCCGCGGCATCCTGATGGCCGGGCGCTGGGCCGAGGTCTCGGAGGCCGGTGAGCTCGGGCCGCGCAACCTGACGCCCCTCACGATGCCGGTCGACCTCCCCAATCTTGCGATCAACGGCCTCACGGTCGCGGCCTTCAACACGCTCTATTACTGGAAGCACCTGCGCCGCCGCGCGACGACCCTGGTCGCCCCGGAACCCTTCTTCTACCCCCTCGACGCGATCCTCCAGTGGAACCGGGTGTACGGCCCGCGGGGCTTCACCCAGTACCAGTGCGTGATCCCCCGCGCGGCCGGCGCGCCCGCGGTGCGGGAGTTCATGGACCTCCTCACGAAGCTCGGCGGCGCCTCGCCGCTCTGCGTGATCAAGGACTGCGGCCCCGAGGGCCGAGGGGTGCTCTCCTTCCCGCTCGAGGGCACCTCCATCGCGGTCGACATGGCGGTCTCGTCGGAGATCCAGTCCATCGTCGATCGGCTCAACGAGTTCGTGATCGCCGCGGGGGGGCGGATCTATCTCACCAAGGACCGCTTCACCCGGCCGGAGCACTTCCGCGCGATGGAGCCCCGGCTGGAGCGCTTCCTCGCGGCGCGCGAGAAGTACGACCCGCACCGGCGGCTGCGGAGCGGACAGTCGGTGCGGTTGCTGGGAGACGTGGCGTGAAGGCAGTGATCATCGGCGGGACGACGGGCATGGGGCGCGCCATCGCGCGGCAGCTCGCGGAGCGGGGCGACGCGGTGTTCCTGCTCGGGAGGGACGACGACGACCTCCGGCGCAGCGCGGAGGACCTCGCCGCGCGGCACCCGAAGCGCTCGCCCGTGGGCCACGCGCTCTGCGACCTGGAGCGCCCGGAGGGCTTCGCCGCCGCGCTCGACGCCGCCGACGCCGCGCTGGGGGACTTCGACGCGGTCATCGTGACCGCCGGGCTCTTCGCCACGCAGGACGCGCTGGAGGCCGACGTCGAGCTCGCGCGGCGCCTCGTGACGGTGAACTACGCCAACACCGTGGTGTTCTGCGAGCACGCGCGAAAGCGGCTGCTCACGCGGGGCGGCGGCCGGCTCGCGGTGTTCTCCTCGGTGGCCGGCGACCGCGGGAGGAAGCCCGTGGCGATCTACGGGTCGAGCAAGGCGGGGCTCTCGGTGTACCTCGAGGCGCTGGACCACAAGTTCCACGCCCAGGGCCTCTCGGTGCTCTGCGTGAAGCCGGGCTTCGTGAAGACCGGGATGACCGCGGGGCTCAAGCCCCCGCCCTTCGCCGGCGAGCCCGAGCAGGTCGCGCGAGACGTCGTGCGCGCGATGGATCGCCGCCGCCCGATGCTCTACACCCCGGGCATGTGGGCGCTGGTGATGCTGGTGATCCGCTGGCTGCCGCGCTTCGTGATGCGCAAGATCAACTTCTGACTCACGCAGCACGAGCCGTCTGCATCAGTCGCGCGGAACCCAATCGCGCACCATCGCCGCCAGGGTGGCCTCGACCGCCTCGCCCGCGCGGGTGCTCCCCTCGATCGGCGAGGCCCGGCACTGCGGGCTCAGGGCGGGTGCTCGGCTCAACCCGTCAGCACTCTTGCGACGCACTCCTCGCGCGCAGGCCGAAGGCTCCCAAGCGCTTGCGCTCGCGACGCGGGACGTTTCCCCCGGAGGCCGATCGGGCCGACAATGGCGTTCAAGCACCACCATGAGACCGACGCCACCCTCCCTCGGCCGCGCCTGGCCCGCGGTCGCCATCGCGGCGCTCCTCGTCGCCCCGACCGCCTCCGCCACCGACGTCTGGACCACCCCCTACCCGGGCGTCCGCCTGCTCCGGCGCAACACCGCGCAGCCCGTGGTGCTCTGGGCGGCGCTCATCGACAGCTGCGCGCCGGGCGTCCGCTTCCGCGCGACGGCGCCCACCGAGGGGCCGCGCGTGACCTCCTCCTTCGGTCGCCTCGTCGGCGCGCAGCTGGCCATCAACGGCGACTTCGCCGACCACGATTTCGGACTCAACGTCGGCGACGGCCGCGCGTGGCCCACCCCCGACACCGACCACAGCGGGAACTTCTCCGTCGGCCCCAACCGCCTCGAAATGACCCCCGACCACGTCCTGCTCCGGGCGCCCGCCCCGTGGGTGACCGAGCAGCTCGGCGGCCGCTGGACCCTCCTCCACGACGGCGTCGCGCAGTACGGCATCGACGACAACGGGCCCAGCGCCGGGGGCTTCGTCTGCGCGCCCGGGCTGCGCCACCCTCGCACCGCCATCGGCCTCACGCGCGACCGGCGCACGGCGATCCTGCTCGTGGTCGACGGGCGCACGTCGAGCAGCCGCGGCATGACCTGCGACGAGCTCATCGACACCTTCCGCGAGCTCGGCGCCCACGACGCCATGGGCCTCGACGGCGGCGGCTCGTCCACCCTCTGGACCCGCAGCGCCGGCGTGCTCAACCGCCCCAGCGACGGCTCCGAGCGCGTCGTGCGCAACCACCTCGCGGTCTTCGCGGGCGGCTCCGGCGCGGCGCCCCACTGCGGCCTCCGGGCGGTGGTGACGGAGCCCCCGCAGGCGGCCGCGGTCCCCGGCGCCGTGCCCCCGACGGTGGTGCCCCTCACGCCGCCGTCGCGCTACACCCCGATGACCCCGACGCGGCTCTTCGACACGCGCTCGCCCGCGGCCAGCGCGCGGCTCCTGCGGGGCGACGGGTCCGGCGCCGGCCCGCTCGCCCTCAGCAGCCGCGGGGCCTTCCGCGACTGGGCGGCGTCGGGCGTGCCCGCCGACGCGACCGCGGTCTGGCTCAACGTCACCGCCGTGGGTCTGCTGGTCCCGGGTTACCTGACGGTGTATCCCGACGGGCGCCCGCGGCCCGAGACGTCGAGCGTCAACTACGACCCCGGCCGGGCGGTGGCCAACGCGACGCCCGTCGCACTCGGCGCCGGGTCGCAGGTGGACTTCGACGCGCACGCCGCCGTCGAGGTCATCGCCGACCTCGGCGGAACCTTCGCCCCCGCCGGCGCCGGCCTCGCCCCGATCGCCCCCACCCGCGTGCTCGACACCCGCGCCCCGTCGGCGCCGCTGCGGGCGGGCGTCCCCCGCGCCGTCGACGTGCGCGCCCCCGCCGGGGCCGTCGGCGTGGCCGCCACCCTCGCGGTGATCGCCCGCGACGCCGCGGGCTACCTCACCGCGTACCCGTGCGGCGCCCCGGTGCCTGCGACGTCCAACATCAACTTCGCCGCGGGCGAGGTCGTCGCCAACGCCGTGCTCTCGGGCCTCGGCGCGGGGCAGCTCTGCCTCACGTCGTCGGTCGACGTCGACGCGCTGGTCGACATCACCGGGCACCTCTCGGCCGCGGCGCCGCTCTCGTACTACGCCCTCTTCCCGCAGCGGCTGCTCGACACGCGCGCCGCGACCACGCCCTTCACGGGCCGCGTCGCGGGCGGACAGGTGCTGCCGCTCGCGGTCCAGGCGCTGCCGGGGATGCCCGCGTCGGTCGGCGCCGTGGTCGCGAACCTCACGGTCACCGGCGCCGAGGCCCCGGGCTACCTCACGGCCTACCCCTGCGGGGCCGCCGCCCCGGAGGCCTCGTCGGTGAACTTCCCGGCCGCCGGCACCGTCGCCGGGCTCACCGTGACCGCCATCGGCGCGGGCTCGCTCTGCCTGCGCAGCAGCGTGCGCGCGCACCTCATCGTCGACCTCGTCGGCGTGTGGGCGGCGGCGCCCGCGGCGATGCCCGACGCGGGGGTGACGGTGCGCGACGCCGGGATGACAGCCGTCGACGCGGGGACGATGATGCGCGACGCGGGGGTGGCGATCGTCGACGCCCCGGCGACGCGCGATGCGGGCTCGGCGACGGACGTTGCGGCGACGGACGTTGCGGCGACGCGAGATGCCAATCGTGACGTGGGCGTGGCCCGTGACGCGGGCGTGGCTGGGGACGCGGGCGTGGAGGCGGGCGAGATCGCGGGCTCGTGCGGCTGCCGGACGACCGGGCGCGGGGACGGCCGCGGGGCGGCGCTGCTCGTCGCCGCGGCGCTGGCGTGGATGGCGGGGCGTAGACGGAGGCGGGAGTGATGGAGTCACGGCCACGGTGTTCGGTGTTCATCGCGCGGCGCGGCGAAGGCTTCCACGCGGGCACGCCGTCGGAGCTGGTCACGGCGCTGCATCGCGAGGGCGTGCGGCGGGTGTACGTGGACGGCGGGGCGACGATGCGGTCGTTCCTGGGCGCTGGGCGGGTCGACGACCTGACGGTGTCGCTGGTCTGAGCACCCGCCCACGCCTGCGATCACCGGCCTCGCCGATCGAGGGGAGCGCCCGCCCTGAGCCTGCGATCACCGGCCTGGGCGGGTGCTCGGCTCAACCCTTCAGAACTCTTGCGACGCGGTACCAGGTACCTTCCCCATGGCGACTTGAACGTTGGCCATGCGTCGAAGCTCGCGCAGACCTCACCCCCGCGGCCGCGATGCCCCTCTCCAGGAATGGTTCACTGCGGGACACATCTCTCGAAACGACTGGGATTCAGGTCGATGCGTGCGATGGATGGGCGCGCGCCCGCGGTGCCCGCGGGTTGGAAGCCCGTTCGCTTCTACGCATCGTCGGTGTTCTCAGGCCTGGGGTACGGCGTGCGGCCTCTGCATCGGCGTGCAGCGCCGGACCCCAGGCAACATCAGGTGGTCACCTTCGCGCGACGCGAAGGTTGCACGGGGAGGTGCGGAGCGAGCGCGACAACGGCCGCGGTGAGGACCTCGGCGAGGACGACGACCGCCGCCACTGCCCGCGCTTCCAGGGCGACAACTGCCAGAAGAACCTCGACCTCGTCGCGCGCATCACCGACATCGCCCACGACAAGGGCTGCACCGCCTCGCAGTTCGCGCTCGCGTGGGGGATGGCCCAGGGCGACAACGTGGTGCCCATCCCCGGCACCAGGCGCCGCAAGTACCTCGACGAGAACGTCGCCGCGAACGCCGTGACCCTCGACGCCGCCGGGCTCCGCCGCGGGACTGCGCTACCCGGCCGCCATGATGGGCGCCATCGCCCGCCAAGGGATTCCCAGGGCGTCGAGGGACACGGTCCGTTGCTCTCCGTCGAAGACTGACCCGTGTAGGGCGAACCGTAATAGGTTCCGCGGCCCCGCGGGGAAGGCCCCGCGGATCACCGGAGAGATCAACGATGCGTACGAACTTCATTCTTGGAACGGCACTTCTTCTGGCAGGCATGGTCGCGGGCTGCAGCGACGACCCGGCGGTCACCACCGACGCCGGCACCGACCTAGGCAACCCCGTCGACACCGGCAGCGCGGTCGACGCCGGCAACCCCGTCGACACCGGCAGCGCGGTCGACACCGGCGCGAGCACGGACACCGGCGCGAGCACGGACACCGGCGCGAGCACGGACACCGGCGCGAGCACGGACACCGGCGCGAGCGCGGACACCGGCGCGAGCACGGACGCGGGCGCGAGCACGGACACCGGCGCGAGCGCGGACGCGGGCACGGCGATCGTGACGATCAACGGCTGCGCCCCGGCGATGTACGTCGACCGCAGCGCGGGCACGCGCACCGTCACCTTCGGGAGCAGCTTCACCTACGACCCGCGGTGCATGACCATCACGGCGGGCCAGACGGTGACCTTCACGGGCTCGTTCGGCGCCCACCCCCTCGTCGTCGGCGCGGTCACGGGCGACCCCGCCGGCACGACCCCGAACCCCATCACCAATACCAGCACCGGCTCGAGCGCGACGTTCACCTTCCCGGCACCGGGGCTCTACCCCTATTTCTGCAGGTTCCACCTGCCGGGCATGGCGGGCGTGATCCAGGTCCGCTGACCTGACCTGCGCCCCCGCGCGCGACTACGGCTGGCAGAGCGAGATCATCGTGCCGTCCAGGGACGACCCGAGGGGGTTGCAGCGCATGCCGGTCGGGCACAGCCGGTCGTTGCAGAAGCGCGTGCAGTAGCCCGGCGAGCCCGGACTCGGGCTCGTGCCCTGGCAGAGCCCCGAGACACAATCCGCCCCGATCATGCAGGTGCCGCCGATGGGGACGTTGCCCGTCACCGAGCGGCGGCACACCAGGTAGATGTCGGTGCCGTCGACCCACGGGCGGCACGCGAAGCCGCTCGGGCACCCGCCGGTGGGGGTGCAGCCCTGCACGCAGACGTTGGTCTCGGAGTCGCAGACGCCGCTGCGGCAGAGCGGCGACGGCCCCGACCCGCACGACGCGCCGAGCTCGTTGCTCCCGGAGATGTCTCCGCCGGTGATCTCCAGGGGCGGCACGCAGATGCGCTCGCCCGCGACCACCTGGCAGCGGTACGGCGGCAGCGCGACGACGCCGAGGCCCGGGACGTTGATGGTCATGCGCCGGGGGCAATCGCTGTCGCTGGCGCAGCGCGACGTGCAGCCCTGGAATCCCCCGGGGGTGCCCACGCAGACGTTGGAGGTGCAGTCGATGGCGCGCGAGCAGGGCTGCTCGGCGGACATGCACACCCGCTGTCCGCCGCCGGCGTCCTGGCAGCCGTAGCCCGCGGGGCAGTCGGCCCCGGTGCGGCACTCGCGGGTGCAGTGGGCCTGCACCCCGCCCACGGGGTTGCCCACGCAGAAGCGCGCGCAGGGCACCGCCGTCCGCGCGTCGCAGGCAGTGCCGGTGTCGTCGGGGACACACCGCGCCGCCTCGCCCGCCGGGGGGCTGTTGCAGACGAAGCCGTCGGCGCACTCCGAGGTCGCGACGCAGCGCCGGGTGCAGAAGCGCGCCCCGCTGCTCAGGCTGAGGCACTCGCCGGAGGCGCAGTCGCCGCCGGTGGTGCACCGGTCGAGATAGGCCCCGCGCCCCGGGGGTGGGCCCGTGTCCACCGGCCCGCCGAGGTCGACGGGCGGAGAGCCCACGTCCGTCACCACGGGGACGTCCATCACCACGGGGACGTCCACCGTCACCACCGGCACGTCGACGCCCGCGTCCCGGGGCGGACCGGCGTCGACCGGCGTCACCCCGCCGTCCTTCTTCTCGGCGACGTCGGCGGTCACCCCCGCGTCGCCGGCGATCGCCTGGCACCGGCCGCGGTCGCGGTTGCAGAACGAACCGTCGTTGCAGTCGCGGTCCTCGAAGCAGTCGTAGCGGCACTGGTTGTCGTAACCGCAGTAGGTGCCCACGGCGCAGTCCGAGTTGAGGTCGCAGGCCCCGGAGGCGCACCGCGTCGCGGCGAGCGCCGAGGTGACCACGAGGGCGGCAAGGCGGAGCGCCGCCGACCAGGCGCTGCGAACGTTGCGCGGAGGTACCATCGGGGCGCGACTGTAGAACGCGATCGGGGTCGCGGGCGATGTCCCGTCGATGCTAGGGTTCCGCGCCGATGGATCGACGGCGGGCGCGCGCGGGCGGTGGGGTGATCGCAGCGCTGACCTCCGTCATCGCCTGCACCCGCGGCCCGGCCACCACCCGACCGCTGCCGCTCGCCGAGGTCGCCCTCGCGCGGGCCACGGTCGACGCCAGCGCCCCGGTCGCCCCGGTCGAGCTCGCCCAGCCCGTCGCCCCGGAGCCCCTCGACGCCAGCGCCCCGACCCCCGCGGCCGCCCCCGACGCGGCGGTGGATTTACCCGATGGCGTAAGACGCTTCCGGGGCCAGGACGAAGACGCGCTGCTCCAGGCGATGCGGTCGCGGCCCGTGCTGCGGGTGCTGCACCGTTTCAGCAGCACGACGCTGGTGTTCCACTGCGACCTGGGCGACGGGGTGGAGATCGCGTTCAAGCCGGCGCGGCGGGGCGAGCACCAGTGGTGGAAGCACGAGGTGCTGGCCTACCGCCTCGCGCGGGTGCTGGGCATCACCGGGCGGGTGCCGCCGACGGTGAGCCGCCGGGTGCCCGCGGCGCTCCTCGAGGGCTTCGCGCACGACCGCGACCTCATCCGCGAGCCCGACGGCACCATCCGCGGCGCGGCCATCTACTGGATGCCCGTGCTGCGCCACTCGGGGCTGCACACCCCCGAGGCGCGCGAGCAGTGGACGCCGTGGATGTTCGCCCGCCACGAGGTGCCCGCGCAGCACCGCCGGCGGGCCGGCCAGATCGCGGCGCTCATCGCCTTCGACTACCTCCAGGCCAACTTCGACCGGTGGAACTCCGCCAACGTCCCCCTCGACGAGCGCGGCGACCTGGTGTTTCGCGACAACAACCGGGGCTGGTTCCTGGAGAACCTGGTGCTCATCGAGCGCGGCGGGCTCCAGGGCATCGAGCGCATCCCGGGGTGGATGCTCCCGGGCATCGAGCGCGCCACGGCCGACGCCGTGCGGGCGGAGGTCCGGCGCGACGGCCTCCCCTTCCACCGCCTGGAGATGGCGCGTTACTGGGCGGCGTATTCCCGCCGCCGCGAGGCCCTGCTCGCGCGGGTGCGGGAGGCCCTCGCGGAGCATGGCCGCGAGCGGGTGCTGTTGGACGAGTGACGGGCCGTTGGGCTATGTGCCCGGCGTTATGTCCACCGACGGAATCGACGGCCACACGCCGCGGCGAACCTTCGCGATCATCTCGCACCCCGACGCCGGCAAGACCACGCTCACGGAGAAGCTGCTGCTCTACGGGGGAGCCATCCACCTGGCCGGGGCGGTGCGCGCGAGCAAGGCCCGCCGCCACGCCACCTCCGACTGGATGGACCTGGAGAAGCAGCGCGGGATCTCCATCACGTCGAGCGTGATGCAGTTCCCGTATGCGGGCACGCGCTTCAACCTGCTCGACACGCCGGGCCACCAGGACTTCAGCGAGGACACCTACCGCACGCTCACGGCGGCGGACTGCGCGGTCATGCTCATCGACGTGGCGAAGGGGGTCGAGGCCCAGACGCGCAAGCTGTTCCAGGTGTGCCGGCTGCGCCACACGCCCATCGTGACCTTCATGAACAAGCTCGATCGCCCGGGCCAGGACCCCTTCGACCTCATGACCGAGGTCGAGCAGCTCCTGGGCATCCGGTGCGTGCCCATCACCTGGCCCATCGGGATGGGGCCCGACTTCAAGGGTGTGTTCGACCGCGAGAGCAACCAGGTGCTGCTCTTCCAGCGCAACACCGACCACGGCGCGAGCATGTCGGAGCAGAAGACCGTCGCGGCGGACGACCCGAAGCTCGAGGAGATCCTGGGAGAGTCGCTCTACAAGACCTTCAAGGACGAGTCCGAGCTGGTGGCCGGCGCGGGCGAGCACTTCGACGTCGAGCGCTTCGCAAAGGGAGAGATCACCCCGGTGTTCTGGGGCAGCGCGATGACCAACTTCGGCGTCGAGCCCTTCCTGGAGAAGTTCCACCGCTTCGCGCCGCCGCCGGGGCCGCGCGGATCGTCCAAGGGGCTCGTCCACCCCGCGGACAAGCAGTTCTCGGCCTTCATCTTCAAGGTGCAGGCGAACATGGACAAGGCCCACCGCGACCGCGTGGCCTTCATGCGCGTGTGCTCCGGGAAGTTCACCAGCGGGATGTGGGTGCGCCACGCCCGGCTCGGCAAGGAGGTGCGGTTGTCACGGCCGCAGCAGTTCTTCGCGCAGGAGCGCAGCGCCGTCGACGAGGCCTGGCCGGGCGACGTGCTCGGGGTCTTCGACCCGGGGATGTTCCGCATCGGCGACACCCTGCTCACCGGCGAGAACTTCTTCTTCGACGCCGTGCCGCGCTTCTCCCCGGAGCACTTCGCCCGCCTGCGCGCGAAGGACCCGTCGCGCCGCAAGCAGTTCATCGCCGGCCTCTCGCAGCTCTCCGAGGAGGGCACCGTGCAGGTGTTCAACTCCCCCGGCCAGGAGCAGATCCCCGTGCTCGGCGTGGTGGGCCAGCTGCAGTTCGAGGTGCTCCAGCACCGCCTGGAGAACGAGTACAGCGTCGAGGTCATCCTCGAGCCCCTGTCCTACCAGCACGCGCGCTGGGTGCGCGGCGAGGGCGCCTCCATCGACAACCTGGAAGACAAGGGCTACGGCGCCTGCGTGCTCGACCAGGACAAGCGCCTGGTGATCCTCTTCAAGAGCGACTGGGCCCTCGGGGTCGCGCAGCGCGACTACCCCAAGCTCACCTTCTCGGCCACCGCGACCTGGGAGCACGAGTAGGACCTCAGCCCCCGAGAGCCCCGTCGGCGTCCCTGGCGTATAGGGGGGAGCGCCCGGGTGCCCGTTGCTGGCTCCGTCTGCGCCCTCCCTGTTACACCCGAGGGCACCACCGATGCCCACCACGCTGCCGCCGCCAGGTGATCCGAAGGCCCTCTACGTGCTCGACCTGTCGGGCTACGTGTTTCGCGCCTACCACGCCGTCGCCCCGCTCTCGAACAGCAAGGGCGAGCCGACCTTCGCCACCCTCGGCGTGACCAACATGCTGCACGCGCTGGTGCGCAACCAGCGGCCGCACCTGCTCGCGGTGGCGATGGACAGCGTGAAGCCCACCTTCCGCCACGAGATGTACACCGAGTACAAGGCCAACCGCCCGCCGGCGCCGCCCGACCTCGCCGTGCAGATGGCGCGGTGCCGCCAGGTGGCCGAGGCCTACGCCATCCCGGTGCTCCAGTCCGAGGGCGTGGAGGCCGACGACCTGCTCGCCACCTGCGTCGCCGAGGCCCGCAAGCGCGGGCTCTTCACGGTCATCTGCTCGGGCGACAAGGACCTGCTCCAGCTCGTCGACGACGACGTCATCATGTGGGACGCGATGCGCTCGCGGATCTTCGGCGCCGCCGAGGTGAAGGAGAAATGGGGCGTGGCGCCCAACCGGGTGCGCGACCTGCTCGCCCTCATGGGCGACTCGTCGGACAACGTCCCGGGCGTGGCCCACGTCGGGGAGAAGACCGCGGTGAAGCTCCTGACGGAGTTCGACACCCTCGACGGGGTCTACCAGAACCTCGACAAGGTGAAGGGCAAGACCCGGGAGTACCTCACGCTCCACGAGGCCGACGCGCGGCTCTCGCAGCAGCTGGTGAGCCTGAAGTCCGACGTCCCGATGCACTTCGACGTCGAGAAGCTCGTGTACGGCGGCTACGAGCGCGCGACCGTGCGGGCGCTCTTCGAGGACCTGGAGTTCACCCGGCTGGTCGCGGCCATCGACGCCGAGGACGCCAAGGCCGCGGCGACGGGCTCGGAGGCCGCGGCGCCCGCGGGCCCGGCGGTGTACGAGTCGGTGCTGACGACCGATGCCCTCGACGAGGCCGTCGCGCAGTGCCGGGCGACGGGGTGGTTCTCCGTCGACACCGAGACCACGAGTCTCAACACCAGCGTGGCGGTGCTGGTGGGCATCTCGCTGTCATGGAAGCCCGGCCTCGGGGTGTACATCCCCTTCGGGCACCGGGTGCTGGGCGACCCGACGCAGCTCGATCGCACGCTGGTGCTCGACAAGCTGCGCCCGCTCTTCGCCGACGCCTCGGTGAAGAAGGTGGGGCAGAACATCAAGTACGACGACATCGTGCTGCGCCGCGCGGGGGTGCCGGTGCGCGGGTACGACTTCGACACGATGCTGGCGAGCTACCTCATCGACCCCGAGCGGCACACCCACAAGCTCGACGAGATCAGCAAGTCCGAGCTCGGCTACGAGATGGTGAGCTACGAGAGCGTCACCAAGGTGGGCAAAGGGAAGCAGATCACCTTCGACGAGGTCGACATCGCGCGCGCCACCCGCTACGCCGCCGAGGACGCCGAGGTGGTGTCGCGGCTGCAAGAGCGCCTGCGCCCGAGGCTCGACAGCGAGGCGCTCACGGGGCTGCTGCGCGACGTGGAGATTCCGCTGGCGCTGCTGCTGGGGCGCATCGAGGAGCACGGGGTGCTGGTCAACGCCGATCACCTGAAGGCGATGTCGAAGGTGGCCGGCGCGGAGGTGGTGAAGCTGGAGGCCGAGGCGCACGCGCTGGCGGGCCACCCCTTCAACGTGAACTCGCCGAAGCAGCTGGAGGCCATCTTGTTTGATGAGCTGAAGCTGCCGGTGGTGAAGAAGACCAAGACCGGGCGCTCGACCGACGCGGAGGTGCTGGAGGAGCTCGCGTCGCAGCACGCGCTGCCGCACAAGATCCTGGAGGTGCGCTCGCTCACCAAGCTGGTTGGCACCTACCTCGACGCGCTGCCGCTGATGATCGACGCGACGGGGCGGGTGCACTCGAGCTTCAACCAGGCGGTGGCGGCGACGGGGCGGCTGTCGTCGGCCGACCCCAACCTCCAGAACATCCCCATTCGCACGCCGCTGGGGCGGGAGATTCGCCGGGCCTTCGTGGCGCCGGAGGGGTGTTACATCCTGTCGGCGGACTACTCGCAGATCGAGCTGCGGGTGCTGGCCCACCTGTCGGGGGACCCGATTCTCGTCGATGCCTTCAAGTCCGGCGACGACGTGCACATCCGGACGGCGATGGAGATCTTCAAGGTCGCGCGCGGAGACGTCTCCAAGGAGATGCGCGCGAAGGCCAAGACGACCAACTTCGCGGTGATCTACGGGCAGGGCGAGTCGTCCCTCGCCAAGAAGCTGGGCATCACCCGCGACGAGGCGGCGGAGTTCATCGAGAAGTACTTCCAGACCTTCGCGACGCTGCGGAGGTACCTCGACGACGTGGTGGCCAAGGCGCGCACCGGCGAAGGCGTGCGGACGCTGCTGGGCCGGCGGAGGTTCTTGCCGGACCTGCACTCGTCCAACCGGGCGTTGAGGCTGACGGCCGAGCGAGTGGCGCAGAACACGCCCATTCAAGGCACGGCGGCGGACATCATCAAGCTGGCGATGCTGCGGGTGGACGAGCGGCTGACGGCGGAGAAGCTGGCGACGAAGATGGTGTCGACGGTGCACGACGAGCTGGTCTTCGAGGTGCCCGAAGGCGAGAAGGAGCGCGTGGGCCCGATGGTCAAGGAGACCATGGAGGGGGTGATGAAGCTCGACGTGCCCCTGGTGGTGGAGTGCGGCTGGGGCAAGAACTGGGGCGACGCGCACTGAGGGGGGTTCAGGGCCCTCACTCACCACACCGTCTCGACCCCTTTGAAGGCGCGAATCGTTGCGTCCTTCGTGCGCATCGGGCCGTCGAGCCGTCGCCACGATGAGCCGGTCGAAGGGGTCGGGGTGGTCCCAGTCGAGGCGCGCGGCCTCCAGCACGTCCTCGTGCGACAGGTCGACGTGGTGCAGCGTCGGCCTCGCCCCGCTCGTACGCCCGAGACGCCTTGCGCCCCACCGCCCCGAGCTTCTTCTCTGCCCCCGCCGCGTACCAGTTCAGCGGGTGCGCATCGAGCGCCAGCAGCGACGTCACCGCCGCGCCCCGGCCGCCGCCAGCCAGGCTGCCGCGGCGTCGCGGCTCCCCTGGTCGAGGTCGCCCTCCAGGCGAAGCGTCCCTCGGATGGGGCCGCGTTCTACTCCGGCAGCGCGGCCAGCATCTCCCGCTGGATCGCCGCGTAGTCGACCGTCACGTCGAGCCGCGCCAGCAGCGAGTAGAACCCGAACTGCAGCCGGTTCATGAAGGTCATCTCCGCGGGCATCGTGAAGAACTCCGCCTCGGGGATGCCGCGGCTCTCCTTCGCGATGTGGCGCATCCCCTCGACCAGGCTCGCCGCGTAGGGCCGCGTCATGTGGAAGGGCGACTCGAACAGCGGCCGGAAGGTCACCCGCACGTACTCCGCGCAGAGCACCTCCATGCGCCCGGGCTTCGCGCGCATCATCCTCGCCAGCGCCGCGCGAAACGCCGCCTCGTCGCGCGCGATGGCCGCCCGGTGCATCGCTCGCGCGTGCGTGCGGTTCTCGTCCGGGATGCGCTGCACGCAGCCGAAATCGAGCGCGCCCACGGCCCCGTCGGGGAGGAAGATGTAGTTGCCCGGGTGCGGGTCGGCGTTGAAGCGCCCTCCCCCGAGGATGGCGCTGAACACGTAGCGCCAGAGCGTCTTCGCCCACGCCTCGCGCTGCTCGCGCGGCGCCAGCACCGCCTCGTCGAAGGAGAGCCCCTCGACGAAGTCCATGGTGAGCACCCGCCCGCTCGATCGCTCGGCGACCACCGCGGGCACGCGGATGTGCCGGTCGCCCGCGAAGTGCTCCGCGAAGTGCCGCTGGTTCTCCGCCTCGTGGCGGTAGTCGAGCTCCTCGCGGAAGCGCGCCTTGACCACCGCGAACACCGCCGCCGGGTCGTGCCGCCCGAGCCCGAGGCCCGACGCCATCGTCGTCAGGATGCCCCCGTTGGCCAGGTCGCTCTCCACCGCCGACGCGATGCCCGTGTGCTGCACCTTCACCGCCACCGCGCGCCCGTCGTGGAGCCGCGCCCGGTGCACCTGCCCGATGGACGCGCTCGCGATGGGCGCCGCGCCCCACTCCGCGAAGAGGTCTTCCGGCGCGGCCCCGAGCTCGGCCGCTAGCAGCGCCCGCACCTCCGCGGGCGACGACTGCGGCGTCGCGGCGCGCAGCCCCTTCATGGCGAACTCGTAGTGCTCCCGCTGCCCCTCGGGGATCACCCCGTCGACGTAGCTGGCCATCTGCCCGACCTTCGCCGCGAGGCCCCGGAGGGTGCCCAGCACCTCGGCCGTGTGCACCGCCGCGGCGCGGGCGTCCTTGTCGAGCAGGGCGCCCACCCCCACCCTCAGCCCCGTCGAGGCGAGGCGGGCGAAGCGTCCGAGGCGGCCGGTGGGGAGATCGCGTTCATCCATTGGGGGGTGTACCCCGAACGTTGGGGGTGGAGACGCCGCCCGCGTCAAGCCCCCCCGCGCAGTCGGACCTCCACCGCCCGCGCGTGCGCCTCCAGGCCTTCGGCCCGCGCGAAGGCCGCGATGGCCGCGCCGTGACGCCCCAGCGAGTCGCGGTCGTAGCGGATGACCGAGGTGCGCACCACGAAGTCGTACACCCCCAGCGGCGAGCTGAAGCGCACCGCGCCGCCCGTCGGCAGCACGTGCGACGGACCCGCGAGGTAGTCACCCGCGGCCTCCGGGGTGAAGTCCCCGAGGAAGGCCGCGCCCGCCGCGCCCACCTTCGCCAGCAGGGCCTCCGGGTCGCGCACCAGCAGGGCGAGGTGCTCGGACGCCAGGGCCGTCACCACCCGCGCGGCCTCGTCGAGGTCGCCCACCACGAAGGCGTGCCCGTTGGCGCGCACCGAGGCCTCCGCGATGGCCCGCCGGGGCAGCGCCGCCAGCTGCCGCTCGAGCGCGTCGAGCGCCCGCCGCGCCACCGCCTCGGAGGTCGCCACCAGCAGCGGGTACGCCGCCTCGTCGTGCTCGGCCTGCGAGAGCAGGTCGGCGGCCACCACCTCAGGGTCGGCGCCCTCGTCGGCCACCACCAATATCTCCGACGGCCCCGCGATGCCGTCGATGGCCACGCGCCCGAAGACCAGCTTCTTCGCGCAGGCCACGTAGAGGTTTCCGGGGCCGACGATCTTGTCGACCCGCGGCACCAGCGCGGTGCCGTAGGCCAGCGCCCCGATGGCCTGCGCGCCGCCCATGTCGAAGACCCGGGACACCCCCGCGATGGAGGCCGCCGCGAGGATCTCCGCCGTCGGCCGCGGTGTTGCGAGCAGCACCTCGCCGACGCCCGCCACCGCCGCAGGGATGGCCGACATCAGCACGCTCGACGGGTAGCGCGCCTTGCCGCCGGGCGCGTACACTCCCACCCGCGAGAGCGGGCGCACCCGCCAGCCGAGGCCCACGCCGTCGTCGTCGGTGTAGCGCAGGCCCGCCTCCACCTGGCGCTCGTGGTAGGCGCGGATGCGGCCCGCGGAGAAGCGCAGCACCTCGGCGAGCGAGGGGTCGAGCGCGGCGAGCGCGGCGGCCAGCTCGTCGGGCCCGTAGGCGAAGGGCGAGGGCACGGCGCCGTCATACCGGAGCGAGTATTCCCGGAGGGCCTCGTCGCCGCGGGTGCGCACGGCGTGGAGGATCTCGGACACGGCGGGGGCGACGCGGTCGAGGTCGTCGTCGCCGCGGTCGGTGAGGCGCGCGAGGGCGGCGTCGTAGGAGGCGGTGGCCCGGAGGTGGAGCTGCATGGCGGTCGGCACAGTGACCGCGCCCACGGCGGACTGCAACGGGGTCCGTACTCGCGTCCGACGTCGCGCGCTCCTGCGGTCTCGCCGCGCGCGGGCTGATATGGTCCGCGGCCGAAGCCATGCGCCCCATCGCCCTCGCCCTCGGGCTCCTCGCCCTCGGTTGCTCCTCCCGCCCGGCGGCCCCCACGACGCCCACGCCGACGCCCCCCGCACCACGGCCCGCGCCCCTGGTGGTGACCCTCGTGGTCGATCAGTTCGCGGCCTGGATCGCCGAGGACCGCCTCCCCCTGCTGCCCCCCGACGGCGGCTTCGCGCGGCTGCGGCGCGAGGGCACCTGGTACCGCCATGTCCGTTATGGGCACGCGGCCACGGACACGGCGCCGGGCCACTCGTCGCTCTACACGGGACAGTGCCCGCGGGAGAGCGGCATCCTCGCCAACGAGCTGCCCGACGGCCGCGGGGGGAGGGTGTCCATCCTGCGCGACGAGGCCTCGCGCGTGGTGACCGACGAGGGCGTGACCGACGCCGTGGGCAGCTCCATCGCGGGCCTGCGGGTCGACACCCTCGCCGACGCGCTGCGGGCCCGCGCGCCCGGCGCGGTGATCGTGAGCCTCTCCCTGAAGGACCGCGGGGCCATCTTCGGCGGCGGCCGACACCCGACGGCGACGCTGTGGTTCGACCCCGCGCGCGACCGCTTCGTGACCTCCACCGCCTTCGGGCAGACCCTCCCCTCCTGGGCCGCGCCCCATGGGCTGCCGCCGGCCCTCCAGGCGCTGCGGGCGACCCCGTGGACCCTCTCCGATGAGCCCTGGGTGCGCGCCCACGCCGCGACCCCCGACGCTCAGCCCGGGGAGGGCGACCTCGACGGCTGGGGCACCACCTTCCCTCACGACTTCGCGCGGGCGCGGCGGCCTGCGGGCGCGCTGCGGGCCTCGCCGATGGGCGACTCCGCGGTGCTCGCGCTGGCCGAGGACGCGCTCGCGGCGCGCGACCCGAGGGCCCCGATGCTCCTGGCGCTGTCGCTCTCGTCCAACGACTACGTCGGTCACCTCTTCGGGCCCGACTCCTGGGAGGCGTGGGACCAGCTCCGTCGGCTCGACGCCTCGCTGGGCCGCTTCTTCGCGCGCCTCGACGCCCTGGCCGGGAGCGATGGATGGTCCCTGGTGTTGTCCGCCGACCACGGCATCACGTCGCTGCCCGAGGTGAGCACCATCCCCGCGGCGCGGCCCTGGTGCGACGGCGCGGCGGTGCGCGGCGGGCGCGACGCCTACGAGCGGCCGTGCGGTGCGCTCGGGCGGCTCGACCCCGACGAGGTCGCGCGCGAGCTGCAGGCCGCGGCGGTGCGGGCGCTGGGCGAGGGGCAGTGGGTGCGCGGCGTGGCCGATCCCTACGTGTACCTGACCGAGGCTGCCGAGGCGCTGCCGGCGCCGCGGCGCGAGGTGTTGCAGGCGGCGCTCACGGCGCGGCTGCGGGAGCACCCCGAGGTCGAGCGGGTGATCGACACCCGGACGGTGCCCGCGGCCTGCGCCGAGGGCGAGTCGGTGGAGGCGCTGCTGTGCCGGGCGATCCCCGACCGCAGCGGCGCGGCGCTGTACGCGCAGGCGCGGGCGGGCTCGTTCTTCGACCCGGGGTACACGCCCGGGCGCGGCACCAGCCACGGCTCGCCGTACCTCTTCGACCGCACGGTGCCGATGCTGGTGCGGGCGCCGGGGCGCGAGGCCGCGGGGCGCGTGGTCGATGAGCCGACCTCGTACACCGAGTTCCGACGGCAGGCCGAGCGGCTGCTGGGGATGTGAGCGTAACCGCCCCGCGCCCGTGGGAGTATCCCGCCGCATGAGCCTCCGGACCTCCTTCGCCATCACGGCCGTCGCCCTGCTCCTCGCGGGCTGCGGATCCTCCGGCTGCAACGCCTCCACCCCGCGCCCCTCCCCCGCCGCCGTTGCCGCAGCACCTGCCGCAGCACCCGCCGCGCCCGCGCACACGGCGGCGGCCGCCGACCCCGACGACGATCCCGTCGTGCCCGATGGCGGGACGCGCGAGGCCGTTGCGCCCCCCCCGGGCATGGCCGTGGCGACCTTCGCGGGCGGCTGCTTCTGGTGCATGGAGGCCGCCTTCGAGCAGGTCGACGGCGTGCAGGACGCCATCTCGGGCTACACCGGCGGCACCGAGCGGCACCCCACCTACGACGACGTGAGCAACCACCGCACGTCGCAGGCCGAGGCCATCCGGGTGGTCTACAACCCCGCGGTGGTCACCTACGACCAGCTGCTCGACGTGTTCTGGCGGCGCATCGACCCCACCGGCGTCGACCGGGCCTTCTCGGACACCGGGCGCCAGTACCGCAGCGCCGTCTTCGCGCACGACGCCGCGCAGCGCGCCGCCGCCACGCGCACCCGCGAGGGCGTCGCGGCGCTCGGCCGCTTCACCGCCCCGATCACCACCACCATCGAAGACGCCGGGGTGTTCTGGGTCGCGGAGGACTACCACCAGAACTTCTGGCGCACGCACCCGGTGCACTACCGCGCCTATCACGAGCACTCGGGTCGGAGGGAGTTCCTCCGCGCGCACTGGGGCGCCGACGCGCCGTACTGACCCCAAGCCTCTCTAAGGTGTCGATGGGCCCGTCGCCGCGTGTTGAAACACGCGGCAACGCGTGCAGCGATGAAGGCCGCAACGGCCTGTACGATGTCCAGGTACCGCGACCAGCCCGCTTGCGGGCTTCACTGCTGCACGCGTTGCCGCGTCCTTCAGGGCGCGGCGACGGGCTCATCGACACCTTGAGAGGGATGCCGTACTGACCCCTCCGGCCCGGGTGGTGTAGCTTCGCCGCGCGTTCACGCGAAGGAGCGGCTACCCCCCATGCGACTGGTCAAGATCGGGCTCGGCAGCGTCAACCCCACCGTCGGCTCGGTGCACTCCAACACCGACCGATGCGTCGCCCAGGCCCGCGCGATGGCCGCCGCCGACGTCACCGTCGCCGCCCTCCCCGAGCAGGTGATCGGCGGCTACCCCGCCGAAGACCTCGTGCAGTGGGCCGGCTTCGTGAAGGCCCAGTGGGACGAGCTCCAGCGCTTCGCCCGCGACACCGCCTCGCTCGCCACGGTCTTCGCGCTCGGCGTCACCGTCGCGCACCAGGGGCACCTCTACAACTGCGCCGCCGTGGTGCACCACGGCGTGGTGCTCGGGCTCGTGCCCAAGGAGAAGCTCCCCACCTACAACGTCTTCTACGAGGCGCGCACCTTCTCCCGCGGCGTGCCCGGGCAGCGCGACCTCGTCGAGGGCATCCCCTTCGGCGACCTCGTGTTCGACTTCGACTTCGGCACCCTGGCCGTCGAGGTCTGCGAGGACGTCTGGTCGCCCGACGGTCCGATGCGCCGCCGCTGCTACGCCGGCGCCGAGCTGGTGCTCAACCTCTCCGCGTCGCCCTACCGCATGGGCGTCATGGGCACCCGCCGCGAGATGCTCGCCACGCGCTCGGGCGACAACCAGTGCACCCTCGCGTACGCCAACAGCGTCGGCGCCAACGACGGGCTCATCTTCGACGGCGGCGGCTTCATCTTCCAGAACGGCCGCCCCATGCTGGAGGCCCCGCGCTGGGTCGAGTCGTGGGCCGCGGCCGTCGTCGACCTCGACCGCACCCGGCGCATCCGCACCGAGTCGACCACCTGGCGAAACGACTGCATCGACGCCGCCCAGTCGGCCATCAAGCCCGCGGTGGTGAGGGCCCCGGGGAGCACCGCCAGCCGCGCCGCGCTCCCCTACCCCGCGCCCACCCACGGGAGCTTCTTCCTGCCGGGCGCGCACGCCCCGCGCAACGCCCGCGAGGAGTTCTGCGACGACCTGCTCGACGCCCTCGGGCTGGGCGTGTGGGACTACTTCGAGAAGACCAAGGCCTTCAAGGGCTTCGGCCTCGCGCTCTCGGGCGGGCGCGACTCGCTCCTCACGCTGCTCATCACCTGGCGGGCGATCCAGAAGCACTACGCCGACCTGCCCGAGGACGCCCGCAAGGCCAAGACGGGGGAGATGTTCAAGGCCTTCTACATGCCGTCGCGCTACTCCACCGACCACACCTCGGAGAGCGCGCGGATCATCTGCGAAGAGCTGGGCGTGCCCTTCATGGTCGTGGCCATCGAGGACGCGTTCAAGCGCGAGGCCGAGGCCGCGAAGACCATGGTGGGCGGTGAGCTCACGTCGCTCACCATGCAGAACATCCAGGCCCGCGTGCGCGCCCAGCGCATGTGGAACTGGTCGAACACCACCGGGATGCTCTTCCTCCAGACGGGCAACATGTCCGAGAAGGCCATGGGCTACACGACCATCGGCGGCGACCTGGAGGGCGCCCTCGCGGTGCTCGCCAACGTGCCCAAGACGGTGGTGATCTACCTGCTCGAATACATGCTGGAGAAGCACGGCTTCGAGGGCATCTGGAAGACCCTGTCGGCCCCGGCGGGCCCGGAGCTCGCGCCCAACCAGAAGGGCGAGGACGAGCTGATGCCCTTCCGCGTGCTCGACGCGTGCTTCCACCTGTACGCCGCGGAGAAGCTCTCGCCGTCGGAGATCGTGCAGGCGCTGGGGAGCATGTTCCCGGATGACACGGCGGAGGAGCACGAGCGCTGGGTGGCGAAGTTCGTCCGGATGTTCGTGCAGTCGATCTACAAGTGGGTGCAGGCGCCGCTCTCGCTGCACGTCGGCAACCTCGACCTCGACCGCGAGCGCGCCCTCCAGCTGCCCGTCGTCGAGACCACGGAGTGGACCCGCAAGGCGTAGGGACCACTCCTCCCGACCCACCGCGCTACAGTGCGCCGCGCATGACGACGCCCTTCCGCACGCGCCCCGACGAGGGCCCGCAGCTCTCCACCAGCGAGGCCGTCCACGACGCCGTGCACCAGATGGTGCGGCAGTTCGCCGACCCGATGGCGTGGCTGCGAGAGCTCGTCCAGAACGCCCTCGACGCGGGCGCCACGGCCATCACGGTGCACCTCGACTACCAGGCCGACCGGGGCGCCGACCGCGGCACCCTCCGCGCGTCCGTCACCGACGACGGCAGCGGCATGGACCAGGACACCATCGAGCGCTCCCTCGTCGTGCTCTTCCGCTCCACCAAGGACCGCGACCCCACCAAGATCGGCAAGTTCGGCGTCGGCTTCTTCTCGGTCTTCGGCGCCGGGCCCTCCGTGGTCACCGTCGACACCGGCCGCGCCGACGCCCCGGAGTCCCTCCGCCTCACCTTCCACCCCGACTTCACCTACGAGCTCGAGGCCCTGCCCCCGCGCCGCGGCACCACCGTCACCCTCACCCTCACCCGCTCGGCTTCCGAAGCCGACGCCTTCGCCGAGCGCGCCCACGCCGCCCTCGCCCGCTGGTGCCCGCACGTCGCCGCGCCGCTGCACCTCCGCACCGAGGCCATCCCCGCCGGCGACCGCGACGTGCGCATCGACCGACCCTTCGACATCGACGGCGCCGTCACCCTCACCCACCGCGTCGACGCGCGCACCATCCTCGCCCTCGCCGTCGACCCGGTCGCCTCCGTCGCTTTCTACAACCGCGGCATCCTCCTCCACGAGACCACCGACACCCCGCTTCCGGGCGTGCGCTGGAAGGTCGACGCGCACGACCTCCACCACACCGTCTCCCGCGACAACGTGCGCCGCGACGACGCCTTCGCCCGCGCCCACGATCTCGCCGCCGCCCTCGCCCGCGGAGAACTCAGCGAGAACTTCGTCCACGCCTTCGCCGCCGTGGCCTCCCGCTGCGCCGCCGCCGCCGCCCGCCCCGCGCCGGACGCCGCCCTCCTCGGCACCCTCGCGCACCTCGCCCTCGCGGCCCCCTACAAGCTCAAGCCCGCGCAGGTCGCGTGGCCCCTCGCGCACCCGCTCGCCGCCGCACCGGAGCGATTCACCGCGACCTTCACGCCGGGCCTCCTGCGACACCCCGAGCGCCGCTACGCCCCGGAGCCCTCCGCCCTTACCGCAGCCCTCGCCCGCAGAGACATCGCCGTCGTCGATATTGGCCACAGCCCCGACGCGCTGCTCACCCTCCTCCGCGCGCACCACCAGGACGACCGCGTCGCCCCCGCGGATGCCCGCTATCTACTCGCACGCCCGCTCCACGAGAACGACCTCGTGCCTCACGCGAAGAGGCTCCTCGCGGCGCTGCGCCCGCTGCTGCCGGCGCTCGGACTCCGCGACGTCTCCCTCGGCACCCTCGATGGATACGGCCGCGACCGCGCGTTTGTGCTCTTCGCGAACGACCCACGATCGACGGAGTTTCTCCTCGACGCGACGAAGGACAAGCCCTTCGCAATCGAAGACGGCCGCGCGCTGCTGCTCCACGTGACGCACCCGCGAGTGGTGCTCGCCGTCGAAGCCGCGCAGGCCGATCCCGCCCTCGCCGCGCTCGCCCTGCTCCGCGCCGTCGCCCTCGACGCCGGCGCCCTCGACGCCCGCCGCGACCTCGCCCTCTTCACACTGGCGACCCCCGCATGAACCAGCGCCGCAAGATCGTCTCCCGCGGTACCGCCCTCGTCGACCCGCGCGCCGCCGTCGAGCGCCTGCGCAGCTTCCAGCTCGCCGAGCCGCTGCTCTATGTGCTGGAGATCGTGCGCGCCGCCGTCGCGGGCGGGGCCACCGCGGTCGACCTCTACAACGACGCCGACGACCTGGTGCTCACCTTCGACGGCGCCGCCCCCTCGGCCGACGACCTCGCGCACCTCCTCGACCACCTCTTCAGCACCACCCACCCCCGGCTGCGGCTGCTCGCCATCGCGGTCAACACCGCCCTCGGCTTCGGCCCCCGGCACGTCGACCTGTACACCACCCACGAGGCCCCCGCGGGGCAGTGCCACCGCGTGCGCTTCACCGCCGGGGTCTCGCACGACCCCGACGCGCGCGTCCCCGCGGCCCTCGAGAGCGCCTGCGTCGAGCTCGTCGCCCGCCCCGCCGACCTGCCCCCCGAGGGCGTGCGGGTGCACCTCCGGGAGTCCTTCGGGAGTCCCGTCGTGCGCGAGTGGTTCGCCCGCGATCCCGCGGAGACCGTGCTCCTCCGCGACCGCCTCGTGGCACTCCCCATCCCGCTGCGCCGCGACGGCGTCGCGCTCCCCACGGGCTTCGTGCCGCCCGCCCTCGTCAGCGTCCCCCTCGACCTCGGTGCCGACCTCCGCGGCTCGCTCCAGCTCGTCGACCCCTCCGCGGGCCACCGCCTCGTGCTGTCCGAGCTCGGCGTCATCCTCGAGTCCCGCCTGCTCGCCCCCGTCGGCTACGCCGCCGCCCCGTTCTCCCCGCTGCGCCTCCACGTCGACGCCCGCTCCCTCCCCACCAACGCGTCGCGCTCCCAGGTCGACCTCTCCGGCGGCCTCCTGCACGCCCTCCGCCGCGCCTGGAATGCCCAGCTCCCCGAGCTCCTCGACGCCACCCGCGCGCGCCTCGCCGAGCCCGCCCTCCCGGAGCCCGAGCGGATCGCCCTCCACGAGGCCCTCCTCGTGTGGCTGCACCACTGCCTCGGCGAACCGTGGCTCTCCCACGGACTCACCGCCGCCGCCTCGCTCCCGTCCGAGGCCGAGCTCGGCGTCGCCACGCCCGCCGTCGCGACCGCCCTCCTCGAGTGGGCCCTCCTCCCCACCGCCACCGGCCCGCTGGTCTCCGCCGCGTCGATCATCGCCGCCCCGCCCGCCCTCGTGTGGCGCGGCCCGGAGCCCCTCCCGGCCGACCTCGCCCCCTACCTCGGCGCAGTGCTCTGGTGCCCGCCGAACCGCCCCCGGCTCGACGCCCTGCTGCGCCCGCTCTCGCTCCAGCCCGCGGCCGTCGACGACGCCCGCGACGCGCAGACCGCGCGCCAACGCTTCCTCGGGCTCACCCCGCGTGACCCCCGCGTCGCCCACGGGCCCGACGAAGTCCTGCGCGCGGTCTTCGGCGAGGCCGCCACCGACGACCGCCCCGCGCTGCCCGCCTCGCTCCCCAGCCTGCACGGCGAGATCGTGCTGCGCGCCCACGGCCTCGACGCCCCCGGCCCCTTACACGTCACCGTATTCGTCGAGCAACGACCGCTGTTCGGCGAAGCGCTCGACACCGCCGGAGTGCCCGCCGAGGTTGCGCTGGAAGCGTTCGGGCTCCGCGTCAATCCCGCCTTCGGGGGCGTCGAGCGCGATGCCACCCTCACCGCCGCGTTGCGCGCCGTGCAGCGCGTGCTCGCCGAGGTGCTCGCGGTGACGGCCGACGACCTCGCGGGCGCACTCTCCCTCCACGACCCGCGACGGCAGTGGTTCGGCCCAGCCCTCAGCGACCTCGGCCCCTCCACACGGCGCGCCATGGCTCGCGCGGTATTCGAGACGCTGCGGGCAGCGGCACCCGACCCCGCGGCGGCGCTCGCCGTCATCCGTGACGCGCTCGCCCTGCACCCGAGCCTCGAAGACCTCCCGCTCTGGCCCACCACCGCGCCGACCGCGCTCGCCACCACCCGCGAGGTGCGCGCGCAGTCCGATGCTCTGGGTGCGCACGTTCTGGTGAGCTCCACCCGCGGTGCAGAGCGCGCCGACGGGCGCACGGTGCTGCTCGTCGACGCCGCGGGGCAGCGCACCCTGGCGGCGATGCTCCCGGCGACGGCGCGCTTCGTCGACCTCACCGGCACCCTGCCCACGAGGGTCACCCCCGACCCGCGCACCCTCGTCTCCCTCGACGACCGCCGCGCCGTGCCGTGGCTGGTGGTCGCGAGCGCCCACACCCGCGTCGCCATCGCCCCGTCGCCGTCGACCAGGGAGACCTTCACCCTCGCGCACGGCGGCGTCGCGCTCGACGGCCGGAAGTTCCGCGGCCGCTTCGGCCCCGTGCAGGTCGTCGCCGAAGACGACCGGATCATCGTGCTGCCGGGAGCCCCTGCCGCGCTGCCGGAGAGCGTCCCCGCCGACCTCGACGCGCTCGTGGCGGCGGCGGAGCTCAACCTCGTGGGCACCCTCGCCCTGGCCTGGCGCGGCGATGACGCCTCCGCCGACGCGCTGGGCGGCCGCGACGAGGAGATCCGCTCGACGCCCGCGCGGCGCATGCTCCTCGCCGCCCTCGCGCACGTCACCTCGCGCCCCGACGACGGCTCGCTCGGCCCCCTGCGCGAGGCCCTCGAGGGGACCCCGATGATCCCCGCGCGCCGGGTCGACGGCGCGGTCGAGGAGCTCACCCCCACGGCGCTGCGCGCGCGTCTCGCGGCCTGCAAGGGGGCGACGTACCCCTTCCTGGCAAAGCGCCCCGCCGACCTCGCGGGCGAGGACTTCTCCCCGCTCATCGTGCCCGACCGCGAGCACCGCGCTCACCTCGAGCGGGCCTTCGGGGTGAAGCTCCGCAGCGCCCACGAGCAGCTCCCGCTGCTGCGCGAAGCCCGCGCCCGCCGCCTCGCCCGCGCCCGCCTCGCCGGTCGCCCGCCTGCGCGCCCCGACGACCTCGCCGGCTTCGCCCTCGGCGCCTCCGCCCGCTCGCTCTCGCGCCAGGACCTCGGCGCCCTGCACGCCGCGGTGGCCCGCGAGGCGGCCTCGGCCCGCGTCGAGGTCCTCGTCGACGGCGTCGTGGCCTTCGCCCTCGACGGCGACGCGCTCCCGCTCCCGGTGGTGGGCCGGCTCGCCACCGACGCCGCCGCCGCGCTCGCGACCTCCCTCGACGCCCTCTCCGACCCTGGGCGCAAGGCCTTCGGCGCGCTGCTCACGGCGATGGTCCCGGCGCTGCTGGAGGCCGCCCTCGACGACGCCGACGGGGGGCGCCCACCCGCGGCGGGCCTCGCCTCCCTCTGCCTGCGCTGGGCCCTCGCGGACGGCGCCAAGGCCCTCGCGCGCCAGCCCGCCCTGCGCGAGCGCCTGCGCCGCCTCCCGATGTGGCGCAGCCCCGCGGGCGAGCGCATCTCCCTGTCGCAGCTCACGTTCTTCACCCCGCGCCCGGCCTGGTGCCGCGAGCGCGCGACGCCGTGGATCGCCGCGGAGCCCGGCGACGAGCCCGACCTCGCCGCGGTGGTGCTCGAGCGCGAGGACGACGCGCGGGCCCTCGGCGCGCTGGTGGGCGAGGGCCCGGTGGAGGTCACCGCGGAGGTCGAGCGCCTCCAGCGCCGGCGCGCGCTGCGGGCCTCCGGGGGGACGGCGGTGCGGCTGCCGGGCGAGCCAGGGTGCGCGGCGCTGGCCGTGCGCATCGAGTCCGTCGCCCCGAAGCTGGGCTTCGGCGAGCTGCGGCTGGTGGAGGGCGACGCCGCGCTCACGCTGCGGGTGCACGCGCCGGGGAGCAGCGCGCGGGTGCTCACGCTGCCGTCGCCCTTCGCCCTGTCCGCGGCGCTCGCGTGCCCCGACCTCGACGCGCGCGACATCGACAAGTCGGTGCAGACCCTGGAGCTGGGCACCCGGCTCCAGGAGGCCGCGCGCGCGCTGCTGCTTCGGGTCGCGGGCACGGCCGAGGCGCTCCCGGCGTGGAGCGATCCCGCCCTGCGCTGGGCGCTGCTCACCACCCGGGGAATCGAGGGCGCGGCGCTGGGGCGCGCGGTCTTCGCCGACACCCAGGCGAAGCCGATGACCCTCGCCGACCTGGCCGCGCAGGAGGCCACGCACCGCGCGGTGAGCTACTGCACCGTCGAGCCCGACGAGCCCTGCACCCCCGGCGAGGAGGGCGTGCGGGCGGTGGTGCTCTCGACCCGCGAGGCGGCCTGGCTACAGACCCTGCGCAAGGGCCGCGACGTCACCGCGGCGGTGCGCATCGCGCTGCGCGCCCTGGCGTGGGACCGCTCGCCGACCGCGTCGCGGATCGAGCCCCCGGTGGACGGCTCGGTGCAGGTGCGCCTGCGCTGCCCCATCACGGCGGCGGGCCGCGAGGGGGAGGTCTGCTGGCTGGACAGCGACGCGCCCGCGGGGAGCACCGTGGCCTGGTACCGCAGCCGCCGACGGCTGGGGGAGAGCGCGATCGAGCTGCCGTGGCCCGCGCGCATGGCCCTGGAGGCGCCGGAGCTCACGCCCGACGCCACGCGCACCAACCCGGTGCCCGACCTCGCGCTCGCCCAGGCGAGGCAACGGGCGATCGACCTCGCGCTGGGCACCCTGCGCCGGGCGCTGGGCCCGACGGAGCGGGAGGCGCCGCTGGGCAGCGTGCCGGCGCACGACCCCAAGAGCCCCGCGTGGCACGGCGGCCAGGCCAACGCCGTGGGCTGGCTGTGGCTCTGCGCCGACGGGGCGCCGGGGAGCATCGAGGTGATGGTGGGCGAGCGCTCGATGATCTGGAAGGCGCGCAGCGGGGGGAAGTACGCCTGCGCGGCGCCGCTGACGGGGCGGCTGTGGCTGCACCGCGGCACCCGCGAGCGCCCCGACGAGGTGCTGGAGTCGGTGGTGGGCTGGGCCTGGCGGCGGCTGCTGGACGTGTGGTCCGGCGCGGCGGGCATCGACGTGGACGCCCCGGCGCAGGCCGTGCTGCTGACGCGCGCGGCGCTGGCGGGCGCCCTCACCGGCACCGCGATGCGCGACGTCGCCAAGACGCTGCGGCTGCCCGGGACGCGCACGACCTTCCAGCAGCTCCAGACTGCGCGGAAGGACGAGCGGCCGCTGCGGGTGGTTCCGCCGGGCGACGGGCGGCTGGACAAGGCGTACTTCGTCCCGGAGTCCGCCGCGCCGTGGATGGCGGTGCTGCGCGAGGCGGCGATGCTCTCGGCGGACGAGCCCGTCGTGGCCGTGGCGGCGAGAGCGCCCGCGGAGAAGGAGAGGGAGCGGGAGAGGGCGCCCGCGGCCAGGCCGACGGAGACGCGCCCGGCGGAGGCGCGGGCGGCGGAGGCCCCGGCGTGGCGGGACGACCCGGCGAAGAAGGTGAGCGCGGCGCGGGCGGCGGCGTGGCCGTGGGCCGCGAGGGTGGAGTCCGAGCTGCGCGCGATGGCTCTGGCGCCAGAGATGCTGCACGCGGTGGAGGGCACCGAGGCCGCGGCGGGCGGGCGCGACGCGATGGTCGAGTACGCCGAGCGGGAGCGGGTGGCGAAGGTCGCGGTGCGGCACCCGGTGGTGGCGCGCTGGCTGGCGGGCGACCCCCGGCGGGGGGCGACGCTGCTGGCGATGGCGGTGTACGGCGCGATCCACCGCGCGCGCGCCGACCTGACCGTGGCCGAGGAGTGCGCGGCGATGGACGCAACGCTCGCGGCGATCGCGGGCCGTCCGGGGAAGTGACCGCGTGGACGCCGGGCGTCGCCCCGTAGGGCACTCGTCGAGGGGCTCTCAGAACCAGTGCATGACGCCGAGCAGGGCGAGCGCGCCGCAGAGCAGGGCCGCGCCCGCGCGGGCGACGTTCCCCGGCGCCCGGGGGCGGCCGATCGGAGCGACGTCGAGATGGGCGGTGGGGATCCGCAGCGGGCGGGGCTCGGCCGCCACCTCGGGCTGCACGGTCGGCTCGCGCACCGGCGCCGCGCCACCGCCGTCGTCCCTGAACTCCGCCGGAAGGATGTCGCTGATGCCGTCGAAGGAGCTCGGCCGCGGCAGCAGGCTCGCGGCGATCTCCGGCGTCACGTCGCGCCCGTAGATGATCTGCGCCATCACGGCGTTGGGGTTGTTGGCGCCGAAGGGCAGCGTCCCGCAGACCATCTCGTAGATCATCGCACCGACGCTCCACACGTCGGTGCGGGCGTCGATGGGTATCCCCGGCGAGTCCCCGATCAGGCCGGGAGCGCGGCGCGCATCCGCTGGATCGCCCGGGTGTGGAGCTGCGACACCCGCGACTCCGAGACCCCCAGGCGGACGCCGATCTCGCGGAGGCTTTCGCCCTCCTCGTAGTAGAGCGTGACGATCTCGCGCTCGCGCTCGGGCAGCGTCGCCGCCGCCTGGGCGAGCTGCGCCTGGCGCTGGCGGGCGTCGAGGGCCGCGTCCGGGGCGAGGCCGTGGTCCGGAGCGTCCTCGGCGCCCTGGCCGTGCCCCGTCGCCTGGATCGCCGTCGCCGTCGAGACCTGCGCCATCTTCTCGCGGAGGTCGGTGAGGCTGAGCCCGAGGATGCCGGCGAGGGAGGTCTCGGAGCCTTCGCCCCGGGCGGCGGCCTCGCGGCTCGCGCGTCCGAGCTGCCGGGCGAAGCCGCGCTGGGCGCGGGTCAGGGGGTCGTTGCGGCGGAGCTCGTCGAGGAGCGCGCCGCGGATGCGGTGGTCGAGGAAGGCGTCGAGGGTCTCGGCGCGGCTCGGGTCGTAGCGCAGGTAGCCCTCGACCACGCCGAGCATCCCGGCACTGATGAGGTCATTGAGGGAGATGTGCGCCGGGAGGCGGCGGGCGAGGCGCTTGGCGTGGGCGATGACCCGCACGAGGTACTTGCGAGCGAGGGCGTCCGTCAGCCGATCACGCGACTGCCCCTGCGGCTCGACCCGGGTCTCGGTGCAGCCGAGGGCGTTGCTTGAAGAGAGCGAGGAGGCGTTGAACATGGCTGCGGGTCTCCGTGCTTGGCTGCGCGATCGCCCGGTGCAGGGCGTCGCCGACTTCGCGGGATCGGCACTCCCCAAGAGGAGGCCGTCAGGGTCGGAGGGGGCTATTGGAAGAACGGTGCCAAGCCCTCGCGAGCGCCCGCCAGCCGACGCACCCGCGCAACCAACCCCCGGGGCTCACGGGCACAAAATCAGGGGGGCTCCCTCGCGACTTCTCGTCGCTGTCCGTTGTGAGTTCCCTGTAGCGGATCGCGATCGTCTCCCCCCGACAACGCGAGGACAGGCACGCCTGCGCGCGCCACGATATGGAGCGCCCGCCATGGTTGCATGGCCTGCCCGACCCACCGAGACCCGAGGGTACCTCGTCCTACATGGTGGGTCGGTGGCTCCCGGCGGTCGCGAAGCGGTACGTCCCGAGGCCCTCGTCGAAGTCCTCGATGGCCCGCTCGTGCAGCGCCGCGGTGGCGGGCGGGGGATCACCCGCAGCGTGATCTCCTGCATGTGCGCGTGCGCGGCGAAGGGCGCGTTGTCTGGCATGCGGGCGACGCTCGCCGCAGTGGCGTCCGCCATGATCCGCGAGCTGTGGGAGCTGGTCTTCCGCCGCACGCTGGCCGACCTCCGGCGCTGACCCGCTCTAAGGGCTCTCCAGGGAATGGGTTGGGCTGATCGCACGCCCAGCCCGGCCGCCCTGCGGCTTACGTCCTCACTCGCTCCCGCGGCGTAGCAGCGCTACGCCTTGGTCGCTCGCTCCGGGCGCGCTCGCAGGTCGACTCGGCCTGGACGCACGCTCAGCGCAACCCATTCCCTGGAGAGCCCTAACGGCTGGTCGGACCCGCGCGGAGACCGGCGGACACGAGGCCCTCCATCGGGACGGCGCGGGCGCGGACGGCCCAGGACACCCGCTCGCGCCGCCACGCGAAGGTGCCCTCGGGCCACGCGAAGGCGGCCAGCACCGCCGCGCGCTCGTCCGGGGTCAGGCAGGGGTTGCCGCCCTCGATCGGAATCGTGATTCGCTCGGACCGGTAGCGCAGGGTGAGGGTGCCGGACGCCCCCGGCAGAAAGGTGAACTGCTGGAGCAGCGCGCCGAGGGTGGGGCGCGCGAGGACCTCGTCGGGCGAGCGCACGCCGACGAAGGCGCCCGACGCGGGCATCTCCACGGCGGGCACCTCCACGGCGGGCACCTCCACGGCGGGGGCCGACGGGCGGACGTCCGACGGGGGCGGCGCGGTGGGCGGCGGGTCGTGGAGGTCCCAGCCGTCGTCGGCGTTTGGTGGGAGCGGGGGCGCCGTCGACCGGTACCGCTCGATGACCAGCACCTCATCGACCGGCGGCCAGACGAACTCGTCGACCGGCGGCGCCTCCTCGACCAGCGGCGGCGGCGGCGGACGGGTGATGCGGGGCCCCGGCGCGCCACGCAGGCTCGCGAGCGGCGCCTCGCCCAGGTCGTCGAGGATCTCCCACGCGCGGCCCACGCCGCTGAGTCCGGCCGCGACCAGGGCGGCGCCGACGGCGATGGCGCCCGGCGGGCTCGCCTCGACCGGGATGCTCCACGCACCCTGCAGGTCACGGTGCAGCGAGCGCTCGTGGACAAGCCGCCCGGCGCAGAGGAAGCGCGTGACCTCCGTCGCCGCGACGCCGGCCTCGCGCAGCGTGAGGCGCGCGACGGCGGTGACGAGGGGGAGGATGCCGTCGGTCTTCACGTTGGCGCCGTCGAGGCCCGCCACCGACTTGCGCGCCCGCACGTGGACCTTCCCCGGGGACACCTCCGCGACGGCGAGCTCGAGCTTGTGGGTGCCGACGTGCACGAGGAGGCAGACGCCGCCGACGGAGGGGTCGTGGTGCGCGGCGCCGATCGCCAGCGCCGTGGTGTCGCGGACGAGCCGGAGCACCTCCAGCGTGGTGTCCTCCATCGAGCGCAGCAGGGCGCGGCGGGCGCGGTCGTTCCAGAGGGCGGGCACCGCGACGCCGACCAGGGTCGGGGCGTCGCCGAGCGCGTGCTGCAGGGCGAGGAACAGCTCGTTCGCGGCCTCGGTGGCGTCGGCCTCGCTCTCCGCTACGCCGAGCGACCACTTCCAGCGCCGGGCGTTGGTGCGCCGGAGCACCGACGCGAGGTCGTCGACGGGTCGCAGGACGATCGTCTGGTCGGGGCGCATCGCCGCCACCGTGAGTCCGGCGGAGTGGACCTCGAGTCCAAGCAGGTGGGGCATCGGGCGACGGCCTCGGCGAGACTCCCGTGCGAGGCGAAGGCCCTCACCGGGGATCCGGACACGAACACAACAGACCGCAACGGCGCCGGGCGCGCAAGGTTCGGGCGGTCTTCGTCTTCTTCTAGGGCATCCGCCCCGCAGTCCCGGGGCTTGTCGCACGACGCGATGGCACGCCACCGCCCGGCGGGAGGTCGGCGTTGACCGCGGCGATCGCGGCTTGCGACGATCGTCCCGATGGACACGCGGACGCTCGCACCCGGGCAGGGCATCGACCGGGAGTACTAAGGTCGAGCGGCTCCTCTCCCAGGGCGGCATGGGCGCCGTGTACGTCGTGGCGCACCTCACCACCGGCAAGCGCCGCGCCCTCAAGGGGATGCTCTCGCACCTGGTGCGCGACCAGGCGAGCCGCGACCGCTTCGAGCGCGAGGCCCGCATCGGGGCGCGCATCGAGAGCGACAACGTGGTCGAGGTGGTGAACGCGGGCGTCGACGAGGCCACGGGGCTGCCCCTCCTGGTCATGGAGCGTCTCGACGGCGTCGACCTCGACGACTGCAGCCTCGACGACTGCAGCCTCGTCGGCGCCGACCTCCACGGCGCCTCGCTCACCGGCGTCCCCACCAGCGCCCCGGAGTTCGCCCGCGCCCGCGGCCTCACCGCGGCTTCAGCGCGGTGACCTCGATCTCGATCTTCATGCGCGGGTCGGCCAGGCCCGCGGTGATCATCATGGCCGCCGGGCGCACCTCGCCGAAGTGCTTGCGCAGCACCGGCCAGCACGGCTCAAAGTCCGCCGCGTCGGGCAGCACGTAGGTCACCCGCACCACGTCGCGGAGGCTCGAGTCGGCCTGCGCGAGCGCGGACTGGATGTTCTGCAGGCACTGCTCGGCCTGCTCCGCCACGCTGCTCGAGATGGCCATCGTGGCGTAGTCGAAGCCCGTCGTGCCGGAGACGAACACCCACGGGTCGGCCACCACCGCGCGGGAGTATCCGATCTTCTCCTCGAAGGCCGAACCGGAGCTGATCAATCTGCGCGTCATGAAGGCTCCCCTGGCGGTGGCCGAAGCGGACGGTCCATCGCTTGGAGTACCGCACCGCGGCGCGCCGGGCACCCCCCCAGGGCGCGTCCCGGCGTCGCGCAGACCGCGCTCATCACTCCCCCCCGTCGCGCAGCCGCCCGGCCAGCGCCGCCGCGATCTCCGCCTGGGCCGCGGACCAGTCCGCCTCGGCGCCCCCGACGCCCCCTCCGCGGCGCTGCCAGAGATCGTACGCCCGCATCCGAACCTCCGCCTCGGTAGGCTCCAGCGTGGCGAGCGCGACGTACTCCTCACACGCCCCCGTGGCCGGATCATACGGCGGTCGGACGAACGCGTCGAAGCGCCCGACGATGCGCGCGCGGAAGCGGTAGCAGTCGTCACGTCGCGGGCACTCGCCGCCGGGGCAGCGCGTGATGTCATCGGACATCGGGGTCGGGTGCCTTCCTCACGGCCGCACGAAGCGCAGCACGAAGCGGTCGCTCGTGCCGCGGCGCTCGGCGGCGGTGCGCGGGCTCGCGCTCCAGTCGCGCGCGTCCGCCGGGTTGCGCATGAAGTCCGCCTCGCCGTCGAGCCGGAAGCCCGCCGCGAGCACCTCCGCGACCAGCGTCGACTGCTCGATGCGATGGAGCGTCTGCGCGTCGGCGACGCCGTGTCCCGCGGCGGCGTTGTGATCGATGATCGCGTACACGCCGCCCGGGCGCAGCGCCTGGAAGACGGCGCGGTTCATCGCGGCGCGGTCGGTCTGCATCCACACGGTGTCGTGGTACGAGAGCAGGAAGAACACCGCGTCGAGGTGGCTCGCCTCGGGGGGCAGCGGGGCGTCGAGCTCGCGGTCGACGCGCGTGACGTTGCGCATGGCGGGCGTGGCGAGGCGGGCCGACCACGGGGCCTCGGCGAAACGCTCGAGGGCGAAGCGGTTGTTCTGCCCGAAGACGCGCCCGTCGGGGCCGACCGCGCGCGCGAGGAGCTCGGCGGTGTACCCGCCGCCCGCGAAGAGCTCGGCCACCCGCTGACCGGGGCGCACGCCGAAGAACGCGAGCGTCTCGGCGGGGTGGCGGCCGGCGTCGAGGGCGCGGTCGGCGGCGCTGCGGTCGGGCGCGTCGACCACGGCGCGCAGGGCGTCGGGGACGCTCACGGCGGCGGCGGTGGTGGTGGCGGTGGCGGCGGTGTGCAGGGTGGCGCTCGCGCACGACGCGAGCACGAACAGGACGGCGACGAGAGAGCGCATGAACCCGTCTGGTAATGGACCGCGGGCGCGGCGTCGAGTGCCGGTAACGTGTACGGTGACGACCCGACCACGATGTCTCCCCGACGCGCGCCCGACCCGCTGCTCCCGCCGGACGTGACGGCGTCCGCGAAGACGTCGACGGAGCGCGGCCCGGCCCGCACCGAGCGAGCGTGTCGGCTCTTCGCGCTGGTGGCGCGCGACGCCCGTACGGCGGTGGTGTTTCGACGCGGTCCTTCGAAGCAGGTGCGCATGCTTCGGTGGGACCTCGCGACCGATGCGGTCACCCCCGGCCAATGGCTCTCCGGTCGCATCTACGAAGAGCGCTGCGGCCTCTCCCCCGACGGCAAGCTGGTGGTGTACTTCGCGGGCAAGTTCAAGACGAAGCTCGGCACGTTCACGGCGGTGAGCCGACCGCCGTACTTCACGGCGCTCGCGCTGTGGCCCGAGGGGAGCACCTACGGCGGCGGCGGGTTCTTCGCAGACGACCGCACGCTGATCCTGAACTACCAGTGCGTACTCAAGGAACTGAACGACGGCGTCGGCGTGCCCGCGTCGTTCGTGGTGAGTCACCTCGGCGAGTATCGGGCACGGCACCCCGGCGACGAGACGACCGCGGCGAGCCACGGGTGGTCGCAGACGTCGAAGGGCGCCGAAGGCGAGCCCACCCCGGCGCTGCGGTACGTCTACGCACCGCCGTGGATCCACGCGAAGCCGCACCCGACGCGCGGCGGCGTGACGCTCGAGCGCAGCACGCGCGGCGTTGGCGCAGTGAACGGTCCGTTCACGGTGTGCGACTACCGCGTGCTGGTGACGCCGTCGGGGCGCGCGAAGGAGCCCGCCGCGATCGACCTCGGCCGCCTCGACTGGGCCGACTGGGACCACGACGGCTCGCTGCTCTACGCCACCGACGGCTGCCTGTACCGGCGTGACGTGTCGGGGCGCGCGGCCGATGCACCGCGCGTGAAGCGCGTCGCCGACCTGCGCGACCAGGTGTTCGAGAACGTGCGCGCCCCGGACGACGCGCGGCGGTGGCCGTGACCGTCGCTGGGGGTGAGGTCTCACGAAGGTGTGTACCCAACCCATCGGGCCACCGCTCTAACGCCTATGCCCCTGAAGCTCCCGTGGAGAGCGACATGGGAGGAGCGGCCGTCGAGTCGCCCGGATCGATCAGGAGCCGCGGTGTCGGCATCACTGAGTATTACATCGCAACGTAAGATTCGGATGAGCCCGGGACGGGGTCCATACTGACCTGCTCAGCGCCCGGTGACGTGCGTGAGCTCCCCCAGGTCGTCGCCGCCCACCCGGTAGGCCCGCCCGAAGCCCTGCACGAAGCCCCCGCTGCCCACCGGGCTCAGCTCGACCCAGTGGAAGTCCCCCAAGCCCAGGAGCGTCTCCGCGATCGGGAACCGCTCCCGGTACGCCCGCTCCGCCCCGCGCTCGCGCGCCTCGTCCCGCCCCACGAAGCGCGCCTCCACGCTCAGCATCACCCGCGTCAGGGCGTGGTTGCTCCGCGGGTCTCCCTCCCGGAACGCCTCGCTCACCATCAGCCCCGCCCGCGGGCTCGCCCGCAGCGCCGCGGTGTGCGCCGACAGCTCGCTCACCAGGATCCAGAAGCGCGTCGGCCCCCGGGTGCGCGCCCACGGCACCAGCGACACCGCCGGGCCCTCCGCTCCGCCGACGGCCAGGCTCGCCACCGGGACCTCCTCCAGCAGCCGCTCCAAACCTTCGGCGGGCTCAGCCATTTCGCATCACCCTCGCCAGCTCGACCTCCCTCGGCCGATGGGCGTACCCCTCCGGCCGGTCGCCCGGCGGGTGCGCCAGGAAGGCCGCCACCACACGGTCGATGTACTCCCACAACGGCGTGTGCACGAAGCCCAGCTCGGCCTTCGCCCGCGACGGGTCGATGTCTGACATCCACCGCTGGGAGAAGGGCGACAGGTCGCGCGTCACCAGCCCCGCGGACTCCACCGCCTCGCGCGGGACCGACACCAGCTTCGCGGGCGCGCCCACCCGCCACGCCATGCGCTCCAGCAGCTCGCGCAGCGTCGGCGTCTCGTCCTGCGACAGGTTGTACGCCTGGCCGAAGGTGCGCTCGTCGCCCAGCATGCCCGCGACGGCCCGCGCCACGTCCTCGGCGTACACGTGCCGCATGGGCGCCTCGCCCCCGTCGGGCAGCAGCACCTCCGCGCCGTCGAGCAGGCGCCAGAGGTAGCACTCGATGCGGCGGTGGTAGTCGCCCGCGCCGTTGACCACCGGGATGCGCACCCGCGTCGCGCGCGCCCGCTCGTGGCTCACGAGGTCTTCACACTGGCGCTTGCCGAAGCCGTAGTCCCACTGCGCGCCGTCGACCTCGCCCTCGGGCCGCGCCATCACCGGGCCGTCGTAGTCGGCCTCGCGCGCCGGCTTCGGGCAGCCCTCGCGCACCAGGTACACCTGCCCCGTCGAGATGAGCACGTAGTGGCCGAGCGCGGAGCGCGCCACGGTGTCCACCAGCGGCTCGACGTCGCCCGGGGCATAGGCCCCGAAGTCCACCGTGGCGTCGAACTCCCGGCCCTTGATGAGCGACGGCAGCACCCCGGTGGCGCGGTCTCCGAGGAGCGTCTCCACCCGGTCGGCGAAGGGCACGACGCGCGTCCCCCGGTGGAACATCGTGACCCGACAGCCCATCGCCACCAGGCGCCACGCCAGCAGCCGCCCGACGAAGCGGGTCCCTCCGAGGATCAACACCTTCATGATCGTTTCCTTCCCGATGGGTGACGCCAGAGATGCGCGCAGGTCCCGCGTTGTACGCGCGCGCCAGACCGTGGCCGCGGGCACCAGCTTGGCACCGCGTTGCCGAGACACAACCAACGCGAACCATGCTCCAACACGGCATCACACCACGCCGTCGCGCAGCCACTCGCCGAAGCGTTCACCGATCATCAGGGTCGGCAGGTGGGTGTTCGCCGTCGGCACCGTGGGCATCAGGCTCGCGTCGGCCACCAGCAGCCCCTCCGTCCCTCGCACCCGCCCATACGCGTCCGTCGCCGCGTCGGGGTCGTCGTCCGCCCCCATCGGAACCGTCCCACAGGGGTGATAGCCCGAGTCGCAGAAGGCCCAGATCCACCGGCTGAAGCGCTCGCTCGCCAGCACCCCCGGCGGCGGCCACACCACCCTCGCCAGGTCGCGCATCACTGCCGTCTCCGCCATCGCGCGCCCGATCTCCAGCGCCTCCAGCGCCCGCGCCCGGTCGGTGGGGTGCTCCAACAGTCTCGATCGTATCTCCGGCTTCGCCCGCACGTCCGCGCTCGGATACCGGATGAGCCCATGGCCCACGGGCTTGCCCACCTGGCACATGATCGAGACCAGCGGGAGGTTCATCGTGGGCATCAGCACCGCCGACCCGGCCTGCAACTGCAGGTCGTTCTCGTGCTCGCCGTCCTTCGAGCGCAGCCGCAGCGTCGTCTGGATGAGCGGGTGCGAGAAATCACACACCCCCTTCTTCGGCCATAGGAAGAACGCCGCCCCCGGGTGGTCGAGCAGCCGCCGCGCCACCGCCCCGACCTCCGACACCACCCTCACGCCCAACCGGTCGAGCTCCGCCTTCGGGCCCACCCCCGAGCGCAGCAGCACCCCCGGGGTCGCGAGCGCGCCCGCGCACAGCACCACCCGCCTCGCCGCGATGGTGTACACGCGCCCGCCCGGGCTCTCGACCTCCACCCCCGCCACCCCCCGCTGCCGGAAGACAACCCGCCGCACCAGCGTGCCCGCGCGGAGGGTCAGGTTGGCCCGCCGCCGCACCTCGGGCGTCAGGTAGCACCGCGCCGCGCTCATGCGCTCGCCGTCGATCTTGTTCATCGCGTGCGGGCCGTAGCCCTTCGCCTCGGGGTGGTTGGTGTCGTCACACCGCGGCATCCCGATGGCCGCCGCGCCCTCCAGGAAGGCCGCCTGCCACGGCACCAGCTCGTCGGGCGTGTGGCGCCGCAGCGGCACCGGCCCATCGGTCCCGTGCCACTCGTCTCGACGGTCGAGGTCGGTCTCCAGCCGCTTGAAGGCCGGCAGGCAGTGCGCCCAGCTCCACGGCGCCAGGCCGCGCGCCGCCCACTCGTCGTAGTCCGACGGAACCCCCCGCAGCCCGATGCAGGTATTGACCGCCGACGAGCCCCCGACCACCTTCCCCCGAGGCATCGGGAACCTCACCTGCCGGGCGTTGGGCGCGTGCGCGTAGCCCCAGTCGTGGGCCACCAGGGAGTTGCGGGTGCCGTCGCGAAGATCCTGCGGCAGGCGCTCGGGCGTCGCGTAGTCGGGCCCCGCCTCCAGCAGCAGCACCTGGCGATCGCCCCGCTCGGTCATGCGCGCCGCGATCACCGCGCCCGCCGCGCCGGCGCCCACCACCACCGTGTCGAAGCCTTCCACCATGCACTCCACGTCGCATGGGCCTTCATTCGTGAACAGCCCCTTGTCCATGGAGACGTCAGGCGCAACCGTTGCGCGGAGCCCCGAGCGACCCCCGAAACAACTGCCGTCACCGATGCGCCCTCCGCGATGGACCGGGTCGTTCCATCGGACAATCCGCGCGTGGCATCGGCCGTGCAAAAGTGGCGTTCGCGTCGGAAGGGCCCAGTACCGCCCCGGCTCATCCTTGAGACGCGCAGGAGTCACGCCATGGGATCGCTCGGATCGGTCACCGCGCTCGATGCGTATCGGCATTCGCTCACCGGGGTCACTCCCCTCTCGGCCGAGGAGGAGCGCATGCTGGCCCTCCGCTGGCGCCACGGTGACCAGCGCGCGGGCCGCCGGCTCATCGAGGCCAGCCTCCCCTTCGTGATCACCGTCGCCACCGAGTACCGCCGCTGGGGCGTCCCGTTGGAAGACCTCATCCAGCAGGGCAACCTCGGGCTGCTCAAGGGCGCCATCCGCTACGAGCCCGAGCGTGACTGCCGGCTCATCACCTACGCCGTGTACTGGATCCGCGCGGAGATCCGCGAGTACGTGGTGCGGGCCTACCGCCTGGTGCGCATCGGCGGCAGCAAGGGCGAGCGCCGGGCCCTGCGCGCGTACCGCCGCACCCGCGAGGACGACCCCGAGAAGCTCGCCGCGCTCTCGGGCATCTCCCCCGAGCGGATCGAGAAGCTGCTGCCGATGTTGAAGCAGCGCGACGTCTCGCTCGACGCCTCGGTCGACGGCGAGTCCCCGGCGGTCGACCGCCTGCGCGACCCGGGCGACTCCCCCGAAGAGCTGGCCGACCAGCACGCCGTCGCCGACGACCGACGCGCGCGCATCGAGACCGCCCTCGGCGCCCTCAACGAGCGCGAGCGCTGGATCATCGAGCGCCGCGTGCTGAGCGAAGACGACGTCACCCTGGAGTCCCTCGGCAAGGTGCTCGGCATCTCCAAGGAGCGCGTCCGCCAGATCGAGGCCCGCGCGCTGGAGAAGCTCAAGGGCACCCTCAGCGACCTCGCGGCGGCGTAGGCGGCCCTCACAGCATCTGCACCGGGTCGACGTCGATGGCCACGCGAATACCATCCCGGGTAAACGCCTCCATCTCCTCGACCATGCGCAGCAGCACCCGGCGCAGCGGCGGCCGCGCGGGGCAGCGCAGCAGCGACTGCATCCGCCACCGGCCCCGCAGGCGCTCGATGGGCGACGGCGCCGGGCCCAGCACCTTCACCTTTCCCCCCGCCACGTCGGGCAGCGCCCGCAGGAACGAGTCGATGCGCCGCGCCATCTCCTGGAGCTTCTCCTCGTCGGGGCCGTCGAGCTTCAGCGCCGCCAGCCGACCGAAGGGGGGATAGCCCAGCTCGCGCCGCGCCCCGATCTCGTCGTCGAAGAACCCTTCGAAGTCGTGCGCCCTCGCCCGCTGCAGCACCGGGTGCTCGGGCTGAAACGACTGGATCACCACGTGCCCCGGCAGGTCTCTGCGCCCCGCGCGGCCCGCCACCTGGGCCAGCAGCTGGAAGGTGCGCTCGGCAGAGCGGAAGTCCGGAAACGCCAGCGCCGCGTCGGCGGTGATGACCCCCACCAGGGTCACCCGCGGCATGTCGTGCCCCTTGGTCACCATCTGCGTGCCCACCAGCACGTCGAGCTCGCCGTTGCGGAGCTTCTCCAGCACCGCCTCGGTGCCCATCCCGCTGGCGACGTCGCGGTCGAGCCGGCCGATGCGCGCCGAGGGAAAGGAGTCGATGAGCGCCCGCTCGAGCTTCTCCGTGCCGACCCCCAGGAGCTGGATGTCCACGCACCCGCACTTGATGCACACGTTGGTGAAGGGGACCTTGAAGTCGCAGTAGTGGCAGCGCAGCGCCCCCTCGCGGCGGTGCAGCACCAGCGCCACGCTGCACGACGGGCACTCCATCGCCTCGGCGCAGCGCACGCACTTCACCGTCGGCGCGAAGCCCCGGCGGTTGAGGAACAGGATCACCTGCTCCTTGCGCTTCAGCGTGGCGTCGATGGCGCGCACCATCGGCAGCGACAGCAGCTCGTGCCCCGTCGGGCCGCGCGGCCCCACCCGCTTCAGGTCGACGATCTCCACCGAGGGGAGCAGCGCCGCCGTCGGCCGGTCGGGCAGGTGCAGCAACTGATACCGCCCCTCCAGCGCCGCGTGGTAGCTCTCCACCGACGGGGTCGCGCTGCCCAGCACGCAGGGCACGCCCGCGCGGTGCGCCCGCAGCAGCGCCAGGTCGCGGCCGTGGTACCGGAAATGGTCGTCCTGCTTGAACGACCCGTCGTGCTCCTCGTCGACCACGATGAGCCCGAGGTCGCGCACCGGCGCGAAGACCGCGCTGCGGGCGCCGATCACCACGTGGCACTCCCCGCGGTGGAGCTTCTTCCACATCGCGTGGCGGTCTTGATCCTTCAGCCCCGAGTGCATCACCGCGAGGTTGTCGCCGAAGCGCGCCCGGTAGCGCGCCACCAGCTGCGGCGTGAGCGCGATCTCGGGCAGCAGCAGCAGCGCCCCGCGCCCCGCCTTCTGCGCCGACTCGATGGCGTGGAGGTACACCTCGGTCTTCCCCGACCCGGTCACCCCGTGGAGCATGAAGGTCTGCCGCTCGTGCCGCGTGACCGCCCCCACGATGGCCGTCACCGCGTCGTCCTGCGCCCTCGTCAGCTTCGGCGGGACGTCCTTGGGCACCGGCGCCCCGAAGAAGGGGTCATCGGGGATCTCCCGCAGCGTCAGCGCCACCGCCCCGCGCGCCTTCAGCGACTCCACCGCCGCCCGCGCGCCCTTCACCAGCTGCCGCAGCTCGGCCATCGAGACCTCGCCGCGCGACTCCAGCATCGCCGCCACCTCGGCCTGCCGGTCGCCCCGCAGCTTGGGCCTCGCCGCCAGGTACTCGGGCGTGAGCGCCACGAAGGTCTCCTCGCGCACCTTCGCCCAGCGCGCCTTGAGCGAGGCCTTCACCAGCCCGCTGCCCCGGGGATCGTCCCCGTCCCGCTTGCGCCGCTCGACCGCCGGCGCCGCCGAGCGCAGCACCTCGCCGATGGGGTGGAGGTAGTAGTCGGCCGCCTCGCGCAGGAATTTCAGCAGGTCTTCACCAAACACCGGCTCGGCTTCGAGCAGGTGGAAGATGGGCCGCACCTTCCCGGGGTCGACCTCCTCGGGCGCCCTCTTCGACACCGAGAGCACGTAGCCCACCACCCGCTGACCGCTCACCGGGACCACCACCCGCACCCCCGGCGCCACGTGCGGCTCCATCCCCGCCGGGACGGCGTAGGTGAGCCCGTTGCGGAGCGGCAGCGGGACGGCCACCTCGACGTAGAGCGCCGGCGCGGCGTGCGGCGTCGGGGCGAAGAGCTCGGGTTGGTTCAGGCCCATGACGGCTCCCGTTCTAGTCCGCGCGCGCGGGCAGGTCCACAGATCGCCGGACAGGATATGTCCGCACTTCTTGGGGGCCCTTCGCGCCGCGGCGAACTATGGTGGTCGGCGATGACGGACAGCGCGATCGTGGACGGCCCCGCCCCCGGGCTGCGGGTGTTGCAACGGGACGTCTCGCAGTGGCAGTGGAGCCCCGACGGCCGCTGGCTCGCCGCCACCGACCCGGTCGACCTCGACGGGCAGACGGTGCTGCGCGTGTACGACCACGAGGACGGCCGCGAGGCGCTCACCATCCGCGGCCGCGAGGTGCTCGCGCTCGCGTGGCCTTCGAGCGAGCACCTGCTGGTCGTTCGGGCGGCGGACCTCGGCTCGCGCGCCGTGCTCCACTCCGTGCCCGATGGTGGTGTGCTCGGCACCACGGCCCTGCCCGGCCTCACCCGCGCGCGGGCCCGCATCTCGTTGAGCGCCACGCGGCACCCCGACGAGTGCGCCGCGCGCGCCCTGGTCACCCCGGGGCGCTGGCCCGGCGGCCTGCGCGAGAACGTCCGCCAGCGCTCGGCCTACGCCCTCTCGCTCCCCGACCTCGCCGTGGTCGCGGCCGTCGAGCCCGACACCTGGACCGCCCTCCCCCGGCTGCCGCACGTGCGCCCCGCGGTCGCCACGCTCTCGCCCGACGGCGACCTCATCGCGGTGTGGCTCGGCTCTCCCCTCGCCGCGCCCCCCTCCGGCGAGCTCGCGGGCCAGCACGCGGGCTCGCTCTGGATGGTGCCGTGGCGGGGAGGGGCGCCGCGGAAGGTCTGCGCCGTGGGCACGGGGGTGGAGTCCGTGGTGTTCTCCGACCCGTCGCGGCTGCTGCTCCAGTCGGTGTTCGGCCTCGGGACGCCGCGCGACCGCGGCGACCTCGCGCTGGTCGACGCCGCGCGGGGGATGGTGCTCTACGACTCGCGCCGCGCCGTCGAGCCCGACGACTCCGCGGGCCGCCTCGGCGCGCAGTCCACCGTCGACGTGCACCCCGACCGCGAGCGCGCCGTGCTGGCCGGCCGGCAGCCCGCCGGGGCGAAGTACACGGGCTCGCTCCAGGAGATCGACCTGGGCTCCGGGCTCACGACCTCGGCCGTGCCCGCCGCGCTGCCCGCGAAGGTCGAGCTCGGCGTGAGCGCGGCGTACACGGGCGACGGCGAGGCCCTGGCCGTGCTCTGCGGCAAGGCCCCGCGCACGGCCCTGGTCACCCTGTGGCGCGCCTACCCCGACGGCGCGCTCGCGGGTCACCCGGGCTGGTCGGTGCTGCTCGACGGCAAGAAGCCCCGCGAGGCGCGGCTCACCCGATCGCCCGGCCTGGTGGGCGTCACGGTGTCCTGGCGCATCGACGGCAAGGCCCTGCGCCGCGGCTCGCTCACCCCCGTCGCCGAGCGCCTCGCGTGGATCACCCGCGACGCCCTCCGCGAACTCGCCTGAGCGCTCCCCCCCCCCCGGGACGACGAGCGGAGGTCTACGGACAAAATGCCTCACGCAATCGTCCGACCATCTGGCGATTTTTGCGGTCCCGGGAGGGCCACGCCCCAATCCATGATTGCCTACGCAGTGGGCGTTCGCGATCGTGACACCCCGTGGAACGGAACTCGCATTCCACCGGCCGTGTGGCAATTAGTCACCCAACGACCGTGCCACCCACTGCCATGCCGAAGCGACGACAGTATCGCCGACCGATCGCGGCCGAGCACCGCCCGGCCCCTGGTGCCCCCGTGGTGGAGCGCAAGTTGCCGTGGAAGCTCGTCGGCGCGCTGAGCGCCCTCGCGCTCATCGCCGTCGTAGCGTTCGCGCGCGGCGGCTCGCGGCCCTGGTCCCGCCCGTCGGCCCTGGCCGAGTCCGCGCCCCGGCTGCACCCCGACGACCTCATCATCGAGCCCCACACGGTGCGCCTCCCGGAGGAGTACATCACCATCCGCGACTGGACGATCCCGCGTCGCTGGACACTTCCCCGGTACACCCGCGAGACGGCCCTGGCGCTGCTCCGTGATTTCCCGGGCGCGGCCGAGGCCCTCCAGTGCGACGCCTCGGGCTGCTCCCTCCAGCCGACCGTCGAGGGCGTGGCGGCCCTCTCCCCCGAGGCCCGCAGCCGACTGTACAGCGTGCTCGCCGACATCCCCGGCAACCCCCAGGCGGACGACGCCCTCCACCGGCCGCCCGAGCGCGGGCCCTTCAGCGCCATCCCCTCGCTGCCGCCCGGCGCGGGCCGCTGGCTCGACGCCCTCACCTGGAGCCAGAACGGCACCCCGACCTACTCCGACCTGGGGACGGTCTGCGCCCACCTCGCGGGCCGCGAGGAGTGCAACAACTTCGTGCGCACGATGCTGAGCCGCCCGAGCCACGCGGTGAACATCCGCGTCCGCGAGCCGGGGAGCATCGAGCGCGCGCTGGCGGAGTTCGGCCCCGCCCGACGCCCGGCGGTGGCCGCCACCCTGCGCGCGGCGGCGGCCTCCGGCGCGAGCACGGTCGCCCTCGCCACCCTGCTCCCGCCGTGGGCCCGGCAGCGCCTCGACACCTTCCCCACCCGCGAGGAAGACTGGACCAACTGCTTCTGGACGGCCCTGCGCTTCGTCGACCAGGCCCCGGGGCCCGTCACCGACGACGCCGCGCTCGAGGCCGGGCTGCTGGGATTCTTCGAGCGCGTCACGGGCCCTCACTACTTCGGGGACGTCATGGTGCTGCGCGACCAGCACGAGCGCGCCATCCACGCCGCGAGCGTCCTGGTCGCGGGCTACGTCTTCACCAAGAACGGCTCCGGGCACCTCCAGGCGTGGCGCATCGTCCCCACCGTCGACGTGACCGCCGACTTCCCCGACACCGTCGTGGTCGAGTACTGGCGCGTGCGCGGCCCCGCCGCCCGGTAGCGCCTCGCCGTCGCCCCCGACCACGCCGATCACTCTGGTACGGTGGCGGTCCATGACCGCCGTGAAGCCGCTCCTGGTCGTCGCCCTCCTCGCCGCGTTCGCCGTCGGCTGCTCGACGGGCCTCTCCGTCGTCGGCGGCGCCGTCGACGCCGGTCCGCCCGGGGACGTCACCCTCGACGCCACCGGCCCAGACAAGCCCGACGTCTCCGTCATGGACTCGCCCGACGTGTCCGCCATGGACGCCCCCGCCGACGCCCCCGCCGACGCCCCCGCCCTGGACGGCGACGCGCCCGCGCCGGACGGCGACGCGCCCGACCGCTGCGCTGCCAACCCCGACTGCGCGGGCGACCCGGGCGGACCGGTCTGCGACGCTGCCACCGGCCGCTGCGTGGCGTGCACCGCCGCGAGCGACCCGTGCCCCGACGGGCGCTACTGCGACGACGCCAGCCGCACCTGTCTTCGTCTGCGTGCGGTGAACGGCGCGGGTCAGATGGGCCCGAGGTTCATCGCCACCCAGCCGTCGCGGATGGGCTCTCCGTCGGGGTCGAGCAGCTCGTCGCCCGCGCTCACCACCACCACCACCAGCTTCGCCACGCCCTCCAGGGCGTCGACCCGCGCCGACCACTCGCCCGTCGAGATGAGCTCCGAGTCCACCGTGCCGAGCAGCCGGCCGGCGCGGTCGAGGCGCAGCACCGAGGCCATCCAACGGTGGTACGGCGAGGCGTGCACCCACACGCCCACCGCGGGGCGCAGCGGCGCGTCGCCCAGGTCGAGCGCCATCGCGGCGTGACCCGTCGGCGCGACGCCCGTCACCGTCGCCCAGGCGGGCAGCGCGACCCAGGGCACCGTGCGCGCGGGCGCCGCGACCAGCGACGGATCGCCCACCATGCGGGCGCCCGCCGTCGCCACGAGCGAGCCCCAGAAGCCCCGGGGCTCGTGGCGGGTCACCCGCCGTAGCACCTCCATCACGTCGGGCTCGTCCCAGAAGCGCGGCGACCCGGGCGGGGTGCGCTGCACCGGCGCTTCGAGCAGGCCGCGCAGGAAGGTGCCGCGGTCGTCGTCCCAGCGCTCGGCCATCGCGTCGAGCACCACCGCCGCCCCGCGGTGCGCCGCCGGCGAGCGCGCGTCGTCCGACCACCACGCCCGCGTCGGCTCGCGCTGGAACGCCCGCACGTCGTCGGGGTCGAGCTCGCCGCCGGTCGCCCGCCGCGCGAGGCTCGCGCCCATCGCCCGCACGAAGCCGATGGGGTGGTCGGCCTTCGCACCGTAGACGCACGCCTCCGCGATGACCTGCGCCACCGCGCGCCGCCGCGCCACCGGGTCGGCGATGACGCCCACACACCCGAAGGCCGTCGCCCGGTCCCACAGCCCCGTGGAGGAGAGCGCGTCCACCACCGCGGGGCCAGGCCCGGCCTGCGCGCCCAGGTAGAGGTCGAAGGAGCCCGAACCACCGCGGTCGCCATCCGGCAGCGGCAGCGCGATGCCCGTCTGCCGCTCCAGCGCGTCCATCACGGCCTCCGCGTCGGCGAGCACGGCCTCCGCGGCCGCCGCGCTCACGCCCGCCATCACGTGCACGTCCACGGGCGCGCGCCACGAGCGCAGCACGCCCACCTCCCCGGTCGGGCGCACGCCGTCCACCGGGATGGGCTGACCCCACGCGCGCTCCGGCCAGCGGGGAGTCTCCCGCGGGGACTGCGCCGCCGCCGCGCGGGGACAGAGGGCGAGCGCGAGCGCGAGCGCGGTGCGAGGGAGGACCATCACGGGTGAGTGTGCCAGCGGGGTCGGAGGTTCCAAGGTATTTGCGGGCTTCGCGGGCGGTGTGCGATCGTTCCGGCCTGATGGCAACCCGACTGCACCCCCTCGCGAGCGCCGTGACGGTGGACCTCGCCCACGGCCGCATCGAGCTCAAGACCCCGGCGCTCGCTCGCGCCGTGGCGGTGCCCGCGACCTGGCTCGCCCGCGCCATCGCGGCCCTCGGGGACGGGGTAGACCCCCTCGCGAAGTCCCTCGCGGAGAGCGTCGCCAAGGACGCGGTGATGATCCTCGACGGCACCGCCGACCCGACGCCCGAAGAGGTCGCGTACAGCATCGCCCTCGCCCTCGGCCAGCGGGGCTTCGGCACCTGCGGCTTCGAGCGCTTCGGCGACGCCCTCACCCTCCTCTGGAACTTCCCCCCCGCCACCGACGCCAGCTTCCACCGCTTCGCCACCGCCCTGGTCGCGAAGGTCGTCAGCGACGTCACCGGCGTGCAGACCCACGCCGCGGTGCTCTCCACCCACGCCGAGGGCCTCACCCTCTTCCTCGGCGCCGACCCCGCGTGCGCCCTCGTCCGCGAGCGCGCCGCCCGCGGCGACGCCGGACCGCAGATCCTCGCGACCCTCCTGGGAGGTGCCTCCGCATGAGCTCCGACGTCATCGCCCGCCTCGAGTCCCTCCTCGGTCGCGTCATCGCCCGCCGCGCCGTCCCCCGGCTCGTCCCTGCGCCCCCCGTCGCCCCGCCCGTGGTCGCCAGCTCCCCGGCGCCGCGGGCCATCACCCCGGATCCCCCGAGGGCCGAGGCCCGCGTCGAGGCCCGCCGGCCCGAAGGCCCCGCCGCCGCCCCCGAGGCGCCGCCGGTCGTCATCGAAGCCGCCCCCGAGGCCCCGGCCCCGGTCGTCGTCGAGGCGCCCGAGGCCGTCGTCGAGGCCGCCCCCGTTGTCGCCGCGGCGCCCGTCGCCGAGGCCCCGAAGCCCGTGGTCATCGAGCCCCGGGTGGAGGAGCCCGTCGTCGAGGCCCCGAAGACCTCCCTCCCGCTGCCCGGCCCGGCGAAGATCTCCCGCGCCGACGATCGCATCGCGGCCTCCTTCGCCGCCGGGGCCTCGGTCTCGCCGGGCCTCGGCGACGACGAGGCCGACCACGTCGAGACCCTCGCCTTCCGCGTCGGCCGCGCGCTCCCGAAGCCCGGCCAGGTGCCCGCGCCGCCGCTGCCCGTCACCACCCGCGACGAGCCCGGCGAGCGCCGCTCCGAGCGCTTCACGGCGTCCCTGCCCTCGGCGCCCATCGCCGCGCAGGTCGCCGATGCCGCCGCGCGCCCGGCGCCCGCGTCGCTGCGCTCGCTCCTCCAACGCTCCGTCGCGCTCCGCCCGCGAGGGTGACGGGCGCCGCGCCGCGCACCACCCGGTCACCCGATGTCCGACCCGCCTGACACCGACCCGGCTGCCCTCCGCGCCTCGACGGCGGAGGCCGGGCGCACCTTCGGGCGCTACCTGCTCCTCGGCACCATCGCCCGCGGCGGCATGGGGGAGATCCACCTCGCGCTCGCGGGCTCCATCGCGCACGCCCAGAAGCTCTGCGTGGTGAAGACCATCCGCGCGGAGTTCACCGGGGAGGACAACCTGGTGGCGCGCTTCCTCGACGAGGGCCGGGTGCTCTGCGCGCTGCAGCACCCGAACATCGGCCAGGTGATCGAGGTCGCCATCGAGCAGGGCGTCCCCTTCCTCGCGATGGAGTACGTCGGCGGCACCGACCTCGCCGAGGTCATCGACGCCGGCCGCAGCGGGCGGAGGTATCCCCCCCTCGACGTGGTGCTCTCCTGCCTCGCGGGCGTGCTCGACGGCATGGCCTACGCGCACCGCGCGACGGGCCTCGACGGCGCGGCCTTCCACCTCGTGCACCGCGACCTCTCCCCCGAGAACATGCGCGCCTCCTGGGACGGCGACGTGAAGGTGCTCGACTTCGGCACCGCCGTCGCCGTCGGACGCAGCGCCCAGACCGTCCACGGCGGCATCTTCGGCAAGCCCGGGTACATGTCCCCCGAGCAGGCGCGCCGGGAGCCCCTCGACCCGCGCACCGACCTCTACGCCATCGGCGTCGTGGCCTGGGAGCTCCTCACGCTCCGCGACTGGATGACCCTCGACGTCGTCCCGCACCTCCAGGCGCTCTCCGACGGCGCCCACCGCCCCGCGGCGCCCTCCACCTTCCGCGACGACGCGCCCGCCAGCCTCGACCGCTGGGTCGCCACGATGACCGCGCACGACCCCGACCAGTGCTTCGCCGACGCCGTCACCGCCCGCCGCGCCCTGCTCGACCTCGCCCAGGCCGCGGGGCTGCGCGTCGACCGCGAGGTGATCGCCGACGGGCTGCGCGCGCTGCTCCCCGGCGCCCAGGAGGCCGAGTCCGCGCGCAACCGACGGTGGATCGCCGAGGCCCACGCGCACCGCGGCACCACCGGCGACCCGCCGCGCCTGCGCCGACAGGTGCACACCGAGCCCCTCGCGCCGCGCGACCCGACGGTGCTCCCCGGGACGCCCTACCGCCTCGGCGCGCGCATCGGCGCCGGCGGCATGGGGGAGGTGTTCGCCGCCGAGCACGTCGACCTCGGGCGCCCGGTGGCGGTCAAGGTGCTGTCCCCCGCGCTCTCCTCCGACGCCTCGCTGGTGCAGCGCTTCCGCCTGGAGGCGCGGGCCATCGCGGCGCTCTCGCACCCCAACCTCGTGCAGGTGTACGACCTCGGCACCACCGACGACGGCCGCATCTTCTTCGCCATGGAGCGCCTCCGCGGCGAGTCGCTGCGCGGGCGCCTGGAGCGCGCGAAGGCGACCGGGCGCGGCGGTCTGCCCCCCGCGGAGTGCGTGCGCATCGGCGTGGCCGTCGCCCGCGCCCTCGCCGCCGCGCACGCCGTCGGCGTGGTGCACCGCGACATCAAGCCCGAGAACATCTTCCTCACCGAAGACGGCGCCGTGAAGGTGCTCGACTTCGGGGTGGCGAAGACCTCCAACGCGGAGATCCTCGGGGGCAGCGACGGCAACGTCACCCGCGCGGGCGAGCTCTTCGGGTCGCCGGCGTACATGGCCCCGGAGCAGGCCCGCGGCCGGGAGGTCGACGCGCGCACCGACCTCTACGCCCTCGGCGCCGTGCTCTATGAGTGCGCCACGGGCACCCAGCTCTTCCAGGACGCCTCGATGGTCGAGCTCCTCGCGCGCCACATGGCCCAGGAGCCCGACCCCCCGCGCCGCCGCTGCCCCGAGGCCGACATCCCGCCCGGCCTCGAGGCCATCATCCTCCGCTGCCTCTCCAAAGACCCGTCGGGCCGCTTCGACACCGCCGTCGCCCTCGCCGACGCCCTCGGCCGCCCCCTCGCCGACGCCCCCGCGCCCGAGGAGACCGTACCCGACACCGTCACCATGGCCGCCACCGCGCTCCTGCGACCGCCGCCGCCGCCGCCATCCCCCGCCCGCCCGCGCCGGTCGTGGGTCGGCGCCGCGCTCGCCCTGGCCGGCGCCGTCGCCGTCGCGGCCATCACGCTTACCCTGCGAGGTAATCCTCCCCCCGCCGCAGCGCCGCCGCCCGTCGTCGCACCCGCGCCCCTTGCGGTTCTCCCCGCGCCCCTTGCGCCCCTTGCGCCCCTTGCGCCCCTTGCGCCCCTTGCGGTTCTCCCCGCACCCGTCCCCGTCGCCGCACCCGTCGCCGTCGCCGCACCCGGCGCCGCACCCGTCGCCGCACCCGGCGCCGCACCCGTCGCCCCCGCGCGGCGCAGCGCAACCAACCCGCTCTCCCTCGCGCAGCAGTCCTTCGCCGCGGGGCGCTACCAGGACACCATCGCCCACGCCAGCGACGCCGTCGCGCAGGGCGGCCGCGGCGCCCTCGACGCCCGGGTGCTCATCGGCAAGGCCCGCAACGCCATGGGCCAGCGCGTCGAGGCGGTGCGCGCGCTGCGCATGGTGCTGGAGCGCGACCCGGGCCACCGCGGCGCCCGCCAGGCCCTCGCGGCGATGGGCGAGAGCGTCGCCCCGTGAGCGCCGACCGCGCCTTCGTCCGCCTCGCCCTCGTCTGCCTCGCGGTGGGCGCGCTGTCGTCCGTGTGGGAGTTCGTCGCGCTCCAGCCGCCGTCGTCGCCGTGGCACCTCGCGGGCTACCCCGTCGCGGTCGCGCGGCTCTCCATGCACGCCTTCGTCACCGGCCTGGTCACCCTCGCCCTCGCGCCCCCCGCGGCGCGGGCCCGCCGCGCGCTCCTCGCCCTCGCCGCCCTCGGCGCCGCGCTCGCCCTCGGCGCCCACGCGGTCACCGCCGCGACGGCGTGGCGGGGGGTGGTCATCCACGACGCCCGCGGGGGCAGCCTCGCGCTGCTCACGGCCCGCGCCCTCGGCGGCGCCCTGCAGCTCACCGCCTTCGCGTGGGCGCTGCGCCTCCGCTGGATCGCACCGCCGACAGCACCCGCAGCGTGACCTTCGGCACCGCGAGGCCCGCGAGCGCGTCGAGCGCGACGAGGGTCCCGACGGTGGGCGCCTGGTCGAGCGTCGCGGAGTACACCCGGATGCTCATCCGCGCGTGGGTGAGCACGTGCACCACCACGCCGTGCCCCATGACGGCGCGGGCGCCGGCGCGGCCGACGAGCGCCGCCGGGTCGACCGCCCCCTCGGCGAGCACCGGCAGCAGCATCCCCTCCCAGCGCCCCGACGCGCTCGGCACCAGGAGCGCGCGGCCCTCGTGGAGGCCCACCAGGGCCGTCCAGTCCTCGTCCCGGGGCGCCTTCTTCGGGGCCTTCTCGGGGTAGCGCGAGGGGTCGCCCTCCTGCGCCGCCCGGCACATCGCCCGCACCGGACAGGTGAGGCAGCGCGGCGACGTGGGGGCGCACACGGTCGCGCCGAGCTCCATCAGTGACTGGTTGACCGCGCCCGCGGCGGGGTGGTCGGCGAAGGCCGCGGCCAGCGCCCAGAGGTGCTTCTTCACGGACCCCGAGCGGGGGTCACCCGCCACCGCGAAGAGCCGGGTGAGCACCCGCTCGACGTTGCCGTCGACCAGGGGCGCGCGCTCGCCGAAGGCGATGCTCGCGATGGCCCCGGCGGTGTAGTCCCCGACGCCCGGTAACCCCCGAAGCGCCTCCACCCCGCGCGGAACCTCCGCCCCGAAGCGCTCGCACACCGCCCGGGCGCCCGCGTGGAGGAAGCGCGCGCGGCGGTAGTACCCGAGCCCCGCCCACAGCCCGAGCACCTCCGCCTCGCTCGCCTCCGCCATGTGCTTCGGCGTCGGGAAGCGCTCCATGAAGCGCGCGAAGTACGGCACCACCGTCTCCACCCGCGTCTGCTGGAGCATCACCTCGCTCACCCACGTCGCCCACGCCGTGGTGTCCGGCGCGCGCCACGGCAGCGCCCTCGCGCTCCTGGCGTACCAGCCCAGCAGGGCCTCGCGGGGGCCCTGCACCCGCGCCGCCGCATCCAGGGCGGGGTCCGTGGAATTCTTCTCCGTCACCGCGTGCGCGTCCCTTCCATCGTGGCTACAACTCCGGCGCGACCGTAGTGGAGTCGCGACTGCGAGGCACCCTCATGACCAAGGCCGGTACCGCTGCGATGCTGTCGTTCTTCATCCCGGGCGCGGGACAGCTCTACAACGGCGACTTCCTCAGGGCACTGTTCTGGTTCGTCGTCGCCTCGGTGTTCTACTCGGCCTTCTTCCTCCTGGCGGGGCCGCTCTCCCTGGCCGGGGTCATCGCCCACGCCATCCCGGCGTACACGGCCCACCAGCGCGCGCTCCGGCTCAACGGCCGCGGCTGAGCCCTCTCCCCTGCCCCGTCCCGCATCCCTCCCGCGACGCTCTCCGTGCAGCGTCGCTCCCCATCCGGCGTATAAGATCCGACGACCGTCGTCCCCTCATTCCGCCGCCCCGGAGCGATGCCGCCCATGAGCCTCAGCCGCCGTCACTTCGTCCTCGCCGCCGCCGGCCTCGCCGCGCTCTCCGCCGCGGGGTGCACGGTCACCGCGGAGATCCCGCAGATCCAGGCGCGCGACCTGCGCTTCATGAGCGCCGACCCGAGCGGGCTCACCTTCCAGGTCGAGTTCATCGCCTACAACACCAACACCTTCACCCTCGACCTCGAGAACCTCCGCGCCCACATGCTCATCGAGGGCAACGACGTCGGCGCGGGCGTCTCCGCCGTCTCCGCGCAGATTCCTCCCGGCCGCTGGACCCCCGTCAGCGCCACCATGACCATCCCCTGGGGCGGCGTGCCCGCCTCGCTCCTCGTCGCGGGCGGCGCGCCGCAGCTCAACTACACCCTCCGCGGCGAGGTGACGGTGCACCACTACGTGTCCATCCGCGCGCCCTTCGAGACCCACGGCACGGTGCCCAGGGACTTCTTCATGCGCGGCGCCACCAGCACCATCAACAACGTCATCAACTCGGTGCTCCCGGGCTTCGGAAACATCCAGTGAGCTGACACGCCCGGGCTTGTCGGCCCGTTGGATTCCGGGCGATACGCCCGGAATGCGCCGACCCGTCACCGCCCGCGATCGCTTCCGCTACCGCTTCGACAACTTCATGTCCCGGGGGCCCATCGCCCTGGTAGGCGCCCTCGCCCTCGCGTCGCTGCTCGTGGTGCTGGTCGGGGCCCTGGGGGTCAACGCCCTGGGGGTCGCCCCCGCGGACGCCGAGGGTCACCGCCCGGGTCTCACCACCCTGGTCTGGATGAGCGCGATGCGCGCGATGGACGCCGGCGCGGTCGGCGGCGACGACGGCAGCAAGATCTACCTGGCCCTGATGCTCCTGGTCACCCTGGGCGGGATCTTCATCGTGAGCGCCTTCATCGGCGTGCTCAACAGCGGCCTCGGCGCCAAGCTCGACGACCTCCGCAAGGGCAGGAGCCGGGTCGTCGAGGACGACCACATGCTCGTCCTGGGCTGGTCGGCGCAGGTGTTCACGGTGGTGAGCGAGCTCTGCGCGGCGGCCGAGAGCAAGCAGGGCGCGACCATCGTGGTGCTGGCGGACAAGGACAAGGTCGAGATGGAGGACGAGCTCGCCACGAAGGTGCCCGACCTGCGCGGCTCGCGGGTGGTGTGCCGCCGCGGCAGCCCGATCGACCTCGACGACCTCGACCTCGGGAGCCCGGAGACCGCGCGGGCCATCGTGGTGCTGGGCCCCGAGACGGCGAGCGACCCCGACGCGAGCGTGATCAAGACCATCCTGGCGCTGGTGGGCCACAAGCCGCGCGAGTCGGGCAGGCACCACATCGTGGCGGAGATCCGCGACCTGAAGAACCGCGCGCCGGCGCGCATGGTGGGCCGCGACCAGGTCGAGCTGGTGATGTCGAGCGACGTCATCGCGCGCATCGCCGTGCAGACGTGCCGCCAGTCGGGCCTCTCGACGATCTACACCGAGCTGCTCGATTTCGGCGGCGACGAGATCTATTTCCACAAGGCCCCGGCGCTGGCGGGCAAGACCTTCGGCGAGTCCCTCGACGCCTTCGAGGACGGCGCCGTCATCGGGCTGCGCACGCCCGACGGGGTGGCCCGGCTGCTCCCGGCGATGGACACGAAGCTCGGCGCCGACGACGCGCTGATCGTGATCGCCGAGGACGACGACAAGATCCACGCGGCGGCGAAGGCCCCGAAGGTCGACGAGGCGCTGCTGCGCCCGGCCGCGACGGAGGCCCGCGCCCCGGAGCGCACGCTCATCCTCGGGTGGAACACCCGCGGCGCCACGGTGGTGAGCGAGCTGGACAAGTACGCGATGCCGGGCTCGGAGCTCACCATCATCGCCGACGATGACCGCCCCGGCGACGACCTCGACGGCCTCGACGGCGAGCTGGTGAACCACAAGGTCCGCACCGTGAAGGGGGACATCAACGACCGGCGGGTGCTCGACGCGGTCGGGGTGAGCGGCTTCCAGCACGTCATCACGCTCTCGTACGCCGACCGGCTCGGGGTGCAGGAGGCCGACGCGATCACCCTGGTGACGCTGCTCCACCTGCGCGACATCGAGGAGAAGCACGGCGAGACCTTCTCGGTGGTGAGCGAGATGCTCGACGCGCGCAACCAGAAGCTCGCAGAGGTCACCAAGACCGACGACTTCATCGTGAGCGAGAACCTCATCAGCCTGCTGCTCGCGCAGCTCGCGGAGAACAAGTCCCTCGGCGCCGTCTTCGAGGACCTCTTCGACGCCGACGGCGCGGAGATCTACCTGAAGGACGCGGGCACCTACGTGGCGCCGGGCGAGGCCGTGGACTTCTTCACGGTGGTCGAGTCGGCGCGGCGCCGGGGCGAGATCGCCATCGGCTACGAGATCGCCGACAAGGCCGGCGCGCGGACGCCGAAGCTCAACCCGAAGTAGAGCGAGCGGGTGACCTTCGCCGCGGGCGACCGCGTCGTGGTCATCGCAGACTCCTGACCGATGCGTCGGGCGTCGCCGCGTCATCGCTGGGGGGTGGAGACCCGGGTGGAGATGGTTCCGGATGCCGACCGGGCGCTGAAGGGACGCGAGCTCGTGGCGAGCGCCGACGCCGTCGTGATCGATGGCTCCCCTCGCTGATGCAACCTCGCCCGAACCATCATGGAACAGGACGTCCCTGGCGCCTGGATCGTCCGGCTCGCGGGCGAGCCCTGAGCGAATTCCGCGCAAAAACCGCAGGAATGTCCGCCCTGACGGCGGCACCTCCCGCCAGGGGCCCCCGTAGCGACCCGGGGGGGGACGAAAATCGACTGGTGCCGGCGACCCGCGGTGTGGGCCTCTGTCGAGCGTGGTGTTTCCCTGTTTCAAGAGCACCCTGCGGATCACTTTCCCTGTTTATGGCCATTTCCCGTGTAGGGGAATGAACCAATCGCGTTCACGCCTCGGCACTTTGGTCCCCGCTCTCCCGACAACCGACCCGGTTGTGACGTCATAAGCGCTTGTTTTAAAGCGTTTGCGCGCACTCCCCCGGGCCGCTTTGCTGCGGCCCATGCAACGACACACCACGCTGACCGCTCTCGCTGCCCTCTCCCTGGTCGCCGCCGCTGGCTGCGCGCCGGTGGACGGGGACGACACGGCCTCCTCGTCGACGCAGCAGATCGTCGCCACCTGCCCCGAGATGGTGACCTCTGACGGCCGCGACCCGCGCAACGCGGCGGGTCAGATCCGCTACTGCTGGCCCACCGAAGCGAAGTGCTTCTGCGACACCGACAACGACTGCTACGCCCTCGAGGGCTACACCGCCTGCACGCCGCGGACTTCCGCCACGGCGACCACCACCACCACCACCACCACCACCACCACGACCACCAGCCGCACCGACAGCGGCGTCCGAGACAGCGGCCCGGCCGACGCCGGCGTCCGAGACAGCGGCCCGGCCGACGCCGGCGTCCGAGACAGCGGCCCGGCCGACGCCGGCGTCCGAGACAGCGGCGTCGCCCCGACCCCGACCCCGACCCCGACGCCGGACGCGGGCACGACCACCAGCACGACGCCGCCGTCGAGCGGGCTGCGGGCCTTCCCCGGCGCCGAGGGCTTCGGCGCCAGCGCCACCGGCGGCCGCGGCGGCCGGGTGATCTACGTGACCAACCTGAACGCGTCGGGCCCCGGGTCCTTCCAGGACGCGGTGC
>Ga0247843_1000862_pt1 | contig 67605 bp, 59 predicted proteins | sample LaCruzMarch2017__FD_192420 | JGI IMG/M metagenome (GOLD analysis project Ga0247843, IMG submission 192420) | Freshwater microbial communities from meromictic Lake La Cruz, Castile-La Mancha, Spain - LaCruzMarch2017_8m | ecosystem: Environmental > Aquatic > Freshwater > Lake | place: Spain...
ATTGGAACCCTACTACTCCTAAAAGAGCCTGTTTCTAGGCTTCTTGGCATACTTCCTAGAACCTGTCGCCATCCACCATCTCCACAACTGTCGTTTAAATTCTAGGATTTAAGCCGGACAGCAGTGGTATTATATCTGTTGCACATGCCGATCGCAAAACTGACGAAACATGGCTTAGGCTTAAGTGGTCTAGGGTTATTTGGAGCGTATTGGCTATTGTTAGCGCTTTTTGTCGAGCTTTTTCATCGCCTTGTGGAAAAACCAATGCGTATATGATCCCCAAAGCCTACTTAAAGAGCTTCAAAATGACGCTGGAATCGTAGAGCAGTTTAGTTGTCTCATAATTTCGCTCATTGACTGGGCGTTTTTGGTAGATTAACGTCCATCTATGGAACGTTTTATAGCCAAACGATTACGCAGTCTCCCTAAAAGTATCTTGCTGCTTGGGCCGCGGCAGGTTGGTAAGAGTACACTTTTAAGATCGTTAAAACCTGATCTTGTAATCAACCTAGCAGATGAAACCACCTATCTAAATTTTCTGTCTTCTCCGTCCCGCTTGAACGAGATCATTGAAGCCTCAGAGCCCAAAGTTGTTTTTATTGATGAAATTCAGCGCATTCCTGCACTTTTAAACTCCGTGCAAGCTATTCTAGATGCCGCAGTCAAAGGGTCAATTAAGTTTCTTCTATCAGGATCTAGCGCTAGAAAACTAAAGAAAGGGAACGCGAATTTACTCCCCGGTAGAATCATACAGTATTCTATGGGTGGTTTGTCGGTACTAGAATTAAAAGATAATTTCGATATCAAATTAGCAATGACCATAGGTTTTCTGCCCGAGCCATATTTGTCTAAGGACCGAGGACTTTCTGAGCGTTTACTTGAAACCTACTCTGGCACCTACTTGAAGGAAGAAATTCAAATGGAAGCAGAGCGCTTAGATTTGCAAGGTTTTGCTAGGTTTATGAATGAGGCGGCAACGAACTCTGGCCAGATTCTAGACTTCACGAAGCTCGCTAAGGTTTCAAAGATTTCAAGAAACAGCGCGCGCAGATATTACGAAATGCTTGAGGACTCCTTGATTATGTATCGAGTTTCTGCGTTTCAAGGTCTCTCGTCTACAGTGAATCTTGTGAAGCACCCGAAATATTATTTATTTGATCCCGGAGTTTGGAATGGGTTTCTTCAGAACTTTAAGGCCTCTCAGGACCGAAAAGGCGTGATCTTTGAACATGTGGTGATCGCTCAGATCTATAACTGCGCTTACGCAGCAGATGAACCTGTGTCTGTCACGTGGGTTAGAACTCATAGTGGAGTGGAGGTTGATTTTGTCCTGACTTTTCCGCGCACAGGAAGAGTCGTTCCTATCGAAGTTAAGGCGGGGTCGGAAGCAGCTTTAAATTTAAAAGGCTTGGAATGGTTTTATAAGGAATACCCAGCCGCCAAAGAAGGCTTATGTGTATTCCCTCAGGTCGAGGCTGAACGTAAAATAGGGCAGACTCGCATCACTTCACTCGCCCGAATGTGTGACCGGTTATTTGGAAGTTCTAAGTAGGAGATTTTCGCGGGTGATGTGCATGATTAATTTACACCGTCTTGTATTTTAGTCGCGACCAATTTTTACTAAGAAAAAAAACGTCGGGGTTGTTTTCCTTAGAGCGTCCTGTCTCACGTGACACATCTCTCAGTTTAACGATTCTGTTAAGCGCTTGATTTTATTATTAAATATATAAAATTTAAATATTTTACACCCCCTAAAGGTCAGAGCACTATCTACCGAAAAGAAGTCGTAAGGTGAGCAAGATATTTTCTTAGAGGGGTAGCTCGTGAGCAGGGTTTTTAATCGGTACTTAGATAAATCCATCTCTAGTTTCATTGCGAGTGTTCTCGTATTCACACTTTTGTGTCCAAATGATCTTCGCGCTACCACTGGGTTTAAAGCCCCAGTAAAACTGCATCAACATGAACCTGCTGCCGCACTGCCTTGGGAGTGTGTGGTAGGGAGCCATGGATCAAACACGCAGGCAAGTTTTCAGAAATCTGTTTTTGAGCTTTCTGAAACGTTTACCCCAAAGCAACAGGCCAAATGCGAAGAGTATGCGAAGAAGTCAGATTCCGATTGTCTGGGACAAGCCTTCTGTCGGGCAGGGGAAGAGGTCCTAGATTTAAACATGGGCAAGTTTGGCAAAAAGGCTGAAAGGAGTAAGTGCGGAGGCACTGCGGGCGGAGAAAGAAACAACTGTATCACAAAGGGTTTAAACGCTGCGTGGGACGGCCTTTATAGCAATATTGTAGACGGTTTCGTCGCAATGTCTGCTAGAGGCATTGCCAAACTAAAAGACGTCTCCATGAACGATATTAAAAACGGTACCGTTGCAGCCGCAAAAGCTACCGTCAAGGGAGCTGTGTGGGCTGGAAAGAAAATCGACGAGGGCGCGACTGCACTTGTGGAAGGTTCGGTGAAACTTTGGAACTGGATAGGAACCCCAGAGGCAGAAGCCTTTCAGAAACGCGCGACATCCAAGCTTATTTCAGCGGGTAAGACTACAGTGAAAGGAGTCATAGCCTTTCAGCAGGACCCACTTAAGTTCGCGCGTGAAAAGGCAACCGAGCTTGCCATGGGGATGAAATCTGCGCTCGATTACATTATTTCCTCAAGCTTAGGCAAGCAAGCGGCGTTAGCATACTCATGCGCCAGTTGCGCAGATAAAATGAACATCGCGTGCGCGGTCATTCCTGGATTGGTTGCCACTTTTCTCTTAGACGCTGAAACGTGGGCGTTAGCGTTTGCCACAGGAGCGACGTTCGGGGCAACAGGTGGGGCGCTTGCTGCGAAGCTAGCTTTTCAGATGCCTAAGTTTGCAAAAATCCTAAAAAAATACTCGGGTCCGCTGGTAAAGGGTACAGGCAAGTTCATGGGATTTCTTTTCGATGCTGAACATACGATTGGCGGAAAGAAAATCTTAAAGCTAGCTGAAGGAACAGATCGAAAGATCTCTAAACTCGTAGGGATTGCACCCGAAGCGGTCGATACCTATTACGAAACCATGAAAGCCAAGAAGCTCGCGGCTAGAGCTGCGAAGGAAGGTTTAAAAGCTACGGGCAAAATTGAAAGCACGATAGGGAATGCCGGCGAGAGAATCGCAAAGCAAGAGGAACTAGCGGCGCCGATCAAGCGAGCACCTGAGGAGATAGCTCTTGGACGAGGAGTAGCGGGAGAATCTGCCACATCACGACTTGCTGTAGAAGTGCCAGAAGGTGTTTTTACCAAGTTTAAAACCGCAGCTGCAAGTGGAGCCGATGATCTTAAGATCCAGCAGCTAAACAAAGAGCTCGGTGACTTAGAAACTAACTTATACTGGAAACAAGAGGCTGGTGGCTCTGTAGATGCATCGCAAGCGATTAACCAAATAGAAAAAAGAATAGATAATATCGTGAAAGAAAGTTCTCGATTAAATGCGAAGTCGCTACCCACTGTAGAAGAGGTGTCTACGCGAATCGCAGTAGTTGAAAAATCGTTAGGCAGACCCTTATCAAACCCAGAAAAAATGGTTCTTGTTCACCGAGTGATTCCTGAAGGTGCACCTAAAACATTACACGCTCTTGAGCAGAAGTTAGCCCAGGCGGTGAAAGAAGACGAAATCTCCACGCTCAACAAGGCGGGCCGTGCGCTTGGGCGACCGGTAGATGAGCTAACTGAACTAGAAAGAAAAACAGTCTTAGGGATGCACTACGTAGACCCTGTGGCTCCTGGACTAAACAATAATCGCATAGCGGGCGCTGGAAATTTAAACAAACAACAAATTCTTTCGCGAGCAAGAATCAATCGAGAAAATGGAAACGTGTTTAAATCAGATCAATTGGGCAGACTGATGCACCGAGAAGTGGTGGGTGGGGGAGCGTCGCACGGAGATGATCTCGCTCGAATGGTTAACAATGTTCCAATCGATAAGCCTCCATCGTCGTATTTAAGTAAACAGGAAATGGATAGAGTTATAGAGGCATATGCAGACGCATATAAGGGTCGCGGCCCTGTAATGATCGATGCGAATGGTAAAGACTGGAAAGACAGATTCATAGCTAAGGCGTTCGCTGAGCATTTGGAGAAAAACCCCATGCTCGTAGGGGGTGCGGGAAAACTGCGATTCTCTACGCGGGATTTAAAAGAGATAGGTGAGAGAATCGCAAAGCAAGAGGAACTAGCAGCGCCGATCAAACGAGCACCTGCGGAGACGACTCTTGGCCGAGGTGTCTTGGGCGAAACAGCAACACTACGACGTGCCTCAGACGTCCCAGAAAGTGTTTTTACCAAGTTTAAAACCGCGGCTGCAAGTGGAGCTGATGATCTTAAGATCCAGAACATGAATAGTGAACTTCATGACTTAGAAGCACAGTTGCGCTGGAAGCAGGCTTATTCCGGCCCCGAAGCGTCCAAAGCGATACAGCAAATAGAAAAAAGAATAGATAATATCGTGAAAGAACGTTCTCGAGTAAATGCAAAATACCTTCCCTCGGTGAAAGAGACTTCTGAGCGAATCGTAGCAGTTGAAAAATCACTGGGCAGAGGACTATCGAACCCAGAAAAAATGGCACTAATTCACCGAGTGATTCCTGAAGGAGCGCCTAAAACATTGCAGGAGTTGGAGAAAAAATTAGCACAAGCCGTGAAAGACGACGAAGTCATGACTCTCAAAAAAGCGGCTTGGGCACTTGGTCGTCCGGTAGATGAGCTCACTGATCTTGAAAGAAAAACAGTCTTAGCCATGCATGGTGTAGAACCTATGGCTCCTGGGAAAAGAAGTGATCTCATTGCGGGCGCTGGAAATTTGAATGAAAAACAAGTTCTTCAGCGGGCAAGAGTAAATCAAGAAAATGGAAACGTCTTTAGCCCGGAAAAATTAAAACGTCTCATGCACCGAGAAGCGGTGGGTGGGGGCGGGGCAGATCTAGGACACGCGTTTCCAATGTTAAAAGATGAAGTGGCCAATGCTGTTAAAGAGGTCTCTAGAAAATACGGGAATGTCAACATCAATGTTTTAATTGGCGCTGCAGTAAAGAACCCCGAAGACCTAGCTAAATATGAGGCAGACTATATTCATTTAACAAAGCTTTACGCTGCAACCATACACCACAATGTGGACACAAGATTCCTAAGTTCAGAGATTAAAGCGTTGAAACAAGTTCTTTCAACTCCGGTTCTAAACAAGAATAGAAAGTTCGTTGACTTCGATCAGGCTGTTGCTAAAGAGGTATCCGACTACAAGGCGGGATTAGCTTCAGGAGGATTAAAGAAGCCTGACGTTATTCCTGTCGTAGATTCACCAGCGCCGAAAGCTCCTATACTTAACGCTACTTTCAATCCGGAGCAAGCTGAGAAGAGTAGGGCAGCCTTTGAGAATGTTTTAGAGAATGACGACTTAGTCAAACAGGTTACAAACTCCCACAAACAAGGAGTTGCTCCACTTTCCGTAGCAGAACGTCACGGCAAACTGGTTGAGCTAGAGCGGTTGTTAGAACATGAGCGCGGGCGTTACGACGAATTTAAGAAATCAATACCCTCGGGTACACATCAAAACCTAAAACAATTTGAGACTGCGGAGCAGATGTATCCGAAATATTTGAACAGATTAGAAGGCTTGATCAAGAAAGGAAAAGAAGAAGTAACTCAAGACATTCGAGGAATTCATAGGAATGTAGCTGACATAGACAAGCGATACGCTCAGTTTGCGCGTAGTTCACGGTTAGAGCGTGTTGAAGGGATCCCACAGGCAATCAAAGAGGCGGAAGAGGACGTGGCAACGCTAAGGAGAATCCTAAAACAGCGGAGTCAAGTTGGTTTTGAAGAGGTGTATAAAAACACTCCTGCTTATCGGCATGGAGATGTGCCTCCAAAGTTAGACGGATTAGACTCTACTCTCAAAGATGTAGAATCTCACCTGGATGCGATTTATAAAAAGAACTTCAAAGCAAACGCAGGTAAGAATCCAAAATTTTCTGACATTCACTCTGAACTAAAACAACTAAGCGCTCAGCATAAGATCAAACTGGATCCGCATGAACAGCTTATCTTTGCTCATTCTCCAGAGCTTAGAGCCCAGGCGGCAAAGGGACTTTCAGATCCGGCAGGTTTCGTCGCGAAACTAAAAGCTCTAGCGAAAGAAGACGCCGAAAAAACAGTAAAAGAAATTGAACAAGATTTGCATATTACACTTACTAAAGATCAAAGGACGGTGGCCATTGCTGCACACATATCCGATCCAGTTGCTAAGGGTATAAAACCAGACCTCATTGCAGGAACCGGAAATTTAACGATTCCCCAAATTCGTGCCCGTCATAAAATCTTAGGTAAAGAGTTTAGTAACGATCAAATCAAACGAATGATGGATAGAGGTAGGGTCGGTGGGGGAGCGTCGCACGGAGATGATTTCGTTCGCATCGTTAACAATATTCCAATTCATTCGGAGGGTATTCTAAAGGAAGGGAGTGCGGTCATTCCTCGCTATGCTGAAAATCTTAAGCAAACGAAGGAGATTGTCAGATCAGCCCAAGGAAACCAAGTCGCGCTTCAAGAGATGAAGAACGAATATATAAGATTAAGGCTTGTTCTAGAGGGTGTAAACACATTGTTACCTAACGATAGGAAACTTCCTCAAGTCTTGAAAAACGAGCTTACGGGCTTAAGCTCCGTACTCTGGGAGCTAGATAAGCGCGGATACAAAGAATTTTCGGAGATGGTACAACAAAAGCTAGTGCCAGAATACAAAAGAAACCTCAAGTCAGGAGGGGCTGTAGACCTAACATTCAAAGACCTTCGAGAAAAATTCTCCGCACTCTCGAAATCTGGTGGTCAAGGATTCACCACATTAAATGGCGTGAATTCGCTTAAAGATTCTTTGTCGAATATGAGAAAGACAGGGTTTTCAGAGGGGAATTGGAGTCGGACAGATGAGGAAATTAGAGGCCTGTTGAATGATTTTCTCGGTGGTTTGACCCACGTAGAGAGTAAGAAAGCCATATCTGAAGCTCTTCAAGACAAAGAGTTCGTGGATCAGTATATCGAAATGGTCGCGGAATATGGGCCAAGAGGATTTTCATCTGATGAAACATCGGAAATGGCGCACACTCTTTCGTCATTCTTAGGCGTACTTCGAGAAAATGGGCAAAAACTAAGTCCTGAGCAGTTAATCAAGATCGAGAAGCTTGGTACCAGTAACAGTAATATGATTCCTGTGTTAGATATCGTAAATGATCTAAAAAAAATATCTCAGGGTAAATCTGTTCTCATGTTGCCTCCTCCGCGTTTGGCTGCAAGCAAAGATGAGCTCCCAGACTTAAGCCCAGACCTCATAGAAAAACTTCAGACTTATGTTTCCAGGGATTCTGAACTCCATCGAAAGGCAGCGGGTCTTTCAACAAAAGAAAAATATACCCAATATGAGCGTTTTCAAGCCTTAAAAGAGTTTAGAGACTTAGTTTCGAAAGTGCCTCAAGGTGGGAAGTCTAATTATGACTACGCTGCAATGAGCTTTGCGAAAGCGAAAGCTGAGTTTGATCAGTCGATAAAGAAATACGAGAGTCGCGTAAAGAATTTTGGGAGTTCAGATTCTGCTGTAAACAACCCATTCTCTCCATCGAAAAGGAAGCAAGTACTTGAAGGCAGTAATATCATGGATTTGAATAAAGCCCTTGAAGAAGCCCAACAAACTCTTGAGACATTTAAAAAGCTAAACTCAGACGCACCAGCTCAGTTGAAAGAAATAGGTTTAGATTCGGCAGATAAGCTCACTGCGAATATCAAGGAACTTGAGAGTTACTTAGACTTACTTCATAAGAGAAAGCTTCAGTTCCAACAAGCTACTTGAGTTTCTACTACGCACTTTTAACCCAGTAGCCTTTCTTAAGAGGCCACTGAAAACACTCCCAAAACTTGAACAATTTAGGGCATAAGTTCCTTCGACTCTTCCCGTAACAGCAACTCTAAATACTCCTGCCAATGCCAAGCTTGGGTAGAACCAAAACGCTGGGCGAGGGGATCCTGCGAGAGTAGAATTTTATCGGCTTTAGGATCGAGATCTTTGCCTAGATTTTCTAGGGCTTTTGCATCTGAAGCATCGACTTTGTTTTTTGATTTAATCTCTATGAGTAAAAGTGGCTTACCTGGTCGTTCAATGACTAAATCAATCTCCACATCTTCTTTTGTTTTAATATAGGAAAATTTCCAGTCGAATCTCTTGTACTCACTGAGTTTGATGAGATCTAAAATAACCCAATGTTCAAAGGCTTCGCCGTAGGCCGCTGTTCGGGGCAGAAGTGGCATTGTGAGTGTTTTGTCGATCGCTCTTTTAATTCCCGTATCCACGAAATAAAACTTCGAGGCTTGTTTCTGGGCTTTTCGAACCGAGCGATGGTATGCCGGTAACTCGAAACCTAAAAGCGTGTCTTCTAGAATTTCATAGTAAGAAGCTATAGTCATGCTATCGACTCCTACTTCTTTTGCGATCTTAGAGCGATTGATAATCTTACCGTTCATTTGGGCCGCGATCTGTAGGAACGTTCTAAAAGGAGCTATTTTTCTTACCCACTGTTCCTGTTGAATTTCTTTCTCTAGATACATCAGGACATAAGCAGATAAATACTCTCTTAGCTCACTACTATTTTGAGATAGATAAGCGTCCGGTAGTCCTCCCCACTCGAGACCTTTTGCCAGATCAAACTTAGCCCCCAGTTCGAAACTCGCAAGAGGGTAGAGGCGGTATACTAGCGCACGCCCCGCAAGCAGATTCAGGCCTTTCTGTTTCAGCTTCCGGGCGCTCGATCCTGTTAACACAAACTGCCGTTTGTACTTCTGAATAAAAAGCTGGGCGTAGTCTAAAAGTTTGGGAAGCTTCTGAACCTCATCGATCACAATAGTCTTGTCTTGATGTTTTGGGTCTAGAACCATTTGTTCGAATCGCTGCGGTTCAAGTAAAAGCTCTTCGAATAACACCGGGTTTAGAAGATCGAGATATAATACAGATTTGCCCTTGAAGCGGGCCTGAAGCCAGGTACTTTTTCCTACCCCCCTAGGCCCAAATAGGAAATAGCTCTTTGTTTTTAATGGCTTAAGCGAGCGCTCGATCATACTCTAGATTTTAACGCTTTTTCTAGAGTAAGGTCAATTTTTACGTTTTACACCGCTTGAAGATTTTAATCCTGAACCCTGATTCTTCTTCTTTTCCTCAGGTGGACACTTGAAGTTGTCTAACGTTTTCTGAGCAAGCACCATCTGCTCGCTCGATTTAGGATCGCTCTCGCTGATAATTTTACCTAAGTACATTCGTGAATCGGAGCACTTAATATAGCGAGTTTCTTCTACGAACTTTTCTTCCTCTAGACCCACGTAAGAGGTTCGCACAGCGACGAATATTCCTTTGTTCTCTGGCAGAGTTCCGAACCAAGTTTTTAGTCCCTTGAAGTTAGACATTCCTAACTTCGTGACGATTCTTTCTTGGGAGTCAAAAAGTTCTTTCTCGTGGGCTTTGACCTCGGATTCTTTAAACTCGAAGTTCACTTTCTCTTCAAACGGCATCAATTCCACCATGACAGAGGTTCTAGTTGAGACCCCTTCGATCTCGGGCGCTAGCGCCACCCTACTTAAGCCGTAGAGTCCTTCTGCGTATTGCCACCCTAGTGGAAGGTCGAAATTTGGTGTTCCGTCCTTCTTTTTCGCTTCAGTACTAAAAGCCTCTTCGTTAAACAGTCCCGCAATTAGGATGATCGAGAGCGAAATAATAATGCCTAACCGTAAGAAAGTAGGCCTATTCATAGTGTTTGCTTCCGTTTACTTGAGGATAAGATATTAAGCATATCTCGGTATTTTGCTACAGTCCTGCGGGCGATATCAATATTGTCCGCTTTCAAAAGCTCCACTAGTTTCTGGTCAGACAGTGGGTTTTTTGGATTTTCTTTAGCAACAAGTTTTTTGATTTTCTCTTTGACGGCCTCTGAGGCTAGGGAATCCGATCCGTCCGACGCATTAATAGAAGAGTTGAAAAAATATTTTAACTCAAAAATACCTACTGGCGTATGTACGAACTTATTTGTTGTGACTCTAGAAATAGTGCTTTCATGCATCCCGATATCATTTGCGACATCTTTTAGAATGAGAGGCTTTAAAGCTTGTACACCTTTATCGAAAAATTCTTTCTGACGCTTCACAATGGCTTCGGTCACTTTATAAATCGTCTTCTGCCTATTATGAATCGAACGAATCAGCCAGATGGCGCTTCTTAGTTTCTCTTGAACGTATTCCTTGGTTTGCTTCTTAGTGGCCGCAAGATTCACTTCAGTACCTTGTACCGCTTTACTATTCTGAAGGACGTTTCTGTAGTAAGGCGAAATACGAAGCTTAGGGAGCCCATCTTCGTTTAAGCTAATCACGTACTCTTCGCCCACTTTATACACATAGATGTCCGGCGTGATGTAGTTCGTAGAATCGATCGACTGGAATGATCTTCCAGGCTTTGGCTCAAACTCCTGAATCGCGTGAACGACCTGAGTCACTTGTTCTCTGGAAATCGAAAGAGATTTCTCAATATTCGAGTATGCCCTTTTTTCAAGATCTGGCAGATGCTCCTCGATCACTTTCTCTAATAGGGGTTGCCTTGGGGTGAGAAATTTAGCTTGAATCAAGAGGCATTCCTTCAAGTCTCTAGCGGCCACGCCAATCGGATCAAAAGTGTGAATGATTTTTAGAATCTCTTCCGCATCCTCAAGCTCCACTCCAGACTCTAGCGCAAGATCAGCAAGCGGTGTGAGAAGGTATCCGTCTTCATTTAGGTTCCCGATAATCACTTCGCCTAAAATTTGCTCTGATTCTGAGAGTGTTAACATCGATAATTGCCAGATCAGATGCTCCTCTAAAGATGTGGTTTTCGTCAGTGCACTTTCGAAAGACGGCAGATCTTCTGGAGACTCCTTCATGGAAGGAGTCGAAGGTGGTTGCCCTTGAAACTCCTCTAAATAGCTCTCCCAATTGAATTCGTCCTGCGGTTCGGAGGTCGTGGGCGCGTTTTCATCCTTAAGTCCAGCCTGCTCTGCGGTGGCTTGTGAGAAACCCTCTTCGTCTCTTGTTTGCTGAGCTTCCGGGTCTAGCGACCCATCGGCTTCATGCTCTGAGTTCTGTTCGCCGGATTCAATGGTCTCTTGAACCTCTTCAAGTATGGGGTTGTCCACCAGCTCTTGATTGACGACTTCCATTAACTCCATGCGGTTTAACTGCAGCAGCTTGATGGCCTGCTGGAGCTGAGGCGTCATGACAAGGGACTGACTGAGTCTCAAGCTGGTTTTGATTTCAAACGCCATAGGTTCTTTTTCTCTTCCTAGATCTTTTTTGATCTTTCTTCTTGCGACCTGCCCGTTTTCTATCCGTCAGCATGGTCCTGACCTTTAACTCACTATCATCTCTTCGCCTGGAGGGCTAGTTCTGGACCCATTCAAAAATGAAAATTCTCGCCTAGGTACTTTTCTTTCGCAATAGGGCTGTTTGCGATGTGTTCGGGCGTACCAGACTCAAAAATTTTTCCTTCACTCAGCAGATAACCTGTATCGCAGATCGCTAAAGTTTCTCTGACATTATGGTCTGTGATCAGGACCCCTAAACCACGGCGTTTTAAGGTTTGAATGATTTTCTGAATATCTCCCACAGCAAGTGGATCAATACCCGCAAAAGGTTCGTCTAGAAGAATGAACTTTGGAGAGAGTGCTAGCGCTCTTGCCACTTCTACGCGTCTTCGTTCACCGCCCGAGAGCGTATAACCTTTTTGTTTTGTGATGTGCTCGATGTTAAACTCCTGGAGGATAGACTTTACTTTGATATCACGCTCTTCCTCGTCCATGGCCAGTAACTCTAGAACACTGTATATGTTATCTTCCACCGACATTTTTCTAAAAATACTCGCTTCTTGCGGAAGATACGCGATCCCATTTCGAGCGCGCTTGTGCATGGGCCAAGTTGTAATATCCACATCGTTTAGAAAAACTGATCCTGAAGTCGGTGGCACGAGTCCTACCATCATATAAAACGAGGTCGTTTTTCCGGCACCATTTGGGCCAAGTAGACCTACGACTTGACCAGAAGAAACTTCAAAACTAACATCTCTGACGACAGGTTTTTCTTTGTAAGCTTTCACTAAGTTTCGGGCGTAAAGTTTATCCATCCTTAGATTTCTCCGTATAGGCGTTGCTCTCAAGAACTCGCACTTGATCCGAGTCCCTGTAAAGAATGATTTTTTCTCCAGTAATCGTATCAGGTCCTTGATAGACTTGGGGGTAGTCGCTTAGTTCTATCGTGTTCTGATCCAAGAAAAGTTCGGCTTTCCCAGAAGTTGAGTATCTGATCTCAGGTGGTTTGATCTTGGGATTAAGCTGATCTTCTCGCGATAGTGGCACTGGAGTTTCTTCAATTTTCACATCACTCCTAGCAAGCATGCGCCTGGTGCTTTTATTCGCGCTTGAAAACCCATAGAAATCCACTGTTCTAGCAGTGGTTTTGAATCTAGGTTCTTCTATTTTTACAAACTTAGGTGCACCCGACGAGTTTTCCATCCAGAATTCCGCCTCTTGGGTCTTGGTGTTTAATTTTCCCTGATCTGAAAAAAGTTTCGTCACCACTTGTTCTTGAGTTTTCTTATTGATTCTTCGGGATGTTACAATGACCTTCGATAAAAGATCTACCATTCCTGAATCGATATTGCTAATGGCCCCGTAGCTTTCAAACTCGATCGTTTCTTTTCCCGGCATCATCTTAGTGCCCGTCACTCGCTCGGAAGTAGGGACTCGCACCTCTTGCCGGTCTTCTTTGTAAAGGACGTAGTCTCCGCGAATAGTCAGGCCGTCTGGCATGACTGCTTTGACATTATTATAAAGTTCAAGTTCTTTTCCGTCTGCGCGGTAATACATCTCATCAGCCCAAACGTAGATTTCCTTCTCGTCTTTGGAATAGAGTACGGCGTACGCAGTCTGGGCTCTAATGATCTGAAACTGAAGTTCGTAAATCCATGCTGTGACTGCTTCAATTCTCCACTGTTTCTTTTTTTCTTTGATCGAAGTAAAGCGGAACCCGTCGAACTGGTATTTCGGAATCGCGTCCCTCGGGATCATTTCCCTCAACCGCTGAATGGGCACGTCTTGGGCAAATTCGGTGGGTGGAATAGGCGCTGTGCTTTGTTCCTGCTCGATTTTCTGCGGACGAAATGCGATGACTTGAATGACGATGAGCAGGGCAAGGACGATGAGAAATAAAAATCGCGTTCGAGTCATGGCTAGATTGGGTTTAAATGGTAGCAAAAAAAATTACACCTCAAATGAAGAGTAAGTCGAATAGAAAGAAGAGAAGTCAGCCTAGACCCAAACCGGAGCCATTAGGCTGGCAGGGTTACGAAGCGCGAAAACGAAGTCACCTTGTACATTCACTTTCTCCTGACAATCAGGCCTTTTTGTCTCGCTCTAAAGAGTTTGCAGATTTTCAAGCGACCCATCAGCCGCTAGGCGATCTGAACTTCGAGGATGTGACCCTAGGGGTGAACGATTTTGCAGGTTCTAGACTTCGGGCGCCTTTCTATGTTTCTAGCATGACCGCTGGCGTGAAAGACGCTGTTCGAATAAACGACCGCCTGGCTAAGGCGTGTGAAAACAAAGGCTGGATATTCGCCTTAGGTTCGCTTAGGCGAGAATTAGAGTCTGGTGATGATGCTTTTAAGATCGCAAAATTACGGCGCGCGCATCCTGGTCTCGTGATACTGGGTAACCTAGGGGCTGCGCAGCTTGTCGCGCTTGGAGCGAAAAAAATCCTAGAAGGACTACGCCCCTTTGGACTGCAGGGGATGTGTATTCACTTAAATCCTTTGCAAGAGGCTCTACAGACCGAGGGAACGCCCCATTTTAAAGGTTTTTTAAACGAACTTCAGAAGTTTATCGAGATCTCCGAAATACCGATTATCCTGAAAGAAACGGGCTGTGGTTTTAGTATAAAATCACTGCAGATTCTTAGTTCCATCAAGGGATTATATGCACTCGATCTAGCGGGCTTAGGGGGCACCCACTGGGGGCGGATTGAAGGCGCACGGGCAAAAGACGCCAGAGATGATGTGCGAGCACGAGCCAGTGTTACTTTTAAGGACTGGGGAGTGCCGCTCGAAGCTAGTCTGATTGCGGCAATGAAGCATACGACACAAGTTAAAGAACTTTGGGCTTCCGGAGGCGTACGTGATGGTCTTTATGCGCAATTTCTTAGACATCTGGGCGCATCACGGGTTGGCTTTGCTCAGCCTGCACTCCTTGCAGCGCAAACCTCTACTCAAACCGTAGAAAAATTCATGGAGCAGATTGAATTCGAGGCTCGTTTGGCCATGTTTTGTAGGGGCGAAGCTCTTTAGCGTTAGTCTTCTATTTCCGCTTTACATCCACCTTGTGAGGGCGCACTAATCGTGAACATATGTCTTCAAACGAACGCCCTTCGGAGTCCGAGGGGCATGAATTAAGGCTTGGGGGACAAGCATCATCTTTCCACAGACTTTCGCGTGATGAGCGCGTGGAACGTGTCGCTCTACTATCGAATCTTACCGACAAAGAGCGCGACTTACTTGCGGGTCGTACACCTTTTCCCATAGAAGTGGCAGAGCATCTTATTGAGAACGTCGTAGGCACTTTTGCTATGCCGTTTGGAATCGCAACCCATTTTAATATAGACGGTATTTCAAGGTTAATTCCTATGGTGGTGGAGGAGACCTCTATCGTCGCGGCTGCGTCCGCCACGGCAAAATGGATCGCTAGGGAAGGGTCTATAAAAACAGAAGTTCTGGGTCGTAATATTATTGGCCAGATTCAAATCCCTCTTGTTCAGAATTTAGAGTACGCACTAAAAGCTATTTCAGAAAATAAGCCAGCCCTACTTAAGGTGGCAAATTCCATCGTGCTTGGTTTAGTGCGCCGTGGAGGAGGTGTCACAGACATCGTGCCGCGCATTTTGGATCGGGCAGACTTAAAAGGCAAAATGCTTGTTTTACATGTCGAGTGCGATCCTTGTGATTCCATGGGCGCAAACTCCATCAATCAAGTTTGTGAGGCATTAAAGCCATTTATTGAAAGACTCACGGATGAGCGTGTGGGTCTGTGTATCTTGTCAAACCTTGTGGATGGCAGAAAAGTACGCGCTGAAATTACAATTCCTAATATTGATCCGGTGCTAGGTCACGGCATTGAGGAAGCCTCTCAGTTTGCACTTACCGATCCCTACCGCGCGACCACACATAATAAAGGCATTTTAAATGGAATCGATGCCGTCCTGCTTGCGACTGGGAATGACTGGCGAGCGGTAGAAGCTGGAATGCATGCCTATGCATCTTTAAGTGGAAAATATTCGCCCTTATCGACTTGGACTATGAAAGCAGGCCATTTACTAGGTGTTTTTGAGGCTCCTCTTGCGGTTGGTACAGTGGGGGGCGTGACGAGAGTTCATCCTCTTGCACAGATCGCGCTAAAAATTTTAAATGTTCAGTCATCCTTAGAGCTTGCAAGAGTATGCGCAGCGGTAGGTCTAGTTCAGAACTTAGGAGCCCTGAGGGCTCTTTCGACCGTGGGTATTGTGAAGGGCCACATGCAACTTCATGCCGCAAATCTTGCGATCGCAGCTGGGGCAGAAGCTCATGAAATCGAACAGGTAAAGGCAGCGCTCAAACAAATTCTACAGAGCGAGAGGCATATTACGCACTCCCATGCCGAGCAGGCTTTAGCTGAAATTCGTGCAAAGTGTGTTAGCGGTTAGCTAAAAAACAAAGACGACAAGACAGGGCTTTTTATTTTGAACATACATATTCCCTATAAAGCATTCCTAGTGGGCGAGTATATGGCGTTAGCTGGGCACCCCGCCTTGGTGGCTACATTTGGTCCGGGTTACGATTTTGCTTCTTTGTCAGATGATCCGAATGCCATGCGTATCCAGAAAAAAAGTAGCTTCTTAAAGCCCGCGCTTCATACTTTAGGGCTCCTTCCTAAACCCATGACGCTCGTCTCCGGAGCCAAAGGATTGGGCTCATCTTCCGCCGAATGGTTGGTGCAACTCGGTGCTCATGGGGTTTCCTTTAAATATTCTGAGTATAGAAAATCAAACCTTTCCGGCAGTGGTTATGATGCGTGGGCTCAGTCCCTAGGAAAGGGAATTCATCATCTATCGGGGAACGAGCAGAGTTCTACCTCCCTAGATTTATCACAACTGTTTGATGTGTGTCGCACGCAGGGTTTAAAACTGTGCACCTATGTACGAGAAAAAAGTGCGCATAAGGTAATCACTTACGAGCATCTTAAGACTTCCAGACAAGAGCTCCATGAACTCATTTCAGATGAAAAAGCGCTTCAAGAATTGACTCGAATCGTATGCAATGCGAAGGAAGCAATAGAGTCTGGAAATATTCTAAGTCTCAGAGCAGCGTTTGATGATTACTCAAACGTAATGTGCAAAATCAACCTCGAAGCAAGAGATGTACATCAACTACGAACAGGACCATGGCCAGAGGGACTGTATGCTTTGAAGGGCTCTGGCGCACTACTTTCCGATGTGCTCATCACAGTACTTCGTCGTTCAGATGAGCCTTCGGTTTCCCAGTGGCTTTTAAGTCATGGATTTAAATTCGCAGGGGAATGGGCGTGTGGGACAAATCAGAATGCTGCAATTCTAGAGCAAAAACCGCCACGTACCTCTGTCGCTAGTACGAGTCATTTTAGCTATATGCCCGCAAACATTGCTTGGATTAAGTACATGGGTAAACGGGCGCCTAAAGGCACAAACGTCTCGCAAGCAAGTACGCCGTCGGTTTCATCTACGCTTTATGCTTTAGGCAGTCTTGCTCAAGTCTACGCTCACGGTCAGACGAACTCTGAAATAGATGGAAACCTGATGTCATTCTGGGATGTTTCCGTGAAAGAGCTTTCTCATTCTTTAGCAATAGATCCCAGTCGATTTATTTCCTTATCTTTGACAGACCGAGAACAGATTAAGGTACAGAACCATTTTACTAATATTCACGAGCATTTCGAAAGAATAACTAACATTTACAAAATAAAGTTTAAACCGCGTCACCCGGTCCAATTTAGGTGTGAGAATAATTTTCCTGCATCTACTGGGATCGCTTCTAGTGCTTCTAGTTTTGCAGCTCTTACCACTGCTTATGTGAGCTATTTTGCCGAAGACTCGGAGGAATTTAGAAAGTGCTTCGACCAGATAGCTTTCCGTCAAGAATTAGCAAAACTCAGTCGAATGGGTTCGGGCAGCTCTTGTAGGTCTTTTTTCGGTTCTTTCTGCGAGTGGAACGGGGAGGAAATCTCCTCTTGGTCTGAATCACCTCATGTATTCCATCACGCGGTGCTGATCTGTGATGATCGTAGAAAATCCGTTTCTTCAAGCGAAGCCCATGTGAGGGTGCAGTCCTCGCCCCTCTATTCAGCCTGGCTGGATCACGCAGGTGACGCACTCTCTGCTTTGAAAACTGCATATCTTAGCTCGAACTGGGTGGACTTCAGGCACATCGCAAAAGCGAACTTTGAGAAAATGCATGAACTTTTTCGGACCAGCAGAGACAGTTTTGATTACTTTGTTCCTAAAACGCAGGAATGTTTCAAAGTTTTAGAACAGCACTCCCAGGACTGGGATTTTTGCACTATGGATGCGGGTCCCAATATTCACCTTACACGCGTGGACGTACCCTTTGACGAGGGTTTTTTAGATGGCTTTAAACGCATGGGTGTTCGAGTGCTTAGTGATCAGTTCTCTCAGGGGGGGATCACGTGGAGCCGGTAACAGATTGGTTTTCAGGCAAGTGGGTCCTTTGCGGTGAACACACAGTCGTTCGCGGCGGCAGAGCCATAGTGCTTCCGGCGTCTAAGTTTAGGCTTCGTATTTACCCGGGTTCTGAGGCTAAGAGTGATCTGGTGGTCTCAGAGTTACTCGCTAGCCTTGAGAATATTTTAGACAGAGACGACGACGGAGTTCCTAGCTTAGTGAGCAATATGCCGGAGTCTTTTCGGATAGAGTCCAATATCCCAACCTCAGCAGGCCTAGGATCATCAGCGGCGTTATGCGCGGCAGTAGTCACTTTAAGGCTTGGATCAGCGTGGGTAAGAGCAAATTTCATAAAAGCCTTAGAGTACGCGCGCCGCTTAGAGGATCAGTTTCATGGAACCAGCAGTGGAATGGATGTAGCGTGTTCACTCTCAGGGAATCCGCTTCTGTACGAACGTGGCCGTGAACCTCTAATATTACCTTCGATTTCTGGTTTAAGTGTGGATTTTTTTGATACTGGACTAAGAGCCCAAACCGCTGACGTAGTGAAACTCGTCGGTCATTCAAAGAACTTATTAGAGGGTGATAGGTTGATGCGCGAAGTAGTGGAAAATACACTTCTTGTATTAAATAAAGCCACGCATCAGTCCAGCCATCCCCACAGTGAAGTCATCCTAAACGACAAAGACCTACGTGAGTTGGCTAGAGGAATGAATGAGTCCATGAACGTGTACCGCCTCTGGGGAATAGTCCCTAGCGAGGTGGAGACCCAGGTTCTAGCGCTTAAAGAGAAGGGCTATCTTGGCGTTCGGTTAACCGGTAAAGGCATGGGCGGTTTTCTGGTAGCCATGAAGGCATGAGCTTAAGAGGACCGGCTGTCCGGTGCGAGGGGGTAGGTATTCTTGGTCCCACACGCACATTCCGCTAGGCAACAGGCGCGTCTCCGGTTAATAACCACGGATCTGAAAACATTTTATAGGGTAAGCGAAGGAGGTGAATAGAATATGCCAGGAATCATTTTAAGAGAAGGAGACTCCTTCGAAGCAGCGCTCAAGAGGTTTAAAAAACAATGCGAGAAGGCTGGAGTTTTGGCAGAAGTCAGAAAGCGCGAAGCTTTCGAAAAACCTTCTGTGAAACGTAAGAAAAAGGCGATAGCAGCTCGTAAGCGTAACAGCAAAAAAGGCGGCGGCGGTCGCAGTAGCTCAAGCCGTTACTAATATTTTGTGAAAAAGCTCCTCCAATCGTACTTCGATTGCAGGAGCTTTTTTTATATATTATTAATTTAAAGTAACTTGTCGCAACGTACATCCAAGGATGCATGACTATGGAATCATTGAAAGCTAAGTTAACAGAACAGATGAAAACCAGTATGAAGTCTGGAGATAAAGACACGTTGTCTTTCTGTAGAAACCTACTTGCAGTAGTAAGAAAAAAAGAGATCGACGAGCGTTTGGACATAGATGACGCTCAGTTTATTAAAATCGTCACCACTTCACTTAAACAGCGCCAAGATTCGCTAGAGTCCTTTCAAGCCGCCAGTCGCGCAGACCTTATAGAAAAGGAACTTAAAGAAATTACTTTTTTGAAGAGTTTTCTCCCTGCCCAACTGTCTCTCTCCGAGCTTCAAGCCCTGATCAGAGCTGAAATTACTGCGGTAGGTGCGACCTCAGTGAAGGACCTCGGCAAAGTGATGGGCGCAATTAATCCCAAGATTCAAGGGCGTGCTGACGGTAAAACCGTGAGTCAGACGGTAAAGTCCATGCTTGAGTCTATGAATTCCTAGAGAAAGTAGGTAGGGCAAGGGTGTGTCTTTACCCAAGGGTTTACTAGAAAACGTTAAATCCTCTCTCAACATCGTGGATGTGATTGGTGAAAGTGTGGTCTTGAAGAAGTCGGGCCATAACTACGTAGGCCTTTGTCCATTTCATCAGGAGCGGTCACCATCGTTTTCAGTGAACGAGACCAAACAACTTTACCATTGTTATGGCTGCAAAAAAGGCGGTGACCTTGTAAGCTTCGTGATGGATCTTCACGGGCTTTCTTTTCCAGAAGCGATTAGAGATCTTGCAGAGCGCGGAGGGTTGAAGCTTTCAAGCGGAGATAAGGCCTTTTTTGAACAAAACTCCGAGGCTTCTGAGAAAAAACAAGCGGCCTATCGATTGAATCGCTTTGTAGCGGAGTATTTCAGATCGTCCTTAAAAAACACCTCACAGGCGCTCACCTATCTAGAGCAGAGGGGGCTCTCGCAGGAAACCCTACAAACCTACTATGTGGGCTATGCTCCTTTAGGTTGGGATGGACTCGTCAATCATCTTAAAGATGCAAAAGCACCTGAGCCACTCGCGATGGAATTGGGCTTAATTCGTCAAGGACAGAAGACGGGTGGAAAAGTGGATTTCTTTCGAGGCCGGGTGATGTTTCCGATCACTGACACTAAGGGTCGAATTTTAGCCTTCGGTGGGCGCGTTTTAAAAACAGAGAATGAACCCACGACTCAAGGACAGTCACAGCCTAAGTACTTAAACTCTTCAGAGAGTGCCGTGTTCCATAAAAGCCAAGCGCTCTTCGGACTCCATCAGGCGCACAAATACATTCGCGAAGTGAGAGAGGTTGTGATTGTTGAGGGGTATTTCGATGTGCTCGCACTCTATCAGCGAGGCATCTGCAATGTGGTAGCGACCTGTGGAACCGCGCTGACAAAAGAGCATCTCCTTAGACTATCCAGGTTAGCCGACCGAATTACGATTTTATTTGATGGCGATGATGCAGGGTACGAGGCGATGCGAAAAAGCTTAGACATAGCGCTTGATGCGCAAATTCTACTCCACGCGGTGAGGCTGCCTAGAGGCTTTGACCCTGATGAGATGGTGTTTGATGCGAAGGCTGGGAAAGAAAAAGCAGAAGGCGTTATAGAACTTAAAAAATCACTTTCGGACGCAGAGGTCTTGCTCGATCAATCGTTAAATAATTTGTTTGCCTCCGCACATAAGTCTTTAGAGGCTAAATCTCACGCTATTCAGCAGGCTAAAGACTGGCTAGATAAACTGAAAGATCCGATTACCCGGAGAGTCCGAATTGAATATTTATTTAAAACCTATGGAATAGAGCCTTTCTATTTTGGCATCGGGGACCGGCCAAGGAGTGAGGTCGGCTCAAGATTACCACAGTCTAACAAAGTGCGCCCAGAGAACGGACTCCCTCAACCACAGAGTTCAGCGAAAGGACGTGGAGCGCTACCGCGGCGCGCGAGTCAAAAAGATAGGGTCATTTCGCCACTGGAAAAAGTTTTAGTGGCCGCTATTCTTCTTGGACAGGCTACCCAGAAGTTAGTTTCCGATGAACTTTCCAATCTTCCCGTAGGAGCCGAACTCGCAGGTGACGCTATTCATCCTGTGCTAGCCTCTAGTTTAGAGAGCTTAAGGGGGGGGCAGAGCCCTTCTGGCGCGGATTTCGAACAGGTTCAAGATGCTTTTTTTAAAGGGCTTTTAGCTGAATGGGAGAGCTTTAGGGAGTTGTCGGGAGGGGAGTTCATTCGGGCGGTCCGGTCTGCGGGTTACACGGAGCAAAATATAAAATTAGCCGTTCGACGTCTTGTTTTGGATATTTGGGCACGATTTTCGCATGAAGTGAAAATGCGGTTAGATGCCGCGGAACGTAGTAAAAATAAGGATTTAGAGGCTATTTTGCTAAAAGAATACCTTGACGTCAAAAAACGGATGAAAGAACTTAGCCACTTCTATGACAAAGTCAATTGACCCCACCCCAAGCACCTCAACTGCGGCCTCAAGCTCAGTTTTGTTAAACAATAAAGATATAAAAAAGCTCGTCGATATGGGCCTTCAGCGGGGGTATTTAACTGCTGAAGAAGTTCATGAGCTTCTTCCTCCAGATATCAACACTCCTAGCGATGTCGACGGAGTGATGTATTTACTCCAAGAAAACGAAATCGATATTATCGATGCAGTCAGACGCGGGCGCGAAGGCGACGAAGTGCGCTCCGAAGACGGTAGCGTAGTTCTCGCTCCAGGTATGGGGCCAGAGGACGACGAGGAAGCTGTGCAAGCGCAAGCGGACCTCGCTCGGGGCGCCGATCCCGTGAAACTCTATCTGAAGAAGATGGGCTCCGTGTCTCTACTCACTCGCGAAGGCGAAGTGGAAATTGCAAAACGAATCGAAGGCGGGGAAATCATCATCCTTCGTGCTTTGCTAGCATCACGTTTAGGTACGCTCGCGATCATTGACTTAGGCGAACGTTTAGAGACTGCTCGTACGAAAGTAAAAGATGTCATACGAGGGGTAGACGATGAGGTATCTCCCGAGGACGAAAAAGTTTTCTTAGAGAAAGTTTTAAACGCGATCCTTAAAGTGAAAGCGCTTCTTGAATATCAAGAGAAACACCTAAGAGTAGAAAAAGGCACAGAGAGTAAAAAGCTATCTGCGGAAGAACGAAAGAAAATTCAAGCAGGAGCAGATAAATTAGAAAAAGCCGTTGAGCTTGCGTTCTCCAACATTGCTTTCAACCGTAAGACTATAAATATTCTTTCAACTAAAATTAAAGAGTATGAACAGCGTTGCGTGGAGCTTTTAAGAGAGCGCAAACGTATTGTTGATTACTTGATGATAAAGGATATTAAAGAATTAAAAGACATCTCGAAAGAATTCAAAAAAATCTCCGACCAATCGGTCATGCAGACCTTCTGTCGTAAATATGATGTTTTGCCTGCTAAAATGGCTGAATTGATAGAAAAGAATTTAGAAATCGAGACCAAAGTAGAGCAGCTTGAAGATGACGCTGGCGTAACTATTGAAGAGTTGCAGCGAATCGTAGAGACCTTAGCGGTAGGTGAACGCAAAGCCGATCAAGCGAAGTCGGAACTCGTTGAAGCAAACCTGAGGCTTGTGGTTTCGATTGCTAAAAAATACACAAACCGTGGCCTTCAGTTCTTGGATCTAATTCAAGAGGGTAATATTGGTCTTATGAAAGCGGTGGATAAGTTTGAGTATCGCCGCGGTTATAAGTTCTCTACTTATGCCACTTGGTGGATTAGGCAGGCGATCACTCGAGCCATCGCTGACCAGGCGCGTACTATTCGTATTCCTGTACACATGATTGAAACAATCAACAAACTGGTACGTACTTCACGTATGTTGATACAGCAGTTAGGACGTGAACCAACTCCAGATGAAATTGCAGTCAAGATGGAGCTTCCCGTCGATAAAGTCCGCAAGGTTCTTAAAATTGCTAAAGAGCCGATCTCACTTGAGACACCGATAGGCGAGGAAGAAGACTCTTATCTTGGAGATTTCATTGAGGACAAGAAGGTCATTAATCCTTCCGACTCTGTCATCAATATTAATCTTTCTGAGCAAACTAGAAAAGTGCTCTCGACCTTAACACCGCGTGAAGAGAAGGTACTTCGTATGCGCTTTGGTATTGGCGAGAAGTCCGACCACACTTTGGAAGAAGTAGGGCAGGATTTCTTCGTAACTAGAGAGCGTATTCGACAGATCGAGGCTAAGGCCTTAAGAAAGTTACGCCATCCATCGAGAGCGAAGCTCTTAAAAGCGTTTGTAGATTAAGGCCCGGTTTATAGTAATAGGCCACTTCTCTGCCACGGATGTAATTCGGAGCTAAAATAATTAAAGCTTCTACGGCGAATGACCGAAGTAGGCCGTGTGGCCCGTTTGCTTTCGATATCAATCCGTTTCCTTGTTGTGTTTTCTATCTACTCAGCCCAGGTGGGGTTCGTGCTGAGCGCTAGCATAGAAACTGATCTACAGAGGAAGCTTTTAGAAATCTCAAAAACAAGTGAGCGCTTAGGGAATTCGCAGATCACTTTAAGGGAAGCGAGAAAGACAGTTTCGCAGTACCGGACTTTCTTTGAGAGCAATAAAGCCTTAGCTGCGAGCTATCCTAATCTCTGGGCGAAGGCATCAAGAGAAAACGATAAACTCCAGAAGCTCATGGAGGTCAGAGAGTCCTTAAATGGATGTAAGACTGATGCGAACGTTTCAGGCGCTATATTGCAGAAATTCTACCGAGAGGGAATTGCAGGCAATATACCAATCATTCACACCCCTCTATCTCTTTCTAAGAGAGCGACTCTGCGAAGAGAAATGTTAAGCTTTGTTGCCGAAGAATCCGCTCGAGATGCCATAAAAAACGCGATCTATTATAAATTTGTAATAGGAAATGAGAAAATCACAAACGCCAATTTAGATCAGACGAAGAATAAAGTTTATGATGCTTACTGCAAGGAGTGCTCTCATTCTGTAAAGGAGGGTATATTCAAGGACGTAGATGAGTGGGTAAAAACCAATAGAGTATTAGAAACCAAACAAACCTCTGTTGAAGATAAACTAATAAGCTTATGTGCCGATGTGGTTAAGGCCGATAAGAGCTTATTTCAGTGGTCTAAAAACGAGTTCACCGTTCCTATGGATTTAGGACCTGAAAACAAACAGCAACAAGATCAAGCGAGCTGTGAGGCTGATATCAGATTGCCATCTAGACTATTTATTCAGGGTGATGAAATACCTGTTCATAGAGCCGAGCACATTCATAGAAACGTAAAAGTTAGTCTCCAGATTCGTCAGAGAAATATACTAGCCAAGATCGCTGCAAAAGGTGGCGCAGGACTTCTATTTATAAATGCAGATGGGGATTTGGGGGATTACAACTGGTGCCAGAACCCAAAATCTAAGAATGTCATAACCGAGGTAAGAAGTAGACTTGCTATTTTACAAGACTCGGTTTTTAAACATGCGGAAAACATTAAGGAGATTCTTCGCACTAGACTTAGTAGCGAGCAAATATCAAGCATCTATCGAATCGCGCCAAAGACTATTGCAAGTATTATAGCCAGACATCCTCAGTACGCAGCAATCGGGTGTAGTTCAATTGCCTTAGCCGAGAGAAAACAGAAAGTTGCAAGTGCTGCAACAGGAACTGTTCTTGCGGCTGCAGCAGTGACCGGTGTCTTAGCCACAGGAGGAATGTTGGCACCTGCGGCCATCGCCACGGTTCCAGTGGTAGGCGGAATGGTTGGGACTACAGGCTTTGGAGCAGCTGTACTGAGCTTAGGGATCGCAAGTACAGCAATTGATTATAGTTCATATAGAGAGCTAGGAACAGAGCACTCGGAAGAGTTGGTGGGTGCAAAGGCTGGGTTCGTAGAAGATAAGAATACAATCGGTAAACTATCCCACAAAAAAAATGAAGCTGAAGGTAAAGTGACGGGACTCGTAATAAGCGCAGTAACTTCTCCGCTAGATGTTGTCCAGGTGGCATCGGGTGCCAAGGCGCTCGCTCATCTGCTGCCCGCCCTTTTTAAATCAGTAAAAATACCTTCCTACTTAGGTCAGGCAGATGGCCTAGAATATTTTCCTGCGCTCTCGAAGATTTATGATGGAGTACAAAAAGACAAACTCTTAGCTCAGGAATTCCGTAAGCTTAGCGACAAAGATCAGCTCAAGGCCTACGAAAACATACACGAGGCTTCCTTCGTAGGAAAAGACTACGCCCAGAAAACTGCTATCTTACAAGAGTCACCCCTCAGTTTGGCTGGCCGAAAGCTTGTTCTAAAGAACGGTCATGCTGGTATTGAGGGAGCTGTTGGTTTTAAAAAAATTACTGAGAAATCTAACCATCCGAAATGGATGACAGTTCGTTCATGGAGTGACACCGAGATTGATCAGACTCTACATAAACTTATTAAAAAACGAATAAAGAGTGAAGGATATCTTCAGGGTCTCAGTGCAAAGCCTGGTGAACCTACTACTTGGAATGCTCTTAAGCTGGGCGCTCTGAGAGACTCGCAAGGCGTTGTAGACTTTCAACAAGTTTACGGAAACTCCACAGCAACTATCGCTATCGGTAGAAAGACGGCCACAGACTATATCAAACTGCCCCCCAAAGATCCGTGGCGAATAGAAGCGGAACAAGCACTCGCTATGCACGAATGGCTGAAGAGAAACCTAGATGCCTTACCTCCCGGGGAATCGAGTCAGTTACTCAAGGAATCGTTTCATCGATTCGATAGTCGACTTCAGACTCTTTTTCCTGAAACTCATGGCCCGGTTCCAGCTCCAGGAAATGTATTCATGAGCAATTTGAAGGCGAAGCCTAAGTTCGTAACTACAATGCCGTTAGTTCGCCCGAACCCGAATGGTGAACTAGACTTTCGTAAGCCAAACTTAGTGGAAGTTCCCGCTGTTGATCCGAACGGAACAGATAGGTTCTCTATCATGGCAGGAAGACTTAACGAAAAAAAATACGCTAAGGGAGTACTTTTGGAAGCTGTACCGAACGGAGTAGGTGCGTTCTATAAAAAAGAATACAACGTCATAGGTAGAAAAATTTATGAATCGCCGTATATCGTTCTGAAAAAAGACTCCGAGTCTCTTAAGAACCTTCACCACGAGTCAGTACACGGATATTTTGAGAAACTACGACGGCAAGCTGTGGATACAGACGTCCCGCTTTCTAGAGCAATAGGTGGCGACTTAGAGTCTCTAGCTGGTGCCAAAATAAAGAACAATGAGGCTTTAGATGAGCCGTATTTGACTGGGTTTAGTGAAGAAGAAATTTATGCCAAGCAGAAATCTCTAAGCTATGTGCTACGAGAAGCTTTCAACGCGAAGATTAACAACGGGGTCTCTCGTCAGGCTCTAGCTGAGCAGCTTGATTATGCTAATTTCGAAAAAAATCTTAAAGGATTATTATCCTCAGCCACCAGAGGGGAGAAGGCTAACAAGCTCGCTCTCACTCGCCTTCGTAAGTTCCGTGAATCACCCGAAGCAATTTCGTTTCGTGGGGATGAAGTTAGAATTTTTCTAGGTGAAATTAAGGATGGAAAGCCAGTTAACCCTAATTTCTTTCTATCTTATCCGATTTTCAGATCTAACCATAAAAAGCTTTCAGCAACGATAGCAGAACAAATCAAGTCTAAAACTATAGCATCTGGTGCATTCAGTGTCACAACAGAGTGGAAATTTGATCCCATAGAATTTTTTAAAAATAGCCGAAGAATTGAGGCAGATGCTAAAAAAGATGCGATTCTAGAGAGTCCTGAGGTTGAGCTTCTACTTAAGGATATGCTGGTAGACATTGGGTTAGACCTTCAGATTGCCAAAGAAGCTTATAAAAATGCTACTAAGACCATGCAAGCTCTTGAAAAGGTGTCTGAGGTAAATACAACAGGATTAAGTTTAGAAAAGCGTTTGGCTATAGACATGGGTTTAGTGACTCCAGTGCGAGGGTTTAGGAGTCTTTCTGAACAGGAGTATCAAGCATTCTTAGATGTGGTAGATGCAAACGTCAACGCTACGAAAGTGTACCTCCCAGCGATGAAAACAAGGACAACCAATAAACAAAGTAAGCCTGTTCTTCTCAAACCAAAGATGCCTAAGCCGTCAAACTAATTTCGCTCAATATTTCTTCACAATTTCCGAACGGTAGGTGTGAAAGATTTTTGTTCTCCCTCACTCTCGATCTTCGCTCAGTCAGCTAGACTTACATTTTTATTATGTATGAAAGCTCTCGTGATAAACTTGTTTGTTTGTCATGCGAATGGTGCAAACGGTCCGAATCGTTTTGAAGTTAACGTGGAGCTTGTAAAGCCTCTTTTCGGTGGGGGGACGAGCAAGATGTCTAAGATTCTACGTAAATCTGTACAAGAGCCCACCGAACTCACGGTGGTGAAAGGGATAGATCCAGCCTTAGAGCTTCAGAACTTAGAAGTGGTGCCCGATACTGTGGCGCCAGAGGGTATCTTACCCTTTGCTGTGGAAGACGTTTCTTCGAAAGATGAAATGCCTGCGCAAGTATCAGGAACAGACGTAGATGAGGCTCCAGCGCCGCCAGAGGTGCCCATTGTACCTGAGGCGCAGGAGGGTATGCCCGCCCAACAACACGCGCAGCTCGGTGACGACGTGGAAGCACCTCAAACTGAACCTGAGCCAGAGGTCATGCAGGCCGAGCAGAAGCTAGAAGACACGGGTGATCGTGCGCCCGCCTCGATAGAAAGCGATAATCCGCCACCAACACCGACTGAAATGATTGAGGAAGGCGATGCTTTACCTTCTGAGGAAGTAAACGCTGATGCGCAGGAGGGTGGCAGCGAGCTACCTCCGTTAGATGAAGATAATAGTTAATTGCTTTAGAAACAGGCGGAGCTAACCAGCGCTTGCCATTCACAGCGAATATTTTCTAAGTTCTTAGCCATGTTAAACTACGAAAGAATGGCTATTGAGATCGAGTCCCCGGAACAAATGGGGTACTCTAATGTAAAGTACAACCTGACTGAGAGTTCATTTCGAGACGTCAGGTTTCAAGATTTAAAGTTAGATCTGAGTCAGTTGATACTATGTTACGGGGATCACTTAGGTCATTTGGAATTACGCAGGTGGATTGCAAACGACTACGGCGTTAAGCCAGAAAACATACTCCTAACCCCGGGTGCCGCGCCCGCTCTTTTTATTGTGGCAACGTCTCTGCTGTCGCAGTCCGACCGAATATTAGTAGTTTTCCCTAACTATGGAACAAACTTAGAAACGCCTCGGGCGATGGGTGTGGGTATTGATCGGCACGAGGTGAGTTTTGAGAATCAGTGGGCTATCGATGTGGAGGCACTACTAAAACAAATTAAGCCCAACACTAAACTCGTCAGTATCACCCATCCGCATAATCCTACAGGGACCGTGATCCCGTATGGTACACTCACTCGCCTGATCAGGGAGTGCGAGGAGCGTAAAATTTATTTACTGGTGGATGAGACTTATAGAGACATGGATTTTGGAAATAAACTACCAGCTGCCGTCTCTCAGTCTGAGTGTGTAATCACAGTGAGTTCTTTATCTAAAACATACGGACTTCCTGGCATTCGAATGGGTTGGCTAGCGACTAGGAATCAGAAACTTTTCGAAACATTTCTTGCTGCAAAAGAGCAGATTCTCATCACAGGCTCCATGCTGGACGAAGAGGTTGCATTTCAATATGTCAGGCGTCAGCAGGAGTTGTTACCTCAGATTCGTAGTCAAATTCTAAAACACCAAGCCATAGTCCGTGACTGGTTGAAAGGTGAGTCGAGACTCGAATGCGTGGACCCTAAAGCTGGCGTTGTGTGTTTTCCCAGATTTAAAACTCTGCCTGAGCAAAAATGGGATGCGTTCTATACCATACTAAACCGTGATTATGGAGTGTATGTTGGACCGGGGCATTGGTTTATGATGGAAAAACGCTATTTTAGGCTGGGTTTCGGATGGCCTACAACGGATGAACTAGAGCAGGGGCTAGCAGGAATTTCTAAAACTCTCGACCAGCTAAGCTAGAGGGTTCTTATTTCTTGCTATTCTGATCGCCGCCGTCATTTGTTGTCGAGCGAACTACGTTTCTTAAAATACGGTTACGGTTCGCCCCTCCTACGAGAGCGCGTGCGTCCTCGTAGAGACTAGGATCATTAATGAGAGCGCCTAGAGAACCTGTGCCCCTATTTAGTTTCTCAAGAATCCCGTGGAGTTCCTGAGATATCGCTTTTAGTTTCATTTCGGAGATCTCTTGGCTCATTTTGTCAGCATTTCGGCTTGTTTTTTCTAGACTAACCATAATGTTTTGAATTTTATTTCCCTTATCGAATGCGTCTAAAAGTCTAGCGAGCTTAACGCTCACCACGTTCATATTGCCAATAAACTCATCTCCCTTAGAGAGTACACCAAAGAAGTCCTTCGACTGTTTATTCGCGATGTATCCGCCTGCTGGGATAAGGGCATCTCCTGAGCCAGGGTCAATGGCTAGATACTTATCACCTAGAACGCCTTGGGTTAGGACTTCTAAACTACTTCCCTCCCGAAGGAAGCTTGCGTAATCGTCATTGATTTCCATCTCTACTTCGATGTCTTTAGCTACAGCGTCGTACTTTACTCGTGTCACTGCTCCTGCAGGAACCCCAGAGAACATCACCTTCGAACCAATCATTACGCCTGCGGCATTGCTAAGGTGAGATTTATATACTTTCTTACTTGAAAATAAATTCTCAGATCCACCTAGGATAATAATAGAAACTACAAGCAGCATTAAACCTGCCGACATAAAAATTCCTACGACACGATCTTTTCTTTTCTCGTCTACTTGTTTGTTCATAAAACATGGGCTCCTTCTAAGAAAGATTTAATAAATGGGTCCTGAGACTGGATCATATCGTCTGGGGTGAGGTGAGCGTGAATAGTTCCGTCTCTTAGTATCGCGACAGTCTGACAAATATCAAATGCTGTTGGGATGTCATGAGTGACAAAAATCCCTGAAATGCCTGTTCCCTTTAACTTAGTGATATTATTCACAAGCCTGCGTGTATTGATAGGATCGAGTCCGGCTGTAGGCTCATCAAATAAAATAATCTTCGGTCCTAGAATAGTGGCTCGAGCTAATCCCGCTCTTTTTTGCATTCCCCCGGATAGCTCGCTAGGTAGAAGGGTATTGGTACCCTTCATATCAATGAGAGCAAGAGTTTCCTCTATTTTATTTTTAATTTCTTCATCTGACAGCGTGGTATGCGCGCGTAGTGGGTAAGCCAGATTCTCTTCTACAGAGAGGGAATCGAATAGGGCGCCGTTTTGAAAAACAAAGCCAATTTTTTTTCTTACATCGATCAAGCCTTTTTCATCTAAACGAGTGATGTCCCTGTCTTCAAAGATAACGGCTCCATTGTCAGGAGTTTCAAGGCCTATAATTGATCGAATGAGAACGCTTTTTCCTGTGCCAGAACCCCCAAAAAGTCCAATCAATTCCCCTTTTCTGATTTTAAGAGAAACATCTCTATGGATGACCTTGTCACCGAATTTTTTCTTTAAACTTCTGAGTTCTAATACTGTTTTTTCTTCCATGCATTCCTAGTGAGTGGGGTAGAGAGTCATTACAAATATTTTAGTGAGAAAAAAATCACTGATCATAATAAAAACGCTAGAGGCTACGACAACCCAGGTTGTGGTATCTCCTACTCCTTGAGTACCACCTTCAGACTTAAATCCCTTTAAGCAAGCTGTAATAGAAATAAAGTAGGCGAATACTACTGTTTTAATCATTCCAGTAGTTAAATCTGCAATACTAATTGTATCTAAGGTTTTTGCGTAGAAGTAGTCAGCGCTAATATTGAGCTCGGTTTTACATATAAGCATAGCACCCCATAGTGCCACGTAGTTTGCAAATAAAGTGAGTACTGGAAACGCAATGATACAAGCCAGTAGTCTTGGAATCACAATCCTCTTGATCGGGCTTGTTCCTAACGCGCGAATCGCGTCTATCTGTTGAGTAACTTTCATCGAGGCAACCTCTGCTGCGATGCCGGACCCCACACGACCGGAAACGAGTAGACTCGCAAACACGGGTCCCATTTCACGAAGGATAGTAAGAGACGAAATTTTTGGAACGTAGAGAGTTCCACCAAACTTCTGTAAACCAAAACCATATTGAAGGGCCATCACGGACCCTGTCGCTAGTCCACTCACAGCTACCAGAAAAAAACTCTTTACGCCGACATAGTAGAGTTGCTCCATAAGAAGCTTAGGATAGAACGGACGTTCGAAAAGTTCTCTAAAGGTTTGAAGTGATAGGCGGAAGAAGCCACCGCAGAAGTCTATGAATGAAATGACCATACCTAAACTACTCTAGCGAGAGACCGCTAGGATTCGAAACTGAAACCTTTCAAGAACTCTAAAAAAATCACTTGATCTGACTTCGCCACTTCTGGTTGCGACAGAAAAGTCACATCTAGCGTGCAGAACCCAGTGGTCACGGCACGGATATGTAAGTACCAGGTTTGACGTTCGAATTCAGCCAAGCCTTTCCATTCAAGGGCCGTTAGATGCTTCCAAGAAACTGCTTCGTAGGCGGCGTTTTCCTTCGTTCGAAAGCCAAGTAAGAGTTGATTGAGCACATCTTTCGCAGGCACAGCCTCTCTCGCACGGCAGGCTGAGTTGATGACGATAGAGCTCTTTGAGTTTAGACTTCGAAACAAAATGTCAGGTACTTCTGAAGCGAACGCCTTGGCATCTAGCGCCTCTAACTCTGAGACAACCGAAGATCTAACAAACCGGCCTTTAAAGGCTGGCGTTTCTTCAAAGCGGTAAAAGAGTTTTTTCTGATCTAAGGGAGGTTTAGTGCCAATTGCGTTACTAAGGACATTTCTGCCGGCACATCCTGAGAAAGCATAGAGCACACTTAAGATAGCGAGTTGTCGAAACCGACCGATGGAAGAAAGGCTTACTTTGCTAAAACTCATGGTTAGGAAATATGCTGTGCTGGACCCCCAGTCAAAGTGGTTTCGAGTGTTGGTGTGTAGAATTAATTTTGGCACTCCACGGTCACCCTCTGACGAGAATCTCCATCGGCTGACGGTTTTCAAAGCGGCACTTAGTGCCAATGTTGGTAGGTATTCCTCTCCTCGGTGCAAAAAAATCCTATGATTTTGGGCATTAATTAGTCGGCAGGACCGCTCTAGGAAAGGAAGGTCACAGTGTTGGCATCATGTTTGCTTAAGTGTTTGTTCGGAAGTGGGACAGCATGGAAGCTAAACCGTTCAAAATCGCCGTAAGGCACCCAAGAACAGAAAGCGTGAGTCAGAGACTCATAAGTGGCACAGCTAGTGTTCTTTTGGCGGTATCGATCTGCTACCATTCGGCTCTGGAAGCGGCTCCACAGGCGTTAGGCTCTGGCCTATCGATTGAAAATCGCGATCGATATGCAAGGCTCACAGTCGCGGACGCTGGAGGCCTTCAGCCAAAACTATCAGTTACCTCAGACAAGGCAGTTCTCACATTCAGCGGAGTCGCACCGGGAAATCTGGGCGGCGAGGGAGTGTATCCGTGCCGCGAGAATAGATGCCTTAAAGTCCAGGTCAGCAAAGGTTCGGAAGTGGGATCGACTCAGGTTACGGTATTCTTCAAATATCCTAGCGGAGACCTTAAGCCCGTGCGCCCAATGATGGATACCTTTCTCTCTCGCGACAATGAGGCTGGCCGTATTCATTTAGATTTCTGGATGAAGCCTAGTGAATCCGTGCAGTCAAAGCGAATCTCTGATGAGAAAGCTCGAATTGCACAAACCGAGGTGAGAATCAGGCAGACTACTGCACGGCTAGAGAAGGATCGTCAGGAGGCTTTTACGCTCGCTGAAATCCAAAAAGACATAGCGCGATTTTGTAAATTGCCAATAGATCCCAAAGTTGAACTAGGCCTGCCGTTTCAACCCATCGAATCTCGCATTCCGACGGATAAACTTGAGCGAAGATTCCCAGATGATGGCTACCCGTATTTTTTACCACAAGATACCTCCGACTCATCGAAAGCCCGAAGATTTGCGCAGGAGATGTATGAGGAACAGAAGTACGGTCTAGCAGAGAAGTCACTTCAGTTTTTTGAAAAAGCAGATTCGAAGCGGGCAAAAGAAATCGCAGCCGATACCGAGTTACTGCGTGCTAGTATCGCTTTCAAACTAGGCAAGAAGGAGCTTGCTTTTCAGCAACTCCAAACTTTGGCGAATAAGTATCGGGACCACCCAGCTGCACTAAGAGCAACTCAGATTCTTATTGTTCATGCTTTTCAGAGCGGTCGAACTCAAGAAGCGGCTGAACTTGCTATAGAGTTGGGACAGCGCTTTCCACTCTCTGAATCTCGCGTGGACTATCTTTGGATAGCAGCTGAATCCTATTATCAACGTAACCTCAGTGATCGAGCATTAGAGATGTACCGTACACTGAAAGCAGATCCGACTGCGTCTGTGGATGTAAAGGTATTCGCGCAAATGCGACTAGGCGATAGCAATCTATACCGAAAACAGTATGACCAGGCGCTTGCAGAATATACGAAGCTTTTTACAGAATATCACAATGAATCTTCTCATCTCGTTGCTGCCAAGATTCATCAAGCGGAAGCCTTATATCAGCTTGGACAAACGAAGGTTGCACTTGAAAAGTTCAAACAGATTCATGAGGTTCATAGTGAGAGTCCGGAGTCCTGGAGAGCGATTCTTCGTATTGCAGAGATAAAAGCCCGAGGCCTAGATGCGAGAGAGAGAGAAGAGGCGAGAAACTACTATAAAGAAGTACTAAATCGCTTTCCTTATTCATCAGGCGCGGTGCTAGCGAAAATGGCCCTTATTCCATGTGGGGACCACGCTGGTTTTAACCTTTCCATGGCAAAGGATTTTTTTGAGACTGATGCCGCAAATTTCGACCCAAAGAAAATCTTCTGGATGGATAACTATTCGAAAGCTCGCGGAGTTGCGAGGGTGCGCAGTCTAGTGATCTTAGGTGGACCGGAGTTAGCCCTAGAAGCGAGTTTTCAAGAACGCGCTTTTTTGCCAAAGAGCACAGAATCGGCGCAGTGGTTGAGATACATAGAAAGACAGCTCTTTCGGAATCTCATCCTGGAAAGTCTATCTGATAAAAATGTTTTCAATGCGCTTCTGATCTATGACAAATACGTGAATCGGGTCGATTTCAAATCTAGGACTCTCACCAGCACGAATGAAACCATATTAGATCCTAGTTATCTTCGTCAGTTAGCTGAATCTGCGTCGATTATGGGGTTAGAGTTGTATGCAAAGAAAATCCTCGCAAATTATCGTCTACAAGAAGCGCTCTATCAATCGCTGTTAGCTCCTGAGGAAAAGCGAGAGGAGAAAACTACTTTTGTAGATCTTATGGATCTGCTTAAGAATTCTGATTCTAAAACTGTCTCAAAAGTACTGAACTCCGTCTCTATGGAGAGTATTTCAGGTCAGTATGAGATGTATCTCGTTCAAGCAAAAGTTTTTGAAAAAGATGGAAAAATAGATTCAGCACTATCGAGCTTAGAAAGCGCTCGAATGGTCCTTTATCCTCCTAATGGTCAGGTTACTAAAGCTATTCAATATGAACTTGGGTTAATCGAAAACCAGAAGATTGACTATTTTCTAAAAAAGAAATCTTACGCCGTTGCCTATGACCTATTAATGGCGTCAGAAGAAGTAGCGATCGAAAATTCTGAATTCAAAGCTCTTCGAAACGGATTGTATGTACGGCTAGATTACAGCCCAGTTCCCACCCTAGCGGTAAAACTCGAGAAAGCTGCAAGCGTGATGACTGAGCAGAATCAGTGGGAGAAGGCTTTAATAGCGTACGAAAGATTAACAAAACAGGATCCTAAGAATCCTAAAGCACTCTATATGTCCGGAGTAACCTTAGAGCGTCTTAAGCGAAATTCTGAAGCAAATACGTACTTTAAAAAAGTTACAAAAACGGAGTCACCAAGTTTTTGGAAAGAGTTAGCACAGCGAAAAATCGCTGGCGAACAGGCGGCCAGGGAGGGCCAATCACTATGATGGAAATCATTACACAGGATCGACAAATGTTAGAGCTGATCAGTCTCGCAAGGACGGTCGCACAGAGTAAAGCTACTGTGCTCATACAAGGAGCAAGTGGGACGGGAAAGGAGTGTCTTGCGCGTCTTATTCATGAAAGCTCGCCTAGAGCAAAGAATGAATTCGTGGCCATCAATTGCGCTGCAATTCCTGAGAATCTTTTAGAAAGTGAGCTCTTTGGTTTCGAAAGAGGAGCTTTCACAGGTGCAGTACAAAGTAAGCTAGGTAAGTTCGAGGCAGCTAGAGGCGGCACACTTCTTCTGGACGAAATTTCAGAAATGGATCTCAGGCTACAAGCAAAACTTTTGCGAGTGTTACAAGAGAGTGAAGTGGACCGTATCGGAAGCAGAAGACCTACAACGATAGACGTGAGAGTCATTGCTACTACGAATAGAAATTTAGCGGAGTTCGTAAAGCAAGGTAAATTCAGAGAAGATTTATATTACAGACTAAATGTCGTGAATCTAAGTATACCTTCTCTCGATGCACGTCTTGGTGATGTTAAGCTACTTGCCGAGTCTTTCATTCGTAGATTCGCTGATCTAAACAGGAAGTCTGTCAGCGGTATTTCTCAAGAAGCCATGGCGATCTTGTCCGCACATACATGGCCAGGTAATGTTCGAGAGCTAGAGAATGTCATGGAACGTGCGGTGATTACTGCTCAAGGTATGCTTGTTCAATCTAAAGACATATCTATTGAACGGCGCGTGGTAGAGCCGGTGATGACCCAAGAGACTGTTTCACTCCGGGATAGTATGGATAAGGCCTCGTGGCTCCCTGGAGAGACGCTCGATGCGATAGAGAAGAACGTGATCTTGGAAGCTCTGAAGTACCATCACGGCAACAGAACACACACCGCAAAAGCCCTAGGCATCTCCATTCGTACGCTACGCAATAAATTAGCCGACTATCGTAAGGTAGGCATTTTCGCTTAGATTTATTAAATAAATACTAAATAGGAAAACAATGCCGGATTGAAAGATCCGGCATTTCTTTTATGGTGAGGAGTGAGGTGAGGCTTATGGATAGTGGCTTTGATTCGACAATAGACGCACTCAATACGTCAATGAACCTTAGGCTCATCAATCAGAATGTTATCTCGTCAAATATTGCTAATGCCGACACTCCAGAATATAAATCACAGAGATTAGAGTTTGAGCAAGCGTTCAGAGAGGCCATTGGTACAAATGAATCGCTGACACCTATTGGTACCGACGAACGACATCTCTCTCTTTCGACGACACGTGGGATATCGCCTGGGGTAGTAGAGGATACCACGGATGTTGAAAAGCTAGACGGAAACACCGTAAATCGTTCCAAAGAGCTTGTGAAACTATCTGAAAACCAACTTCTTCATGAGGCGTCTACGGAGCTCCTTAAAAAGAAACTAGGCATGCTAAAATATTCAATCAGTGAAGGCGGAGGTCTCAAGTAATGGATCTTTTTTCTTCAATGAGAGTAAGTGCCAGTGGTCTAGATGCGCAGACAAAGCGCATGAATACGATCTCCACTAATCTCGCGAACTCAGAGACGACAGAAACGGAAGAAGGAGGCCCTTACCGAAGGAAAGACCCCGTTTTTGTTGCTACTCAAGACAAAGAGAGTTTTGGTGAGATTCTACAGAACCAGATGGATCAGAAGGTTCAAGGGGTAGTCGTGGAAGAAATTCATGAAGACGAAAGGGCACCAAGACTCGTTTATAATCCTGCTCACCCGCACGCCGATGAGGATGGGTATGTAGCGATGCCAAACGTAAACCCAGTTGAGGAAATGTCGAACATGATTTCTGCACAGAGATCTTATGAAGCGAATATTACAGCGCTTAATGCAGCCAAATCAATGTTTCAGAAGGCTCTGGAGATAGGAAAATAGTAATTTATGTCATCTAATTTAAGCATCGAAAACTTAGCGCCACGTATTGAAATCGATTCTAAGTCGACTGGTATGTCTGGTGTCAGAAAACCGCAAGATCTGGTACCAGACGGCGCAAGTTTCGGTCAGATGTTGGAGCAGTCATTAGAGAAGGTGAATAGCTACCAGAATCAAGCCGATCAGGCGATGAAAGAACTCATATCGGGACGCACTAAAAACGTTCATGAAACTATGTTAGCGGTAGAGAAAGCTGACGCTTCTTTAAAGCTCATGATGCAAGTTCGAAACAAGGTCTTAGAAGCCTATAAAGAAATCATAAAGATGCAGGTGTAATTTAATATGAAGTATTTTCTAAAACTATTTAAACAGATAGGAGCTTTTTTCTCTGCGCTTAGTCCCCAGCGCAAAGTTGCTGCCTTAGGAATTAGCGGAGCTATCTTTGTTTCAATTCTAAGTCTATTCATTTGGGCTGGAAAACAAGGTTATGCGCCGCTGATGACGAATTTGAATCCTGAGGACTCTGCCCAGGTGATCAAGTTACTAAGAGAAAAAAACATTCCTTTTCAAGTAGCTAGTGGCGGGAGATCCATCCAAGTTGCGCCTGAGTTTATCGATCAACTCCGAATGGATCTAGCCATTTCCGGAATGCCGGAATCTTCGGTCGTTGGGTATGAACTATTTGATAAGAATACACTTGGCCAGACCGCATTCATGCAGAAGATGAACCAGAAGCGAGCGCTAGAGGGTGAAATCATGCGCTCTATAAAATCCATGAACGGTGTGAGAAGAGCGCGGGTTCACCTAGCCATTCCGCAGAAGAGTGCTTTCGTTGAAGATCAGCGTAAGCCGACAGCTAGTGTTGTTTTAGATCTCGAGCCAGGCATTACTCTGAGTGAAAGACAGGTAGTTGGAATTGGGAACCTCGTATCAAAAGCAGTCGAGGGACTCGATGTCGAAGACGTGGTCATCGTGGATTCGATGGGTAAAACGATTTCTAAGAATCGTTCCGACTCTTTGGGCGCGATGACATCTACACAGATTGAATTTAAAAGTCTATTTGAGCGAGAAATAGAAAAGCGAATCGAAGAGATGCTCTCTAGAGTAGTAGGAGACGGAAAAGTAGTCGCAAAAGTAAATGCTGATCTAGACTATTCATCGTCTAAAGAAAAGAAAACTCTGTACGATGCGGACGGAAGCGCTGTGGTCAGCACACAAACCAATACGCAGTCTATGGAAGGTTCTAAGCCACAACCGGCTGGGTTACCGGGGGCTCAAAGTAATCTGCCCACCGCACAGTTAACCCCTCCCGCGGCGATCAAGATTACCGATACGAAAACCAATAACACCGTCACAAACTACAATGTTCCTACGACTGTTGTAGAAACATCAAAGAATCCAGGCGCTCTAAAACGCTTGAGTGTGGCTGTGGTTCTAGACGGCAAGACTGTAAAGACCACGAATAAAGACGGGGTCGTAGAAAGTAAGGTAGAGGCGTGGAGCGAAGAAAAAATTAAAGAATTTGAGGCTGTAGTTGCCTCGGCCGCTGGGATCGATAGGAAGCGAGGCGACACGCTTGAGATAAAAAACATGGAGTTTACTGCAAATGATTTTAGTGAGGCAGAGGCCTACCTAGAGAGTAAAGAAAAGAAAGCCTACATAAAGAGCCTCACCGTCTATGGTATTGTTGGTACGATCGTCATGTTGTTCTTCTTCTTAGTGGTAAGGCCGTTTATAAAATGGATTACAGATAATACCACTGACGGAGTAGAAAGTTTTCTCCCCCAAACCCTCGAAGAACTTGAGAAACTTTCAAGAGGAACTGGACTACCTGGGCTCGAAGATGCTGTGCCAGTCATTCAAGATGGAGCGGACCCTGATAAGATAGAAAGCAGTATGATTCGAGAAAAAATTAGGGGCTTCGTTGATTCTGATCCTCAGAAAGCAGCACTAATTCTTAAAGATTGGGTTGTGGGTGTGAATGACGGTAAGGATTCTCAGGCTGGGGCCGCAAAAGATCAGAAAGCCAAAGCCGAAGCGGGTTAAGGGTCACCTAGGAAGAAAAAAGGGGCATAAATAGATGGCGTTTGAACAATACAGTGGGCTTAGCGGTTTAGATAAAGCGGCCCTACTTTTGAATGTTTTAGGAAACGAAGTGACGTCTAAAATCTTTAAAAAGATGAAAGACAACGATGTCAAACGTCTTGTGAATGCTATGGGGCACGTGAAGAAAGTCCCGATCCAAGTAGTTAAAGAAGTACTCGAAGAATTTTATACGGAGATAGCGGAGGAGGATATTCTTATTTTCGGGCACGCTCAAGGTCGCGAGTTTGTGCTCCAGACCCTTGGTGAAGAACGAGCAAAGACCGTGCTTGGCCAGTTATCCGTGGTGGAGGGTAGTAGGACTTTAGAGGCGCTAGAGCTTGTAGATTCGCGTACACTCGCAAACTTCCTTACAACCGAGCATCCTCAGACAACGGCGCTTATTTTGGCGCATTTAGATACGGCAAAAAAATGCGATGTCTTAGAACGACTGCCTGAGGCAATTCAAACAGAAGTAGTACTGCGGATCGCAAAAATTGATTTCATCTCTCCAAGTCTTATCGCTCAAGTAGACGAGGTACTCAAACAAGAGCTTGCAACACTAGGATCTATAGATACTCAACAATTGGGTGGAGTGCCGCCAATCGCAGAGATGCTCAATGTGATGGGCAAAGCAAGCGAACAGAATATTATGGCAAAGGTGGACGAAAAAGATCCGCAGCTTGCCGAAGAAATCCGCAAACTTATGTTTGTATTCGACGATATTGTCTTTATCGATGATCGCGGAATGCAGGCACTCCTCAAAGAAGTGCCAAACGACAAACTTGTTATTGCGCTTAAAACAGCCCCCGATGAGATCAAAGCTAAGATCTTCAAGAACATTTCTAAGCGAGCGTCTGATATCCTTAAAGAAGATTTAGAGAGTATGGGGCCTACCAAACTGTCTGATGTAGAGAAAGCACAGCAGGAGATCATTACAATATGTAAGCGCCTAGAGGGCGAAGGTAAGATTATGATTGCCCGTGGCGACGGTGGAGATGCGCTTGTCTGATCTCAAAACAACAAGGTCATCTTTTAAAAAACCAGTTCCTGTGAATGTGGGTACGCTGCCATCAAAATCTGGTTTTCACATAGACTCGAGAGTGAAAGAACTTCTAGAGCGCGATGCGACTGGCAAAGAAGCAGATGAGGCGCGCATACAAGACGAAATTACAAAACGCTTAGCAAGTCTTTCGTCAGAAGCATACGAAGCAGGCCACCAAAAAGGATATGAAGATGGGAAGACTAAAGCTCAGATAGAGCAGGAGACCTGGATCGCTGAGCGAACACATGAGGTCGGTGGATTGGTAGATTGGCTTTTGAATCTAAGACGTGAGTTACTTGCAAAAGAATGGGATGTGATCTTTAAAAGTCTATTAGCCATCACAAAGAAACTAACTTCCGAAAAATACGAGGCTGATCAGGAACTGATAAAGGGACTTTTCTTACGTATCTTAGATGAATATGGCACAGAAGAGGTTCTTAAAGTTCATGCGCACCCGATGCACTTGGAGTCTTTGAATAGTTTGAGATCAGAGATCAAAGAAAAATTTGATAAAATACGCCTTTTTTCAGTAATTCCCGATCAAAGCCTTACAGCAGCAGATCTCATTGTTGAGACGGACTGGCAGAAAATGGATGCCTCGCTAAATATGCGTGTAGAGGACTTGTGGAAACAATACAAGCAAACATAGATGTAGAATCTAGTAGATTTCTGTCAAAGTGCGAGTCGCTCGTGGGACACAACGCTGGTTGTACCTACGGTAGAATTATTAAGGCTTCTGCGTTGATTTTCGAGGCTAGAGTACAGGGTGCGGCACTGGGTTCGGTGTGCAAGGTAGTTAAGGATTTTCAGGATACACAAAAAGAATCCGCTCTAGCAGAAGTGATCGGGTTTGAGGGGCAGAATACCGTTTTGATGGCTCTTACGGGTGGAGATTCACTCTCGCCAGGAGACTATGTTTTAGTTGTAAATCATTCCGCAGAGATCGCTTTGCACCTCGGATATTTAGGACGAGTTATTGATCCCATGGGACTTCCCATAGATGGGAAGGGGCCTATTTTGGTGCCTAAAGGTGAGAAGGTCTATATGCAGTCTCTCGTGGCCGCAGCCCCTGAGGCGATGTCTCGGGAAGTGATTGCGGAGCCTTTTTCTGTTGGTGTGAGAACCATTGATGGTCTGCTTACTTTAGGAAAAGGTCAGAGAGTAGGCATTATGGCTGGATCTGGAGTAGGTAAGTCCGTGCTTTTAGGAATGCTGGCAAGGCGCGCCGTTTCTCAAGTCAACGTGATCGGTCTTATTGGGGAAAGAGGAAGAGAGGTCAGGGAGTTTGTTGAAAACGATCTGGGGCCCGAGGGTTTATCCAAAAGTGTCGTGATCGTAGGAACTTCAGATCAGAGTCCACTGATGCGTAGGCGTGGTGCTATTTTAGCGACCGCTATCGCGGAGTTCTTTCGTGATCAATTTAAAAACGATGTTCTACTGCTTATGGATTCCATCACTAGATTCTGCATGGCTCAGAGAGAAATAGGTCTATCTCTGATGGAGCCACCCGCTACAAAAGGCTATCCTCCTAGTGTTTTTGCGCTCCTTCCGCGAATTCTTGAGCGAGCAGGAGTAGGTTCGCACGGAGGATCAATAACAGGGATATACACTGTTCTTGTAGAGGGGGATGATATGAATGAACCTATTGCCGATAGCGCTAGGTCCATTTTGGATGGTCACATTGTTCTTTCAAGAAGAATTGCCCAACGAAATCAGTATCCGGCTATCGACGTTCTTCAGAGTGCATCTAGGGTCATGGCGCTTGTGACCCAGGAGGAACATCGGGGTATGGCCTCGCAGTTTAAAGACCTACTAGCAGCCTATGAGCAAGCTGAAGACCTCATCAATGTTGGCGCCTATGTAAAAGGCTCCAATCTAAGAATTGATCAGGCAATTTATGCCCGAGATCGAATGCTGAAATTCCTAAAACAAGGGGCCCTAGAGTCCTCAACAGGCGAGCAAACTTTGGCGGAATTACTGGCGTTTTCTCGCAGTGTGGAATCATTTTCCCAGAGTAAAAAATAATATTTATATTTAGTGTAATTAAATGGTGGATCAATCGATCAGATCATTGCAGGCAGCTCTTCTAAAGCGCGAGGCAGTTACGAAACACGTCTTGGTTGCCTTAGCTGAAGCCGAACGTGTTCTATCAGACTCCATACAAGAACATAAAGTTCTAGAAAAAGATCTGTCTGTCTCTCTATTACGAAGAGAAGGAATTTTAAGTCAGACTGAAATAAGCAGTTCTATTGATCTTCAATCTGCGAGGTTAGAAGACGATTTTATTCTAGGTTTGAGGCTGCAAATCATACGCGCTATTCACCGAGTCTCGGTTAGAAAGAAAAAACGGGATCAAACGCGACTCGCTTATCTAGAAGCCAAGAAAAATCAAAGCGTGTTAGAAAAAGTTATTGAAAAAAAGAAAGCTGCTGTTCGAGCAGAACAGGAGCAGGCTGAAAATAGATCTTTAGATGATATCTATAGCGCACTAGGGTTTCACCGCGTTTCAAAGAGGGTGAGCCTATGATATTTTTAAGAATGTATCTGTTTGTCATAATTTATATTCTTATCGCTGGGGTTGTAAAAGCGAGTGAATCAAAAGCTAACGATAGTGGGAAAACCAGTGCGGCAGAGACAGAGCCTAAAGAGATTAAGACCAAGCTTTCAGACCGGCTTCAACTTCTGGATAAACGAAATTGTATTACAGACCAAGATGCGGTGAAGGATGTTACGGATCTTAAACAAGAGCTATTAAGCCGCAGCATTGAGCTTGAAAAAAAGGAATCGGATCTACTCGAACGCGAGAAAACTCTTAACGAGCAACTTAAAAAAATGGATGTCATGATAAAAGACATTCTCGCTGCGAAACAGACTGTGAAAGCTTCGGCTCAAGAGCGAGTCGCCAGACTCGTAGAGACGATAGAGTCCATGAGCCCTAAGCCAGCAGCTCAGATCATGGGAGAGTTGGACTCGGGACTAGCTATCGAAGCTTTATCGCAGCTAAGCGCTTTGAAGCGCGCAAAAATTTTGGCTTTGCTTCCTATCGCAAAGTCGACCGAATTATCAGAGGGTTTGGCCGGATTAGCCCGGGCCAATAGTGGAATGACTCGTCGTAGTTCTGAAGACGAGGCTGCGGCTAAAAAATAAGAAAGGAGGTAAAATATATGAAAGGAATTCAAGAATTAGTAAATGTGAGTGCTAAGGGTCCGATTGCGGAATCTATGGGCGAACAAAAGGAGTCTGCAGATAGCGCAAAAGGAATGAGCTTTCTAGAAACGTTGAGAAATACGAAAGAACAGCCTAAGGCACACACTGACGAAGAGAAAACCAAACTTGAACAGGAAATAGTTACAGAGGGCATAGCGATGGGTAGCGTGTTGCACGCAAATCTGCCGCAAACCACTAGCGATTCTCCTGTACAAGGGCCTGGTTCAGCCGGAAGCGAGAGCTTAAGTCCCAGTCAGAGTGTGAGCCAAAAAGCGAACACTACGATGCAGACAGCTATAGCGTCCGGTGCTGAACAAGGGTTGCTTGAGAACGTGAAAGGTTCTGAGCGACAGCTCGTAGATTCACTACATTCTGGATCAGGGATGCCATGGAGCGCACAATGGGTATTAGGACCGAATCTCAAGCAGGAGATCCTAAACCCAGGTGATGCGCAGCAAGCAGTGGATCCTGAGTTGGTAAGACAGTTTTTAGAAATGCAGAAAAACATTTCAACAAAATCGTCAATAAAAACAGCTCTACCTGAGGGAGTTAAGGAATCTACAAGTACACTGATGAAGGGCGATCAACGACTCATTCAAGAAGGTGGCGGGGCAGTTGAATTGGCTGCTTTTGTAGCTGAAATGGAAAAGAACAGTCAGTTAAATAAAGGAACTCAACCTAGAAACAAACGAGAAGCAGAGTTAGTATCAAGCGCGGCCGTTCTCGGTGCGGATGATGTTGCTCTAGGTTCTCCAGTTACAAAGGTTGCGGTACCGAGGTTAATCTCTGGCTCAGAATATCTCACACTTCAGCAGCCAAAAATCCAAGAGGGATTGGAATCAACAGGCCTTAAGACGAATTTCAAGAGTCCAAAGGCGCTAATGGCTCACTCAGACAAGAGTGGTGAGTTTAGTACTCAGGCTCTGGGAGAGATGAGTCCGGTTGCAGTTCCAGTTTTCTCTAAGGTTACTGAAGCACAAGCTGGACCAATGAAACCTGCTCTGCGGATGGACATGACTGATCCTAAATCGGATATCGCACAGATGATATCGACTCGGGTTGGTAGACCTGGCACGGAAGAGATGCGTATCAGACTTGCACCCGATCACTTAGGGGAACTTAGTATAAAAGTATCCACGCGTGGTTCGAAGGTAAGTCTTGTAGTAGAAGCTTCAAATCATTCTGCGAAAGAAATGATTGAATCTTCAATCTCAAGCTTGAGAGAGCATTTAGCTGCGCAGAATCTCAGTCTCGCAAGCGTAGACGTCGCGGTCTCCAAGGACAGTGGGAACACTAATCTGTCTTCGTTAAACTTCGCTCTTAACGACAACAACTCGAATGCTTCTACCATGGACTCCCGTAGCGGTGGACAAGGCAGAAACGGAGAGAGCTATAGTCGAGGATTCGAGGAAAGCGAAAGAGCGCTAGGTAAGCAAAGCGCTAGCGCTATGAAACAGAGAATCGATGGCGGTCGGATCGATCTCATCGCGTAATTTCATTTAGTGACTCAGAAGAAACACTTCTGAGTCACTAGACTAACTATAACTTTTAAAAATGGGACAAACTTATGGCCGAAATTTCAAAATCAGCGAACGTTGGAGACACGCTGTCTAAACTAGATCAGCAGTTCGGGGCACGACCCGAGAAACAGCGTGAAGTGAAGAAAAATTTGGATAAAGATGATTTTCTAAAAATCATGATAACCCAGATGAAAAATCAAGATCCCACGAATCCATTGAAGCCTGAACAGTTCGCAGCTCAGCTTGCTCAATTCACATCTGTGGAACAGCTAGCGAATATTTCAAAAGGAGTAAATCATTTAAGTCAAAAGTCCGGGCCCGAAGATCGTATGGGCTTAGTGTCCCTGCTTGGAAAATCGGTCACCGTCGATCGCAATCGATTCTTGCACGAAGAGAATAAGGTGTCAGAGGTAAACTTTGATGTTCCTGTGGGCACACATTCACTAAAACTAACAGTCATAGCCCCCAACGGAGAAAAGGTGCACGAAAAGAGTATGTCCTCTGTGGCGCCAGGAAAACAAAGTATTGCTTGGAATGGTATGAACTCTCAGGGAGCCCCAAGTCCAAGCGGCAACTATCAAGTCAAGATCGAAGCTCTCAATGATAGAGGGGGAACCTTGAAGGTCAACTCTCTAGAACAATCCACAGTTCAAGGTGTGAGTTTCGATGGCCCGGAACCGGTGCTATTTGTAGGTGATGTTAATAAACCAACTCGAATATCCATGAATCAGATCATTCGTATAGATCAAACTAAGCCTGATGCTCCTATCTCAGTTAACACGGAAAATAATACCCCTTTATTAAATACACATAATTTAAATAACATAAATACTACAGAAAGGAGGTAAGTACATATGTCGAGTCAACCTTTTCTTTATCCGAATGTATCCCGTGTGACCCCTCAGACAGTAGAGGGTGAATACTCGAAAGTTCAGGATAAGAAAAAAATAGGCGAGTTATCTGATTTCGATAAAGTCTTAGGCGAAACTATAAAGAGCCCACTGAAATTTTCTGCGCACGCGAGTCAAAGAATGACGGAGCGTAAAATTCAACTAGATGCTGGAATGATGTCTCGTGTAAATGAGGCGTTAGACCGAGCAGACAAGAAAGGAGTAGAAGATACGTTAGTGCTAGCGGGTGATGCGGCGTTGATAATAAACGTAAAAAACAGAACTGTAATTACAGCTATGGATAAGAATAGCTTACAGGGAAATATTTTTACTAACATAGACGGTGCCGTTATTGTCTAAATAAATATTGTGATCGCGTCTTAAATTGTAGGCTGGACCCAATAGGGAAGCTTTAGGCCATGAATGATTGATTGGCTTATTTATGAGGCGCGATGGACTGAGTTGTAAACTGAACCATCAAACCAATGAAAGCATGGAGGCTTTTTCTTATGGGTATTTTATCTTCAATGTATACAGGTGTTACGGGTATGTCTGGTCAAGGCGAGGCTTTGGCTATTTATGGCGATAACATTGCAAACGCAAACACGACAGGGTTTAAAGTTTCAAGACCTGAGTTTTCTGACGTCGTAGCGAAATCACTAAAAGGTGTGCTGGGCGGAAATCAGATCGGAAGTGGCACCAAGCTCTCCGCAGTGAATCCAGTTTTCACTCAAGGGTCGACAACACAAACAGATTCTGCAACCGATCTTGCAGTTTCAGGAGACGGATTTTTCGTAGTCGAGGGAGTAGAGGGGCGCTCTTTTACTCGCGCCGGTGCGTTCCATTTTAACAAAGATGGCCAGCTCATTAATGCAGATGGGTACAAAGTACAGGGGTTTCTTGCTGATGAAGACGGCAAGATCACCTCTAAAATGGGTAGTATGTCTATCGATCGCACGGTAGTGGATGCGAAACCTACGTCGGAGGTTGAGGTTTTCATGAACCTAGATCTCCGCGCGGATAAGGCAAAAAAATTCGATCCGAAACAAGCAGAAAAGACTTCGCATTTCGCAACTGGGGTGACTGTCTATGACGGCGCAGGGACACCGAGAGCTATGACAATGTACTTTAATAAAGTGGATGATGGTTCGTGGGAATGGAGAGCGATGTCCAAAGGGGAAGAGGTTCCTGGTGGTAAAAAAGGTGAAATGGTTGAGCAGGCTAAAGGAAAGCTTAAGTTCGATGGCGACGGAAGGCTCTTGGAGCAAAGCACGGATAAGTCTGCCGCTAACTTCGTAGGCTCTACGAAGAAAGATCAGAATATTAAGTTTAACTTCGGTAAGGATAAGAAAAGCGGTGGAGATGGGCTGTCGGTCACTCAGTACGGCACGGATTCAGAGGCCTACAAAACAGTGCAGAACGGATACACTGCAGGAACCATCAAGGGTCTATCCTTCAATGATGACGGTATTCTAGCCGCTAGCTACAGCAATGGTCAGAACATCAATATTGCTCAGATTTCTATCGCCAAATTCGAAAATCCTGAAGGTCTCTTCAAGATGGGTAAGAATCTGTTCAGAGAATCCAGGAACTCGGGTCAGCCGACCGTAGGAGCGCCTAATGCAGGCGGTAGGGGGTCAATTATGGCTAAGACTCTCGAGAGTTCGACTACTGATATAGCGTCAGAATTCATTAATCTGATGACCGCTCAGCGGAACTTCCAAGCCAATGCAAAAGTAATCAATGTCGCAGACGATATGATGAAGGAAGTCCTTAACATAGCTAGAAATTAATAAATTAAAACAGTAGACAAAGTCATAGAGGTTCTATGACTTTGTCTACCTTTTCTTGTAGGAAAGAATCGCCCCATTGATCCCCTGTCAGGTACTGGCAGACTAGAGATTGGGGAGATTAAATCATGTCGGAAGCCGAGAAAAAACCAGAAACACCACCATCTCAAGCGTCGTCTGCCCCAGGTGGCTCTGGACCCAGTAAACTGATCATCATCATTTCTATAGTCAATCTATTGATCTGTTTAGGGACCAGCGCGGTACTTTTTATTCAATACAAAAAAGATAAAGCTCGTGAGGCGATTACTGACATTGATCCCCACGCCGTAGTTGCCGATGCAGAAAAACCTAAAGATGGTCACGGTGGAGGTGGTGGACACGGTGAAGCAGATCCTCACGGTGGTGGACACGGTGGAGCTAAGAAGGAAGAAAAAAAGCAGGGACCACAGACCCTAGCGTTAGAGCTCTTTACTGTAAATCTCTACACTCCCGGAGCCTCTCAACCTAAATATGTACGTGCGAATATAACCCTAGAACTGGAAAGCCCTGAGGTTGATGAAGAGATAAAACAAAAAATGGCTCGAGTCAGAAACGTTATCATCGATCTATTTAATTCAAAGCGCGCGAGTGACTTACAAACGACGACCGGAAGAGAGTTCGTACGAGAGGAAATCAAAGGCGCGTTGAATCAGTTCCTAAAGAGCGGCGTGGTAAACGATGTCTACTTTGTCAATATCGCGGTGACAGGATAAAATATGAGCCAAGTACTAAGTCAATCCGAGGTTGATGCCCTTTTAAATGCGGTCTCAGATGGGAAGACAGAGAACGCCGTTACGTCTGCCGGCGGTTCTGACCAAGGCTCGTCAAACACAGGCATGGCGAACTCATCAAATACTAGTGGGGCGTGGGCTGGTGGATTGCCCGATGCGGATGTAACGCCGTATGATTTAACGAATCAAGACCGTGTCATTCGAGGCCGAATGCCTACTCTTGATATTATCTACGAGCGATTCATTCGGCTCTACCGAATCTCTCTCTCAAACGCCTTACGCAAATTCGCATCCATCTCAATCATTTCTACCGATCTTCTCAAATTTGGCGAATTTGTAAACACTCTGCCCATACCAAGTTGTATGTGTATCATGCGTTTAGAATCTTTACGTGGTCCGGGACTTTTAGTGTTCGAGTCTAAATTAGCCTATGCACTAGTGGATTCCTTCTTCGGTGGAACTGATCGGCCATTCACGAAAATTGAGGGAAAAGAGTTCACTAAAATTGAACTTTCTATCATGCAGACAGTGATGGACCTCGCGCTCAAAGATCTTGAAGAAGCATGGGCTCCCATTCACGAAACTAAAATAGCGTTTGTACGTACCGAGGTAAATCCGCAGTTCGTTGGAGTTGTACCGCCGTCTGATGTAATCATCTCCACTACGTTTGAAGTCGAGCTAGAAAATGCTACAGGTACGATAGCGCTCGTAGTCCCTTACGCAACCCTAGAGCCTATCAAAGGGAAGTTGAATGCAACTTTTCAAACCGAGGGGGATAAATCAGATCTTGAGTGGGTATCAAAGCTAACTGATCACCTTAAACAAGCGGAACTAAATGTAAAAGTAAATCTAGGCAGCACTCAGATCACCGTAGGAGATCTCGTAAACCTCAGTGTAGGAGACGTGATTCCACTGACCCAAGATGCAGATGGTGAATTAGAAATTACTCTCGAGAATGTCGCTAAATTTAAATGCCTTTTTGGAGTTTCAAAAGGGCATCGTGCTGTCCAAATAACCAAGTCAATAGATGAGAAATAGCCCCTGAAAGGAACCTATGGAAACAACACCTCCAAACAAAGAAGTACAGAACCTCCCACCCGTTCAGTCATTGGATTTTATTCTGGATGTCCCACTAAAGGTAACGGTCGAACTCGGTCGTGCGCGCATGGCAGTAAAGGAAGTTCTGCAACTTACTCAGGGTTCAGTAGTAGAGCTTGGCAAGTTTGCCGGAGAGCCTTTAGAAGTTTTCGTGAATGAAAAGCTAATAGCTCGTGGAGAGGTAGTCGTCGTAAACGAGAAATTCGGGATTAGACTCACGGACATTATTTCTCCAGCGGAACGTATTGAACAGATTAAATGATAGGCTAAAAGGAAATCTAAAAATGTTTTATGATCGTCTAGGATGGACAATCTTCATAACAGGACTCTGTGCAGGCTTTAGCGTACACGCAGCTACAGGCAATAGTTTTCGGTTAAAAGATGTAAAAATTGGTTCATCGAATAAAATAGAGCTTACATTCGATCAAAGAGTGCCCATCGATTTTACGACGGTCGATTATTTGCCTGAAATTATTCAGTTCAGTTTTAGAAATAGTACTATATTTCCTGCAAAAATAAGTTCTATTAATACAAACTGGGCGACAAAGGTTTTCTCTTATCAATATGCTCCGGATCTTGTTCGAATGCGTTTAAGTACCAAGGGACCAGCCATTAGGTATAAAGAAGGGCTCAGAACCTCTTGGAAAGGTAGTGTCCTTACGCTCGAATGGGTTCCCGTGGGGGAGGTGCCTAGACAAGAAGTTCAGATTGTACCCCCGATCACACCAAAGCTATCGGTTTCAGAAAAAAAAGAAATGTTAGAAAAAATTGAATCGAGTTCCGCGTCAACTCCTGCCTTAGTTGCTAAAAAAACTCCTATGGAGGAGACCTCTAAGTTCGTGTCGAAGACACGGAAAGATCGCTCCCCCCAGATGTCAAGATCCCTTGCAATCATGGCATTTTTTATCGCGATCGTGAGTGCCCTTGCTTTTTTAATCACACGGGCCACTCATAGCAGTAAGTCTTCAAAGCTCAGTCGGTTCCTAAAGGGTATCGCGGGCCAAAGCGATGGAGTCTATATTGAGATTTTATCTAGACAAAGTTTGGGGCCTAAAAAATCTATAGTAGTAGCTAAGGTCAAAGATAGAACACTTGTGCTTGGAATGGCCGACTCCGGTATATCCCTCATTACTGAGTTTGATGACGATTTAGAGGAACATAAAGAAAAGTCAGTCGAATTAGTTTCGAACCCAGTGTCATCTTCAGGCTCTAGAAACAAGAAATCTCGCCCGTTAGAAGGGCCTGAGTTCATTGAGCGAAAAATTCCAGCCTCCGCTTTCGATGAAGTCTTGAGACAAACTGACGGTAAGTCCGCTAAATCTCAGATACTGAGTCGCCTAGAGGGGATGAAAAGACTATGAATGGGGTTCTCTTATCCTACCACCGTCTAGCTTTAGTTTCGTCATGCTTGCTAGTGTGTTTCTTCGCCTTCTCTGCGAACGCACAAGACGCGGCTGGTTTATCTTTACCTTCAGTGAACCTGAATTTTGCAAATTCGCAAAAGCCACAAGATCTAGTCGCAGTACTACGAATTGTTTTTATTCTAACCATCCTTACCCTAGCCCCTTCTATTTTAATCATGATGACATCCTTTACTCGAATAGTAGTTGTCATGTCGTTTCTGAGACAGGCTCTCGGCACTCAACAAATGCCCCCCAATCAACTACTAGTAGGGCTTTCTCTTTTTCTTTCCTTTTTTGTAATGGCTCCTACTTGGAATCAGATCTCCGCAAAAGCAATCGAGCCATTTATGGCTGAAAAAATAGATCAAACAACTTTTCTATCGAACATGGAGAACCCACTACGGGACTTCATGTTCAAACAAACTAGGGAAAAAGATTTAGAGCTATTTCTATCCCTCGCAAAAGACGTAAAACCAAAGAACAAACTTGATGTCCCGACATTTGTACTCATTCCAGCTTTCGTCGTAAGTGAGTTAAAGACAGCCTTTCAGATTGGATTCTTACTCTATCTACCTTTTCTCGTGCTCGATTTGATCGTGGCAAGCGTATTGATGGCAATGGGGATGATGATGCTACCACCCGCGGTGATCGCGCTTCCGTTTAAGTTGCTTCTATTTGTACTCGTCGATGGCTGGGAATTAATTATCGGTTCTCTGGTTAAAAGTTTCGGATAATTCAGAAAAGGAGCAAGTATTCTATGTCAGACGACTTAGTGATGGGAGCCGGAGCAGAGGCACTGCGAGTCATAATTATGATAGCTTCTCCGATGCTACTTGCTGCTATGGCAGTAGGTCTTGTAGTCAGCGTTTTCCAAGCAGTCACGCAGATCAACGAAGCTACTTTAACGTTTATCCCAAAGATGGCTGCAATCGTTGTTGTGTTGCTTGTTTTGTCACCTTGGATGCTTGAATCGCTTCAAAACTATGCTACTGGAATTTTTGGACATCTCGATGAATGGGTTCGTTAGGGGATGGGGAATCTCTTTAGTCTCGATGAATACGAGATACTTACTTTCGGGGCTGTTTTTGTAAGATACGGGGCTTTTTTTGCTTTTCTTCCGTTATTCGGTCACTCAGGAATCCCAGCGATCATTCGTATACTTTTCTCTCTTGTTTGTACTGTTTGTGTGTATCCCACTTTAATTACACGAGGACTGATAGATCCTAAGATGGCGATCCACTGGAGCGCGACTACAAGTGGTTTCATTTCAACGATCGCAGCAGAGGCTCTTCTTGGCGTGGCGGTTAGTTATGTTGCTAAGCTAAGCTTCGACGTGATTTCAATCGCAGGAAATTTCATGACTAACGCGATGGGATTCGGTATTGCGACTACTTACGATCCGCACTTCGAGGGACAAAGCGTGTCCATGGCAGAGCTTCAGGTCACTCTCGCCACAATGGTTTTTCTAGCTTGTGACGGACATCACGCCATTTTGCTGGCTGCTCTTCGAAGTTATGAATTTTGTGCACTTGGTGGTTTGAGTATTCAGGAGGTTTTTTCCGCGAGACTGATTCAAATGACATCCGAAGTGCTCGCGCTTGGGATACAGCTTTCAGCACCCGTAATGCTAGCTATGTTTGCGGTGAACCTAGTGTTTGGGATTTTCTCTAGAGCGATGCCTCAGTTGAACGTTCTTATGCTTTCTTTAAGTGTTTCTGGGTTCGTGGGTGTATTTGTGCTAGCGCTCATTAACCAAGACCTACAGTTGGCTTCTAATCAGGTTTTAGGAAAGTCATCCGACTGGATGATCGAGTCCATGAAACTTCTAGGAAGGTAAAATAGTCGATGGCAGAGAACCAAGAAGAAAGGTCTGGCGAGGATCTCTTAGACGAACCATCCCAGACAAAAATCGACGAACTTCGAGATAAAGGCCAAGTTGCGCAAAGTAGGGAACTAGCTGCTATTGCGTCGCTTTTGGCGACACTAGTCGTTGTGTGGATGATGGTGCCTGCGATGTCGCAGTCCATAGCAGAATTTATGCGAGAACTGTTCTCTTATCAAAGTTGGCGCATGGATCTAAGCAGTTCTGACGCAAGATCCCAGCTGCTGGCAATCATTCTTAAAGTTATTGCTGTCTGTACTTTGCCAGTGGTTTTTGTTGGTGCGGTAGTGGCGGGTTTTGCGAGTTATGTCCAAATAGGAACGATCTTTAGTATCGAACCCATTACGCCTTCGTTAGAAAAAATAGACCCTATTAAGGGGTTAATCCGCTTTTTTTCCCTACGCTTTCTGAAAGACGCAGCACGTGTGACTGTGAAGGCATTGTTTGCGGTATCGGTGACCTACGTGCTAGTAAAGCGGGAAATTTTTCAGCTAATTTCAACTATATGGTTGGATCCAGTTCAAATAGGGACTGTGCTGGGTGAGATGTCTAAACGTATCGTATTACCACTCATTGGAGTGTTTGGTGTTTTCTCTGCTATTGACTATTGGCTCCAGCGACAAGAATGGCTGAAACAGGTACGACTGACCAAACAAGAATCTAAAGAAGAGTCTAAGGAGCGTGACGGGAATCCACAGGTACGAGCAAAAATTAGGTCCATGCAAAGGGAAGTATCTCGTCGAAAGATGATGAAAGCGGTAAAATCTGCCGATGCCATCATCACGAATCCCACTCACATTGCTATAGCTATAAAATATGATCCTCTAAAAATGGCTGCTCCAAAAGTAGTGGCAAAAGGTGCCGACTTTATCGCATTGAAGATCAGAGAAATCGCGGAAAGTGCCAATATACCGCTAGTCGAAAACGTTCCGCTTGCGAGGACCTTGTATAAAACAGTGAAATTAAATCAAACTGTTCCTAGAGCTTTGTACCAGGCCGTAGCCGAAGTACTTGCTTATGTTTACAAGTTAAAAAACGGAATCTAGCTAGAATTAGGGGACTAGGATGGGCTCTATTAGCGAAAGGCTACAGAAGAATTCTGACTTACTGATTGTCGTTGGCTTTGTGGGTATCCTTGGAATTCTCATTGTTCCACTGCCGCCAATAGCGATTGACTTTCTGATGAGTTTCGCTCTTGCCTTGTCTGTTGTTTTATTACTCACGTCTGTCTATGTACAAAAGGCTCTAGATTTCTCTATTTTTCCATCGCTTCTTTTGATCACGACCTTGTTTCGATTAGCACTAAACGTCGCCACGACTAGAAAAATTCTACTAAATGGGGCAGAGCTTGGCACCCAAGCAGCGGGTGAAGTTATTCGCGCTTTCGGTGAATTTGTCATTGGTGGGAACTACGCCGTTGGGCTTGTTGTGTTTGCGATTCTAGTAATCATTAACTTCATCGTTATTACTAAGGGTGCTGGCAGGGTAGCAGAAGTAGCCGCTCGTTTTACGTTAGACGCGATGCCAGGTAAACAGATGGCGATCGATGCCGATCTAAATGCGGGACTGATACAGGAAGAGGAAGCCCGAAGACGCCGAAGTGAAATCGGTAGAGAAGCAGATTTCTACGGAGCGATGGATGGAGCGAGTAAGTTCGTAAGAGGAGACGCTATCGCTGGGATTCTGATTGTATTTATAAATATTATCGGTGGAATCATGATCGGCACTCTCCAGAAAGGGATGGATGTCGCAAAGGCTGCAGAAGTATTTACACTTCTCACCATCGGAGATGGTTTAGTGTCTCAGATTCCCGCTCTGATTATTTCAACAGCAGCAGGTATTCTAGTTACAAGAACATCAGCTGGTCCGAACTATAGCGGTGAATTTGGACGTCAGCTATTTACAAATCCAAAGGCGCTCTATGCCACATCTGCGGTAATGATGTTTCTTGCTGTTGTACCAGGATTACCTTTTTTTCCTTTTGCAATCCTAGGAGGCGGTCTATTTGTGCTATCTCAGGCGCTTGTAAAAGCCTCTAAAGAAGAGAAAGTGCTCGCTGAAACCAAGGCAGCAGAAGAAGCAAAAAAACCAGGAAACGAAAAAATCGAATCCCTTTTGGCCGTGGATACTTTGGAGCTGGAAGTGGGCTATGGTCTCATCAAGCTTGTTGATCCGACGCAAGAGGGGGATCTACTGGCGAGAGTTACCAACATCAGGAAGCAGTTTGCGCTTGATTTAGGAATTGTTGTTCCACCGCTTAGAATTCGAGACAACCTAGAGCTCGCCCCAGGAGACTATCAGATCCTACTGAAAGGAATGAAAGTGGGATCCGGGACGCTCATGCCTGGACACTTTCTGGCGATGGATCCAGGTGGCGTTACAACAAAAATATCCGGCATACCTACGAAAGAGCCAGCATTTGGAATCGATGCTCTATGGATCACAGACGCTCTCAGAGAAGAGGCTACCTATGCCGGTTATACAGTCGTTGATCTTTCGACCGTCATAGCCACACATTTAACAGAGCTAGTTCGATTGCACTCGCCTGAGCTACTTGGAAGACAAGAGCTACAAGTGCTATTAGATTCGTTGAAGCAAACAGCTCCTAAAGTTATAGAAGACTTAATTCCTGGTTTATTGTCCTTTGCGGTGTGCTTAAAAATTCTAAAAAACCTACTGCGTGAAAATGTTTCAATCAGGGATTTAAAAACAATTTTGGAATCCATTAGTGAAGTGGCTAGTTTTCAAAAAGACCCGTTACAATTAACAGAACATGTACGAGGCGCATTAGGCAGACAGATCACTAAGAAACTCGCCCAGGCTGACGGAGAGCTACAGTTGATTACCTTAGATAGGCATATTGAAGAAAGTATCGCGGGAGGAATTCTACAGACAGATCAAGGGCAGCAACTCTCACTTGATCCTGAGTTCGTGCGGTCCTTTGTAAGTGAACTCCAAGCTCAGGCCATCGAGGCGGCACAAACCTCTGGTCAAGCGATCATTCTTTGCTCACCGGTGATTCGTGCCCATTTAAAACAACTGCTCGATCGGTTTATTCCAAATATAGTGGTTCTTTCGCACCAAGAAATTTCTCCGCAGTTAAAAGTAAAAAGTTTAGGAACTGTAAGGTTAAACTATGCAAGTTAAAAAATTCGAAGCTCCCACGATTCAAGAAGCCCTAGACGCGATAAAAAGGGAGCTAGGACCAGATGCGATTATTTTGCAAACAAAGAGAAATAAAAAAGGTTTTGGTCTACTTAATGGCGCATCTGTCGAGATTACGGCTGCGATAAGCGATCGTGCTTTTCAGCAGAAACGCATCGCAGAGCGAACCGCAGAAGCCGTTAAGATCGCAGGTACGGATAAAAATCCTCGGAGTAAGTCTACTCTCAGTCAAGGCTATCCAGAGCAAATGAAGACGCTAGCTGCTTTAACAAACAATGATAAGCCGATGGCACGTGCACAGGTAGGGGCCCAGGTGAGAGAAACTCTACATGCTTATGGTAGAGAAGAGGTGTGGGACAGGTCAGAGGAAGTGATCGAGACTGTTTCTAAAGCACCTCCACAAGAAGCTAGCGCCTCCACCCATAAATTAGAACAAGAACTTACCCATCTAAAGCGGATGATCGATGAGCTAAAACAGGAGTCGAAAAAGGGTTCAGAATCGAACTTAGATTCCAGTGGCATCGCTTTATTTAAAGATAGTGAGGCTCTTCGGGAGATGTACGACAGATTAGTGCTTTCGAATTTAGATCGTAGATACGCTTATGCGCTTCTAAAGAAAGTTGTTTTCGAACTTGACGAGTCCAGGCGTAAAGATCCTGATCAGGTCCTAGAACAAACTTTGTTTGAAATGATGAATGAGGTGTTGGTCGCCCAGCCTGATTCGAATGTGCAGGCCATCGCAGTCATAGGGCCCACGGGCGTTGGTAAGACCACATCGCTTGCGAAGTTAGCATCGTACTACTCTGTTGTTCGTAAAAAAAGAGTAGGAGTTATTAATCTGGATACCTTCAGGGTAGGCGCTTCAGAGCAACTTCAAACATACTGTAAAATACTAAATTTACCGTACAGAGTTGCAAGAAACGCACATGAGTTCTGTGAAGGTATGAACGATTTTGAAAAACTCGACTTGGTACTCATTGATACAACCGGTAGATCTCAGAAAGATGAAGACTCTATCAGACAGATCAAAGCGGTCCTAGAGGAGTCCCCGCGCAAGGTCTGTACGCAAATTGTCGTAGGGGCTAATCTAAGAGACACGGATGGTTACGAGGTTTTAAAGCGTTATAGTATATTAAAGCCAGCTGGTATCATAGTCACGAAGTTGGACGAGTCTAGCGTATATGGCTCCTTATACAATTATTCTCATCGCTTTAACCTGCCACTGTCATATTTTTCGACAGGTCAGTGTGTCCCGGAGGACCTAGAGGAAGCGACGAAAGAACGTGTGCTATCGTTGATCATGGATCTTTGAATTCTGCGACCGGAAATTTATTTTGGGGTTTAGTTTTAATATTAAGGGGTGTTCTGGATGGAAAAGAGTCTAAAAGGGTATAAGCCATACAGTAGATTAAAAGCCGCAAAAAAGCGTGATAACGAGAGTATCGTTGTAGATTCGATTGTCGAAAAAATTAGCATTAAAGATGAAATAGCATTCGAAGAGATTTCGGATGCTCAACTGGCTGCAGTACCTGATGAGGGGATGCAGGAAGCCAATGACATAGCGCTAGAAGCTGAACTTACAATTGAAGTTAAAGAGGATGAAGTTCGCACCAAAGGCTTAGTGAAGGATCACTACACTCCGGTCAATTGCTCTCGAGACAAGTTGGTAGTCGAATATGCACCTCTCATTAAGTTTATCGCACAGAAAATAGCGGCTCGTCTTCCGACCAATATTGAAGTTGATGATCTGATTTCCTCCGGCGTCATAGGCTTTATGGATGCGATAGAGAAGTATGACTCGAGTAGAGATAACAAGTTTAAAACTTATGCAGAGTTCCGGATTCGTGGAGCGATTCTAGACGAACTAAGGGCTCAGGACTGGGCGCCTCGTTCGGTCCGAGAAAAAGCCAAAGTTCTAGAGCGCGCCTACCTTAGAATCGAGCAGGCAAGAGGTAGATCTGCGACTGACGAAGAAGTTTGCCTAGAGTTAGGAATTTCTCAGAACGAATATCACGAAATGCTTAATCAAGTTAGAAGCGTTTCACTGCTCTCATTTGATGACATTGCAACTTTTTCAAAGGCGGATAAGCGTGCTCTGCATGGCTATACTGATCAGGCTAACTCAAGAGCCCCTAATCCTTACAGCGAAGTAAATACGGCACTCGTAAAGCGCATGGTTGCTGATGTGATCAAGGATCTCCCCGAAAAACAACGTCTGGTACTTACATTGTACTACTACGAAGATTTGAACTTAAAAGAAATTGGTCGAGTTCTAGACGTCACAGAGTCAAGAGTTAGTCAGTTGCACACGCAGGCGATATTGAGGCTAAAAAGCAAACTTAGGCACCATTGGGATGAGTTTGTGCAGCTTCTAGGGACTTAGGCAGCGTTAGCCTTTGGAGCTTCTGGCGCAGCCTCTGGAGTGCTTTCAGCTGCGCTCACTGCCACCGTAGGAGACTCGTTTCCTACGTCTAGTGCTGGTAGTATTTTTTCGCGGTAGACATATTCTTTTTTAGCCTTTTCGACAATAGAAGCCCACTTCGTTTTTTCTTCGCTATTTTTAAATAAAATCTGAAGACCCAATCGATAAGGATAAGAAAGTGTGTTCTGAACATGCGGACTGGAGCTCTGATACTCGCACCAGAGAATGTTCACTTGTATGGCAAGAGACGATGGGTAGTTTAGGTTCAAATTTAGGATAGTATTCTGTAATAGGCGATCGGAAACATAAATGATTAATCCATTGTCGTGTAGGTCACAAACCAGGGCACGAGCTTCCTTTTGTACTGTGGTATCACCATAGGACCAGGATAGGAGAAACCTGGTTAACCCTATGGGCCTAGTTCTACGGGCAGTTTGGCGCTGTATCGCCGCATAAAGGTTTCTGATTCTAGGGTTTGATGAGGTCCACACAATAGTCTTATCGGTAGCCTAGATGAGAACTTGAGTGGAAAATCTAAGCCTTATCTAAGCCTTATCTAAGCCTTATCTAAGCCTTATTTAAACCCAGACGACATTGAGCCTTTACCGCATCGTAAGCGTGAAAATCTGTGCGAATTTCATCCAAGCGCGAGCGATCTGCAGAAGGTAGTTCCCCCATAACCTCTCCTAGAAAATGGGTGGGATCAAAGCCTAAGGACCCCAAATATTCATAGAGTTCTATTTTTACGATAGATCGGACATCGCCTTGTTTTGTCGCTTGTTTCAGAATGATCTTCGTGAGTCGCGCTATTCTATCCTTTGGAAGGCCGGAGAAGCTCTCTAAGGCTAAAGTTCTATTGAATTTGCGGGTAGGTAGAAGTTCGGGAAAATAGTCTGTGAAATGGGTATCGCTCCAGAACGAATCGAGTCCACCAAAGGCATCTGCTAAGATGTTAAACTGCCTTAAGCGCTCCTGGAGGGGTAGTGACTTATTTTCATGGAAGTAGTGCGTTTTGATGACATCTATGGTGTTTGGTAGCCGAGCGAGTTGAATCGCTTTAACTTCAATTTTTGCTGATCTACGATCGAATTCGAAAAAGTTTCTAACTTGGTTCATCTGTGCCTGAAGTGTGGACGTAAGCGTTCGTATCCGCATGACAGTCTCGTGATGATCAGTGTGTGAGCTTAAGATCTGAGAAAGAGTGACAAAATAATTTGCCAATAATCGATCGAGATAAAACTCTGAGAATCGTTTTTCAACTAAGAGGAGCCAGGGAAAATCTATCGGCACACCTCGGGTTAGCTGTTCATAGAAGGCTTCTGTGTGATGCGAGCGACTGAATTCTTTAGTCAAATCTACGATGTTAAATGAGCTGACATGAGAAGCATTTTTTTCGTCTAAGATGGATTCGAAAATATGACTTAACTTTGGTATCTTCATCGCTTCGATCAACAAAGCGTCCATATCAGAAATCTCTTTGAGAGCATCAAAGGCCTTAAATGGATCCGTAATTTTTTCTAGAATTCTGTCTGATAGATTCTGTTCGTAATAGCGTTTTAAGGATGGCAAGGGTCGATCAGAGAAAGAAAAAGGTTTTTCTAAGTCGAAACAATCTAGCACCTGATTTATACGTTTTGCGTCGTTCAGATAGCTGGCGGTGGTTTCATTTGCGCGAAGGAGAGTGAGCGCAGCAGCACCGCTCTCAAGAGATATCTTGTAGAAAGCCTGGCAAGGTGACAGCGGAAGATTTGGGTAGAGAGCACGTATCAGAACTTTGGCCTGAACGCCAAAACTGAACCACAAGGAAACTATGATCAATACAAGATTAAAAAAAGATGCTTTGTTCGTCTTCATTTTACCCCAAGACCCCAAGAAATCACGGAGCTCTTCGTATCTAGAAATCTAGAGGTTTGTCAACTTGGAGCGTCTGAGGTAGAGCAAGGGTGAAATGGTGGATGATTTTTAGCGCTGCGTATCCCGGGACCGTGGCTGGAAAGAGATCAAAACCGTGGGTGAATCCTGGAAAAACAATAAGATGAGAGAAGTGCCCTCGTCTTAACGATTCCTCATGGAAGCGAGTCGAGTGGTGTTGCCAGACCATGATATCTTGACTCCCGTGTAGAAATAGTAGAGGTGGCAGTTCTGCCGGAATGCGCCTTAAGGGGGAAGCATCTTGGTAAAATGATTGATTCTGAGAAGGCTCAACACCCATAAGCTTTTGAATCAGTTGTTTAGGTTTTAGAATATCTTCTGGTTTACTCGTTTGAAAAGCGAACGTCAGGTCTGTCGGTGCATAGAGTATGACGCATTTTTCAAATTCTGTTGGAAAATGAACACAAAGATCAAGAGCAAGGTGTCCTCCAGCAGAGCGTCCCACAAGAACGGGAGGTGTCGTAAGACCAAGGACGCGTATTGCTTGGATCAAACTTTCTCTTTGCGCAGGAAAGCGTTGAAGGCTGGAAAGCGGATACGCAACCGAATAAACATGATGTCCCTCAAGCGCAAGACCGTGCAGCAGCCCCGGATAGCTATCAGGCGATCCGCTATCCCAACCACCGCCATGAATAAACACAATCGACTTCGAGGCTGATATTTGTCTGGGGACTTTGAGCTTCCAACTGATTGCATCGCCTTCCTGAGCCTTTACCAGGGGACCGAATGATCCCCACGTTAAGGACTGTAGCAGGAGATTGAGTCTCTCCCTTGTCGCCTTTAGATTCCAGGGTGAAACAGACTGGTTAAAATTCTTCGGCAGAAAAGAATACCGTAGGCTCCATCCTTCTGCCTCACGCTGTAAGAGTAATTCTTGAGAGAGACTTTGTAGTTGAAGCGTTGTGAGCAAACCTAAGACAATAACAAGCGGAGGAGTGAAAAGACGACGTTTGAAAATGAACAGCAGTATGACCGTAATCAATAGCCAATGAGCAAAGGGGAGTAAATCACCTGTAAGTTTCGTCGCAAAAAAAATAAACCTCGTCTGTTCGATCAGAAAATAGTTTGTGAAAAGAATGGTGACGATAAAGAGAACAAAAGAGGTAGCGGGGATTTGAATTTTAGCCTTCATATAAGTAGCAATAACCTAACAACCGCGCCTCTAAATCGAAAGGCCTATTCTCGCAACATACCTCCTATCTTCTTTGCCTCCTACGTTGAGGGACATTTCTTCACCGTAAGTTGCGAATTCTAGATCTAGTAACGGGAAATCAAGGCCAAGGCCAGCGGACAGGTAGCCCTGACTGACGCCTCCTCGGATGGCGAGGAATCCCCACGGTTTCAGCTCCGTTCCCATGTGAAGGGTTCTAAAGATGGAACCATTTCTATTGTTGCCTAGATTCTGCACTTCAAAAGCAAACACACAGCTTTGAAGTAAATGAAGACAGCTGTACCTCTGAGCGGAAGTTCCAAAATTATAACTCGTGGGTTGAGAGCGAGGTGGGCCGCCCACCTGCTTGATGAAGTCAGCATTAGCGTTCTTATACTTACCACCGAGAATATTGTTTACCGCGCCACTGAGGCTAATTTGCCAGTCTCTAGGACGTCCGGGAATTACGTAATGGGAACCGAGATCAAAATCATAGTGAGCTCCTTCTGATCCAGACTCACTAACTTTAAATTGATTATATTTAATATAGTCTGTGGTACTAAACGTTTCTTTAGTCGAAACTCGGTAAGTCCAGTGCGCTGTGACACCTAAAGCCAAGCGTTCATCCTTAAAGAATCTTCGCGCGTAGGTCACAGCTGGTCCAACATCTGCAATCATCACGGGATCTACAGTAAGGTTACGCCTCAGAATCGCGTCCACTTGAGTAGACTGCATTAAACCTATTGCGATAGAGGACCGAGAACTAAAAATATGCGGGAAGTAAAGCGCGGGCAGAATAGTTTGCACACGCAAATGATTGTTCTTGCCCTGGGTGGCAGCGATGTTTTCAATCGTGTTTCCAGAGCCACTGATTTTGTCAATGTTCTCTATTAGTCCCGTATTTGCCTCAAAGAGTTGGGAGACGATGTCGACGCGCCATTTTGGATTGAAAGCGGCTCTTGCTGGATTGGCAAAAAAGTTTTCTTCGTAAATGCCCGTTGTATAAATAATTCCGCCCATACCAGCCGCTCTTGCGCTTTGGTAGGGGCGAACGATATTTTCGAGAGCCTTAGCCCTCAGAGGATGAGTACTTAGGAAGAGTATCAAAAGACACCTTAAAGATCGATTAACCGTCACGGCCAGCTCCTAGCGAAAGAAGGCTTTGTCGCGTACAAGGGGGGACCTCATTGTTTGGGAGTGATGCTGAGAGTTGAAAAAAAGTATTGATGAGACTGACTGTTTTACCGGTGCTGACGCCAAGCTCGGTTAAGCCCGTAGATGCAGCTAGCACCGCTGTATGGAAATGACTCCATGTTGCAGCCCCGCTCATCGCCGCTGAGCCAGGAGTATTGACAAACGCATTATCTAATCCTGTATAGGCCGTTAGCGTGGATCCCGCTGGTGCGCCACAACTAGCTGCTCCAGCGCATAGGACGGTGGTGCAGGTGCTAGGTGTTAAGGCCAAGTCCGTTTTCAGCATGTAGCCGTCGCTAAGGACAGGATCCTCTGCCAAGATCTCTGCAGCGAGCGCAAGGCCGCTCATGAATCTTAAAAACCCTCTCAGAGCGGGATCAGAAATCAATGCGATTTTAGCGTAAGCCTCGATGATTTTATTTCTTTTTGCCGTGCCCGTTTGGCCTATTCTCGCAATGCGCTCAGTAAGTTCGGTCAGGATGGAGCCCACGCCTTCGTTGCCTGCGACTGTGAAGGCTTGCACGTACATTTCTACCGTAATGCCTTCTTCGGCTAAGATGAGGAGTCCTTCTTCCATTCTAGCAGCTTGGTTATTAGGAAGTTTAGCGTACCACTCGGCCGCGCAACGGAAATCAGCGTCGTCAAAACAGGCCCTCGCTCGCGAGATAATCTGAGCATCTGAGGAAGGTCGATCAAACGGAGCAAAGACATTTGGGCAACCCAGTAGAAACAGCCCACCCAGTAAGCCAATTAAAAAACGAACGTATGTATGACGGGCTTTTTTTTCATCCATGAATGCACCTTTTATATTTTTCTGCTCAACTTACGTGTTCGAGCATCTCTCTCGAGAAGGTTAGGAAAGTTGGCGCCTAGATTCAAGTATTTCGGTTAAGGTGCGAAAACTTTCTAAGAGATCTTGCTGCCTGTTTGAATTCAAAATCACGAGTGTCGCGTATCGTTTTCTGGCATCTTCAGAGCTTTGTTTTGCAAGTAGGAGTTGAGATACTCCTGTACGCTCTGGATATTTAGTCTTTAGCCTGTGAAACCTCATGATTTCTGGTGTTTCGACGGAGATATAATCCTTGAAATAAAGATGAAGAGGATGGTCTGACGGCAGTAGAAGCGCAGATTCGTAAACAGCGAACTTTGGGGCATCCTCCTTCGTGCATAGGCTTATCGCCCAGGCTAGGGTTTGAGCGCGGATGGCAGGGTGCATGAGATCTTCTAGCTGTTTCTTGCGGGCTGGATCTCGGGCGATAATATACCTAAGAGCCTCGGTCTCAAGGGTTCCGAAAGTCTGGTAAATACTCTGGCGGACGGTTTCATCACTTAGGCGGACTTTTTTTGCTATTTCATCGGCGTCGAGTGTGGCTGCGCCTAGCTTGGTTTTGAATAACTCTAAGAGGGTTGATTTCCCACTAGCTATCGGTCCCGTCAGATGAATGAAGTAGGGGCTACGAATGAGACTCATGCTGTTTCTTGGCTTTATCCCAGTATTGATCAAGGACTGAGAGTGGAACTTTACCTAGTGTTTTTCCTTCTCGGGCGATCTCTTGTTCTACATACCTAAATCTACGTTCGAATTTTTTTAGACACGCTCTGAGCGCACCTTCCGCTGAAAATTTGGCTACATTCGCTAGATTGATGCTGCAAAAAATAACGTCTCCTAGTTCGTTTTCTATGTCGTGCGGAACTTTTTTATCTAGTGCTTCTTTAAGTTCTGCGAGTTCCTCTTCCATTTTGGCGAGCGGTCCCTCCATAGAGTCCCATTGGAAACCCACTTTTGAGACTTTCGAGATGATTTTTTCTGTGCGCTCAAGGGGGGGCATCGATCTAGGAAGCGAATCCAAAATTGAGGTTGTGGCGGGTTCATGGTTTCGCTCAGTTTTTTTGATAGCATCCCAATTTTTTAGAACCTCAGTGCTGTCTGCTACTTTCACATCTCCGAAAACATGAGGGTGCCTTCGGATTAGTTTCTCATTTAAATTCTGGCACACATCCTCGAAACTAAACGAACCGCGCTCTTCTGCAATCGCAGAGTGTAGTAAAACTTGAAGCAGAAGGTCTCCGAGCTCATCTTTTAGTGCCTGGTTTAAGGCAGGTTCCTTCAACTCAGCTGCGCTAAGCTCATCGACGGCATCGCAAACTTCATAGGTTTCCTCGATCAGGTGTTTTTTTAGAGTGCTGTGGGTTTGCTCTCGGTCCCAAGGGCAACCATTAGGTGCTCGAAGCTTGTGGACGGTTTTGATAACGGCTGTTGTAAATGGGTATGTCATAGTTTGTGGCTTATCATGTGCGGCCAAGGTAAGAATTAGTCAAATTCTAATGTGTGTGTGTGGGCAAGCCACCAAAATAAGGGAATTATCGGAGTGATAGCGAAAAACAGTCTAAAAATGAACAAACTGCGTCCTAGGGCTCAAAAGGCCCGAGTATCTCAGGACCAAAAAACAAAGGTCATAGAAACTTGGATTTCTAGAGATGTAGGAGCCCTTTTTCGGTCTCAAAAAGGTGCCGTAAAGGCATTAAACCGAGTTTGGAATGAAAAAAACGGCGTCGAAGTCGTCACGGTGTCCAGTCAGCAGATGAAAGACCTGACCGAGACTTACCTCAATGTACGTAAAGTCACGGATGTATTGAGCTTCGAATCGCCTAGAGAAGTGTATGAGATGACGGGTTTTATGGGCCAAGTTATCGTGTGTTACCCAAAAATGGAGTCGCAAGCAGCAGAAGTAGGCCACTCGGTGCGCACAGAGTTTAGGGTTCTACTTGCTCATGGGCTACTTCATCTTATGGGGTGGGATCATGAGCGGAGTGCTGGGGAGCACGAGAAAATGGGCCTATTTGAACGCAAGTGGCTGACGAAAACTTTTTTTAAGTCTGCCAGGAGTGGTGGATCGCCTGTTTTTCGTACGGGTTTGCTTTCTCGTCGTTGACAAAGATACCTGTTTTGTGGGAATCCCTTGTCTCCCAAAGACTGAGAAAAAAGTTCACCCTATGCGGGGGTGTAGTTGAGTTGGTTACAACGTCGCCCTGTCACGGCGAAGGTCGAGGGTTCGAGTCCCTTCACTCCCGCCATATAAAAATCCTGACTACATAAAAAATATAAAAACACTAACCTTGGCTCACCGGATATCGTCTCCTTCACGTCTTGGGAACGAGGGGACTCGAAGCGAGAAAGCCGACCCACTAAATGTGGGCTGAGCGACCTGGACGGGAGCGAAAGGCTTTCGAGGGGAGGCTACGCAGTTTGGGAGCGTGAAGCGAACAAACGTAGTGGCCGAGTCCCTTCACTCCCGCCATATAAAAATCCTGAATACATAAAATATAAAAACACTAAGATCATATGACTTTCAGCCTCGAATTTTTATGCTCGCTTTAAAGCTTTCTTACTTACCCGTTCGTCAAGTCTCTCATCTATCATTTTCTCTATGTCTTCAGCACTCAGAGAGTGTCGACTAGAACGATTCTCCACTAAATCTCGAAGCCTTCTATTAATCCAAGTTTGATAGGGCATGCGTTCCGATTCAGCAAGCTTTCTAATTTCATCAATCACATCTAAATCAACGAACATATTCACTCGAAATTTTCCCTTTCTCGGATTGAACTCATCAGAACCAATTTCAATTTTTCCAGACTTAATCTTTCTCATGATATTTACTCCATTCCTCCAATAACTCATCTTTACGAATAGTAACTTCTGCCAAAATTCGTTCTAACGCACGTTTAGAAAAATCTGTTTCCTCATCCATAAAATCTAGCGTTAACAGATTAATCCGAACACTTGCTCCCTTTCCCTCGACATGTACATGAGGAGGGTTGTGGTCTTTTGCATTAATCTTGAATTTAAGAGACTCAAACACGAAGACCGTTGGAGACATGTGTATATTATGCACATAAAATACACGTAAGGCAAATTTTGCTATTACTTCAAATTGCGGGACATTGCAGGACGTTAAGGTTTGGCTTTAAATTGGCTTCTAAGGATCATAAATAATTAGAATCACTACGTTTCCTTCACTCCCGCCATATAAAAATCCGGGTTCTTCAGGTTCTTCACGATTAACAGTGGGTAAGCCAGCTAATCAGTGCGCTCACTTTAACAAGCCATCTGTAAGCAGGTCCCCTTTAGTATTGAGAATCTGATAGGAAACAGTCCGATTCGCTTGAATGGAAACAACCCGAAACTTTAGTTGCAGCTTTCTATTATCCGACGTGGAATGCCCCGCTTCTGCAATAGCTTGTCGCGCGATCGAGGTCCCAGCGTGGATTGTGGCTTGATCCCTTTTAGACTCGTTTAAACAAACAGAATGGATGGCCTTAGTCAATAAGGCCTCCACGGTGTAGGTATGCTCACCAGTATGTGGGGGCTCAAGCGAAATTTTAGTTTCTGGGACAGACAAGGTGAACAGCTCTTCGGTTAGGTAGTCACTTGGCTTCTTACTTCCGAAACCAATGATTCTATAATCTACATTCAAACTAACCCGAAGTATTGACCTTGAATAATCGCCTTTGGTCGATAGTCTGGCGCCGGACACCGTATACATACCAACCCAGTCGCGGTCGAGTTCATCTATAGACATATCAGTTTTACAAACATTTTGAATTTTTAGAACTTTATTTTCAGAAGGAAACCAAAACAGATACCTTTCAAAACCAATTTTTTTAAGATCAGTTCTGATATTATTTACAGTTTCACTCTCAGACTGAAACTCACATCCAGACGAAAAGATCCCGAGGTAGACCATCGCTACGGCTAGGAAGTTTCGTGTAAAGAAATTGATCATCAAACATGCTCCAAATTGGTTATAAAGAGCCGAAATATACCCCATATTTAATAAATCACAAGTATTTATTTAAACGTATCCGCCCCATAAACCCCATTCTATCTAAGAGAAGCTAGAGTGAGTAGCGTCTTGGGTATGAGCAAAGTGAATACTAAAGAGATGGAAGAACACTTACAGAGTCTTGATTCGTGGAAGGGGACG
>Ga0247843_1000864_pt1 | contig 67514 bp, 43 predicted proteins | sample LaCruzMarch2017__FD_192420 | JGI IMG/M metagenome (GOLD analysis project Ga0247843, IMG submission 192420) | Freshwater microbial communities from meromictic Lake La Cruz, Castile-La Mancha, Spain - LaCruzMarch2017_8m | ecosystem: Environmental > Aquatic > Freshwater > Lake | place: Spain...
AAAGCATTGAGCGCATCGACCTGACTGGCAGCGGTAACAACGCCCTGGTTATTAGCTACCGGGACGTGCTGGACATGGCGGGCATGAACCTGATCAACAGCAGCACGAAAGATGCATTAGGGTGGGCCAACGACACTTACAGCTTTGCAGCACAAGAATCCCGTCACCAGCTCATCGTTGACGGTGATGGTGGCGACACAGTTAACTTGGCAGATTACGACGTCTGGACAGATCTGGGCCAGGTCACCCACACGGTCAACACCGTGAGCAAAACCTATGACGTCTATCAGTATGACGATGCTTATTCACAACTGTTGATTGACAGCTCAGTTACAGTCAATTTCTCCGTGATACCGTTCTAGAGATTATGGTTGATGTGAAGCTGCCGAACCTGTCTGTCAGTGCGCTATGGCAAGAATTGCGTTTGAAGGTGACGCAGCCTTTGCTGTGGCAAGCGCTGGCGCGCCAATACGCAAAGCAGTCACTGCCATGGCAGGGCGGCTACACGGCGCGCCAGGCGGTGCGTCTGGATGCCAGTCTGACTGCGGCTGTGCAGGCGCTGGGCTTAGCGGGTTGGCAAAACCCTGGTGCCGGTGACGCGCAATTGGGGCGTGCCAGCTTGCCCGAGGCGGCTGCTCTGGCAAAACGTTTTTTCGCTGTCATTGCTGCGCAGCCTGGTGACTGGCTGACTTGGCTTTACCTGGCGCGCCTACTGGACATGGTGCAAGAAATGGACGCATCAACCGATAGCGTCGATTTGCCCACGCCAGAACATGCACTGCAACAAGCGCAGGCCTTGGAGCCGATTGCGGGCGAATCACTGCACTGGATGGGGGTGTGGCGCCTGAGCGCAGGAGACGCGAAGGGGGCGGTGGCGGCCTTGTCCGGCTTGCTGGGCGTTCGCCCGGTGCGCTTTGGCTCGATGATGGTGCTGGGCGAGGCGCTGCTGGCGGTGGGCAACACAGCGGCGGCAGAAAAAGCCTTTGCAAGGGCATCGCTGTCTGACAACCCAGACTTTCTGCTCTCCCTGTCAGCCAAGGTGTATGCGCACAACTACTGGCAAGAGGCCTTGCAGGTGTTGCAAAAAGCACTGGGCCTGCGCCCGGCCAGCGTGCCGCTGTGGCTGGCCCTGGCCAAAATCCAGTCCGATGTGTATTCGCTGGCCGACTGCGCCCAAAGCCTGCGAAAAGTGCAGACGCTTGAGCCCAACAACGCTGAGGCGCAGCTGTTGCACGCCGGCTTGCAAGGGCGCATGGGCGACGCTAAAGGCCACTTGGCGACCTTGGAGGCAGCGTACGCCCAAGGCGGTGACCCACTGTCGCGCTTGGCCTCGAGCATCGCGATGACCTCGCTTTATCACGACGGCCTGAGCAGCAGCGAGGTGGCCGATTTGCACCGCCGTGTGTGTGCGCCGATAGAGGCGGCCCTTGTGGAAAAGACCGACTTTGCTTCGCAAAGCGCCGGCCCACGCCGTCTGCGCCTGGGCCTTGTGACGGGTGACCTGCACCGCCAACACCCGGTCAATATCTTCATGTTGCCGGTGCTGCTGCGTCTGGATCACAGCCGTCTGGAGGTGTTTGTTTATCACACCGGCACCATGCATGACGAATACACCCGTCAGGCCAAAGCCAGCGCCGACCATTGGACAGAAGCCGCCAGCCTGACCGACCGGGCGCTGCACCAGGCCATCGTGGGGGACGGCGTTGAAATTTTGATGGATCTGGGTGGTCACACCTCAACCCATCGGCTGGGCGTGTTTGCCATGCGTGCTGCGCCCGTGCAGGCGACTTTTTTGGGCTACCCGCACTCTACAGGCTTGAGCCGTATCGACTGGCTGGTAGGCGACGAAGTGGTCAGCCCGACCGAGCACGCGCATTTGTTCAGCGAAGGCATAGCGCAGTTACCGGGCAGTGTGTTTTGTTGGGCGCCGGTGGATGTGTATCCGCTGCCTCCCATCCGGCCCGCTGGCGTGCCTGTGGTGTTTGGCTCGTTCAACAACGCCATGAAACTCGCACCCAAGACCATCGCGCTGTGGGCACAGGTGTTGCAAGCGGTGGCAGGCTCGCAGCTTTTGCTCAAAGCGCCGTCACTGCGCGATGCGGCTGTGCAGGAGCGCTTTGCGGCCTTGTTTGCGCAACACGGCATCGCCAGAGATCGGCTGATTTTCAGAGGCCCCAGCGGCTTGACTGACATGATGCAGGAGTACGGCGTTGTCGACATTGGCCTGGACCCTACGCCCTACAACGGCGGCACCACCACCTTGCAGGCGTTGTGGATGGGTGTGCCAGTGATCACGCTGCTGGGCAACAACTTTGTGGGCCGCATGGGGGCCAGTTTCATGCAAACCCTGGGCCGGACAGACTGGGTGGCCACAGACGAAGCGGCTTACGTGCAGGCGGCGGTGCGTTTGGCGGCTGATATTGCCCAAGTGCGCAGTGGCCGAGCACAACTGCGGGCGCAAATGGCTGGGTCTGCACTGTGCGACATCAATACCTACGTCAACAACTTTGAAGCCCTGCTGCACACCATGTGGGACCACTATTGCCTGGCAGGCAACAGTGGCGAACAAACCCGGTTGATTTCAGCTGACAACTCCCGGCAGCGACAGGTAACTGGCCGGGGCAAGGCAGAGCAGCAGGTCTTGGCTGTCACTGAAGAGGGAAAAACAACTTACTGTGTTGGCATTGCTTGCGTGAGAAACGAAGCCGATGTGGTTGAGATGTGGGCACGCTACAACCTGCAATTGATCGACGAGTTGCATGTGGTGGACAACCTGTCGGTCGACAGCACCCGCTGGTTGCTGCAGCAGTTGCAGGCCGAAGGCTTGCCGCTGCATATCCACGAATGCGACGACCCCAGTTACCCGCAAGGATTGATGCAGACTCGGGTGGCGCGTGAGGTGGCCAAACGCCCTGAAGTGGACTTTGTGCTGCCGCTGGACGCCGACGAGTTGCTGGCCCTGCCCGACCGGGCAGCCTTGCACGCCGCCCTGGCCACGATTCCGCTGGGTTGTGCTGGCGCCATGACTTGGCGTACCTACCTGCCGGCGCCAGAGGCTGCCGAAGGGCAGCCGTTCTTCAGGCGCATGACTCGTCACCGCAGCCTGGAAAACCGCGGGCTCGATAAACTGGTGCTGCGCGCTGCGTTATGCGCTGAACATAGCTGGTCGCAGGGCTCGCACAATGCATTTCATGACCAGACCGGGCAGCCAGTGCGTCGAGTTGACTTGCCGTTCAAGCTGGCGCACTTCCCGGTGCGTGACGCGGATCAGTTGGCACGCAAGGTGCTGGTTGGGGCACAAGCAGTGTTACGCAATCCCAAGCGCGGAAAAAAAGAATCCTGGCATTGGCTGGCGTTGGCGCAACAACTTCGCGAAGCCGATGCAAAGGGTCAGACGCTTGATCTAGAACGCATTGCACTGACTTATTCACTGGATGACGAAGTTCTGCCGCTGCAGCAAATCGCAGAGGATCCGGTGCCCGATTTTTCGGCGCTGATACAGAAGTACCCAATGCCCTCGATGTCGAAGGCCGAGGTGATGGAGTTGCTCAAGAGCGCATAAGCCTCGCTTCGCTATCATGTGGCTCACAATGAATTTTTGGTGGATGCAAGGGCAAACTTATGACAGATAACGCACCAGCAGCAGCGGATACACCGCAAGAGGTCACGCCATCTTCGACGTTTGAGGTCAGCACCTCCCGCCACTTCATGGATTGGATGGCCGAGCAAAAGCTTTCCGTCGCGCTCACCACCTACCAAATAGGCCGACTGTTTTTGCTGGGCTTGAAGGATAACGGCGATATGTCGGTTTTCGATCGCTCGTTCAGCCGCTGCATGGGCATGTGTCCCACGCCGAACGGTTTTTACATGAGCAGCATTCACCAGGTGTGGCGCTTTGAGAATCTTTTCCTCAAAGGTGAGGTCCAAGATGGCTATGACCGCCTGTATCTGCCGCAGGTAGGCAACACCACGGGGGATCTGGATATTCACGACATGGCGCTAGATGCCGATGGCAAGTTGGTGTTTGTGAACACGCTTTTTGGCTGCCTGGCCACGCTAAGCGATACCCACAGCTTTAAGCCGTTGTGGCGGCCGCCGTTTTTGAGCAAGCTGGCCGCAGAAGACCGCTGCCACCTCAACGGTCTGGCCATGAAAGAGGGTCGGGCCGCTTATGTCACTGCTGTGGGCGAGTCAGATGTGGTGGACGGCTGGCGTGACCACCGCTCGGCTGGCGGCATCGTGATGGATGTCCAACGCAATGAGGTGGTGGCCGGCGGCCTGTCGATGCCCCATTCGCCACGCTGGCACCAAGACAAGCTATGGGTATGCAATTCAGGCACGGGCGAGTTTGGCCATGTTGAACTTGATTCCGGTCGCTTTGTGCCCCTGACTTTTTGTCCCGGGTACATGCGTGGCTTATTTTTTCATGGGGATTACGCATTGGTCGGGTTGTCCAAGCCGCGCCGCAACCGAACGTTCAGCGGTTTGGCGCTGGACGGAAACCTCAAGTCACGCAAGGCAGAGGCGCGTTGCGGTGTGCAAGTGATTGACTTGCGCACGGGCGATACAGTGCATTGGCTGCGCATTGAAGGCGTGGTCACTGAGTTGTATGACGTGATTACACTGCCAGGCGTCAAACGGCCCATGGCGCTGGGCTTTAAGACAAATGAAATTGGCCGTGTGCTCAGCATAGAAAAGTAAACGGACTGATCTTGAAAGCAAGTTGTTGAACAGCAAGGCAAAGTCACAGCGGGTGTTGCTGGCACTCGCTGTCTAATATTTTATTGACGAGGGCAGCTGTGGCTTCCTCGATGGTCGACCGATTGGTTGCCATGACGAAGGAAGGAGTTTCTGGAATTTCGTAGGGGCTACCAATGCCTGTCATATTGGGTAATTGCCCATTGCGAGCCTTCTTGTACAAGCCTTTGGAGTCACGCTGCTCGCAGACCTCTAGCGGGGTATCCACAAACACTTCAAAGAAGTTCTCTTGCCCAACGAGTTCTCGAGCCATCTCTCGTTCGGCGCGGAACGGGCTGATAAAGGCGGTCATCACGATCATGCCGGCATCCATCATCAGTTTGGCCACTTCAGCCACCCGGCGAATGTTTTCTACGCGGTCAGCATCCGTAAAGCCTAAGTCCTTGTTCAGTCCCTGACGGATGTTATCGCCATCAAGGATGTAGGTGCGCTTGCCCAGGGCGTGGAGTTTCTTCTCTAGCGCGTTGGCAATGGTGGATTTGCCCGAGCCGGAGAGCCCGGTGAACCAGACGACCTTACCTTTGTGGCCGTTGAGGCGCGCGCGGTCTTCGTGGGTGATGGTCAGCGCCTGCCGGTGCACATTTTCCGCCCGCCGCAAGTTGTGTCGGATCATGCCAGCAGCCACAGTGGCGTGGCTGAATTTGTCGACCAGTATGAAGCCGCCCAGGGTTGGATTCTCATCGTAGGGTGCAAAGGCAAGCGGCTTGCTCAGCGCCAGGTTGGCCACTGCAATGTCGTTCAAGGCCACTTGTTTGCAAGATTCGTGTGCTTGGGTATTGACATCCACCCGGTATTTCAGACTTGTGATGCTGGCACTGGCCCACTGGTTAGACAGCTTGAGGTCGTAAGCACGGCCCGGCAGTCCGTGCTCCTCATGCATCCACACCAGTGTGGCCTCGAATTGGTCGGTCATGTCCAGCGGTTGAGCAGCCAATGCAATTACATCTGAGCGAGAGGCATCGACTTCGCGGTCCAGCACCAAGGTGACGGCATCACCGGCGCACGCCGTGGTCAGGTCCGCGTCTGCCGTCACTATCCTCGCCAACAGGGCCGTCTGCCCGGACGCTGTCACGCGCAGTGCATCGCCCACTGTCAATTGGCCTGATGCCAGGGTGCCACTGAAGCCTCGAAACGTCGCGTCTGGACGGTTGACCCACTGCACAGGAAAAACCGATTTAGCGTGCGCCGGTTTTTTAATTTGCATCGTCTCTAGGCAGCCGATCAGTGTTGGCCCCTGATACCAGGGTGTGTGCGCAGATCGGGTGGTGATGTTGTCGCCCTTCAAGGCAGACAGCGCAATAGCCGTGACGCTTTCAAAGCGCAGCGACTTTGCCAAGGTATTGAAGTCGGTCACGATGGCATCAAAGATGGCTTTGTCGTAGCCCACCATGTCCATTTTGTTGACCGCCAGCACCACGCAGCGGATTCCCATAAGCGACACGAGGTGGGCATGCCGCTTCGTTTGGCCAAGCAGTCCATGACACGCGTCGATCAGCAGCACGGCCACATCGGCAGACGATGCGCCGGTGACCATGTTGCGTGTGTACTGCTCGTGTCCCGGCGTGTCGGCGACGATGAACTTTCGCCTCGGCGTGGAAAAAAAGCGATAGGCCACATCGATGGTGATGCCTTGCTCGCGTTCAGCGGAAAGGCCATCAACCAGCAGCGCAAAGTCGATGTCGTTGCCCTGCGTACCGAACCGTTTGGAGTCAGAATGCAGTGCGGTCAGCTGGTCATCAAATATTTGTTGCGACTCCCACAGCAGGCGGCCAATCAGCGTGCTCTTGCCATCGTCCACGCTGCCGCAGGTAATAAAACGCAGCAAATCCTGCTGGGCTTGCTGTGCAATCCATTCATGGGCAGTGGTGAACGTCGTATGGGCAGTCACTGTTGGGATTTTCTTGGGGCGTTCCATCAGAAATAGCCCTCTTGCTTTTTCTTTTCCATGGAGCCGGCGCTGTCGGTGTCGATCTTGCGGCCTTGGCGCTCGGACTGACGGGTGCCAATGATCTCCAGCAGAACTTCTTCTAGCGTTTCTGCCTGCGACTCCACAGCGCCTGTCAGTGGGTAGCAGCCCAAAGTGCGAAATCGTACTTTCTTGATTTGCACCTCCTCCCCCGGCAACATGCGGCAACGCTCGTCGTCAACCATCATGATCATCTCGGGACGTATCACGACCGGCCTGGGTTTGGCAAAGTAAAGAGGCACCATGGGAATGTTCTCTTGGTAGATGTATTGCCAGATGTCCAGCTCGGTCCAGTTCGATAAAGGGAACACGCGGATGCTCTCGCCAGGGCGCTTACGCGTGTTGTAAAGGCTCCAGATTTCGGGGCGCTGGTTCTTCGGGTCCCAGCGGTGGGTGGCTGAGCGAAAGGAGAAGACACGTTCTTTGGCGCGTGACTTCTCTTCATCGCGCCGGGCCCCGCCAAATACAAGGTCAAACTTGTAGTGGTCCAGGGCTTGTTTGAGGCCCTCTGTTTTGGTGATGTCGGTGTGCAACGCCGATCCGTGGTCAAACGGGTTGATGTTTTTTTCGATGGCTTCGGGATTGGTGTGCACCAGCAGATCCATGCCACTCTCGCGTGCCATGAAATCACGGAACTGGTACATCTCCTGGAACTTCCATCGGGTGTCGATGTGCAGCAACGGAAAAGGCGGCGGTGCCGGGTAGAAGGCTTTTCGCGCCAGATGCAACATGACGCCGCTGTCCTTGCCGATGGAGTACATCATGGCAGGATTCTGGGCCTCTGCGACTGCTTCGCGCAGGATGTGGATGCTCTCGGCTTCCAGGCGCTTGAGGTGCGGCGACGCTGCCAAAGCGGGTTTGCGGTTGCCGCTCAAACGCAAGTCTGCCGCTAGGGTTGGCCGGTAAGCTTGGGGGCAGAGCTGAATCTCAGGAGCGCTCGGCAAGTGGCGCAAGTGCCCTGCCAACAGGCCATGGGGAAATACGGCAATGGGCCTTCCTATGTGGTGTTGGAGCTTGATCAGGGCCTGCTGAATCGTTTCCCGATTCAAAGTGGCCATCGGCACCCAGAACCGTGCACCGCGTGCATCGTTGGCTTGTAGGCAGTTTTCGCCCGTGGGCACTGGGTACAGCTGCGCGAAGAGAACCCTGTCGCGTCGTTTTCTGGCTTGCTCGATGGCCCAATCCAATACCAACCGGTTTGGCGGCCTGCCAAGCTCATCGAGAAGCAGGTCTGGGTTCAGTACTTGCGTTAGCAGACCCAGGGCGTTGATGCGTCGCTCGGCGGTGCGCTTGGAGTCAGCCTCCCCCAGCGCGTGCAGATGCGAGAAGGCGCGCTCAGTGTCCCAGACTTGATGAGCATCCAAGCCGAATAAATGCAGCGATGGCTTTGACGCAATATGCATTTTTATTTCTCTTTTATGTGAATTTTACTTTTTTATTTTAAAAACAAAAAATTAAATTTAGAAAACTTGCAATGCGACAGCTGGCAACTGATGACGCAAAGTTTGTACAAGTCGCCTGCGCCTGTAAGAGGCGCCCTGAAACGGTCATAAAGTGGCTTGATAAGTAATACCCTTTGATAGCTCAAAATGCCAAAGCTGAAGGTGCAGAAATAAATTGGTGGGATGAAAAATCCTTGATCATCAACGATGTGCGAGGCAGGCGTTACCAACCCAAAGGGCTGACGCTGATGGCCTATGCCGCTGGGGTCAAGCGCCATAAGTTGTCCATGATCTCGAGAGTCACCAACCAAGGCAAGACGCGCTGGATGATCATTGATGAGGTCTTTAACAACGACAAGCTCGTTGAGTTTTTTGAGGCCATGATCAAGGAAACAAACAAATGAAATTCTGATATTGGACTATTTGCGAGTACATCACAGCAAGCCCGTCAAGGCCCAGCTAGCGCAACTCACGGAGGTCATAGAAGTATTTAACCTGACCGGACCCATAAATTAAAAATCATAAATACAGTGCGATTCAGCAAAATCGATATGGCTAAAAATCTCTACCCTTCACCCCCGGCCGATCCTACAAATCTGGGGGACCAGGTGGTCAACCCAACAGCGCCGACAGGTCCCTTGCTGAAAGGCTTTGCTGCCAAACCGCCAGGCACTCGGACAAGCAAGTCTTGTAAATGACCACTCCCCTGCAGCTGACCCACCGTTACTTGTGTTGGGCCTGCATGGCCTGTGCCCCTGTGTGGGCTCAGGGGCAGGGGCAGGCGCAGACCCCCAGCACCACACTGGCCTCGCTGGTCCGGGACACACTGGATTCGCCCCCCGCCACCCAAAGTCAACGTGCGCTGGTGGCCTCGGCAGCAGTGGGGGTAGGCCGTGCGCGATGGCAGTTTGACCCCGCACCCTTGGTGTCTGTGGAAAACGCCACCACCAGTGGGGCCGATCCGGCTGACCAGGGGAACCACCGCGTGGCCTCCTTGCGCCTGCTGCTGAGGTGCGTGGACAAGAGGCCGCGGTGGTTAAACGGCCCGCCAACGCATGATGCATTGGACGGCTTGTTCAACCACCGCATTGCAGGCTGGGCCCACACCCCGTCGTTAACGCAAAGGGTCAATAAGGCACCACCGAGACCTGCCGTTTTGTCACACTCAATGGCGTACACTTGACAATTACGCGTGAAATGGCCCCACAGACGGTGGTTCCCAAACGCCAGTTGGCACAAGCCACACATACCCTGGGCCGACCACAAATGGTATGCCCTGCACTGATGAGGACGACATGGCGATCTGGGATGCCTTCAATGTTATGGGGACAAACACGGGGTGCAATGACAAACCACCAGGCTGGGGTGCGACTTGCTGGACGGCAACGCCTTCGCCCGACGCTCACGCTGGTGCCTCTTTGGGGGGTGGCCGTTTGGGCACCGGTGTAGACATTGCGCACAATCTTCATGTCGCCCTGCAAATCTTGTAAGTGACCACTCCCGTGCAGTTAGCCTACAAAAATTTGTTGTTGGTCTGCATGGCCTGTGCCCAATTATGGGCGCAGGCGCAGACCGCAGCTCCCGCCCCAGCCCCAAGCCCGACGCTGGCCTCGCTGGTCCGGGACGCACTGGATTCTCACCCCACCACCCAAAGTCAACGTGCGCTGGTGGCCTCGGCAGCAGCAGGGGTAGAGAGTGCGCGCTGGCAGTTTTACCCCACGCCCTCGGTGTCTCTGGAAAACGCCACCACCAGTGGGACCGATCCGTCTTACCAGGGGGACAATCGCGTGGCCACCTTGCGCCTGCAGCAGCCGCTGTACACCGGCGGTCGCTTGACGGCAGGGGCCGACAAGGCCCAGGCCAGTCTGGACCAAAGCCAAGCCGCCCTGGAAGAGTCGCGCCTGCAGCTGAGCCTGCGGGTGGTGCAGGCTTATGGTGAATGGCTGTCCGCGCACCTGAAGGTGCAGGCCAGCCAAAAGAATGAAGACACCCACAACCGGCTGCTTCGGCAAGTTCAAAGGCGCATCGAGGAAGGGGTCTCTGCCGAAAGTGACCGGGTTTTGGCGCTGGGGCGTCTGGATGCCGTTCGCGCCGAGGTGACCGCTACGCAGGTCCAGGGCGACATGGCACTGGCCCGGCTCGGCCAGTTGCTGGGCCGACCCATTGTGGGTGCCGCTCTGACCCGCACGGTGGCCACACCCCGCCCCGTGAGTGCGCTGACGGCCGCCCTGCTTGAGCAAGCGCTGGGCCAAAGTGCCGCGCTGCAAAAAGCGCAATCGCAAGTGCGTGTGCAAGAGGCCACGGTGGTTGAACGGCGCGCCGATTTGTTGCCCGAGATTTATCTGCGCGCGGAGCGCCAGTACGGCAACTTCAACTTTGCCAATGGCGCGCCGGTCAACCGTTTTTTCGTTGGGGTGAGCAGCCGCTTAGGTGCAGGTCTGTCGGGCTTGTCCAATGTGGCCGCCGCGCGCAGCCAGCTGGAGGCCGCCTTGGCCGAGGTGCAGGTGCAAACGCGCAACCTCATTGAACAGGTGCTGGCAGACCATGCCCAGTTCATGGCCACAGAGCGCCGATTGGCATCGATGCAGGCGTCTTTGCGCTCGGCGCAGTCGGTGTCAGAGTCGTTTGATCGCCAGTTTCTGGCGGGCCGCAAGACCTGGCTAGATGTGATGAATGCCGCACGAGAACTGGCGCAGACCGAGGCCCAGATCGCCGACTTGCTGTCCACCCAGGTGGTGGTGAGCTGGCGTTTGAGTTTTTACACCCAAGGCATTGAGGCCGTGACCCAGGGCACCCCATGAATTCCCCCGAGATGAATCATTTATTGCCCAGCCTGGCGCGCTTGGCGCAACTGCAGCACGAGAGCATTGACCGCCTGGCCTTGCAAGAGGCGGTAGCTGCGGCCTTGGGCGAAAAAGCCTTGGGTGCACCCGATGCCGAACAAGCGCCCCAAGAACAGCTTCAGACCGTCACCCAGCACCTGCAAGTGGCTGCACCCCGCTGGCTCAAAGGGCCTGATGCTTCCAAGATGCCAGCGCTGGTGCACGCGCAAGACGCGAACCAAGGGCACGGTCAATGGGGGGTTTTGCGCGGGCAAAACGCGCAAGGCCTGTGGATCAGCGATTGGTGGGACGCGGCCAACCAGCGCTGGGACGAATGTGCCGATGCCAAGCTGGACCGCCACACCATTGCCACCCTGCGCCTGACCCGCCCCTATTCGGCCACCAACAGTCCGGTGGCCCAACTGATTCGCCATGAATTGCTCGCCAATGCCAGTGTGCTGCGCGAGACGCTTTTGGGGAGCATGATGATCAACGTGCTGGCCCTGGTGATTTCGTTTTACAGCTTGCAGGTCTATGACCGGGTGATTCCCGCAGCCGCCTCGCAAACGCTCTTGGTGCTGACGCTGGGTGTGGTGGGTGCGATCATGTTTGAGTGGCTGGCCAAGCGCGTGCGCAGTCGGCTCTACGAAAGGCTGATTGACCAAGTCGACCAGCGCTTGGCGCGCCAAGTCTACATGCGGTTTTTGGCGATCCGGCTGGACCAGTTGCCCCAGAGCGTGGGGGCCCTGTCCGCACAAATTCGCGGCTATGAATCCGTGCGTGGATTTTTTACCACCGCCACTTCCAGTTTGCTGGTGGATGCGCCTTTTGCACTGCTGTTTTTGGTGGTGATGGCCATGATTGGTGGCTGGCTGGCCGTCATCCCACTCCTGTTTTTTATGGTGTGTCTGAGTGTGGGCATGTATTACCGCCGGCGGGTTGATGTGTTGGCCGCTCAGGCCAATGCGGCCAGCAACCAAAAAACAGGCCTCTTGGTGGAGACCGTCGAGGGGGCTGAGAGCATCAAGTCAGGCCAGGGCGGCTGGCGCATGTTGTCGCGATGGATGAAGACCACCGACGAAGCCCGTGACAGCGATTTGCAAATTCGCAATGTCAGTGAACATTCGCAACATTTGGCCAGTTCACTGCAACAGGTGTCTTACACGCTGCTGGTGGCCACGGGTGCTTTGATGGTGAGTCGAGGCGAGTTGTCATTGGGCGGTCTGATTGCTTGCTCGATCTTGTCGGGGCGGGTGCTCTCGCCGGTCTCGATGATTCCGGGTCAGTTGGTGCAATGGGCCCACGCCAAAGCAGCGCTGCAGGGGTTAGACCGCCTGTGGGCGCTGCAAGACGACCACCATGGGCAAGAGATGCCCATCTTGCCAGCCAAAATCAAGGGCGCTTTCCGCTTTGAGGGGGTTTTGGCCAGCTACGGCGGCAAAAAGGCGCTTGCGGTTTCAAATTTGGTGATTCAGCCTGGAGAAAAAATAGGCGTGCTTGGCCCCATTGGCGCTGGCAAGACAACGCTGTTGCGCTTGCTCTCGGGCATGTACAAGCCGCAAGAGGGGCGCATTTTGCTGGACGATGTCGATTTGTCACACCTGTCCAAACCGCTGCTGGCCGAACACTTGGGCTATGTGCAGCAAGAGGGCCGGCTGTTTGCAGGCACTTTGCGCGACAACCTGATCTTGGGCCAACTCGATCCAGGAGACGAAGCGATTTTGCAGGCCGCTCGCGAGACAGGCCTGCTGCAAACCGTCATCACCGTGCACCCCAAGGGCTTGCAGCAAGAGATTTTTGAGGGCGGCACGGGCCTGTCGGGCGGGCAGCGCCAGTTGGTGAACTTGACGCGGGCTTTTTTGCGCCGTCCGCGAATTTGGCTGCTCGATGAACCCACGGCCTCGATGGACCGGGGTTTGGAGCAGCAGGTCATGCATGCGCTCAAGGCGGCCATAGGCCCATCAGACACGCTGGTATTGGTCACGCACAAGGCTGAAATGTTGGAATTGACCGATCGCCTGATGGTGGTGGCGAACCACCAAGTGGTGATGGATGGCCCCAAGGCGCAAGTTCTTGAAAGGCTGCAAACGCCACCCCCGCAGCAGCGTGCACAACAGGCGGCACAGCAAGCGGCACAACAGCGCGGATTTGCGTCCATCACGATGCTTTTGGTAGCGGCGTTCATTGGATTTTTGTTGTGGGCGGCCTTGTTTGAGATTGAGCAAACCGTGCGCGCTCAAGGGCAGATCATTCCCACCGCACGCACCCAGGTGATTCAGTCGGCCGATGGCGGCGTGCTGGAGAAGCTTTTGGTCGAAGAGGGTCAAAGCGTCAAGGCGGGCCAAGAGCTTGCCATCTTGGAGCGCGAGCGCTCGCAGGCCAGCTATGACGAGAGCCGCGCCAAGGCGGTCGCCTTGTCTGTTGCGCTGGCACGCACGCAGGCCGAGGCGCTGGGCCGTGCACCCGAATTTGGCCCGGCGTTGCGAACTGACCCCAAAATCGTAGCGGTACAGCAAGACTTGTACGAACAGCGCAAACGCAGCCTGCAAGATGAGCTGACGAGCCTGCAACAAGGTCTGGACATGGCCCTGGAAGAGCTGCGCATGAACGAGGCGCTGCTGAAGAATGGCGACACCAGCCGCTTGGAGGTGATGCGGGCCAAACGCCAGACCGTGGAGATCGAGGCCAAGATCAACGCCACACGCAACAAATACCTGCAAGATGCCCGAGCCGAGGCCACCAAGCTCGCCGAGGATCTGGCCGCCATGGCCTACAAGCTCGATGAACGTCGCAGCGTGCTGGGCCACACCGTGCTCACCGCACCGATTGCCGGGGTGGTGAAGTACCTCAAGGTCACCACCATCGGAGGTGTTTTGCGGGCGGGTGACGAGATGATGCAGATCTCACCCACCGAAGGGGGCATGGTGTTTGAGGTCAAGATCAACCCGGTCGACATTGGGCAACTGCAATTGGGACTGCCAGTGGCCATCAAGCTCGATGCGTTTGATTATTCGGTGTACGGCAATTTGGAGGGCACATTGGTGTATCTGAGCTCGGACACACTGGTCGAACAAGCCGCCAATGGCCAAAGCAACAGCTACTACCGGGCCCACGTGAATCTGGACGCCGACAAAGCCCGCAGCCACCCCAACCCGATGCTGGCCGCCGTGGTGCTCAAGCCGGGCATGACTGCCACGGTCGACATCAGAACGGGTCAGCGCTCGGTGCTCAAGTACTTGGCCAAACCCATCTACAAAGCCTTTGGCGGGGCCATGAACGAACGCTGAACGCGAAGACTTGGATTGCCGAGCGGATGACCAGCAGAGGGGTCAAATCGCCACCAACTGTTGAATGTTCTTGGCCTTCATCTCGCCGCCCGGGCCGCGCGCGATCACTTCACCCCGCTCCATCACCAGATACTGGTCGGCCAGTTCTTCGGCAAAGTCGTAGTACTGCTCGCACAACAACACCGCCATGCGCTGGCCTTGCAGGCCCACATCGGCCAGCTGGCGGATCACGCGGCCGATGTCTTTGATGATGCTGGGTTGAATGCCCTCGGTGGGCTCGTCCAGGATCAGCAAACGCGGCTTGGCAGCCAAGGCACGGGCAATGGCCAGCTGTTGTTGCTGACCGCCTGACAAGTCACCCCCCCGGCGGTGCAGCATCTGCTTCAGGACAGGGAACAGCTCGAACAACTCTGGCGGGATCGGCGTGCCTCCTGGCTGTGTGGCCAGGCCCATCCGCAAGTTGTCTTCGACCGTGAGGCGCGCAAAAATCTCGCGGCCTTGCGGCACATAGCCGATCCCGGCTGCAGCACGTTCGTAGGGTTTGGCATTGGCGATGTCTTTGCCGTCCAACACCACGCTGCCGCTTTGGATGGGCACCAGGCCCATGAGTGATTTCAACAAGGTCGTCTTGCCAACGCCGTTGCGGCCCAAGAGCACCGTAACCTGAGCTTGCTGAGCGCTCAGGCTCACATCGCGCAGGATGTGCGAGCCGCCGTAGTACTGATGAATGTTGTTGACTTCTAGCATTGGAACCTCTACAAACCTTCAATTGAATGGCGCACTGACCGTCATCGCGAGGCACGAAGCGATCCATGGACTGCCGCGTCGCTTCGCTCCTCGCAGTGACATCAAGTTCAAAGTCGCATCGCTCATTTCATTGACAAGAGCACACGGCCCTTCAACGCCCCAAATAGACCTCAATCACCCGCTCATCGGCTTGCACTTGGTCCAGCGTGCCTTGGGCCAACACTGCGCCGTCGCACAGCACGGTGACGATGTCCGAGATGGTGCGGATGAAACCCATGTCGTGCTCCACCACCATCAGCGAGTGCTTGCCTTTGAGCGACAAGAAGAGCTCAGCCGTGCGCTCGGTCTCAAAGTCGGTCATGCCCGCCACCGGTTCATCGAGCAACAGCAACTGAGGATCTTGCATGAGCAGCATGCCGATCTCGAGCCACTGCTTTTGGCCATGGCTGAGCGTGCCCGCCTGCACCCGAACGCTGTCGGCCAGGTGGATGGTGTGCAGCACGTCGGCCAGGCGATCGCTTTGGCGAGAGTCGAGCTTGAAGAACATCGAGGCTTTCACGCCCTTGGGAGTTTTCAAAGCCAGCTCGAGGTTTTCAAACACGCTCAGATGTTCATAGACCGTGGGTTTTTGGAACTTGCGGCCGATGCCCAATTGCGCGATCTCGGGCTCGTTGTAGCGCAGCAAGTCGATGGTGCTGCCAAAGAAGACACGGCCTGCGTCTGGACGGGTTTTGCCGGTGATGATGTCCATCATCGTGGTCTTGCCCGCGCCGTTCGGGCCGATGATGCAGCGCAGCTCGCCAGGCGCGATGTCGAGCGACAACTGGTTGATGGCCTTGAAGCCGTCAAAGCTCACGCTCACGTCTTCCAGATACAAGATGCGGCCATGCGTCACATCGACTTGGCTGGCGTCTTGCACCACGCGGCCATAGCCCGCGCTGCGGCCACCGGACTCTGTGGTTTCAACCCGTTGTTGGGCCAAGCGGGCCACGCGTTCAGCGCCTTTTTGCAGCAGATCGGGCGTCATGCGGCACCGCCTTTCTTGGCCGCAAGGTCTTGCGCATGGTCTGTGGGTGTCTGCGCTGTGCCGCGTTGGCGCCAGAGTTTGCGCACCAGGCCCACCACGCCCTGCGGCATGTACAAAGTCACGCCAATGAACAGCGCGCCCAAAAAGTACAGCCAAAATTCTGGCGCGCTCACCGTCAGCCAGCTTTTGGCCCCGTTCACCAAAAACGCCCCCACGATGGGGCCGATCAAGGTGCCGCGCCCGCCCACCGCCGCCCACACCGCGATCTCGATCGAGTTGGCCGCGCTCATCTCGCCGGGGTTGATGATGCCCACTTGCGGCACGTACAAAGCCCCGGCAATGCCGCACATCACGGCCGAGATCACCCAAATGCTCAGCTTGTAGGGCAGCGGCGAATAGCCCGAGAACATGACCCGGGTTTCGGCATCGCGAATCGCCATCAACACGCGGCCGTACTTGCTGCCCACCAGCCAGCGCGAGAACAGATAAAAGCCCAACAAGGTCAAGCCGGTGATGACAAACAGCGTCATGCGCATGCCGGGGGTGGCGATGGGCAAGTCGAGGATGCGCTTGAAATCGGTGAACCCGTTGTTGCCACCCAGCCCGGTTTCGTTCCGGAAAAACAAGAGCATGGCCGCATAGGTCAGGGCCTGGGTGATGATGGAAAAATACACACCCTTGATGCGCGAGCGAAAGGCAAAGTAGCCAAACACAAAAGCGATCACACCGGGGACCAGCACCACCAGCGCAAGCGTGGCCCCAAAGCTGTCTGACAGCATCCAGTGCCAGGGCAGCTCTTTCCAATCCAGAAACACCATGAAGTCGGGCAAGTCGCTTTTGTAATTGCCGTCTTGGCCAATCTGGCGCATCAGGTACATGCCCATGACATAGCCACCCAAGGCAAAAAACAAGCCGTGCCCCAGCGACAAAATACCGGTGTAGCCCCAGATCAAGTCCATGGCCAGCGCGCAGATGGCGTAGCACATGATCTTGCCCGTCAAGGCGATGGCGTAGTCGCTCCAATGGAAAACGCTGCTCTCTGGCACCCACAAGTTGAGAATCGGGGCCAGCACACCGACCACAATGAGCGCCAGCAAAAACGCCGACCAGGCTGGGCGGTCCATCAAAGGAGCGGGGGTGGGGAGTTCCAACTTTTTCATGTTCAGGGTCCTCTTCACGCTTCAGCGCTGCGCCCCTTCATCGCGAAGATGCCTTGCGGGCGCTTCTGGATGAAGATGATGATGAACACCAGCACGGCAATCTTGGCGAGCACCGCGCCCGTCCAGCCTTCCAGCAACTTGTTGACCAGGCCCAGGCCCAGAGCGGCGTACACCGTGCCTGCCAGCTGACCCACACCGCCCAGCACCACCACCATGAACGCGTCCACGATGTAGCTTTGGCCCAGATCCGGCCCCACATTGCCCACCTGACTGAGCGCACAACCTGCCAGGCCTGCGATGCCCGAACCCAGTGCAAAGGCATAGGTGTCGATGCGCGCCGTGTTCACGCCCATGCACGAGGCCATGGGGCGGTTTTGCGTGACGCCGCGCACAAACAAACCCAGCCGGGTTTTGCCAATCAAGAGCGCCACCCCGACCAACACGGCCAACGCAAACACAATGATCAGCAACCGGTTCCAGGGCAACTGCAAATTGGGCAGCAGCTGCAGCGAGCCGCTCATCCAGGATGGGTTTTCCACGCCCACGTTTTGCGCGCCAAACAGGCTGCGCACGCCTTGCATCAGCACCAAGCTGATGCCCCAGGTGGCCAGCAGGGTCTCGAGCGGGCGGCCATACAAATGCTGCAGCACCGCACGCTCCATCACCGCACCCACCAAGGCCGCTGTGAGAAAGGCCACCGGCATCGCGACCAGCAGGTAAGCATCAAACACGCCCGGCAAGTGCTCGCGAAACAGCGCCTGCACCACATAGGTGGCATAAGCGCCGATCATCATCAACTCGCCATGCGCCATGTTGATCACACCCATCAGGCCATAGGTGATGGCCAAGCCCAACGCCACCAACAGCAAGATCGATCCCAAGCTGAGTCCGGTGAACATGGCCCCCAAGCGCTCGCCCCAGCGCAGGCTGTCCTCCACTTTGGCCAAAGCGGACTGGATTTGTTTTTGGACCGCAGGGTCTTGCTCTTGGGACAGCTGTTGGTTCAGCAGCAACAGGGTCTCGGGTTGCTTGCTGTCCGCCAACTCGCGGGCAGCCAACATTCGGTCGTTCGCAGCCTCGCTGGTCAGCTGGGCCGCTGCGCGAGCTTGGCGCACCAGGCTTTGCACCGTGGGGTCTTTTTCAGCCGCCAAAGCTTTCTCAAGCAAAGGCTGGCGACTGGCATCGGGTTCTTTGAGCAGCAACAAGGCCGCTTGCCTGCGCAGCTTCACATCGGGGCTGAACAACTTCAGGGCCGCCAGGGCCGTGTCGATTTCGCCGCGCAGGCGGTTGTTCAGCATCACCTCGTCGGCGTCTGGGGGCACAGTAACCGCTTGTCCGGTGACGGGGTCAAAGCCTTGCCCGTTGCGCACCACCATCACACGATCGCCCGCCAACTTGACCACGTCATCGGCCAGTGCTTGCAAATAGGCCGCGGTTTTTTCGCTGCCTTGGGCCACCGCTTGGGAGATGGCCTCCACGCGGGCATCGCTCTCGCCCACAGCCATCCTCTTGGCTTGGTCCATCGTCAGGGCATGCGCGAAGGACAGCCCCCACAAGGCGCTGGCCATCAACGCCGCTTTCAACATCCATCTTTTCATCTTGCTCATTTCCCGGTCTGGCCACTGGCCACCGTCCATGTCGGGGCCAAAGCCGCCGACCTGCACAAAGACTGTGTAGGTCGGGGCTTCAGCTCCGACAAGCATTCACACTTTCAAACTGTCACTTCTTGGCAGGCTCATCAGGCTTCTTGTCGTTGCCCGGGATGTAGGGGCTCCAAGGCTTGGCCTTGACCGGGCCGGGTGTCTTCCAGACCACATTGAACTGGCCGTCGGCCTTGATCTCGCCGATGAAGACCGACTTGTGCAGGTGGTGGTTTTTCTCATCCATCTTGCTGGTGATGCCGCTCGGCGCCTTGAAGGTCTGGCCCGCCATGGCGGCAATCACTTTGTCGGTGTCAGTCGACTTGGCTTTTTCAACCGCTTGCTTCCACATGTTGATGCCGATGTAAGTGGCTTCCATCGGGTCGTTGGTGAGCGGCTTGTCTTTGTGACCGGCGATGTTTTTGGCCTTGGCATAAGCCCCCCACTTTTTGGTGAACTCGTCGTTGGCAGGGTTCTTGATGGACATGAAGTAGTTCCATGCCGCCAGGTGACCCACCAATGGCTTGGTGTCCACGCCGCGCAGCTCTTCTTCACCCACCGAGAAAGCCACCACAGGCACGTCTTTGGCCTTCAGGCCTGCGTTGCCCAGTTCTTTGTAGAAAGGCACGTTGGAGTCACCGTTGATGGTGGACACCACAGCGGTCTTGCCACCCGCCGAGAACTTCTTCACATCGGCCACGATGGTTTGGTAATCTGAGTGGCCAAACGGGGTGTATTTCTCGTCGATGTCGCTGTCTTTCACGCCCTTGCTTTTGAGGTAAGCGCGCAAGATTTTGTTGGTGGTGCGGGGGTACACATAGTCGGTGCCCAGCAAGACCCAGCGCTTGGCGCCGCCACCTTCTTTGCTCATCAGGTAGTCCACTGCCGGAATCGCTTGCTGGTTGGGCGCAGCGCCGGTGTAAAAGACGTTTTTGGACAGTTCTTCACCCTCGTACTGCACGGGGTAGAACAGCAAGCCATTCATTTCTTCGACGACGGGCAACACCGATTTGCGTGACACCGAAGTCCAGCAACCGAAGATCACCGAGACCTTGTCTTGGCCGAGCAGTTGCTTGGTTTTTTCAGCAAACAAAGGCCAGTTGGAGGCCGGGTCCACGATCACGGGCTCGAGTTTTTTGCCCAACACACCGCCCTTGGCATTGATTTCGTCAATGGCCATGAGCACGGTGTCTTTGAGCACGGTCTCTGAGATGGCCATGGTGCCCGACAGGCTGTGCAGCACGCCCACCTTGATGGTGTTGCCCGCTTGCGCTTGGGCTTGGTGTGCAAAAGTCAAACTGCCAGCCGCGATGGCGGCTGCGGTCGCGAGGGCTTTGAGGTTGCCACGTCGGTTCATCATGAGTTCACTCCAATCAGGTAGGTAAGTTGTACAAACACGCACCGTTCAACAGCGCTGTTCAACCCTTTGCAATCGCCATGCCAACCCCAGAGTCCGACCCAAAAACCTGTGTTTTCCGGGGCATTTTTTCGGGCCTCTATAAAGGGCACACAATTTGCTTGATTTAAGCCATTCAATGCACCAAGACGTTCATCACGCACCAATATGGAACTCACCCCCCGCGAAAAAGACAAGCTGCTGATCTTCACCGCAGGCCTGCTGGCCGAACGCCGCAAGGCCCGAGGCCTGAAGCTCAACTACCCTGAGGCCATCGCCCTGATCAGCGCCGCTGTCATGGAGGGCGCGCGAGATGGCAAGACCGTGGCCCAGCTGATGAGCGAAGGCCGCACCGTGCTGACGCGTGCAGACGTGATGGATGGCATTGCCGAGATGATCCCCGACATCCAGATCGAAGCCACTTTTCCGGATGGCACCAAATTGGTGACCGTGCACCAACCCATTGTTTGAACCAAGAGCGCCCCGAAATGAAAACCTTTGCACCCTCTGCCACCACCGCCTGGGCGCTGGCCTACCTGCACGCCCCCGTCTGGGCGCACGAAGGACACGGCCTGTGGGGCAGCCACTGGCACGCCACGGACGCCCTGGGTTTTGCCGTCGTCATCGCACTGGCTTTGGCCGTTTGGGCCATAGGCCGTCGCAAATAAGGGGGCCGCATGATTCCCGGTGAATTTCTGATCGACCCCGGCCAACACGCCTTGAACGTGGGCCGCCGCACTTGCACCCTGGTGGTGCAAAACGCCAGCGACCGCCCCATCCAAGTGGGCTCGCATTACCACTTTGCCGAGACCAACGCAGGCTTGCGCTTTGACCGCAACGCCGCGCAGGGCATGCGCCTGAACATCGCCTCGGGCATGGCGGTGCGCTTTGAACCCGGCCAACAGCGCACCGTGGAACTGGTGGACTATGCGGGCGGTCGTGTGGTGTACGGGTTTCGGGGTCTGACCCAAGGCGCACTCGACGCCAACACAGCCAAAGGCAACTGACATGGCCCACATCGACAAACGCGCTTATGCCGAAACCTTTGGCCCCACCGTGGGCGACCGCGTGCGCCTGGCCGACACGGCACTGATCATCGAGATGGAAAAAGACTTCACGCAGCTGGCGGGCAGCTACGGCGAAGAGGTCAAATTTGGCGGCGGCAAAACCATCCGCGACGGTATGGCGCAATCACAGCGGACGAACTCCGCCCACGGAATGGGCCCTCAAGCACCCGGCGCGATGGACTGCGTGCTGACCAATGCGCTGATCATCGACCACTGGGGCATCGTCAAAGCCGATATCGGCCTGCGTGGCAACCGCATCGCGGCGATCGGCAAAGCAGGTAACCCCGACACACAGCCGGGGGTGGACATCGTGATTGGCCCCGGCACCGAGATCATCAGCTGCGAGGGCCTGATCGTGACCGCGGGCGGCATCGACTGCCACATCCACTTCATCTGCCCCCAGCAAATTGACGAGGCCCTGGCCAGCGGCGTGACCACCATGATGGGCGGCGGCACGGGCCCCGCCACCGGCACCTTTGCCACCACCTGCACACCCGGCCCCTTCAACATCGAGCGCATGTTGCAAGCGGCCGACGCCTTTCCCATGAACCTTGGCTTTTTTGGCAAGGGCAACGCCAGCCTGCCTGCCGCCTTGCACGAGCAAATCAACGCGGGCGTGATCGGCCTGAAGCTGCACGAAGACTGGGGCAGCACCCCATCGGCCATCAGCAATTGCCTGGACGTGGCCGACGAGGCCGACATCCAGGTGGCGCTGCATTCGGACACGCTCAACGAATCAGGTTATGTGGAAAACACCATCGAAGCCACGCGGGGGCGCGGGCTTTGCGCCTTTCACACGGAAGGCGCAGGCGGCGGTCACGCGCCCGACATCCTGAAGGTGGTGGGCCAAGCGAACTTTTTGCCCAGCTCGACCAACCCGACCATGCCCTTCACGCACAACACACTGGACGAGCATGTGGACATGCTGATGGTCTGCCACCACCTGGATGCCAGCATCGCCGAAGACCTGGCCTTTGCCGAAAGCCGCATCCGCAAAGAAACCATTGCAGCCGAAGACATCCTGCACGACCTGGGCGCCATCAGCATGATGAGCAGCGACAGCCAAGCCATGGGCCGGGTGGGCGAAGTCATCCTGCGCACCTGGCAGACCGCACACAAAATGAAGCAGCAGCGCGGCAGCCTGCCCGGCGACACCAGCCGCCATGACAACGCCCGTGTCAAGCGCTACATCGCCAAATACACCATCAACCCCGCGATTGCACACGGCATCAGCCACGATGTGGGCAGCATCGAAGTGGGCAAATGGGCCGACCTGGTGATCTGGAAACCGGCCTTCTTTGGCGTCAAACCGGCCCTGGTGCTCAAGGGCGGCTTCATCGCCCTGGCGGCCATGGGCGACCCCAATGCCTCCATCCCCACGCCCCAGCCGGTGCATTACCGCCCCATGTTTGGCAGCTTTGGCGGCGCGCTCACACGCGGTGCCTTGACCTTCGTTTCCAACGCAGGATTGAAAGCGGGCATTGGCGAGCGTTTTGGCCTGCAAAAACCCTTGTCCGTGGCGCACAACATCCGTGGCGTGCGCAAGCAAAACATGGTCCACAATGCCTACCTGCCCCACATGGAAGTCGATGCACAAACCTATGCGGTGCGTGCCGACGGGCAGTTGCTGGTTTGCGAGCCCGCCACCAGCCTGCCCATGACGCAACGCTACTTTTTGTTCTGAACGCCCATGTCCACTCTGCTCATTTGTTCCAAACTCATGCCGCAAGGCCGTGGCCTGGCCCGTGTGTTGGTGCAACGCGCCAGCACCCTCACCCTGGACTGGGACACGCGACAAAAAAGCCGCTTTGACGCCACCGACAGCCAAGGCCGCTTGTTGGGCATCTTTTTGCCCCGCGGCGCTGTGGTGCGCGGCGGCGATGTGCTGGTGGCCGAAGACGGCTCGTTGGTGCGGGTAGAGGCCGCACCGCAGGCCGTGCTGCGCATCACCGCTTGCACTGAGCACGGCTCGCCCTTTGACCTGACACGCGCCGCCTACCACCTGGGCAACCGCCATGTGCCGATTGAGCTGCAACCCGACCACCTGAAGATCGAACCCGACCATGTGCTGGCCGACATGCTGCGGGCCATGCACATGACGGTGCTGGCGGTGTCGGAGCCCTTTGAGCCCGAAAGTGGTGCCTATGGGGACCACGGCGACCACGGCGGCCATGGTGGTCATGCCGGGCACGCACATGGGCACCACCACGATCACGACCATGCCCATTGACCCGCCAGTAGGAGCGGTCTCCGACCGCGATCGGCCCTTTAATGATGCATCGCGGTCAGAGACCGCTCCCACAACCCGCCTGCTGCAACTGATCTGGCTCGCATCGCCTGCGTTGCCCATTGGCGGCTTCTCGTATTCCGAAGGCCTCGAATCCGCCATCGAGCAAGGCCTGGTGCACAATGAAGCCAGCGCCACCGATTGGCTGGTGGACCAGCTGCACCTGACGCAGTCGCGTGGCGACATGGCGGTCATGGCGCAAGCCATACCGGCTTGGCAAGCCATGGACACACCGCGCCTGCAAGACCTGAACGACTGGGTGATGAGCACCCGCGAAACCGCCGAAATGCGTCTGCAAGCCGAGCAAATGGGCCGCTCCCTGCTTGACTGGCTGCGCAACCTGCAACAAGCCAGCGACGCACAACTGCAATGCTGCGCGCAGTTGCCCCCCACCTACCCGCTGGCCATGGCGCTGGCCTTGTCTCTGGCGCAAGCCCCGCTGGACCAATCCCTGCAAGCGGTCGCCTTTGGCTGGGCCGAAAACATGACCCAGGCCGCGCTCAAAGCCGTGCCATTAGGCCAAAGCGCCGGGCAACGCTTGCTGGCGCGCCTGGCCCGAGAAATCCCGGTGGCGGTGCACACCGCCATGCATTTGAACGACGAAAACCGACAGGCTTTCAGCCCCATGCTGGCCATCTTGTCGGCCCGCCACGAAACCCAATACTCCCGGATCTTCAGATCATGAACACCTCGTCGGCACTGCACCACATCCCGAACCGCACCCAAAAACTGCCCCCCCTGCGTGTGGGCATCGGCGGGCCTGTGGGCTCCGGCAAAACCACATTGCTGGAGATGCTTTGCAAAAACATGCGTGAGCGCTGGGACCTGATCGCCATCACCAACGACATTTACACCAAGGAAGACCAGCGCTTGCTGACGGTGAGCGGCGCGCTGCCCGCCGAGCGCATCATGGGTGTGGAAACCGGCGGCTGCCCGCACACGGCCATTCGCGAGGACGCGTCGATCAACCTCGAGGCGATTGACCGCATGCTGGAAAAATTTCCGAATGCCGACGTGGTTTTCATTGAAAGCGGCGGCGACAACCTGGCCGCCACCTTCAGCCCGGAACTCTCCGACCTGACGATTTACGTGATCGACGTGGCCGCCGGCGAAAAGATCCCGCGCAAAGGCGGCCCCGGCATCACCAAGAGCGATTTGTTTGTCATCAACAAGACCGACCTGGCCCCGCATGTGGGGGCCGATTTGCAAGTGATGCGCGACGACACCAACCGCATGCGTCCCAACCGCGAAACCCGCCCCTGGGTGATGACCAACCTGAAAACCCTGGATGGCCTGGCCGAGGTGGTGGCCTTCATTGAAAAACGGGGCATGCTGGGCAGCGCCTGAGCGGCTTTTTAATCGCTACAATCTGCACCCAAGGAAGCGTGGCAGAGTGGTCGATTGCACCGGTCTTGAAAACCGGCGACTTGAAAAGGTCCGTGAGTTCGAATCTCACCGCTTCCGCCAGGACACAACCCTAAGTGATTGATTTACTTAGGGTTTTTTCTTTTTCGCCTTCGCTGAGTCACACTCCAAGTCACACCAATGTGCTGGACTTCACCCGTCTCACCGCGACATCTCTGGACAATGTCGCTGGGACACACCGATTTCCAGGGCAATCGCCCTCCTCTATACATGTGCCAGAGCATGTAACTTGTGCTGGCGCTGAGTGTGACTTCGACGCTTGTGAGATCACTTTTGCTTCTGAGTCACCTTGGCTCTTCCCATTCTTGGACCTTGTCCCTAAAGAAACCTACGAATGCTCCATTTGAGTAATGCCAACGCGCCAAAGTTCCACCATTTATACGGGTAGGCTCTCCAAGGATTGATCTTTCTTCTTCACTGAGTAAAAACAAGTTTGAGAAAGCCCGTAGGATTCACTACGACGGAAACTGAGCCAACATCTGAGCGTCCAGAAACACGACGCTTAAAGGCCTTTGATTTAATAAGGGTTCCTACTAGACCGCGGTATGAAAATGCCCAGTTACCATATCAGAGGTTTATGATACATTTTTCGTTTTCAACTCGTTTTTAAATTACGATAACTCAAATCAAAAGACAAAAAATGAACAAAGCTTTTACTTTTACTCAAAATATACAGAGCAATCGCTATATTGCCACATGTTGCGACACCTCGCTTTCAGCCCAAAGTCGTCGTAGTTTCCTGCAAGCCGTGGGCGGCTCTGTGTTGTTCACGAGTGTAGGCATGTTGGCTACCGGCTCTGCTGTGGCGGCATCTGGCAATTACGAAGCCATGGTGCTTTCGTGTATTGATCCGCGCTTTCAGGATTTGGTGAACAAGCAGCAGGCTAGCGAAGGTATGAGCGGTAAGTACAGCGCGTTTACTATTGCCGGTGCGTCCATCGGTGTAGTGGCACCGGCCTTCAAGGAATGGCACAAGACCTTTTGGGAGAACCTAGGGGCGTCTGTGCAGTTGCATAACATCAAGAAAGTTGTAGTGGTGAATCATCGTGACTGCGGTGCTGCCAAGATTGCTTACGGTGATGCCAAGGTTGCCAACGCTGCTGTGGAAACCGTTACGCATAAGGAGGCATTGATGGAATTCCGCAAGCAGCTAAAAGAAAAACACCCTAATTTGGGCGTCGAACTCAGACTTATGTCGCTCGACGGAAAGATTGAGCAGTTTGCCTGAGCAACCGCTATTTGTTAAACACTGATAGCGCCCTAGGGCGCTTTTAGTGTTTATGTAGGTTATAACTTTGAGCGCTTGTGTACTTTTACCCACGCCGATACGGTTCAAATCAGCTTATTATTTGACGGCGTGAGTGGACAACGAAATCAAAAACCTTTTCAATCGCTGCCAAACCGCCATGTAAAGTACCGGTGACTTCGACTGAATTTTTCGAATGCTTGTCAACGATTGCGGCAACTTGACCGTGCTCTACAAAGTTTTGGCCACAATAAAAAATTTTAAACAATACCCCGCCCAATCGGCCATCAGCGCCCGACACTTTTCCAAATAGTCGCCACGCGGATAGGCGGCTTCGGTCTGGTCAGCCAGCGAGTGGGCCAGCGATTGTTCGATGACTTCACGGCTATGGGTTGTTGTCTCTCCTGCCCAGTCACGGAAAGATGAGCGAAAGCCGTGAACGGTGTATTCCTTGAAGCCTAATGTGCCCTTCAAGCAGTTGCTCATTGCCATGTTCGATATAGGCTTGCCTTTACCTCGACTGTCGAACACCCAGGGCGACCCTTCAACTCGGTTGATTGATTTCAGAACTTCAATCGCCTGATCTGACAAGGGCACTGTGTGCTCACGACCCTTTTTCATTCGCTCTTTGGGGATCGTCCAGATTCCTTTGTCAAAGTCGAACTCTGACCAGTTCGCTTCAATCGTCTCGCTGGTTTTGGTTGCTGTCAGAACACACAGGAGCAAGGCTTTTGTCGACAACACCGCTTCCACAAAATACCCATATAAATCAATAATTTACGAACGTTATTTGGATTTACATACCCAACCACATACCATCAAAACAATGTTGGCTTTTAGCAGTGGTAGCAGTCGATTGCGCCATGCCTAGCCAGTCGGCTAACCAACCAGTGGCGTCTTTCAGGGTTTAGCGGTGCGCTTGTATGACAAGCGCCAAAGGGACCCTCGTCCCCTTGTCATTTCTGGCTGGAAGGCCCCCCACATTACCCCGACCACCCACTTTTAACGTTTGGTTCCATCCGGCTACCCTTGCACCGTGATTCGGACGAACGTTGTTCATTCTGGACTTTTTGTACCCGATGCTGGTTTGGAGAACTGGTATCAATATGCCATCCGCTACAGCGACTATGAGGTGTGAAATACGTCTGACTTTCGCACCCAAATTTCATCGCTATTTAAATACCCATTTTGAAAAACCTTAATAATCGATCTCGAATATCGCTTCCCAGATCGCGTATCAGTAATAGTACCTGTTACATTATCAAATCACCAATTTTCATATTCCGTCAAAGATTCCAAATCTTCAGCAGTATTTAAATAATGATTCGAATATTCTTTGGAAAAATCTTTAAAATTAATGCTAGAAATTGATAATTTATGTTGCTTTAATCGCACAAGTGTTTGACATAAAATTATCAGGACTTCTGTTTTATTAGCGGGGCTAATTGCTTGTATTTTATTATTGTGTAAATTAATTATGCTGCCCAGGGAGGCCGGTTCATGATGAGTAGATTCAAACGTGCTTCTTCCATGTACAGCCCTGTCCGACTTTTCAAAAACTCCTATTTGCGTCGGAGAAGAAAGATTAGACTTTACGACGATGGGGGGAATTTTCTTTACCGTAACTGCTTCGGATTTCTCCGTGTATTTTTCAGGTATATTTTTTATATTCTTAGAAAGATATGAATTTAAAAACCACAGTAATCCGATAACAGGAATTCCCATCAAAAAAATTAACTTGCGATTGAAAAATAATAAAATTAATAAGGCAATCCCATATAAAATAATTATTAAGGTTGCCAGCCCCCGGAGACCATGGCGTTCACCTGATAATTTTTCAAATATCAAAGCAATAAAAGATCCAGAGGCGATCCAAATTACAAGCACAAAAATAATTCGGATTAAACCTGTTCCAATAATATCAAAGTCAGAGCTTGAATACAAAGAACTATCAGGATCAAAACCGCGATCAACTAGACCAGGCCCTGCAAAGGCAGTGCAACATAGAACACAACAAAGATGAACTGCATAACGGGCAAACATGGCAATATTTTTAAACACAGAAATTTCCAAATGACTTGGATAGAGAAAAACCAAAGTACATTAACTTTTCTTCCTCTGCCTGAACTGTTGACGCCGATCCAATATTGACCACCTGGGGGTGCAGCTAAATTCTTGGACTGGTTTATGCTGTAAATTCCAAGCTTTTCCGGTATTGGATGGGACTGAGTGACCCCAATGACACTTTGATTCGTTTCTCGTTGTACCAGCGAATGTAGACGTCAACGCTCTGGATGAACTGCTCAAGGGTGATGCCCTGCCAGTCGCGTGGATAGAACATCTCAGTCTTCATCCTCCCAAAAAACCCATAACGCGGACGTTCAGTAGGAGCCAGCCTGCTGGCGATCATGCGTTGGGCCACCCCAGTCAATCGCTTCCAGGCAAGCTCCTACAAACTGGCCGCGCGTTGAGGGCAAATCAAGAGGGCCTGACCCCGACTGACACCGTTTACTTGTTTAGAAAAGCCACCGTTGAAATCAAGGCCACTTGATGAGTTGCGCGAAATCATTGGCGATCTTAGTCGCGGCAGCACTCGGTTGCTTGTGCCCCCGCAACGTCCAGTATTCCCGTACGCGGGCGCTGAGGGCGACGCGATTGTCGATGGTGCAGTCGTTGCGTCCGTTGATACGATCTATTACAGGGCGAACAATGGGAATCATCGAGATTTCATTGTTGGTAAATGCTGCGACAGACCTGTGTTCCAAATGCTTTGGTTCGATGACGACGATGGTGATATCGGTGACATCCGGGGTCTGTCTATTTTTGATCTGAGCCTCCATAGATTCAAGCATGCGCGGCAATTCCGTCAGAGTGAAAATAGAGTTATGGCGGAGGCCGCACCTTACGACCGATGTGACATGCCCTCGTGCCGATTGCCCGAGCCGGTCGGACACTTCGGTGAAATACGTCTTGAATGGGCCGTCCTCCCACTCAAATTTCTTGTTGACATAGCGGGCGGCAGTGGTCGCCTCCAGCTGTCCAAAGATCTCGGCACCCAAGGCGGTGTTCCATTGATCGACCAGCTTGGCCAAAGCAAGTTCGTTGATCCCGTTCCAGAAAATGCTGCCATTCACTGGTGTATACGCGTCGAATTGCTCCATTAACTGCTCATAAGCCTCTTTTGCATACTTGTACTGGTCTCCCACCATGAACTCGGCTTGGTACAACTCAGCAATGTCGTTTTTGACAAAAAACGAGTTGGCCTTCGTAATCCCGATCAGCTGAGGCCCAGCTGTGTGATAACCCACTCTCCTTGCGCCGGCCTGTGCCATCGCTCGCCGGTGCACGGCTTGCATGAGTTCGGTTTTGAATTCCGGGGTCCCGAACATCTTCTGGGCCAACATCGGGTGGCCTTTCACGCGATTAAGCCAATTTAAATCGGACTCGCCATCGGTCTGAGGGAACGTGTTTTGAAGTTTAACGTACAGTTCGACGGGCATCGTTCCACGGTAATTATTAGCATAAAGCATAATATTCCCTTTGTATGTCAGGATCGGAAGCCCGAAATTTTCAGGCTTCTTTTTCAAGTTGCTACGCGGTAATTTCTGACGGATTGACCTGTGTCAAATGTTAATCCAAACTCTGTAAGATTATTCAGTCAAACTGAAATTTCTCCTGTTGGACGTACCTCTTCACCGTTGATTTGTGAGGCTTTCAATGGCTGTGCCGCGTGCCAACTTTTCTCAAACTGCTTTGGACTGACATAGCCCAACTGGTCTTGACCCCGTGACCCAGTGCCGCAGGTGTGTTTAATCAACCGCCCGTTTTCTTTGTATTTTTTAATTAAAAAACATATAGGCTTCAGCACATTCCTTGAACGTTTTGTTCTTGGCTGCTGCGACGATCAGGGCGCTACGTTGGGCTCGTAGATTTTGGCGCAAGACCTTGACGACCGCTTTGATGGGTCTTACAAGCTGTGTTGGTCAGGCATGCACGGCGAGCAGCAAAGCTTTGGCGAACACGTCTTCGTGATCGTCTCACCCTGCGGGCAACCAATCATCCTGGAAATCAAAGCTGGCAGCGCAGCCCAAAGCGACAACGGGCTGACCAAGCCATATGGGGCCGAAAGACATGGGCTACTTCCACCCATGACCAAATCAAATGAAGCGCTTGGGCAATTTTTCTTTGTGTCTCGGCTGTCCAACGCCCACAAGCAATCCCCCAAAAAAAACCGCAGACTTGCTCTGGGGTCTGCGGCCATTGGGGCCATCGCCAGGAGGCAAAAGCCACACGCGCCAGCGCGGTTCAACCCCGCTTGATGGTGCTGTCCATGAAATTGTCAAAAGGCGACTCGCAGAACTGCGACCAGAACAGTTGCTCGTCGCGGAACTTTTTCCACGGCACATACAGCTTGGTGAAGGCTGGGCTTTTCGCAGCCATCTCGTCGTAGAGCTCTTCAGCGGCTTTGTAGCAAGCTTGCATGATCGGCCTTGGGAAGGAGCGCAGCACAGCGCCACCGGCCACCAATCGGCGCAGAGCAGCGGGGTTCGAGTTGTCGTACTTGGCGGTCGACCACTGGTTGGCTTCGGCGCAGGCGACTTGAATCGCTGCCTTGTAGTCGGCGGGCAAGGCGTCCAGGGCTTTGGGGTTCAGAAACAAGGTCAGGGTGGCGCAACCTTCCCACCAGCCGGGGAAATAATAGAACTTGGCCACTTTGTTGAGGCCAAGTTTTTCGTCGTCGTAAGGGCCCACAAATTCGGCCGCGTCGATCACGCCTTTTTCAAGCGCGGTGTAAATGTCGCCCGCACCCAGTTGCTGGGGCACCACGCCCAGCTTGGACAGCACCATGCCGGCCAAGCCGCCTACTCTGAATTTCAAGCCTTTGAGGTCGGCCGCTGTTTTGATTTCTTTGCGGTACCAACCGGCCATTTGCGCGCCTGTGTTGCCGACCGGCAAACTGGTCACCCCGTGGTCTTTGTAAAAGTCGTTCAGAGCAGCCAAACCGCCGCCGTCGTACAGCCACGAATTTTGGGCGCGTGCATTCATGCCAAAGGGCATGGCGGTGCCAAAGCCAAAAGCGGGGTCTTTGCCGATGTAGAAATAACTCGCGGTGTGGCCGCCTTCCACCGCGCCGCTTTGCACCGCGTCGAGCACCTGAAGGGCTGGAGCCAGTTCACCCGCTGGGTGCACCGTGATGCGAAAGCGACCGTCGGTCAACTCGCCCACGCGTTTGGCCATCAGCTCCATGGCGCCGTAAATGGTGCCCAGTGAGCGCGGGTAGCTGGAGGCGATTCGCCATCGAATTTCGGGTCGGGTGCCCGTTTGGGCCAATGCCGGTGCGGCCATACTGGCAGCAATTCCGGTGACGGCGCTGCTGGTGGCTAAAAATTTTCTGCGTTCCATGAAGGTCTCCTTGTAGTAAGTGAATTGGAATGACAACGGGGGAACCGGGTTGGCCTAAGGCGAGGCCGTTGAGGTGTGCGGGGCCAACCCATCAGCGGCATCGCCCCAGCGCGCCAGACCGGACAGTTTCATGGACAGGCGCAATTCATCGATCAAAATTTGCAAGGCGTGTCTGGCACCGGCTTCACCGCCTGCTGCGGCACCGTACAGCACGGCACGGCCCACCGCCACGGCTTTTGCGCCCAAGGTATGGGCTTTGAGGATGTCCACCCCCCTACGCACACCAGAATCGAGCAGCAAGGGCATCTTGCCCCCCAGCCGACGGGCGATGGCAGGCAGGGTGTCAAGGGACGCGGCCGCGCCGTCCAACTGTCGCCCGCCATGATTGGACAACCACAAAGTGTCCACCCCCATTTGGGCCAAGCGCCAAGCGTCATCGGGGTGGGCCACGCCTTTGACCATCAGTTGCCCTTTCCAGCGATCGCGCAGTCGGGCCAGATCGTCCCACTCGTAGGCCGGGTCCAAGCTTTGGCCGACCTTGGCCGCTATCGTCAGGTTGGCCGACTGTTGGCCCATGTAGCCTTTGACGTTTTCAAACTGGGGCGAGCCGCTCTGCAACATTTGCCAAGCCCAGGCCGGATGCGCCAGGCCACTGAGCACTTGCCGCACATTGAGCCGCAAAGGCACGGTGATGCCGTTGCGCAAATCACGCTCCCGCTTGCCGCCTGCTTGCAGGTCGAGCGTGACCACCAAGGTGCCGTAGCCTGCAGCCTGTGCGCGTTGGACCAGTTGGTCATTGAAGGCATGGTCTTTCAAAACGTAGAGCTGGAACCACAAATCGCCCTGCACGGCGTCGGCCATGGCCTCGATGCTGGTGGTGGCCATGGTCGACAAGGTGTAGGGCAAGCCCAAAGCGGCGGCCGCTTTGGCAATGGCGATGTCGGCCTGGGGCCACGCCAACATGCACGAACCCATGGGTGCGATCACGATGGGGGCTTGGGCGGTTCGGCCATGCCAAGGTGTTTGCATGTCGGGTTGGCTGACGTCGTTGAGTATCCGAGGCCGCAGCAAGGTGCGCTCAAAAGCGGCGCGGTTTTCGCGCAAGGTGATCTCGTCCTCTGCCCCGCCGTCAATGAACTCGAACACCGCTTTGGGCAAGCGCTTTTGGGCCATACGGCGCAAATCTGCGATGTTGATGGCCCTTTTCAAGTGGGCGTTCAAGCCAGCATTCAGAACCGGGTTGGGTGAGCTCATGGCGTCAGCACCTGGGTCGCTGGGGTCGTAGCCCCCGTCGTGGCCAGTCGGCGCGCCAACACACTCATCATTTGGTACAGCTCAGCCGCTTCAGGGTGCCACTGCATGACCCGCTCGGCTTGCGCCGACACCACCGCGCTGTCGCCCCGTGCGGCAGGTCCTGTGATGGCCTTGGCCGGTCCCAAGGTCAGCAAATTTTGAACACTGCCCTGCAGCAATGAGCGGTGCATGTCGGGGATCAAGGCCTCGGGCACACCAGCGGCATGCCAGGCTTCTCTGGCCACGGCCTGCAACACCGCCATGAAGTTGCTGGAAAAAACTGCCGCCGCGTGGTACAGCGGTTTGGCCTGTGCGTCCACCGGGAAACAGCTGCCGCCCACGCCCGTCAACAAAGAATGCAGCAAAGCGGTGGCCGCGGCATCACCCTCCAAGCCGCAGGGCGTGCCTGCGAATTGGTCCAAACACTGGGCAGGGTCGGCAAAGTTGAAGACGGGATGGGCGCTGGCCACCTGCCAGCCCTGCGTCGCGAGCGCAGCCAAGCTGACGCTGGACAAAAAGCCACTGCAATGAAAAACAGTTGGCGGCTGAGGGCGGGTCTGAGGCAAAGCCTGTGAAGGCGAGGGCAAGGGCAAAGTGGCTAACGCTTGAGCCACGGCCTCGACTTGGCTGTCGGGCACGCTGAGCATCCACACATCGGCCGCTTGCAGCTCGGCCATCTGGGTCACCACCGCACCCGCACCCACAAACTGCGCCGCCCTCATGGCCGACGGCACGCTGCGGGAGTAAAACTGCTGCACTTGGCACAAACCCGCGCGTTGCCACAAAGCCGCCAAAGTGGTGCCCACCCGGCCACAACCGAGCACGTTCAGGCGCAGTGCCGTGGGCGTTTGTGCTTGGCTTGGATTGGCTGAAACCGAAAGTGCAACCATTTGATTTTTGTAACGAGTTGGATTTTCATAATAGCCATGACGTGCAAAAGCAGTCAATCACATCCACGGCCTCACAGGGTAAGTCCGCATCCGCAAAAAACCAAAAGAGCCATTTGCTTGGTCATTTCGACCGTTTCTCAGGGCAGCAACACGGGGTACGCCTCAAAATTTGTCATTGACGGGGTTCTTTGGGCTTGCGCATCAAGTTGGATCCGCGCCAAACCCCAGCCAGGCCCTTCAGGTTTTGCCCTGCAACATGGCCTCCACCAGCTCCTGCACCGCCAATGCCTCCTCGGCCGTGGCCAGTTTGTGGGGCTTGCCGCGCAACCACAAGTCCACTTCGCTCAATTGCCGCTGCAGTGCGCTGGTGCGCGGGTCTTCGGTGCGCCAATCCACGGCCTCCACCCAGGGTCCGCCGTCTGAGCGCCACAGTTGAAAAAATTCACGAAACTGGTGGTTCAGGCGGCTGCCACGCACCGTCACTTCTTGCCGGTCGGGCTGTTGGCCACCGGTGGTGGCCATGACCGTGACGGGCCTCCCATCGGCGGTGGTCAAGCGGGCCAGCATGTCCAGCTCACACAAAGTGGGGTCTTGCGGGTAACGTGGCAAGGCCTGCTGCAAAGTCAGCGGCCCCAGAAATCGACCGGCCAAGAACAGGAAATGCGAGATCACTTCACGGGTGTAGCCGCCCTCCTCGCGCAGGCGCAGCCAGTCTGCATCTTTTTGCCAAGCACGGGGCCAGGCGGGGTAATTGACCACGATGTCGATGCCCAGCAGCTCACCGGCTTCACCGGCTTGGATGGCTCGGTTCAGCTCTTCAAATCCCCGCGACGCCGCTTGCGTGAAATTGACCACACCGGGCAATCGGCTTCGGGCCAGCTGGGCCACCAGATCTCGGCTTTGGGCGTTGTCAGTCCCCAAGGGTTTTTCCATGAACACGCCCTGCCCGGCCGCGGCGGCCTGCAAGGCATAGGTTTTGCGCGGGCCTGGCGGGCAAGCCAGGTACACCACATCAGCTCCCTGCATGGCCGCCTCGGCGCTTACAGCCACCGGTGCATCGGGCAGCATGGCGCGCGTTTTGGCCACAGAATCGGACGACGGATCCCACACACTGCAGACCTCGAAAGCGGCGTGGCGCAGCGCGTTGTCCAGCATGCGCCGCCCCATAATGCCCAGACCAATGATCGCCAATTTGTGAGTCATATTTTTCTCCTGTGGGTGACAAGCTTAACAAGGCCTTGGCGGCATCAGGCCCGCCTTCACATCGCCCTTGCAAGGCCGGGCTGCCTGGCCCATCGGTGTCGCGAAGGCTGCTGACTGGCTTGATTCAAAGACGTTAAATGACAAGATTGATCCTTCAAAGAGGAGTTCGTCATGGTGTTTTCGCATTGGGTTCGACATTCAATTCGCCCGGCAGCCAAGCTGCTGCTGGCCGCAGGCTGCTGCGCCGTGGCACTGATGCCGGCTTGGGCGCAGACCCCAACCGACCCTGTCAAGGCCCGTGTTCAAACGATGGCCCAAACCCAGACGCCGGCCTTGTTGGACACCCTCAAAACCCTGGTCTCCATCGAATCGGGCAGCCGAGATCTGGAAGGCCTTGAAAAAATCAGCCAGTTGATTGGGCAACGCCTGCAACAACTGGGCATGGAGGTCAAAACCATTCCCACCCAGGCCCCAGACTTCCACCCCCAACTCAAAGGGGCAAAGCTGGGTTCGGTGGTGATGGGCACCAAAAAAGGCAAGGGCCAAAAGAAAGTGCTGTTGATCGCCCACATGGACACCGTCTATTTGAAAGGCATGGTGGCCAAACAGCCCTTCCGCATCGATGGCAACCGGGCTTATGGCTTGGCCATTTCGGACGACAAAGGGGGTGTGGCCTTGATTTTGCACACCGTTCAAATGCTGCAGGATTTGGGTTTTGACGATTACGCCGAGCTGGCCGTGGCCATCAACGGCGACGAAGAAGTGGGCTCGGCGGGCTCCAGCGCCCTGTTGGTGCGATTGGGCGAGGAATACGATGCGGTGATGTCCTTTGAAGGTGGTGGCGTGGACAAAGACATGGTGCGCCTGGCCACCAGCAGCATTGCCATTGTGGAAATGAAAATCACCGGCAAAGCCTCCCACGCCGGGGCCAACCCCGAAGGCGGGCGCAATGCTGTGTATGAATTGGCACACCAGATGCTCAAGACCCGCAATTTTGGCGACCCGGCCAAGGGGCTCAAGATCAACTGGACCGTGGCCCGCGGTGGCGATGTCCGCAATGTTATTCCGGCTTCAGCCAGCGCCATTGCCGATGTGCGATCGCTGTCCAACAAAGACCTTGACTTGATGGAGGCCAGCCTAAAAGAAGCCATCAAGGACAAGCTGATCCCTGACACCCAAATTGATTTGAGCTTTTACCGAAGCCGTCCGGCCTTTGAAGCCACACAGGCCTCTCGGGTCATGGCACAGCACGCCTTGGGGATTTTTCAGGAAATTGGCCAAAACCTGCTGGTGCAAGAGCGTGCCACTGGCGGGGGCACAGATGCGGCTTTTGCCGGCTTGCGCCCCAAAGGCGGCGTGTTGGAGAGTTTTGGACTGCGGGGCTTTGGAGCCCACTCGAACGACGACGAGTACATCTTCATCGACTCGATCGCGCCACGGCTGTATTTGTCCACCCGCATGGTGATGGATGTCGGCAGCGGCAAAGTCAAATGGTGATCCTGCGCCCGCAGGATTGAGCTGACAACCCATGCGCCTGCAAATTCGGCGCTCTTTTTTTAAAACACCACGCCACGCCATGACACGTCATTTGATCTTCATCACTTTTTGGGCCCTTGTGAGCCTGGTGGGCCCTGGGTCCGTCGCTTCAGCGCAGGACTTCCCACCCAAAAAGACCATCAGCATGGTCGTGGGCTTTGTGCCCGGCGGGGCGGCCGACACGGGTGCCCGCATCATTGCCAAAAAACTGGGCGAGAACCTGGGGGTCGCGGTCACGGTTGAAAACAAAGCCGGTGCCGGCGGCAACATTGCCCACCAATACACCGCAACCGGCCCAGCGGACGGCAGCGTGCTGTTGTTCGGCTCGGTCGGCCCGCTCAGCATTGCCCCCAACATGATGAAGCTGCCTTATGACCCGGTCAAAGACTTGGCCCCTTTGACCATGGCGGTGAACTTCCCGAACGTGCTGGTGGTCCACCCCGGCACGGGCATCAAGAGTTTTGCTGAATTCATCGCCGCCGCCAAAAAAGACCCCGGCAAACTCGACTTTGCCTCCACCGGCCCCGGATCGGCATCCCACTTGGCGGGTGAATTGCTCAACGACATGGCCAAAATCGACACACTGCATGTGCCCTACAAAGGCGGTGCGGCGGCGCTGCAGGACCTGCTGGGTGGGCGTGTCGCGGCTTGGTATGCCACCTACGCCACAGCAGCGCCGCACATTGAAGCGGGCAAGGTGGTGCCCCTGGCCAGCACCGGCACGCAGCGCCTTGGCGGATTGCCCCAGGTGCCCACCATTGCCGAGTCGGGCTACCCCGGCTTCAGTGCCACCAACTGGTATGCCTTTGTGGCTTCGTCCAAAGTCCCTGCGCCTGTCCTGGACCGCTGGCATGCCGAACTGGTGAAAGTTCTTTCCGCGCCCGATGTGGTCGAGCAACTCAACAAACATGGGCTGACCCCCATGCCGGGCTCTCGCGACGATTTGGCCCGCTACATGGCCAAAGAAACGGCCACTTGGGGTCGAATCATCCGTGAGCGCAAAATCAACGGCCAATGAGCGGGTTGTGAAAAAGCCAAGTGGTCCTTCCAACTGGAGACAAACAGGTCGTACACAACACGATTCAATTGGTTAAAATCGCAAAATAATGGAAAAAACCAACAGCCCCTTTGCTTCAGCCTACCTGCGCTTCTTACAGTTGGCGCAGGTGGTTCAAGCCCTGCCTGACGGCCTGGAGATGGATGCCAACGAAAAGGCTTTGCTGCAAGCCGTGGTTTTGCGTTGGTACGAAAATGAACCCATGACCGTGCGTGAAGCCATTGGCTTGGTCGATTTGGGCTCACCCGCCACGCTGCACAAACGCATCACCCGGTTGCGCGACAAGGACATGTTGGGCACTCTGAACCTCGAAGGTGATCGGCGCGCCAAGTTCCTGATCCCCACCCAACGCACGCTGGATTACTTCAGTCACCTGGGTCAATCCATGCAGCAAGCCCATCAAAAAACGGTGGCATGACCCGCAGCATTCATCACCTCATTGAGCAAACAGCGTTGGCTTTGACCAGCGCTGTTTTGTTTGTGCTGTTTTTTAAACTCAACGGCTGGGTCTTTTCCAATTTCGCTTACAGCGAAAACATCAGCTGGGTCTTTTTACCTGCGGGCTTTCGGGTGATTTTGGTATTGGTCTTGGGTTTACCCGGGGCTGTGGGTCTGGTGTTGGGCAGCTGGTTCATCGACAGCGTGCTTTTTTCGGCTGACGCTTGGCTGTTGCCATTTTTAAATGGCCTCGTGTCCGGCTTGACGCCTTGGCTGGTGATGAAATACCTGCAGCACCAAGGGTGGTTGGCGCCCCACATCATGTCCATCACGGCCCAACGTTTACTTCAAATGACCTTGATCTTTTCTGCGGCCAGCGCCATCAGCCACCAGTTGCTCTGGTGGTTGTTCGAAAGGGAAGATACCAACATTTTGGTCGACGTTTGGCCCATGTTCATTGGCAACGCCTTGGGGGCCTTGTTGATGCTCTACGGTTTCAAATTTGCCTTGGACCGGATCCGGCCGAACAGGTCAACCCCAACCCATTGATTTTTTTGGGCGCTCAGTCGCTGGACGGTAAAAACAGCGCCTGTAAATCGCTCAAAAAGTCAAAGCCCCGGTCTGTTGGCCAGACCCGCTGCAGGTCACGCTCAATCAAGCCTTTTTTTTCGGCCTCGGCCAGCCCTTTTTGAAGGCTGGTCATGGCCAAACCCGTGCGGTCCACAAAGTCGGCCAAATCAAACCCACCGCGCAAACGCAGGGCGTTGAGCATGAATTCAAACGGCAAGTCCTGGCGTGACACCTCGGTGCTTTGCGTGACCGGCTCGCCTTTCATGGCCTGCTGCATGTACAGCGCAGGCTCGCGGAAGCGCACTTGCCGCAGCACGCGGTGCGCAAAACTGAGTTTGCTGTGCGCACCCGCGCCAATGCCCAAGTAGTCGCCAAACTGCCAATAGTTCAGGTTGTGGGCACAAGGATGTCCGGGCTTGGCATAGGCCGACACTTCGTAACGATCCAAGCCCGCCAAGGCCGTCAGTTCGGTGATGCGGTCCATCATCTCGTAGGCCAGATCGTCCTCGGGCAAGGCAGGCGGGAACTTGGCAAACACCGTGTTGGGCTCGATCGTCAGGTGGTAGATCGAGATGTGCGGCGGCGCAAAGGCCAAAGCGGTCTGGATGTCTTGCGTGAGGCCCTCGAGCGTCTGGCCCGGCAAGGCGTACATCAGGTCGAGGTTGAAGGTGTCAAACACCTGCGCCGCTTCGGTCACGGCGGCCAGAGCCTGGTCGCGGTCGTGCACGCGGCCCAGGGCTTTCAGGTGCGCGTTGTCAAAGCTCTGCACGCCTATTGACAAACGGGTGATGCCGGCTTGATGGAAGGCCTTGAAACGGTCTTTCTCAAAAGTGCCGGGGTTGGCTTCCATGGTGATTTCGGCGTCCGGCGCCAAGCGCACGCGGGCTCGAATGCCCGAAATCAAACGGTCAATCGCTTCGGGCGAAAACAAGCTGGGCGTGCCGCCCCCCAAAAACACCGTCTGGATGCTGCGGCCCCAAATCAGCGGCAGGCTCGCTTCCAGGTCGGCCAACAGCGCGTGGATGTAGGCGTCTTGCGTTGACACTGGGTCAGCGCCCTCACGCAACTCGTGCGAGTTGAAGTCGCAATACGGGCACTTTTTGATGCACCAAGGCAGGTGCACGTACAGCGACAGCGGCGGCAAGGCGTTCAGTTGCAGCACACCGGGGCGCATGGCGTGCACCGGGTCCATCATCGGGCTCATGGCGCGGCGCTGTCCAGCCAGCGTTCAAGCATCAGCGCCAGCATGGCTTGCGCAGCGCGGCCTCGGTGGCTGTGGGCGTTTTTCACCTCGGGGGGCAACTCGGCAAAGGTCTTGCCAAACTCGGGCAACAACATGACCGGGTCAAAACCAAAACCGTTCGTGCCCCGGCGCTCGGGAGTGATCTGCACCACCACCCGGCCCACGGCAATCAGCGGCTCGGGGTCATTGGCGCTGCGCACCGCCACCAGCGTGCTGACCATGGCAGCGCGGCGGTTGGCGATGCCCTGCATTTGCGCCAGCAAAGCGGTGACGTTGGTGTCATCGCCTTTGGGGTAACCAAAGCGGGTGGCGTAATAAGCCGTGTCCACGCCGGGCTGGCCGCCAAAAGCATCCACACACAAGCCCGCGTCGTCGGCCAAGGCGGGCATGCCGCTCAGCTGCGCTGCATGGCGGGCTTTGGCCAGGGCGTTTTCAACAAAGGTCTTGAACGGCTCGGCGGCTTCAGGAATGTTCAGCTCGGACTGGCGCACCAGCGTCATTTTCAGCGGCGCCAACAGGGTTTGCAGCTCGGCCAGTTTGCCTGCGTTGTTGGAGGCAAGAACGATTTTCATGTGCGCCATTGCCAGGGGTTCAGGCGCTGAACGTCAGGGTCTGGGGCTGGTCGTGCGCCTGCTTTTGCAACTGCACCAACTGGGCAATGCCCTTTTCGGCCAGCGCCAGCATGCCGTCCATCTCGACGCGGGTAAAAGCCACGCCTTCGGCCGTGCCCTGCACTTCCACAAAGTGGCCCGCACCGGTCATCACCACGTTCATGTCGGTGTCGCAAGACGAGTCTTCGGGGTAATCGAGGTCCAGCAAGGCGGTGCCGTTTTTCAGACCCACCGAAATGGCGGCCACGCGGTCGAGGATGGGGGATTCGGTCAATTTGCCAGTCTTCATCAACCAATTCACGGCATCTTGCGCGGCCACAAAAGCGCCCGTGATGCTGGCGGTGCGGGTGCCGCCATCGGCTTGCAGCACGTCGCAGTCGAGGTGGATGGTGCGCTCGCCGAGCTTTTTCAGGTCAAACACCGCGCGCAGCGAGCGGCCAATCAGGCGCTGGATCTCTTGCGTGCGGCCGCTTTGCTTGCCGCGCGCGGCTTCGCGGTCGCCCCGGGTGTGGGTGGCGCGGGGCAGCATGCCGTATTCGGCCGTGACCCAGCCCTCGCCACTGCCCTTTTTGTGGCCCGGCACCTTTTCTTCGACCGAAGCGGTGCACAGCACGCGGGTCTGGCCAAACTCGATCAGCACCGAGCCTTCGGCGTGGATGGTGTAGCCGCGGGTGATGCGCACAGCGCGCAAAGCGTCGGCAGCGCGGCCGGAACGAACAGAAGAGGATGTCATGAGAATGTCTTTAGAGAGTGGTGTGATGCCGGCGTAGCCAAGAGGTGTGGGCGAGTTTGCGATAATGCCCTGTTTCATGCTTTGCCAAACCCGTCAAGGGCCTGGCCAAGGCAATTGCCCCAGGCTGTTGTTCGGCCTGCGGCGCGAAGGAACCCGTTCAATGTCAGTTTACAGTATGACCGGCTACGCCAGCGTGCAGCACAGCCCGCTGCCCGCAGACGGCGAAGCCCCCGCCAGCGCGGCCCCCACCGCCCGCCTGGGGCTTGAAATCCGCTCGGTCAACAGCCGCTTTCTCGACCTGAGTTTTCGCCTGCCCGAAGAGCTGCGCCAGCTCGAACCCAGCCTGCGCGAGCTGATCACCCGCCAGATCAAACGCGGCAAAGTCGAACTGCGGGCCAGCCAGGACGCAGGTGACGGCGCTGCCCTGCAAGCCCCCAACCACCAAGCCCTGCAAAAAATCGCGGCCTTGCAAGAAAAAATTCAAGATTGGTTGCCCAGTGCCCAGTCCTTGAGCGTGGCCGATGTGCTGCGCATGAGCGCTGGCAGCTCGGGCCAGGCAACGCCCGACGAAGCGGCATGGATACAACTGGCCGCCCAAGCGGTAGACGCCCTGCGCGAAGCCCGCGCCCGAGAGGGTGCGCGCCTGACCACGATGCTGCAAGGCCACATTGGCCAGCTGCGCAGCCTGGCCGAACAGGCGGTGCCGCTGGTGCCGCAATTGGTCGAGCAGCAGCGCCAGCGCTTTTTAGAGCGCTGGAAAGACGTCATGGCCTTGGCCGATGGCAGCCACCTGCCCGAAGCCGCGCAAGACCGGGCGCTGACCGAGGCCACCGCATTTGCCATCCGCATCGACGTGGCCGAAGAGTTGACCCGCCTGCGCTCGCACCTGGACGAACTCAGCCGCCTTTTGGACAAAGGCGGTGACATTGGCAAGCGCTTGGACTTCTTGATTCAAGAGCTGCACCGCGAAGCCAACACCCTGGGCTCCAAGTCGGCTGTGCTGGAGATGACGCGCATCTCGGTGGACATGAAGGTGCTGATTGAGCAAATGCGTGAACAAGTCCAGAACATCGAATAAAGAGCCGCAGCATGGATTACCCCGGAAACCTGTTTGTCGTGGCCGCCCCCAGCGGGGCTGGCAAATCCAGCCTGGTCAAGGCCTTGATGGAGCTGGATTCGCGTGTACACCCCACCGTCTCACACACCACCCGCGCCCCAAGGGGCCAGGAAAAGCATGGCCGCGAGTACTTTTTTGCTTCGGCACAAGAGTTTGACGCCATGGTGCTGGGCGATGCCTTTGTCGAATGGGCCCATGTGCACGGCCAGCGCTACGGCACCTCGAAAAAGATGATCGAAGAACGCATGGCCCAAGGTACAGACGTGATTTTGGAGATCGATTACCAGGGTGCCCTGCAGATCCAAAAGATGTACGCCAACGCGGTGCTGATCTTCATCTTGCCGCCCAGCTGGGAAGAGTTGCGCTCGCGCTTGGAGCGCCGGGGCGAGGACACCCCCGAGATCATCGAGCTGCGCCTGCAAAACGCCGCAGTGGAGATGGCGCAGGCCAAGGAGTTTGACTTCGTTATAATTAACGAAGTATTTGACCGCGCCCTGTTTGACCTCAAAGCGGTGGTTCACGCCCAGCGACTCAAGTACCACGTTCAACGCCGCGCCCGGCCTGACACCTTTCAAGCCCTCAAGATGGCTTGACTCCCCACACAGACATTTTCAAGGAAAACTCATGGCCCGCATCACTGTTGAAGATTGCCTGGACAAGATTCCCAACCGCTTTCAGCTGGTTTTGGCCGCCACCTACCGCGCCCGCATGCTGAGCCAGGGCCACACGCCGCGCATCGAAAGCAAGAACAAGCCTGGCGTGACCGCCTTGCGCGAAATTGCGGCGGGCAAAGTCGGCATCGAGATGCTCAAGCGCGTGACTTGAAACGCCACCATTTGGCCCGGTCTGGCCCCCGCCAGTCCCGCCACCAGAGCTGAAAACGCCCCTTCATGGGGCTTTTTTTTGGCTGCCGCCTAAGTAGGCAATCGCTTACGTTACATTGATGGCATGAGCGCCGTCGCCCCCAAAATACCCAAAGCAAACGCCAGTCGCCCCAAAGCGCTGGACCCGGCGGCTGCCAACGCGGCCGCCGCCAGCTTTGCTGTGCTGGAGGCGCAACTGGGTTACCTGAGCGAAACCGACACCGACATGGTGCGGCGGGCTTACAAATTTGCCGACGAAGCCCACCTGGGCCAGATGCGCAAAAGTGGTGAACCCTACATCACCCACCCGATCGCGGTGGCCGGTTTGTGCACCGAGTGGAAACTCGACGCTCAGGCGTTGGCTGCCGCCCTGCTGCACGACGCGATGGAAGACTGCGGCGTGACCAAGATCGAGCTGATTGAGCGCTTTGGCTCTCCGGTGGCTGAGCTGGTCGATGGCCTGACCAAGCTGGACAAGCTCGAATTCAACACCCTTGAAGAGAACCAGGCCGAATCCTTTCGCAAGATGCTGCTGGCCATGGCCCGTGATGTGCGCGTCATCCTGATCAAGCTTGCCGACCGCACCCACAACATGCGCACCATGGCCGACATGCCACGCAGCAAGTGGGGCCGCATTGCGTCCGAAACGCTCGAGATCTACGCCCCCATTGCGCACCGGCTGGGCCTGAACCAGATCTACCGCGAACTGCAAGACCTGTCGTTCAAACACCTGCTGCCCTGGCGCTATGCCGTGCTCACCAAAGCCGTGACACGCGCACGCAACCGCCGCCGCGATCTGATCCGAAAAGTACAGAACGATGTGCAAGCGGTGTTTGCCCAGGCCCATATGGATGTGCGCATCAGCGGCCGCGAAAAGACGATCTATTCCATCTACAAAAAGATGGACGAAAAACACCTGAGCTTTGCGCAAGTGACCGACATTTATGGCCTTCGGGTCATTGTCCCCTCGGTCATCGACTGCTACACCGCTTTGGGCTTGTTGCACCAAATTTACAAGCCTTTGCCCGGCAAGTTCAAGGACCACATCGCCATTGCCAAGGTCAACGGCTACCAGTCGCTGCACACCACCTTGGTCGGGCCGTCCGGCGTGAACGTCGAGTTTCAGATGCGCACCGAGCCGATGCACTTGGTCGCCGAATCGGGCGTGGCTGCGCACTGGCTGTACAAAGAGCACGAGTCGGCCAGTGCCCAATCCGCGCGCTTGGGCTCGCAGTGGCTGCAATCGCTGCTCGACATCCAGACCGAAACACGCGACGCCGCCGAATTTTGGGACCACGTCAAGGTCGACTTGTTCCCCGATGCCGTGTATGTTTTCACGCCCAAGAGCCAGATCATGTCCTTGCCACGGGGCGCCACAGTGGTGGACTTTGCCTACGCCATCCACAGCCGGGTGGGCGACCATGCCATGGCCGCCCGCATCAATGGCGACCAAGTGCCGCTGCGCACCGAGCTCAAAAACGGCGACGTGATTGAGGTGATCACCGCCCCCGTCTCAGCCCCGAATCCGGCCTGGTTGGGCTTTGTGCGCACCGGACGCGCCCGCTCCAAGATCCGCCACCACCTCAAGACCATGGCGCAAACCGAGTCGGTGGGCCTGGGTGAAAAACTGTTGGCACAGGCTTTGCGTGCCGAAGGCATCCACCAGCTCCCCGCCAACGACGAAGCGCACCATGCGCTGTGGGAAAAATTGCTGCGCTTCACGGGCAACCGCAACCAGCCCGATTTGCTGATGGACATTGGCCTGGGCAAACGCATCGCCACCATCGTGGCCAAGCGGCTGACGGCGCTCTTGTCCGAATTGGGCCAAAAACCCGACCCACTGCTGATGACCCGCGAACGCTTCACAGCGCACGATTCCATCTCGCAAGGCTCGATCACCCTGGATGGCAGCGAAAACGCCTCAGTGGTCTATTCACGTTGCTGCCGGCCCCTGCCCGGTGACGACATCGTGGGCTACCTGGGCCGAGGCGAGGGCCTGGCCGTGCACACCCGCGATTGCGCCACCGCACGAAAACTGGAACACAAGGACAGCGAACGCTTCATCGGCGTGGAGTGGTCTGACGAATTGAGCCGCAGCTTTGAGACCACCATCACCGTCACCGTGGTCAATGGCAAAGGCGTGCTGGCCCGCGTGGCCGGCGCACTGGCCAGCGGCGAAACCGACATCGTGCACGTGGACATGGGGCAAGAAACGCCCCAGGACACGGCCGAATTGAAGTTCGTGGTGGCTGTGCGAGATGTGACGCACTTGGAACAGGTGCTGCGTCACCTCAATCGCACCCCCTCGGTGATCAAAGCTGAGCGACAAACCAACAAGAACCAAGGACGGACCTGATCTTGTCCAAGCTGAGCGCAGAGGGCTATGCAGCCGCTCAAGGGCCCTTTGGATAACTCACCTGCAGCACCTCGATGTCGATCACGCCTGCGGGCGTGAGCAGTTTGAGTTCATCGCCTTGGCGTGCTTTGAGCAAAGTGCGCGCAATGGGCGAGACCCAGCTGACCTGGCCTTGCAAACTGTCGGCTTCGTCAATGCCCAAAATCGTCACCGTGCGTTCTGTGCCTGAGTCTTCGGCATACGTGACCGTGGCACCAAAGAACACCTGGTCGCTGCCGTGGTGCACCACCGGGTCGACCACTTCGGCCATCTCCAGACGTTGGGTCAGGAAACGGATGCGCCGATCGATTTCACGCAAACGCTTTTTGCCGTAAATGTAATCGCCGTTTTCCGAGCGGTCGCCATTGCTGGCGGCCCAATGCACGATCTCGACCACCTTGGGCCGCTCGTCGTCCATCAGGGTAAAAAACTCCGCCCTCAAACGGGCATAACCCGCAGGCGTGATGTAGTTGATCAACCCTGAAGTACTCATGCACGCATCTCCATCAGGTCGATGGACTTGGAGTGGAGTGACCTGAGTTGGCTCTAAACAAATCAGCAATCATGCAACCAGCTCCTCATTGCGCAAAAAATACCGTATCCCGGATTCACAGGCTCATCCGGGACCACCCATTACCCCAATGGCTGGATGAACAGTGGGCATCAGGCATAAACTCCAAACTGCGACAAACTCAAACCCTGTGCATTTGACAGGGACAGTAAATAATCTGGCTGCTCTGTATCGAGGTCAAGGGACCCAGCAGGGCCGTCAAAATTGCCGTCTACATCACCGCTTAAGTAGGCCACCAAACCAACCGGCAGAACGGTCCGGGTATCCGTCAGGTCAACGCTGATGGCCTGCGAAACGCCGGGTACCAGGGGGTCGGCCGTGATGGCCGCCACGGCTGGACTGTTTTCATTGGCAAACCTCCACACGGGCTCGGGCGTGCCGGTGCCTCTTAAGCCCACCACATGTTTGAGCACGCCAATGGCATCGTTGAGTTCGACACGACCGTTGCCATCGAAATCAGCAGCCAAGGATTGATAAGGCGACAAGGCCTGGTTGACGGGGTTCACGTTGAGGCCAACCACCATTTTGAGAATGGCGATGGCGTCTTGAAGGTTGACAGCGGCGTTTACGGCTTCCTGCTCGACCAAAGGAGTCGAACGGCTAAGTTGGAGATCGAGCACGGCCGTACTGGCTTCCAACAGCCTGGCACTGCCGTCGCTGGCTGTGACCTGCGGTAAACCAGTGGCGCTGACCACGACATCAGCCAAAAGCTTGTGCTCTTTCCAGGTATAGGCCAGCACATCGATGGCCTTGCCGCTGACTGGCGCGGTCGGGTAAGTCAACGTTTTGAAGTTGTAACTGCTCAGACCGGCAAAGGCATTGCCGGCCAAGTCCTGGACCATTCCAGAGGAAAAAACCAGGCTGAAATCGGTGCCTTCAGCCAGGTTCGCTGTCGGGTTCACGGTGAGGGTGTTGCCGGCCCACTGCAGGCGAGGGCTGGTGGACACGTCAAACCGCTCAACCTCCACACCTGCCACTGTCTTGAGCACAATGCTGCCGCTACCGCGCTCCACCGCCTCGCTGAACACCAACTCTAAGTTACGTGTGGGGGCAACGGCCAGGGCCTCATCGGCTGGGCTGAGCGCTTGCACCAAGGGTGCCGTGGTGTCGACCACCAAGGCACGCACCATCACGCCAGGAGTGACGCTGGCATTGCCGAGGCCATCGGTCTGCCTGACCTGGATGGCCCCCTCACCGTAACTGCCTTCGGCCAAGGTGAGGCTGCTGCCTGAACCGGCCTTCCAGCTTTTCCCGTTGTCCACGCTGTAGGACCAACTGCCACCCGCCTCCAAACCGCTGACGGACAGCACACCGGTGCGTGTCAGGGCACTGCCGGCCCGTGTCTGGTTGAGGGTGGTAATGACTTCTTCAGCCAGCGGAACATCGCCGTAACCCGCGACCGTCCCAACGGCCAATTGGGCCAGGCTGTCAATCACCGATAAGCCCGACACCACCTTGCCGAACACCGCATAGCCAGGCGATGCGGCACTGCTGTAGTTCAGGAAGCCGTTGTCCACATGGTTGATGAAAAACTGGCTGGTCGCAGAATTTGCCGCATCGGTGCGGGCCATGGCAATGGTGCCGCGCAGGTTGAGCAAGCCGTTGTTGCTCTCGAGCACGATGGGGTCGTAGGTTGGCTGCCTGCTCACCATTCCGGTCGTGAAGCCACCGCCTTGCACCATAAAGTTTTTGATCACGCGATGGAACAAAGTGCCGTCGTAAAAATCGCCGTTCACATACGCCAGCATGTTGGCCACCGTCGCCGGAGCGCGCTGCGGGTCCAGCTCAATCACCACCGTACCCAGCCTGGTTTGCAGCGTGATCTGCGGGTCCACCACGAGGCGGTAGCTGGCATCCAGCAGCAGCTTAGGGGCCCACGCAAGGTTGTCGATCAATTGGGCTGTGTTGGTGGCCACAGCATTCACCTCGCCGGCCGCGTTTCTCACGCTGCCTGCCTTCAGTTGCAGCCCCATGTAAGACAAGTCCACGCCCAAATTGGGCGTTGTCGTGACCTGCCAGTTGGCGCCACTGCCCGACACGGCACTGACCCGGCAGTTCAGGATCAGAAAATCATCAATGCTCAGGCCCGTCACAGGCTCGCTGAAATCAAAGTAATACGTCACGCGAGTCGTCGCGTGGTTAACAATGCCGGGCAGGTTGTCGGTGATGGTGACGGTTGGTGCAGTCATCAGTTAACAATAAGACAGGTGAGTTATGCCATCAGCCGGCAGCATAAATGCCGAACTGTGCCAGACTCAGAGCTGGATTATCAGCCACCAGCGCTTCAAAAAACCCCGGCTGCGTATCGTCCAGATCCAGTGCCCCGGCGGCTCCAGCAAAACTGCCATCCACATCCCCGCGCAAATACCCCACCAGCCCGACATGCACAGTGGCAGCGTCGCCAGTCAGGTCCAGCACGATGGCCGGTGGCTGGCCCGGGCGCAGCGGGTCGCCGCCGACTGCCGTGATCGCGGCTACCGCTTCACTGGCTTCGTCCACGAACTTCCAGACGGGCGTGGGCGTGCCGGCACCGGTCAGGCCGACCACATGCTTGAGCACGCCAATGGCGTCATTGAGCTCGACCCCGCCGTTGCCATCAAAGTCGGCCGCTAGCGCTTGGTAGGGTGACAAGGCCTGATCCTTGCCGTTGACATCGAGCCCCACGATCATCTTGAGGATGGCGATGGCGTCTTGCAGGTTGACGGCATCGCTGGTGGCCTTCAGCTCGGCCGCACTCACGTCGCGACCTGCTGACAGGCCCGGGCGCGCGTCGGCCAGCCCGTCCAGCAGCAGCGATAGCGCGCCACGGTTGTCAGTTGTCGGGCTGACTAGACCCACCTCCACCCGCACGCTCTCGAGCAAGGTATGCGCCTTCCAGCTGTAGCTCAGGGCATTGACGGTTTTATCGGCCGTCGGGTTGGTGCTGAGGTAGCTGCCGCTGGCGTCCATCCAGACGCGGGCGGTGTTCACCAAGTCGATACTCAGCGACTGGTTGGCCTGACTCAGGGACAGGCGCAGGTCGTCAACCGCGCCATCGGCATCGCTGTCGACTTTGCTTGCCGCGTTGACGATGGCACGCAGCGCGTCACCTGTCAGGCGGGCGCCATTGCTCAGCTCGATCCGGTCAGCAGCCGTCAAGTCCCAGACACGGTCCTTGTCGTCGGCGCCGGCCGTGGCCAGGTCGAACTTGAAGGTGTCGGCACCGCCGAGGCCAAACAACTGATCAGAGCCGGCACCGCCATCGAGCACGTCGGCACCCGCGCCGTAGCCTGGGTTGTTGGCCAGCAGCGTGCGCAAGACCGCCAGATTGCTCAGGTACTGGTAGATGGTGGCATTGTCATCAAGGTAGCTGTGCACCTCGGTGCCGCCGGCAGAAGCCGGTTGGTTGGAGCTGCCACCCGCCGCACCACCAAAAGCGCCGCCACCCCCAAAGGAGGAGGCCCCACCTTTGCCCGCCAGGCCGGTCACACTGAGCTGGGTCGGCACGCTGTTGGCCGCGTCCCCGCCCTGCCCGGTCAGGCCAAACCCGGAAAGCAGTGCCGCCGATGCGCCAGCATAGCCACCGCCACTGCCGCCGCCCAGGCCGCCCCTGCCGCCCAGTGAGCCGACCAGATTTTCACCGGAGGCGCCACCGCCGCCACCGCCCAGGCCGCCCGCAGCGCCCCACTGCACCGCGTCAAAGCCATTGAAGCCGTCACCAAACATCAAGTCATTGCCGGCGCCGCCAGCCAATAGGTCTGCGCCCGAGCCGCCAGCGCCACCTTTGCCGCCAGCGACGCTGAACACACCAGCTCCACCACCCCCGCCACCACTGCCATCACCAAAAATAACATCAAAGCCAGCCGTACCGGTCAGTGTGTCATCGCTACCGCCGCCTGCACCGCCTGCACCGCCCGCAGAAAGCGCAGCTCCTCCTGAGCCGCCCCCCCCACTGCCATCGCCCTGGATGTACTGCCCCGGGAGAATTCCGGCCGCAGCCAGCGCCGTGGCGCTGACCGTGATCGCATTGCCGACAAGGTCGGTCGTACTCGGGCTGGCCAGAGTCCAGCCAGCGTCTAGCGTGGCCAACTCGAAGCTGCGTCCGTCAGTCGCTGCAGTGCCGTCTTTGTTCAGCAATCCATTGACCGCCGCGCGATCTGTGGCCGAAAGATGCAAGGTAAACGAGGTGGCCGACGTCAGCTCCACATCGGCCGTGTCTGTTAGGCGGTAACTCACGCCGCCCTTGCCCTTGAGTGTGAATGCGCTGGCGTCGATGTCTGCCGAGTCTTTCGCCGCGGGCAGCAATGTGCCGGTCACCACCAGTTCGCCGGTGGTGGCCCGGTAGCTGGCCCGGGTGATCGTCGCTCCAACGGTCAAATCGCTGCCATCAGCGCCCAAGGTCAAGCTCTGGGTATTGATCAGGTCGACCGCCAACACATGACCGGCCACACCCAGTGACAGGCGCATGTCATCCTGAGCGCCATCGCCATCGCTGTCGACCAGAGTGGCCGCCTGCAGAACAGACAGCAGGTCAGCACCAGTGATGCGAGCGCCGTTGTTCAGCTCGATCCGGTCTTCGGGCGAGAGGTCCCAGACGCGGTCCACGTCTGCCGCGCCGGCCGTGGCCAGATCAAACACAAAGGTGTCTGCGCCACCCAGGCCAAACAGATGGTCCGAGCCGGCGCCACCATCCAGCACATCGGCGCCCGCGCCATAGTCGGGATAGTTGGTCAGGATCGAGCGCAACACCGACAGCTGGCTGAGGTAAAGGTAAATGCTGGCATCAGCGTCGAGGTAGCTCTGCACGTCGGTGCCACCGGCGGCACCCGCCGAGCCTGCCGCAGTGGCCGCGCTGCCTGTGCCACCATCGGCACCGCCGAAAGCCCCCCCTCCACCATAGGCCTTGTCGGCGCTGACACCGCCCAGCCCGGTCATCTCCTGCTCGGTGGTGGCACTGTTGGCCGGCGTCTGAGCGCCTGCGCCACCAAACCCCGGCACCATGGCTTGTACTGTCCTGCTCGAACTGGCGCCCGCGCCGCCGCCAAGGCCACCAACACCGCCCAAAGTATCAACAATAGAGTTAGCGGCCCCGCCGCCGCCGCCGCCGCCAAAACCGCCAGAGCCGCCATCCCTCCGAGCGTCACGGCCACTGAAGCCGTCACCAAAAATGATGTCGTCGCCGGCACCACCGGCAATTCTGTCGGCGCCTTGGCCAGCCGCCCCGCCCTTGCTGACGTTAAACCAGCTGCCCCCCCCGCCGCCGCCGCTACCGTCACCAAAGATGACATCAAAACCCGATGTGCCGGACAGGCTGTCGTTACCACCGCCACCTTCGCCACCGTCACCGCCGACCTGGTTTGCGGCACCACCACCACCGCCACCGCCACTGCCGTCACCCTGGATATATTTTCCCGTCGTGTACCCTGCGGCCGCTAGGCTTGCGCCGGTCGCGATGATGGCGTTGGCCACCAGATCTTTCGAGCTGGGGGAAGCCAACGTCCAGCTGGAGGACACCGTCTCCAAGCCAAAGGCCGTGCCATCGGCTGCGGCCTTACCGTCCAGGTAGATCAGGGCGTTGACGCCCAGCTTGTCGGCGGCCGAAAGCGTCAGCGTGAACGAAGTGGCAGAGGTGATCTCGACATCGGCCGTATCGGTCAGCCGGTAGCTCGCACCGCCGTGACCGGTGACACTGAAAGCGCTGGCGTCGATGTCTGCCGACAGCGGCGCAGAAGTCAAAGACGTCGCAGTGACCACGAGACGGCCGGCGATGGCGTGGTACGTGGCACTGGTGATCGTCGGGCCCACCATCAGGTAATTGCCAGTGCCGTCCAGGGTGAGGCTGCTCACATTCACCAGATCGATGCCCATGGCCTTGCCGGTCTCGCTTAGCCGCAGTCGCAGGTCGTCCGTGGCCCCGTCGCCGTCACTGTCGACCAGCACGCCGGTGTCGAGCACCGCCGACAAGGCATTGCCGGTGATCCGCTCGCCGCTCAGCGCGCTGCGCAGCTCTAGCTTGTCAGCAGCGGCCAGGTCCCACACGCGGTCCACATCACCCACGCCAGCGGTGGCCAGGTCAAAAACGAAGGTGTCGGCTCCGCCCAGGCCAAACAGATCGTCTGAGCCGGCTCCGCCGTCAAGCACATCAGCGCCCACACCAAAGCTCGGGTTGTTGGCAAGCAGGGTTCGCAGTACGCCCAGATCACTCAGCCACCCATAGATACTGGCATCGGCATCTAAATAGGTGTGCACATCCGTGTTGCCGGCGGTACCAGGCAAGGCCGCCCAAGTCCTGGAGCCGTTGCCGCCAGCCGCACCGCCAAAACCACCTCCACCCCCAGCGCTACCCGTACCGCTGCTGGACAAAACCCGCTGGTCCTGCTCAGGTGTGACACCGCCAAGGCCCTGCACCGCCAGATCAGTGGCCACGCTGCTGGCAGCATTGGGTGTGCCGGGATTGCCAAAGCCCACCAGCAGCACATCCGCCGCCCGTCCCCCTCCACTGCCAGCACCCAGCCCCCCCACGCCACCCAACGAGGCTGCGGTCGTCCCGCCGCCGCCGCCGCCGCCACCCAAGCCACCAGCGGCACCGGCATTCCGCGTAGCGTTTTGGCCGCTAAAGCCGTCGCCAAACAAGATGTCAGCGCCAGCACCGCCACGAATCGTATCGTCACCCGAGCCCGCCGCCCCGCCGGCTGTGACTCGAATATTGTCATTGTTAGCGACAAAGCCCTGCAGAGTGCCACCTGCGCCGCCGCCACTGCCATCGCCGAAGACAACGTCAGAACCTAAGGAGCCCGTCAATGAGTCATCACTGCCTCCGCCGGCGCCACCCAAACCCCCTGTGACGGTCGCAATACTTGGTCCGTACGCACCGCCGCCACCGCCGCCGCTGCCGTCGCCCACCATGAACAAACCAGGCACCAGGGTGACACCGTTCACCAAAACGCTGGCCGTCCCGGTGGCCGCGCCATCGCTGACCGCAAGGCTGATACCTGCCACACCCGGCGACAGCACTAGACCCGCAGCCAGCGCTGCGTTAATGGCCGAGGGCGTGCCGGAAAAAGCCAGGGTGCCATCGCGCCCATTGCCATCGGTCAAAGTCAGGCCGGTGCTGCTGTTCAAGACCAGCGTCCCCAGGCCCTCGGAAACAGCGATCGTCACCGACACACTGGCGGGCGCATCCACATCGGCCACCGACAAGGCATTGCCCTTGGCGCTGGACAAAACCAGTGACAAATTGCCGCTGGCCAACTGCGTCGGCGGCACCAGCAGCGTGGGCGCGTCGTTCACCGCCGTGATGTTCACCGACAAGCCATATGGCGGCACATAAGCCGCTGAGCCAGGAGCAGCGCCGCTCCACTGGCCGCCAAACACATCAAACAGCAAGGCGTTGGCAACCGCACCGTTAAGGTGGCTGGCGGGCAGCAACCTGAGCTGGCCCGCAGCGATGTCTGCGGCCGAAAATTCAACATCCCCGGCGCTTTGCGAAACCCACTGCCCGCCGGTCAGCTTATCCAGATATTGCAGCGTCACCTGGCCCGCGCCACCCACACGCACCGACAGGCGCTCGAGCGCATCGCCCTCGACATCGCTGTAATTGAAGTCGGCCAGGCTCAGCACCCGGGCCGTGTCCTCCTGCAGAGTCAGGCTCGTATTGGCCGCCGTTGGCGCATCGTTCACAGTGGAGACCACCACACTCACCTGAACGGCATTCGACGTGGCCCGCGCATCGGATGCGAAGACCTTGAAAGCCGGCCAGGTGCCGTTGGCGTTGGCATCCGGCGTCCAGACAAAGCTCTCGCCCTCGGCGATTTGCGTCACGCCCGCCAACACGGCCACGCCGCCCTTGGTCAGCGTGCCGCTGCTGAGGCTCTCAGCCACAAAGGTCAGCGTGTTGCCGTCCCCGTCTAAGGCCTCGCTGGCAGCCGCCAAAGCCGCCCAGCTGATGCTGTAGGGCGTGTCTTCGGTCGCACCTGTCAGCTCGGGCGCTGCGCCCAAGGTCGGCCTTAGGTTCCCGGCGTTGGCGGCATTGACGGTCAGGAAAGACTGCGAAGAGTCAACCAGGATTTGAGCGATATCAATCAGGTCAATTGACAGCGTTTGGCCATCGACCTGTAGCGTGAGCCGCGTGTCGTCCCGGTTGCCGTCGGCATCGCTGTCGACCAAAACAGCTGCGTTCGCCAAGGCCAGCAGACTGGCACCGGTGATTGCAGCGCCGTTGTTCAGCTCTATCTTGTCGGCGGTGGTCATATCCCAAACGCGGTCAATGTCGGCCGTACCCGCCGTGGCCAGGTCAAAGACAAAAGTATCTGCCCCCCCCAGACCGAACAGGTTGTCGGAGCCCGCCCCCCCGTCGAGCGTGTCGTCACCCGCGCCGTAAGCCGGGTAATTCACCAATATCCGGCGCAAGACCGGCAGGTTACTCAGGTAGAGGTAAGCACTGGCGTTGGCATCCAGGTAGCTGTGCGCATCGGTGTTGCCTGCAGCACCCGCCAGCGCGATGCCCGAATTGACAGAGGCCAGCCCCCCGGCGCCGCCCGCAGCCCCGCCAAAGCCGCCACCGCCGCCTACACCATTGATACCCGGCTTGGCACCAGCCGCGCCTACCGCACCGCTCTGGTCGGGCACGCTGGCTGCCGCAGCACCCGCTGCTGCTGCCCCACCAAAGGCCGGCAGCAGCGGCACGGACGCCTTCAGCGCGCCGCCATTGCCCGCACCCAGGCCTCCCTGACCGCCCGCGCCACCGGCGCTGCCAGCAACCCATGCACCACCACCGCCGCCGCCGCCCAAGCCGCCGGCCGCACCCGCGCTGGTCGAATCACCCGCCGACAGGGCATCCAGACCATTGAAGCCGTCGCCGAACAAAAGGTCATCGCCAGCCCCACCTGCAAGTCGGTCGGCACCCGAGCCGCCCAGCCCGCCCGCACTACCCACGTCAATAGGATTGCCGTCAATATCCCGCGGGAAGCTACCACCCCCACCCCCACCTCCGCCGCTGCCATCGCCAAAGATCACATCAAAGCCAGCCGTGCCGGTCAAGGTGTCATTACCGCCACCGCCGGCGCCGCCCGCACCCCCGCCGAGGAAAGAGCCACCGCCGCCGCCGCCGCTGCCGTCGCCCTGAAGGTACTGGCCGGGCACCACGGTGACGCCGTTGATGGTCACATTGGCCGTGGCTTCCAGCTTGCCATCGCTGACCTGAAGGCTCAGTCCCGCCACGGTGGGCGAGGCCACCAGACCCGAGTCCAGGGCCTGGTTGATGGCCGAGCGGCTGCCAGAAAAAGCCAGCGTGCCGTCGCGGCCATCGCTGTCAGAAAAAACCAGGCCATGATCAGCGAAATTTGGGCCGCTGCTGCTAAGCCAGCTCAGGCTGCCAGAACCCGAGGTCACATTGAGCGTGACCGAAAGACTGGCCGGCAAATCTACATCGTCCACCCACAAGGCGTAGCCGCTGGCACTGGAAAAAACCATCGCATCGCGGCCGTTGGACGTGACAGAGGCCGGTGCCGAGACGGTCGGTGCGTCTTCAACCGCACTGACCACCCAAGACAATTGGCTCGTGTGGGTAACAACCCTGTTGGCATCCCCAAAGCTCAGCGTGAGCCTCTCTATGCCGTTGAAGTCAAGAGTTTCCGAGTTGGCATTGGACACCGGCATCAATCTGACCCAGCCTTGCCCCAGCCACTCACCCAGCGCGTCGGTGCCATTCGCCAACGGCGCCCACAGCCCACTGCCGTTGCTGACCTCCATGACGACCCTGGCCCGGCTGTTCTTATCAATGCTGAAGTAGGCTGGAACGTCGCCATCCACATCGACATAGCCCAGGTCAGACAGGCTCAGCACGTACGGCGTGTCCTCTGTCAACAGCAGCGTCCGGTTGGTGAGCGTTGCAACATCGTTCACCGCCGCAACCGCCACCTTGACCTGCACTGCAGGAGAGGCCGACAGACCATCGTAGGCGGCCACTGAAAACGCCGACAGTGTTCCGTTGGCGTTCGCCGCCGGCGTCCAGACCAGGCTCTGGCCCGGACCGATGTTGCGGCCCACATCGACGCCAACGCTCAGCGTGTCCATGCTGACGCCTTGCACCCGAAAAAACAAGGCATCACCAAAGGCATCGGCCTCGTTGGCGGCCGCAGCCAGCATCTCATACGTGATGGTGAAGGCTGTGTCTTCGGTCGCCCCGGTCAGCGTGCTGATGCTGCTCAAGGTCGGTGCCGGGTTGCTCAAGCCTAAACCCGACTGCAAAGCCACACCCTCGGCATTAAAGACCTGGGCATAGATGCCGCCGCCATCGATCTGCCCGGTCGAGGTCCAGGTGACTACCCAACCACCGTTGGGCAAGGCAGAGACAGAGGGCCCCATCTGGTTGTCAGTTGTGTAGGTGTTGACCTGAAACTCAGCGCCGACAGCTTGCCCGGTTGCGCTAAAGCGCTGGCCGTAAATGCCGTAATCCCACATCGGCTGACCGTCGGAACCACTCGATCCACTCGATCCGCCCGATCCACCGACATTGTCCTGATCAAGCGACTGCCAGGTCACCAGCCAGCCACCGTCGGCCAGCGCGGTGACAGCGGGCATGGACTGCTCGTTGAGCAAATGGGTGTTGACCCGAAACTCGTCTGAAGCCACACCCTCTGCGCTGTAGCGCCGGGCGTAAATACCGGTGCTGGCGCCATCGGTACCCGCGTCCTGACCATTGGATTGCCAGGTCACCAGCCAACCCCCATCGGCCAGGTCGGTCACAGCGGCACTGGACTGGCGAGTGCTCTCGACTGTGGCCTGATTCACTTGGAAGGCTGCTGATGCCACGCCCACGGAGCTGTAGCGTCGGGCCAAAATTTCCGAATCAAAACCGATGTTTTCTTGCTGAGACCATGCGACGAGCCAGCCACCATCAGCCAGGTCCGTGACCGTGGGAAGGCTTGCAGTCGTTGACAAAGTGCTGGCGCCAATTTTGAACTCGGTCCCGCTGGCCAACCCGCCTGCCGTGTAGCGCTGAGCGTAAATGCCTGCACCCGAGGTGTGCCCTGTAGAGGCCCAGGTTGCCAGCCAGCCGCCATCATTGAGCGCGGTGACAGCCACCGATTCGTTGCCCGTTGAATCCGTGCTGTTGACCTTGAACTCGCTACCGCCCACACCGGTGGCAGAAAAAACCCGCGCGTACAGGTCGGCATTCGGTATCCAGCCGCCACTGTCCGTGGCCCAGGCCACCACCCAGCCACCGTTAGCCAAAGCCGTGACGACCCCGCCAGACTGAAAGCTGCTGGCTGCAGTGCTCACCTGCACTTCGCCACCGAGCATGGCGCCGTCGGCGCCAAAGCGCTGGGTGTGCACACTGGACGGACCCATTGGCAGGGTCCAGTCCGCCGGATTAGGTGGACTCGTCGTCCAGCTCACCAAAAATCCGCCGTCGGCCAGCACGGTCACGTGCGCATCGCGCGGATTGGCCGCCTCTTCGGTCGATTGTGAATTGACGTTGAACTCGGCGTTGACGCTGCCAGTCACCCGCTGGAAGGTAGCCCCGCCCGCAAACTTCAGCACCTCAATGCTGTCCAGGGTATCCAGGCCTTCGGGGCCGTTGACCTGCAGCACACCGGCAGCGGTCTGGCTCAGGGTGTAATCGGCGCGCAACCCTGAAAACAGCGCCGTGTCCTGCCCCAAACCACCTATGAGCACATCATTGCCCGCACCACCTGACAGGGTGTCGTTGCCGCCGGCCCCGTCCAGGGTGTCAGCGCCCGGTCCGCCGACGAGCACCTGCGCGCTGGTGTCACCTGTGACCTGCATCGCCACGCCTTGGGCCAACGGCGTGCCAGCCTGGTCGTAGCGCTGGGAAAAAACGCCAAAGCCCGAACCGTCCTGCTTTTGGGAGTGCCAGCTGATCACCCAGCCCCCGTCGGCCAGAGCAGAGACCGCCGGAGCAGCCTCATAGTTCATGGCGAAGGTTTCAATGCCAAACGCATCCCCGATGGGCGCGCCTTGCGCGGAGTAGTGCTGCCCGCGGATGCCCAGGGCGGACCCTGCGGGGGCCTTCCAGGTCAGCACCCAGCCACCGTCAGCCAACACGCAAACGGCCGGCCTGACCCAGAGCGAGGCTTGCGTTGACGTCACAACCTGAGGGCCCAGCGCCTCACCCGCTGCCGAATACCGCTGCGTGTGAAGGGCCAGCAATTCTCCGTCTTTAGCGGCCCAGGTGGTCAGCCAGCCGCCATCGGCCAAGGCGCTCACCAAGGGATCTTGGTCGAAGAAGGCCTCAGCCAGGTAGCGTTTTTCCTTGTAAACCAGCGTGACAGTGCCTTGCTGTCCATTGGCGTCAAAGGCACGTTGCCAGACGGTCCCGCCAACCCCTTCGATCAGAGCGAGCCAGACAGCGACCCAGCCGCCATTACTCAGACCCGTCACTGTCGGGAGATATTCATCGCCCGTCTCCTCGGGGTCGAGCAGCTCGAAGCTTGAGATACCCGAGGCGTGAGCATATGCACCGCGGATCGTGCTCCCTACATTAAATGTATCGTAACCCGCAGAAACAGCGGCCCAGCTGCCGCCGCTCAAGCCAGCGACCGAAAACTCGTGCGTGGGGAAGTTCTTATAGCTTTGACTCAAAGGAAAACCGAAATCAGTCGTGCCTTCGCTGGAGCCATCGGCTCCGTACAGTCGGTAGTAGGGGCCACGGCCATATTCGTCACTCCAGACAAAGACCCAGCCGCCGTCAGACAGCCCGGCAAGCGCTGGCGCGGTCCTAGCGTCCAGGTCTGCGGTAACAAAGAAGGCATCGCCCACCAATGCGCCGCTGGCTGCATAGCGCTGGGCATAGGCCTTGTAACCCCCGAACATTACTGCTGAATCGACCAGCCAGCTGACCACCCAGCCGCCATCCGTCAAAGCCGTTTGGACCACGTTGGACGCGTACGCTGTCATGCCAACGGAATTGACAGCAAACCCAGCCGCTGGCTTCGTCAAACTCAAGTTCACCGTCGCATCCGCAAACTTGAGCGTTTCAATGCCGGTGAGCAAGTCCGTGCCCTCAGGCTTGACCAGTTGCAGCATGCCGCTGACGCTTTGCGACAGGGTGTAGCCGCCCTGAACACCGCTGTAGACGGCCGTGTCATGGCCTTCGCCACCGCCCAAGGTGTCGTTGCCGCCAGCACCCGCCAGGGTGTCATCGCCAGCGCCGCCATGGAGCAGCTGCGCGCTGGTGTCGCCGGTGATGCTCAGTGTTGCGCTCTGCGTGAGGGGGTTGCCCGACTGGTCATAGCGCTGCGCGTAAATACCCAGGCCCGAGCCATCTTGCGCCAGGGACTGCCAGCTGACCACCCAGCCGCCATCGACCAAGCCCGACACCTCTGGCCGCGACTGCTCGGCGACGCCATAGGTGTTGACATGAAATTCGCTGCCAATAGGCGTTCCGGCCGCTGAAAAGCGTTGCCCACTGATGCCCAACCCGGAGCTGTCAGCGCCCGTCGACTGCCAGGTCAACAACCAGCCGCCATCGAGCAGTACGGTCACAGCCGTGTGCAATTGAGGGGCTGTCGTGGTGCTGTGAATCAGCACCTCACTACCGACTTTGACACCCGTTGTGTCAAACTTCTGAGCGTGAATATCGCGCCCGCCACCCGAGGCAGGCACAGACTCCCAGCTCACCAGCCAGCCAGGGCTGACACCGCTGTCCATGGCCGCAACGGATGGCGCTAAGGGCACATCGGTGGTATTCGTTTGCAGCACCAGATCGTCCCAGGCGGTGTCCACCAGACCGACCGAGGTGAAGCGCCGGACGTGCACGTCAAAGCCGGCCGTGCCCTGCTCCGTCCAACTCACCAGCCAGTCACTGCCCAAAGCCGATACTGAAGGCCACCACTGGTCGTGCGTGGCATCGGCGGCGATCCGGATCTCACCGCCAGCGGCACCTGTGGACGAGTAATGCCGGGCATAGACGCCATACTTGTCGCCTTCGGCATTCAAGGCCGTCCAGCTGACAACCCAGCCGCCATCGGCCAAGGCCGTCACCGAGGGTGTGGCACTCAAACCAGGGGTTGACCCACTGACCACAAACTCAAACTCGGACCCAACCTCAATCATCTGACCGCTGGCGCTATAGCGCTGACCCAGGACCTTGAAGTCACCCGCCACGGAGACTGATTGCCAGGTCACCAGCCAGCCGCCGTCCAACAGCCCGGCAACAGATGGCGCGAGCTGACCGAGCAGCGTGGTCGTGTTGACCCGAAATTCAGCACCCACAGGCAGACCCGCCGCCGAATAACGCTGACCATAAACCCCCGAGCCAGACCCATCCTGGTTGACTGACTCCCAGGTCGCGACCCAGCCGCCGTCCCTCAGAGCGCTCAGGTCAACCGCCCTTTGGTCTTCAAGGATGTAGCTGTTAACACGAAACTCGGCAGCGGCCGTGCCCTGCCCGATCTGCACCGTGGCGTCGGCAAACTTCAGCGTCTCGATGCCCATGAGCACGTCGGTGCCATCGGGCTTGACGAGTTGCAGGGCGCCACTCGGGCCCTGGCTCAGGTGGTAGGCCGGGAAAGCGCCCGTGTAGGTCACCGTGTCGTTGCCGGCTCCGCCCACTATCAAGTCATCCCCGGCAGTGCCGATGACACTGTCATTGCCGCCATAGGCCAGGATCAAGTCGTCGCCGCTTTCGCCAGCCAAGCTGTCAGCAGTGTCATTGCCTGTGAACAAGCCCAACACGCCATCCAGCGCCGCCAGCGACACAAGCGGCGCCTGGATGCCTCCGGCTGAAAATTCCAACACCGCGTCGCCGCCCCACACGGGCAGCCCGGTCAGATCATCCGAAGCCGCCACATCAGCCCCCGTGGCCGCCGCCAGGGCCGCCACAAAAGTCTCACCCAGCGCGCCCTGCGCCACGTTGCAGCCATACACCAGCAAGTCACCAGCCGGTGCCAGACTGGCTCCCACCGCAGACAGCGCGCTGGCATAGCCCGGCAAGGTCGACGCATTGAGCCAGGCATTGCCCAGCGCGATCGACCCGTCTGAGCCGTGGGTCATGAGGTGGATCGCGCTGAGCTGGCTGTAGCCGGCCAACAGGTCCCTGAGCTGCACCACCCCGTCCTGATCGGGCTCCAGCCAGACCACCGCATAACCCGGTGGCAAATCGACGCTGAACTTCTCACGATCAAGAAGATTGACAACACCGGAATCAATGACTATTAAATTATTCATAATACAAAACATTAATTCCGAATTAGTAAGAAAATAGTAAAACTATTTTCAAAAAGGGCCGATGTTGATAACCCGTCTTTGACATTGCGAAAAAGCGTGGAAATTCAAAATCCATTGAAATCAAGAACTTAGGATCACCATGTCGATTCGCACCTCGCGGTGACGGGATTATGAAAAGCTTTCCCAGGGTGAAGCCCGTTCCAACAGAGCGTCGGGACAACATTGATTAACTTTACTTGACAATAGTCTGCGTATTTTTATAGCGTTAGAAAAAAACTTGCAAATAAACTGAATCACTTTTTTGCAAGATCTCACGCCCTCAAAAATAATGTGTGGACATCCAATACAAAAGGGGGATCAGGCGTCAATTCCAAACTGTGACAGACTCAAAACGTGTGGATCTGACAGGGCTGCCAAATAATCTGGCCGCTCGGTATCAGGAAGTCGCTGGCCATCAGGCCCGTGACGGGCTCGCTGAAGTCGGGGCCAGGGATCAGCCGACCGTGTAAATCCCAAACTGCGCCAAATTCAACGCAGGCTGCTCAGCGACCAGCGCAGTGAAGTACCCCGGCTGCGCATCATCCAAATCCAGCGCCCCGGCGGCTCCGGCAAAGCTGCCATCCACATCCCCGCGCAAATACCCCACCAAGCCGACCTGCACTGTGGCATCTGCACCCGTCAGGTCCAAGTTGATGGCCGGCGGCTGGCCAGGGCTTAAAGCGGCGGCGTCCTTGATCGCCACCACCGCGGCGCTGGCTTCGTCAACAAAGCGCCACTCGGGCTTGGGTGTGCCAGTCCCCGTCAAACCCACCACGTGCTTGAGCACGCCAATGGCGTCGTTCAGCTCGACCCGGCCATTACCATCAAAGTCGGCGGCCAGGGCCTGGTAAGGCGACAGCGGCTGGTTGGCACCGTTGACGTTCAGGCCAACGATCATCTTCAGGATGGCGATGGCGTCTTGCAAGTTGACGGCGTTGGTGGTGGCCTGCGCTTCGGCGGAGGGGGTGGGGCGGCTGGCGCTCACGTTCAAGCTGCTGTTTGTCACGGCCGCAAAGCTGGCCACGCCTTGCGGGTCGGTGCTGCCACTGTGGCTGCCTGCAACGAGCTCCACGTGGCTCAGCAGGGTGTGGTCTTTCCACTGGTAAGTCAGCAGGTCAAGACGCTTGCCTGGCGCGGCCTGCACCGCCTCGGTCAGGCTCTGAGAAAAATTGCCGCCCCAGTTGCCACTCGTGCTATCAAAACCCTGCAGGTCGACCGTGATGAGCTTGCCCAGTTCATTGGCCGACAAGACCAAGGTGTCGGTCCCGTTGCCCTGGCCCCAGATCCATTCACCGTCGGCGCGCCACGAAATGTTTCTAAGAATCAACTCGCCGTCCGGATCGACCAGGTGAGACACCAGCTTCAGGCTGCTACCGACCTGCGCCAGCCCGGTGATCTCGATGGTGCCAGTGGTGGGGTGGTCGACCTTGTAGAGCAAGAGCCCTGTGACCGCCTGCCCCACTGGCGCAGCCTCGGCACTGCCCGGCGTCGCCGGCTCCTGGAGTTGCCACAGCAGATTGATCAGGTAGTAATCCACCAGCTCCCCGGAAGGCAAGCCAGGGTTGGTCTCTTTGACAATAGGTGCGCCAGCCGGTGGCAACTGCACCAGGTACTTGTAGCCAATGTGGCTGAGCACGCGGCCCAGCACCGCCTGGTTGACACTGTCATTGAAGAGCAGGCTCAGCGTCCCCGTGAGCGACTCCACCTCGGCCACAGCCAAGCCGTCAAGAAGCGCCTGACCGCCCTCGGTCAGGACCAGGCCACTGATGCCAGCGAATCCATCGGCTGTGTTAGCGCCTGACTGCCGTGAAATCGTTAGCCGATAGCCCCCGTAATGCGCCCCGGCTTGCCCCTGCAGGTCAGGGTCCTGCGCAGCAGTCACAGCGCTGAGTTGCTGGAACTCGGAGGAATTTTCCCAAACCATGACGCGCTCAGTCAGGCCCAACTCGCCACCAAAATCGGCATCAAGCTGCCCGTTGGCTGTGAGCTTACTCACCGCAAAACTGCTTTGCAGATTCGTCTCATTCATGCGCAGGCGCTCAAGATCAGCGCTGCCGGCCCACACCACGCTGCCGTCGGCCAGGGCCAGGACTTGATCCAGACGCTGGCCAGTGCTCGTCTCAACAAGACCCTGGTTACCAAAACCCGTATCCAAGGCGCCCGAGGCGGTGACCTTCACCAAAAAACTGGAAGACGCCGTTGATGAACTGCCCTCACTGAGCGGGCGCCGGATGCGGCCTTCAATCAAATAGCCGCCGTCAGGCACGCTGACCACCTTGTCCGCCAAAATATCCGACACCCCTTCGGGTATGGGCAGCACCAGGTCGGCGCCAGCGTTGAAGCTGCTGTCGACCGTTCCATCGGCATGCTCACGGCGGACGAACCATCTGTTGCCGGTGTCCATCACGATCAAGGCCTGGCCAGACTCATCTACATCAAAGGCCCGGACGGCAACCCAGTTGCCATCTTTTCGGCCGTTAATTTCCCGCACCTCGGGTACCCCCACGACGCTGCCCGAGACGTTCAGGTTGACATCCGTCAAGGTCCACTGTGAAGTCCCAAGATAAAGTTCGCCGCCGCGAACCGCCAGTGTCAGCGAAATCTCATCGTTGGCCCCCACCGCCAGGCTCAGCGCCGTTCCGTAGGCCGCTGGCAAATCCACATAACCGGTGCCATGAAAGCTGTCGTCCAGACTGCCGTCCGCATTCAGCCGGAGCAAGGCTGCATGTTCGTTCTTGATGTTGATGCCATCCATCGTGCCAGCCGTATAAGCGACCAGCATTTTCCCGTCGGACTGAAAGCACAAGCTGCTCGGCATCAGGTAGTCAGACCCAAGCTCCGCTAAGCCCAGCACCACCCGACCATCCACCCCAAATCCCGCATCGAAACTACCGTCTAGGTTGACGCAGCTCAGCGACAGAGCAAAACCAAGCGAGGGGCTGTCCGGCCCCACCGCCACGTTCGGGTCACCCGCCACATAAAACCGGCCCAGCACCAGAATCTGGCCATTGACGTCCTGGTAGGCACCCTGCACTTCGTCAATGGCGCTACCGGTATAGCTCAAATGCAGCACACCCTGGTCAGCAAAACCCGTGTTCAGTTGCCCAGAGGCGTTCAAGCTGACGATCCTGGTTTCGTACACATTGCTCGAGCCGCGACCCAAGCCGCTGAGTATGAAGCCGCCATCCTGGGTCTGAATGATGTTGCGAGCCCATGCCGCGGACATGCTGTTGGCCCAGCTGTAGCCCACCGGCTCAGTGTCAATGGTGTAGCTGCCCAAAAACTGAAAAACAGGCGCTTGGTTGTTCAGTGTTTCCATGATTTGGAGTTACTCAAAAATGAAAGAACGTGCTATTGGAAGAGACTTATCCATAAATCCCAAACTGCGCCAAATTCAGCGCAGGCTGGGCAGCGACCAGGTCAGTGAAATACCCCGGCTGCGCACCATCCAAATCCAGCGCCCCGGCGGCTCCAGCAAAGCTGCCATCCACATCCCCGCGCAAATACCCCACCAAGCCAACCTGCACTGTGGCATCTGCACCCGTCAGGTCCAGGTTGATGGCCGGCGGTTGGCCTGGGCTTAAAGCCGCATTGCCTTTGATCGCCACCACCGCGGCGTTGGCTTCGTCAACAAAGCGCCACTCGGGCTTGGGTGTGCCAGTCCCCGTCAAACCCACCACATGCTTGAGCACGCCAATGGCGTCATTCAGCTCAACCCGGCTGTTGCCGTCAAAGTCGGCAGCCAGGGCCTGGTAAGGCGACAGCGGCTGGTTGGCACCGTTGACGTTCAGGCCAACGATCATCTTGAGGATGGCGATGGCGTCTTGCAAGTTGACGGCGTTGGTGGTGGCCTGCGCTTCGTCTGCGGGGACAGTGCGGCTGGCGTTTAAGCTCAAGTTGCTCTGCGTTATGGCTTTGAAGCCGGCAGCGCCCATCGAATCGGTGCTGCTGCTGTGGGTGCCTGCCGTCAGGTCAACGCCGGCCAGAAGGGTATGGGCTTTCCAACTGTAGGCCACAAAGTTGGCATCCAGCGTGATCCATACGGCGTGGCTTGCCACCGCCTCCAATAAGCCCTGTTCGTCCGTATAACTTCCCAGAACGCGAATGTGATGACCAAGGTGCGCAGAACTCAACTTCAATGCATCGCCCAAAGTGCCGTCAATGGAGGTCCACGGCATATTGCCATCGATTGACCATTGCCATTGGTAACCGATCGCGCCAACTCCACTTTCAGGAATGCCATCAAGATCGGCCAGGGTGTTTGAAGCCGTCAGTACCTGGCCTTGGGTGGCTGTGCCGGATATGGTGACACCGCCAGTGGGTTCGTCGTTGATGTTCTTGATGGCAAGAGAGCTGCCCGAATACACCGTTTCCTGAGTGCCCAAGGCGTCGGTGTAGCCGATGGCCAGCCGAATATACCCTCCGCTGTCTGCATCGCCCAGTGTGTAAGTTGTTGCAATTGCGCTCTGGATATTACTCCACTCGGTAGCCTCGATCGATCCATTGGCGTTGGCGTCTGTGGCTCGTTGCCATTGATAGCTCAGCGCTCCCATGCCATCTGGATCGCCGAGAAGGCTGCCATCAGCGTATAGGGTCCTGTCCTCCGTGAAATGACTCTCTGTGTTCGACGGCACCTGGCTGCCGCTTGTATTTACTGTCCCTGAATATTCAACAACATAGCCGCCCACCCAGCCCCTCGGGTTGCTTCCGATCACAATCCCGGCGTTGGGGGCATCATTCCATAGGCCTGACGATGGCCAAAAATGGGCATAGTCATCATCGGCCGAGTTGTTGGGCTCATCCGATTCCCAGTTTTTATAAGCGCCATTGACCGCCGATCCGCCAGAAGATCCGCTCCAGAACTGCAGGCCTTCTTCGGGGCCTGTGACCCATCTCCAAGTTCCTTCCGTTGCCGCATCGCTGGCACCTAACCATCTACCGACCGAAGTGACGTTGTTAGCAAGGACAAAAGATTGCTCGCTCGCACTGGTGATGGTGACCAAATAGCCTGTCAACCCCGCCAAGGTCTTGGCCTCGGCAGCAGTCTTTGCTGCAGTCCAGGTCACGTTGGCATCGACATATTCGTAAATATGGCTGTTAGCGGTATTGAACTTCTGGGTTGCAGTGTTGGTGATGTCGCTGGCCAGCAGTTCGCGCGTTGAAGCGACCGACTCCGTCGATAGCATTCGTGCTGTTCCGGTGGGCGCGTCGTTGACGTTGGCCACTGCTGCAGTGGCGGTGCTGGTCACGCTTTCGGCCGTACCTTGCTGGTCTGTGTAGCTGGCCGTCACGGTGATGGCTTTGCCCACCTCAGCCTGGGTCAACACGTAAGTGATGCCGGTGGCGTTCGCGATGGCCGCACCGCCTGCGCTCCATTGGTAGCTGATCGCGCCAACTCCGCTTTCAGGGATGCCGTCGATATCGGCCAAGGTGTTGGCCGCTGTCAGCGTCTGGCCTTGTGTGGCTGTGCCTGTGATGGTCACACCTCCAGTAGGTGAGTCGTTGATGTTGGCCACGCTCGCTGTAGCGCTGCTGGTCTTGCTCTCGGCTGTGCCCTGCTGGTCTGTGTAGCTGGCCGTCACGGTGATGGCTTTGCCCACCTCAGCCTGGGTCAACACGTAAGTGCTGCCGGTGGCGTTCGCGATGACCGCACCGCCTGCGCTCCACTGGTAAATGATCGCGCCAACTCCGCTGACAGGAATGCCGTCGACGTCAGCCAAGGTGTTGGCCGCTGTCAGCGTCTGCCCGTGCGTGGCTGTGCCTGTGATGGTCACGCCTCCCGTGGGTGAGTCGTTGATGTTGGCCACAAGGCCCGTCGCCGTGGACTCCACGCTTTCAGCTGTCCCCTGACGATCGGTATATGTCGCCACTACCGTGATGGCCTTGCCCACCTTGGCCTGGTCAAGAACGAGCGTGCTACTGGTGGCGTCAGTAATTTTCACTCCACCGGCCCTCCACTGGTAGCTGATGGCGCCAGCAGCATCCACTGCGGGTATGCCGTCGAGATCCGACAAAGTATTGGAAGCCGAGAGCACTTGGCCCTGGGTGGCAGTGCCAGTGATGGTGACGCTGCCTGTGGGCGAATCGTTGACGTTGACCACAAGGCCCGTC
>Ga0247843_1000865_pt1 | contig 67509 bp, 64 predicted proteins | sample LaCruzMarch2017__FD_192420 | JGI IMG/M metagenome (GOLD analysis project Ga0247843, IMG submission 192420) | Freshwater microbial communities from meromictic Lake La Cruz, Castile-La Mancha, Spain - LaCruzMarch2017_8m | ecosystem: Environmental > Aquatic > Freshwater > Lake | place: Spain...
GTAGAGCGCTGCCTTTGCAAGGCAGAGGTTAGGGGTTCGATTCCCCTGGTCTCCACATGTCAAACACTGCAACCCTTCATACCTCACTCGGCGACATCGTCATCGAGCTATTTCCTAACCACGCACCAAAGACTGTTGAAAATTTTGTTGGTCTTGCAACGGGTGCCAAAGAGTGGACAGATCCTCGCACTGGTAAGAAATCAAATGAGAATTTATATGACGGAACTATTTTCCACCGCGTCATCGCTGGCTTCATGCTCCAAGGTGGCGACCCGCTTGGTCAAGGGTTTGGCGGACCTGGATACCAGTTCGCTGACGAATTCCATGGCGAGCTTCAATTCGATCGCCCATACATCCTTGCCATGGCTAACTCTGGACCAGGAACAAATGGTTCACAGTTCTTTATCACCGTCGCACCAACAACATGGCTAAACCGCAAGCACACAATTTTTGGTGAAGTAAAAGATGTCGCTTCACAAGCTGTCGTAGACAAGATTGGCGCAACACCAACAGGTGCTCAAGATAAGCCTGTGACGCCAATTGTCATCAATAGCGTCACTATCGCTTAATTCTTTAAGCGTATGAAATCGCGATCAACAGTCATAACGCTAATCACCATTATCTGCGCGTTTTACCTATACGAACTCCTTGATTCCGGAATCATTGGCACCTTTGGACTTTATGGAATTGAATTACTTAAATCAACAAACGAGTGGTATCGACTTGTCACTGTGGCTCTCGTGCACGATAACTCAAATACAATTCCAATTCACCTAGCATTTAACATGCTTGCGCTGCACTCACTTGGAACACCGATCGAGCGCTTTATGGGGCGCAGCAAATTTCTCATTATCTTCTTCATCTCACTTATTGGCGGCTCACTCTTTTCGGCATACAGTCTTGGTTACAACGGATATTCAGTGGGAGTATCAGGTGCGGTCTTTGGTTTATTCGGCGCATTTGTAGTTATTGGCAAGCGAATGGGCGGTGACATTAAAGGCATCATCGTTGTCATTGCCCTGAACTTTGCACTGGGTTTTACTATTGGCGGCGTAGATTGGCACGCTCATCTTGGTGGTCTTATCGCAGGTGCTGTAGTGACTAAGTTATTGCTTACTCTGAAGCCTTCACGCTTCTAAGTAATATCTGGGCAACATCGAGTACTTCAACATCTGATTCACGCGCAACCATTCCATCACCGACCATGATTCGGCAGAATGGACAGGCAACAGCGACTTCTTGCGCCCCGGTATCAATTGCTTCATCAACGCGGTTTAAGTTGATGCGAGTTCCAAGTTTTTCTTCCATCCACATGCGGCCACCGCCACCACCGCAGCAGAATGATCGTTCCTTATTACGTGGCATCTCTTCCACATCGCAACCACTAGCCTCCAGCAGCTCACGAGGAGGTGCGTAAATTTGGTTGTGTCGACCGAGGTAACAAGGATCGTGATAAGTCAGCTTCTTATCTGATTTATGAGGACTTGGCTTCAGGCGTCCTTCTTTAATCAAAGTATTAAGTAATTGTGTGTGGTGCAACATTTCGAGCTCAAAACCACTCTGTGCATAGTCGCGGCCAATAGTTGTGAAGCAATGCGGGCAGGTAACAACAACCTTCTTCTTACCTTTTGATCTATCGCCAAAAGTTTCGTTAAAAGTTGCAATGTTTTCTTGGGAAAGAATTTGGTAGAGAAATTCATTACCGGAGCGGCGTGCCGGATCTCCGGTGCAGGTCTCACGTTTTCCTAGAACGGCAAAGTTAACTCCCGCCATATGTAGTAACTCAGCAACAGCCTTTGTTGTCTTCTTTGCTCGATCTTCGTATGCACCAGCGCAGCCAACCCAGAAGAGATATTCAACTTCTTCTGGAAGTTCACCGCTAACAACGCGTACTGGGAAATCACACTCTGCAATCCAGCTCTCGCGGTCAGCCTTATTTGCACCCCATGGGTTGCCGGCCTTCTCCAGGTTTCTAAACGTTCCACCAAGCTCTGTCGGAAACTCGGATTCCACTAATACTTGGAAGCGGCGCATATTAACGATGTGATCAACGTGTTCGATATCAACTGGACACTCTTCAACACAAGCACCACACGATGTGCAAGACCATAAGACATCAAGTGAGATAGGTGCGTTCTCACCCACAATGTTCTCAGTCTCGACAACCTTTGACATCGCGTGATCGCGCATCGCCATAATCAATAACTTAGGTGAAAGTGGTTTATCGGTATGCCAGGCCGGACATTGCGATTGGCAACGACCACATTCGGTGCAGCTGGTCATATCCAGCAAGCCCTTCCAGGAGATATCTCCGCGCGTTCCAAGCCCAAATACATCATCTTCTGCCGGATCTTCGAAGTTAACCGGCTTACCTTTTGAGAGCATCTCTGGCAGCGCACCGAGTGCTGGTTGATCAATATTGCGTTTGTAGTAAATATTAAAGAAGGCCAGGAATCTGTGCCAGGCGATACCCATAGTGAAATCAGATGCAATCACAATGAACCAGGCCATTGAAATAACAATCTTGAGCGTTGCAACGATAACTATTGCACGCTCTAAGGATGCAACTGACATAGAGTTAAAAGCAAGAACTGCCGGCCACGAAATTGCATAGTGCCAGTTCCATGATTCTTCATTAGCGAGTGCGCCTTCTAAACCGCGAAGTGCAACGACACAGAAAACAATGCCAAGAATTGTTGCCTCGATGTAATAAGCCTTACCCATATTCGATCCACTAAAACGATTACGCGTGCGAAGACGAGTCACTTGGCGAATGCCAATCAAGGTAACTATGCCAACGCCGGTGAGGGCGGCGATGAGTTCAGCAAAGAGTTCATATCCGACAAAATGTCCAATAAGGGGCAGTGCAAAGTCTGGGTTAACTACTTGTCCATATGCGGTGATGAGAGTTCCGAATAGTGCGCCAAAACCAATCATCACAAACCAGTGAGCGATTCCCGTGGCTGTGAAGTTGAGCATCTTGGTATGTCCAAGAACTTCTGTGAGCATGTTCTTAAACCGCGCAGATTTATTGTTGCTGCGAGTGGGATCTGGTTGCTGCTTCTTATAAATAGCAATTAATTGGCGCACTCGCACAGTAAGAAAAATGAGTGCGAAGGCAGTAATGAGATAAGAGAGTCCTGCCAGCGCAAACTTCATAAGCGTAAGGGTAATCGTTACTGGCGATTTAGGAAGCGCACATGCTTAGGAGTCAATTCATCTAATGAATTCACACCCAACAACTTCATATTTCGAACCATTTGTGTGCGCATGATTTCAAGTGCACGCTCGACGCCATCTTGGCCACCAGCCATCAGGCCATATAAATAAGCTCTGCCCACATAAGTAAATTGAGCACCGAGTGCGATGGCGGCTAAAACATCAGCCCCATGCATAATTCCGGTATCAATATGAATCTCGTAATCTTTCTTAAATTCCTTCTTAATATCACTCAGTAAATGGAGCATTACCGGGGCGCGATCGAGCTGCCGTCCTCCGTGATTGGAGAGTAGAACCGCATCGGCTCCAAGCTCTGCCGCCTTTTTTGCATCTTCAAGATTTTGAATTCCCTTGACCGTCAGCGTTCCATTCCACTGTTCTCTAATCCACTTCAGATCTTCCCATGTCATTGTTGGGTCGAACATGTAGTCAAGGAGTTCTCCTACAGTGCCCTCCCAATTCTTCATCGATGCAAATTCGATTGAGGGGGTTGTTAGAAAGTTAATCCACCAAGCAGGGCGAGGAATAGCGTTAATCACTGTTCCAGCTGTCAGGCGCGGTGGAACAGTAAGGCCATTTCGATAATCACGAATTCTTTGTCCGGCGGCAGGAACATCAACTGTGAGCATTAGGTTTTTCACACCAGCACGTTGTGCACGCTCGACCAACGCCATGCTTCCTTCGCGATCTTTCCACATGTATAACTGGAACCAATTGCGACCACCAGGTGCTGCGGCAACCACATCTTCAATAGTTGTTGTGCCAAGGGTTGAGAGCGTAAATGGAATTCCATATTTTTCAGCAGCCCGTGCTCCCGCAATTTCACCTTCAGTCTGCATCATGCGCGTAAATCCGGTTGGAGCAATACCAAGTGGCATTGAGAATTTTTCTCCGAGTGAGGTGCGAGTTAAATCTGCAGTAGATACATCTTTTAAAATACTTGGGATAAATTCAAGATCAGCAAATGCTTGACGAGCACGTTCTAGACTTACTTCACTCTCTGCTGACCCGTCGGTGTAATCAAACGGACCTTTAGGAGTGCGCTTCTTTGCAATATCACGTAAATCCCAGATTGTGTATGCCTTTTCTAAGCGACGCTTCTTGCGGCGCAGAGTAGGAAGTGAGAACTTAAGAAGTGGAGCTAGCTCCGAAGGCTTGGGAAATTGACGCTTAACATTCTTGCCCATGGAAGAAGTGTTCTAAAGTTTCTTACTTAGCGCCACTTAGTTGCGAGCGAGAATCCCACAGCGATAAAGCTAAAGCCAACAATCATGTTCCAAGCTCCGATACCCGGAATTGGGTAGCGAGTTTCACTGACATAGAAGATGACAATCCAGAAGAGGCCGATTAGGAAGTTGGCAATCATCACAGGGGCAAGCCACGATGGGCTCTCGAGCAGCGGTGACTCTTCTTCGATGTGATGCTGTTCTTCGTGAGCGTGCTGCTCGGCGACCTTCTTACGCAACTTCGACTTTGGCATGAGGGCAAGGTTACAGCACAATTAGGACCATGGCTCGAATCATCGTCATCGATAACTACGACTCGTTCGTCTTTAACCTCGTTCAATACCTCGCACAATTGGGGGCAGAATGCACCGTTGTTCGAAACGATGAAGTCACAGCCGATGAAGCTGCGCGCTATGACGGGGTTTTAATCTCCCCAGGACCGGGTACTCCCGATAAGGCTGGGGTCAGCATCGCGATGATCAAATACTGCGCAGAGAATTCAATACCGTTATTTGGCGTCTGTCTTGGCCATCAAGCAATCGGTGAAGCATTTGGTGCCACTGTCTCTCGCGCTCCAGAGCTTTTACATGGAAAGACTTCAGAAGTTCTTCACAATGCAACGGGAGTCCTGACTAATCTACCTTCACCATTTACTGCAACTCGCTATCACTCACTTGCAGTAGAACGAGATACCGTGCCTGATGTATTAGAAATTACTGGATCAACCGAATCTGGTGTGGTCATGTCACTTAAACATAAAACCTTGCCAATTGAAGGCGTGCAATTTCACCCGGAATCAGTCTTAACCGAACACGGACATCAGATGTTGGCTAATTGGTTGGTGACATGTGGTGATCTAGCTGCACCTAAGCGAGCAGTTGGATTATCGCCGGTAGTTGGTAGAGCTAATTAAGGTTCTCTATTAATTGTAATTGTCACTGATTTACCAATTGTTTGAGTTGACTCCGCATCAGGTGCTTGGCGAATAACAACACCGAGTGGTTGCTCCGGATCGAAATCAAAGAATTCGTTGATAAGAAAACCCGCTTGAATCAGCGAAGTCTTAGCTTGAATTGCTTCCACACCAACCAAGTCAGGAACAGTGATTTCACCACTTGCAATTGTGAGAATTACTCCACTACCAGCATCGGTAACTGAGCCCACTGCAGGTGTCACTTCGAGCACCGTTCCCTGTGGTTCATCTGATGGAGCGGCAATTGTCTGTGAAACAAGTAGACCAACAGCGGTAAGGGCTGCGCGTGCATCGATTAGTGACATGCCAATTAGATCATCAGGAACAATTGCCTCTCCCGGACCTTTTGAAATCGTAAGTACGATCGATGATCCAGGTTGGGCGCTCATTGTTGCTAGTGGTATTTGGCTTGCGACTCGATCGCGTGGAATAACACCGTCGTTTGCTCGTCTAATCGTGATTGTGTATTGGCTCAAGAGGGCGCGTGCTTGTGCCTCACTTAAGCCCACAACATTAGGGATTTGCGCCAGATTCTTATTTGAGCTGCCACTATATAAATAACCGCCAATAGCTAGCGCAATCGCGGCAAAGAAGGCACCACCGTAGATAAGTGCGGACTTGCGCGTAAACACAGGTGGGCTGACTACCTTGGCTAATACTTTCTCACCTGCGCGTACTCGAGCAATATCATCGAGCATCTCTTGTGCACTTTGGTAACGATCTGCCGGTTTCTTAGCTAGCGCAACTGCAAGAATTGTTTCAATTCCTTCTGGAAGATCTGGTTGTATGGTGCGAATAAGTGGAGCGGTGCTCGAAGCATGTTGGTAGGCAATTGATACCGGAGTTTCTCCAGTAAATGGTGGTTGCCCCGAAAGTAGTTCAAAGAGTAAGCATCCAGCTGAGTAAATATCACTTCGTGAATCTGCGGGCTCACCCACAGCTTGTTCAGGTGAGAGATATTGCGCAGTTCCCACAACGTTCCAGGTGCTGGTAAGAGTGGCACCAAGATCATCCATGGCGCGCGCGATTCCAAAGTCCATCACCTTCACATCACCTTTATCGGTGATCATTACATTCGCCGGCTTGATATCGCGGTGAACAATCGCTCGCGCATGTGAATACTCAAGGCCTGCAAGAACGCCCTCGGCAATTTCTAGTGCGCGCTGCAGCGGAAGTCTCTCCCCATCATGAATCAGATCGCGCAGAGTGTGCCCAGAAACAAGTTCCATCACGATATACGGCGCAGGTTCTTCACCAGAGTCATAAACAGCAACAATTGCTGGGTGATTAAGGCCAGCGGCGGCTTTTGCTTCTTTTCTAAATCGAGCTACGAAGAGTGGATCTTTTGCTAAATCACTACGCAAGATTTTGATAGCAACTTCTCGTGACAAGCGTTGATCTTGCGCAATATACACATCGGCCATACCACCGGTGCCAATCATTTCCCCAAGTAGGTAGCGAGCACCCAATAACGAATTCATCATTGTGCGGCACCTAAGGTGAGAATCGAACTATCTTCACTTATCTCCACCAGATCAGCGATGATTACCGTGACGTTATCGGGAGCGCCATTGATATAGGTGGCATCAACTAAAGCATCAACAGCTTCTTTGCGATTCTTACCTTTAATCAATGACTTAATCTCTTTCTCGGTTAAGACAGAGCTCAATCCGTCACTGCATACTAGATAGCGATCTTTAACTTTTCCTTCGAGAATCAGTAGAGGTGCGTGTGTGATGCCATCGCCCATGAGGACTTGAGTGAGCACCGAGCGCTGCGGGTGCGTTGCGATATCTGCCTCCGAAATTGCACCTTGGCTAAGTAGCTCTTGAATCACGGTGTGGTCGAGGGAGAGTTGCTCAAATGAGTTTGCCCGCAACCGATATGCCCGGGAGTCGCCAATATGGAGCAAGGCAATCTTTTCCTGTGAGAGAAAGAGAGATGTCAACGTAGTTCCCATGCCCGAAAGCTCTGGGTTTTCATCGGCCGCACTCTTTAGCTGAGTATCAATAGTGTGAAGTGATTGGCCAAAGAGATCGTCAGCAGAATCAGAATCAATATCTGGGTGAGTAATAACTGAGGTGAGTTCGGCAAGTGAATTGATTGCAATCTTTGATGCAACTTCTCCTGCTGCATGCCCGCCCATTCCATCGGCAACAGCAATAACGCGCAGTGAAGTAAGAGCGCTATCTTCATTGCCCTTGCGGACAAGACCCACCGCAGAACGCGCGGCAGTTGCGAAGTAGAGCTGGCCCATGGGGGTAAGACTAATCTCTTTGCTACTCTCGGTCTCATGCTCATCTACGCGCATCGCGGTGCGAGTGCCGATTTTCCAGAACTCACCATGGCCGCCTACGAAGGCGCAGTTGAACAAGGCGCCGACGGCTTCGAGTGCGATCTGCGCATCACCAAAGATGAAGTACCTATCTTGTGGCATAACGCTTCGATGCTCGAACGGGCTGGCAACCGAGGCCTCATTGCTGAGATGACATATAAAGAGGTATCTCGGGCATACCCGCAGGTTCTCACCCTTGATACTTTCTTAGATTATGCAATCGCCAACAACAAAGGAGTGCTCTTGGAAACTAAACATCCCGTCTTTTCTGGCAACCGCGTGGAAGAGTTAATAGTTGCTGCACTCCATGAAAAGAAAGCGCTTGCAAAAATTGCAGTCTCGGTCATGTCATTTAGTTGGCTGGCGGTGGAGAAAATGCGCAGATTAGATTCAACCATTAATACAACATTTCTTATGCATAAAAATACGCCATGGTTTCAAGCGCGGTTTTCATCAAGTGCTGCAATTGGACCAGGAATGAACGAGTTACGTGCCGAGCCAGTGATTGCGAAAAAGATCCAGTCGCTAGGGCGTTCGCTCAATGTGTGGACTGTTGATAAGGATGAGGACATTCGGTTGTGCCACAAGTTAGGCGTAGACATTCTCATCACCAATAAGCCGGCACATGCACGTGAGGTACTCGGGTATCCTTAACCAGTGAGCACCCAAGACAGCCATACATATGCCTATTTGGGGCCGGTTGGAACTTTTACGGAAGCTGCACTAAAGACAATCACCAGTGATGTAGATATTGCGATTCCTTTTGCCAATGTCACCGCCGCACTCGATGCAGTGCGTTCTGGGAAAGCTGACTACGCACTCGTTCCGATTGAGAATTCGGTAGAAGGCGTTGTTGCGCGCACCCTTGATGAACTTGCAACTGGAGAACCACTGACAATTGCTAGAGAAGTAACGCTTGCTGTGACCTTTGCTTTAATGGTTAAGCCAGGTACGAAAGAAATTAAGCGGATTGGCACACATCCACATGCCGAATCACAATGTCGGACCTATATTGCAAAGAACTATCCGCATGCAGAAATAGTTTCTACTGCCTCAACATCTGCTGCAGCTGAGGCAGTGAGCAAGGGTGAAATAGATGCAGCTATTGCATCAAGTGCCGCTGCCCAACATTTCAACCTAGAAGTCATTGCTGAAAATATTGGAGATAACGGTGGCGCCGTCACCCGATTTATCGCCGCCCAAAAGCCCGGATGGATGTCAGAGCCGACCGGACACGACCGCACCTCGATTGCCGTCTTTATCGGCATCGACCATGCGGGAGCGCTCCTTGAAATCCTGCAAGTCTTTGCCCAACACGATGTAAACCTGACATTCATCCAGTCACGTCCAACGGGTCGCGAACTTGGTCACTACCATTTCATCATTGATGTCGAAGGTCATATTAAAGATGCGCCAGTCGGTAAATCCGTGGAAGAGCTCCGCGAAATCTGCGACGACATTAGATTCTTAGGATCTTATCCACGGGAGGTGCGCGCATGATTGATATCAAATTCTTACGCGAGCACCCAGATGTTGTCCGCGCATCACAAAAGGGGCGCGGTGAAAGTGTTGAACTCGTAGATCAAATCCTTGCAATTGATGAGAAGAAACGCGCTGCGGTAACAGAGTTTGAAACGCTACGCCAAGAACAGAACACCCTTTCCAAGAGTGTTGGCGCAGCTAAAGGTGATGAGAAAGCAGCACTGCTTGAGAACGCGAAGGCCTTGGCAGATAAAGTAAAGGCCGCTGATACCAAGCGCGCCCAAGTAGAAGAGCAAACCAAAGCGTTAATTTTGCAACTCTCCAACCTATTAGACACTCAAGCACCTATAGGTGGCGAAGAAGATTTCCTCATCATTGAACATGTTGGAACCCCGCGCGATTTTAGCAAAGACGGTTTTGCGCCAAAAGATCACGTTGAACTCGGTAAGTTACTTGGTGCCATTGATACCGAGCGTGGTGCAAAAGTTGCGGGCTCACGTTCTTATTACCTGACCGGTGTTGGTGCGCTCCTGGAATTTGCACTCGTTAACTACGCAATCCAGAGCGCGGTGAAGAATGGTTTCACACCTGTTATCCCACCAGTGCTGGTAAACCCTGCGGCAATGGAGGGAACAGGATTTCTTGGCCAAGCAGCAGAGAATGTATATCGCATTGAAAAAGATGATGTCTATTTAGTGGGAACATCTGAAGTCCCACTTGCAGCGATGCATATGGATGAAACTCTGCCGGTTGATAAATTGCCACTTCGCTACGCCGGATATTCAACGTGCTTCCGCCGTGAAGCCGGAACATATGGAAAAGATACCCGCGGAATTATCCGGGTGCATCAATTCGATAAAGTAGAAATGTTTACCTTCTGCAAGCCTGAAGATGCGCAAGCAGAACATCAACGGTTATTGCAATGGGAGAAAGATTTCCTGAGCGCAATGGAGATTCCTTTCCGTGTCATCGATGTTGCATCAGGTGATCTCGGTTCATCTGCCACACGTAAATTCGATATCGAGGCATGGATTCCTACGCAAGATGCCTATCGTGAAGTAACAAGTACATCGAACTGCACGGAGTTCCAGGGGCGACGACTAAATATTCGTTATAAAGACTCTGAAGGAGTCAAGGCAATTGCCACTCTCAATGGCACCCTCGTTGCTATTCCTCGCATGATTGTTGCAATTTTAGAGAATCATCAAAATGCAGATGGCACAGTTAATGTTCCGGCAGCGCTGCAACCATTTCTTGGCATGAAGAAATTTGAGGTTGTGTGAGTCTTCCTCAAGTATCGCAGCGCCGTCCAAAGCTCATTGCATCAGATCTCGACGGCACTATCGTCGCCCACTATGGCAATGTAACTCAGCGCACCATCGACGCTTTTCGTAAAGCGCATTCCATGGGAATTGAAATCTTCTTTGTTACAGGTCGCCCACCGCGTTGGATGCCAGAGATCAAAGAGGCATTTGGAATTGGTAACGCAATATGCGGCAATGGCGCCATGTTGTATGACCTGCAGAACGATAAAGTCCTAGAACAATGGCTGATGGATGCTGAAGATATCCTGGAATCTGTCAAGCGATTGCGTGCAGCGATACCTCAGATTTCATTTGCAGTGGAATCGCATAATTACTTTCACCGAGAAAAGATTTATATTCCGCGCTGGGATGTTGGTTTAGATAACATCGGAGTAGATCGCATTGAAGAAGTGATTACTTCTCCATCACTGAAGCTGCTCGCTCGCTGCTCTCAGCAGGAGCTAACATCGGATGAAATGTTAGCTATCGCATCAGTTGAATTAGAAGGCATAGCAACTGTTACGCATTCAAATCCACATGACTCACTCCTGGAAATTTCTGCTATTGGTGTTTCAAAGGGAATGACACTGGCAAAGATGGCTGGGCGACTTGGCATTGATGCAGCAGATTGTGTTTCATTTGGAGATAACCCAAATGACTTTTCAATGCTTGAATGGTGTGGGCGATCATTTGCGATGTCTGATGGACATCCCGATGGCGTGAAGTATGCAAAGGCAGTTGCTGGTCCATGTGAAGAAGATGGTGTTGCAATCATCATCGAGCAGCTGCTCGAACTTCCTGCCTAATTACTCACTAATTTTTCGCTGAATTATTCAAGATGGCCACTTTCGGGTAATCTCTCCCACGGAGGACTCGCATAGCGGCCGAGTGCACCGGTCTTGAAAACCGGCAGGTGAAAGCCTCGTGGGTTCAAATCCCACGTCCTCCGCGCTTAACGCCAAACCCGCCTCATGCACTGGGGCGGGTTTTGCATTTCATGCGCCAGTTGTGGCTGACTTCATAAGCTATATGCGGCTCACCGCCTAGCGACTTTGCCCCAGTAAGCGCACACTTCTCTCATTAGAGAATCCCGTCACTCGGGAAAACTAGGGGAGCAGACATGTCCGGAGTTTTTTCTCCAACGCGCGCGAAGATTAAAGAGCGCACGCTACGCACAGATAAATGGTGGTTAGAACCCGCAATTACCTTCGGAGTTCTTTTCTCATTCATTATCTATGCAACCTTTAGAGCTTTTGAGGGTGCCAACTACTACAAAGATCATCTGATCTCACCTTTCTATTCACCGTGTTTATCAGAAGCCTGCGTGCCAGAAGCAACATTTCTTGGCTTTACTCCTGTCAGTGCTCAAATTTTTAACTTCGCACTTTCACCAGCACTAATTATTTTGATCTTCCCACTTGGTTTCCGTATGACTTGTTATTACTACCGCAAGGCTTATTACCGCGCTTTCTGGCTTTCCCCACCAGCGTGCGCAGTTGCCGAACCACACACTAAGTACACAGGTGAAACACGTGCACCTCTTATCTTGCAGAACTCACATCGTTGGTTCTTCTATGCAGGTTTGGTCTTTAACGTCTTTCTTACCTACGACGCAATTATTTCCTTTAAGAGCGTTGAAGGTGAGTGGGGACATATGAGTGTTGGTTCCCTCGTACTGCTCGTGAGTTCAACACTTCTCTGGTTCTATTCACTTTCATGCCACTCATGTCGCCACACAGTTGGCGGACGTTTAAAACATTTCTCAAAGCACCCAGTTCGATATAAGGCATGGACTTGGGTGTCAGCGCTTAATCACAAGCATCAACAATTTGCCTGGTACTCACTTGCTGGCGTTGCATTTGCTGATATCTACGTTCGCCAAGTTGCAACTGGCGCCTGGACAAACTTCTACTTCTTCTAAAGGATGCCGACAGATATGACTGCCAACGAATCAACTCTGCAAAGAGAGAAGTACGACGTCCTTATTATTGGTGCCGGCGGCGCTGGTTTACGTGCAGCTGTGGAGGCTCGCGAAGCAGGCTTAAGCGTTGCAATCATCTGTAAGTCACTCTTTGGTAAAGCTCATACAGTGATGGCCGAAGGCGGCGCTGCTGCATCTATGGGAAATGTGAATGATAAAGATAATTGGATGGTCCACTTTCGCGACACCATGCGTGGCGGTAAATTCCTTAACCATTTCCGGATGGCAGAACTACATGCCAAAGAAGCACCAGATCGCATCTGGGAACTTGAAATGTGGGGCGCGCTCTTTGATCGCACAAAAGCAGGAAAGATTTCACAACGTAACTTTGGTGGACATGAATATCCACGCCTTGCACACGTAGGAGATCGCACCGGCCTGGAAATTATCCGCACAATGCAACAGAAGATTGTTCAGTTGCAACAGAAAGATGGTCGTGAGTTTGGCGACATGGAAGCCAAGATAAAAGTATTCGCAGAATGCACCATCACTGAAATTCTCAAAGAGAATGGCAAAATCTCTGGTGCTTACGGTTACTGGCGTGAGAGCGGAGAAGAAGTTCTCTTTGAAGCACCTGCAGTAGTTATTGCTACCGGCGGTGTTGGAAAAACTTTCAAGATCACATCAAACTCCTGGGAAGGCACCGGAGACGGACACGCACTGGCACTCAAAGCAGGTGCGAATCTTGTCGATATGGAGTTCTTACAGTTCCACCCAACAGGAATGGTCTGGCCACCTTCAGTACGTGGAATTCTTGTTACTGAATCAGTTCGTGGTGAAGGTGGAATTTTGACTAACTCACTCGGTGAGCGCTTTATGTTTAAGTACATCCCAGATGTATTTAAAGATAAGTATGCCGATAATGAAGAAGAAGCAGACCGCTGGTATCTAGATCAAGATAACAACAGACGTCCGCCAGAGCTTCTGCCTCGCGATGAAGTTGCTCGTGCGATTAATACCGAAGTGAAATCAGGACGCGGTACTGAACATGGCGGTGTCTACCTCGATGTTTCAAAGCGCATCCCTGCTGAAGTGATCAAGAAGCGTCTTCCTTCGATGTGGCATCAATTCTATGAACTTGCTGGTGTTGACATTACAAAAGAAGCAATGGAAGTTGGTCCGACTTGTCACTATGTGATGGGCGGAGTGGAAGTTGAACCAGATACTGCAGCAGCGGTAGGAGTTCCAGGACTCTTCGCCGCCGGTGAAGTTGCCGGTGGAATGCACGGCTCAAACCGTCTTGGCGGAAACTCACTCACAGACCTTCTTGTCTTTGGTCGCCGGGCGGGTGCTGGCGCTGTTAATTATGTGAAGAGCGCGGGTGCCAATCCTGTCTCGGCTGCATCAGTTAAGGCCGCTGCCGATCGCATCGAAGCACCATTTAGCCGCGCGGGTGGAGAGAACTCATACTCACTTCACGCTGAACTGCAGGAAGTCACACATAACTTAATTGGAATTATTCGCACGCGGACCGAGATTGAAGAAGCAATCATCAAGATTGCCGACATTCGCGCTCGCAGTAAGAACGTTGCCGTTTCCGGGGGGCGTTTATTCAACCCAGGATTCCACCTAGCCTTTGACCTAGACAACATGCTCCTGGTTGCTGAATCAACAGCAAAGTCGGCGCTTTTGCGGGAAGAATCGCGTGGTGGACACACTCGAGATGATTTCCCTGGCATGAATAACAAATGGCGCCAGATCAATAACATCGCCAGCTTTGACGGCAATCAAGTCAACATTAAAGAACAAGCTTTGCCAGTATTGCCTAAAGAGCTCTTTGATCTCTTTGATGTGCACGAACTTGAGAAGTACATGACACCAGAAGAAATTGCGAAAGGCGGTTCCAACTAATGGCACGCACACTTAATCTTCGCATCTGGCGAGGAGACGCAAAAGACGGTGGTCTCAAAGATGTACAAGTTGATGTCAACGAGGGCGAAGTAGTCCTCGATGTTATTCACCGTGTTCAAGCAACACAGATGGGTGACCTCGCTGTCCGCTGGAACTGCAAGGCAGGAAAATGTGGATCTTGTTCGATGGAGATTAACGGCAAACCACGCCTTGCCTGCATGACTCAGGTTGCTTCATTTGATGAGAATGAAACTATTACTGTTACTCCACTTCGTGCATTTCCTGTCATTAAAGATCTCGTTACCGACGTATCTTTTAATTATAAGAAGGCAATGGAAATTCCGGCCTATGAGCCACCTAAGGATTTAGCGCCAGGTGAAGCACGCATGCAACAGGTAGATGTTGAGCGAAGCCAAGAATTCCGTAAGTGCATTGAGTGCTTCCTATGTCAGGACACTTGCCACGTAATTCGCGACCACGAAGAGAACAAGCCATCTTTTGCTGGGCCACGATTCTTTATCCGTATCGCAGAACTAGATATGCACCCACTGGATACCTTAAAGAACCGTAAACGCAGCGCTCAAGAAGAGCACGGCCTTGGAATGTGTAACATTACAAAGTGCTGTACTGAGGTCTGCCCAGAGCACATCAAGATCACTGACAACGCAATCATTCCGATGAAGGAGCGCGTTGTTGATATTAAGTACGATCCAGCTCGCATGTTTGCCGGTCTTCTCAAGCGAGAAAAGCGCAGCTAACGCTGAAGGCGGTCTGGCTAGTCTCACTAGGCGGAGTTCTCGGTTCTCTTACCCGCTGGATACTTTCATTAATCATTCCACACGGTGGTAACGGAACACTTGCCGCAAATCTACTTGCAGTAGCTTTAGCAATCTTCTTCTTAGTTTTGATGGAGCGTCGCGGAATTACAGAGCTTCGTTATTTCTTACTTCCAGGTTTTTGTGGTGGGCTTTCAACCTTTTCGGCTGTGACATATGAAGCTGTGGCACCCGATGAAGCTGGATTCTCATATTTGCTCATCAACGTAGTTGCCTCATTGATAGTGGCTTACCTTTCACTTAAAATCGCGCGAAAAGTTGTGAAGGCTCGAATATGAATGTGTTCATGGTCATTGTCGGAGCAGCTATCGGATCCCCTGCACGATTCTTAGTTGATCAATATTTCAAGAAATTTACAGATAAACCTGCCGGAACTTTCATAGTAAACATTCTCGGTTCATTTCTTATCGGGCTCACTTTTGCAACAACCGAGCACTGGCACGATTTTCTGGCCGTTGGCTTTGCCGGCTCCTTCACAACATGGTCCACATTTATCGTTGATCTCTATCTTGGCTATGAACTCAAGCACTACAAGGTTGTTGCAATTAACCTCTTAGCTTCAATTACTTTTGGCTTACTGGCCGCTTATCTGGGCTATAACATGGTCAGTTAGCCAAAGAGGCTAATTAATTCAAGTCTAGGCTGGCAGAAGTTCACTTTTCATTAACTTTCTAGACCCCAAGACCCTTTATTTTTCCTCCGTTATGACGTGTATTGCGTGTAACGGGACACAAAAAGTGGGCGATGTTTTTCGAGGGAGTCGTCCACTTTTTGCTTTCTATTTATCGCTCTAAGACTCGCTTCATCCACATTTCAATATCATCAGGATGGCGCGGGATATTTGCAGAAAGATTTCTATATCCATCACTTGTTACAAGAACATCATCTTCAATACGAATACCAATGCCGCGATATTCAGGTGCGAAGAGTTCATCATCAGGTTGGATGTATAGACCGGGTTCCACAGTTAAGACCATGCCCTCACGCAATGGTGCATCGGAGTACATCTCTTTGCGTGCTTGGGCGCAATCATGCACATCAATACCTAAGTGATGACTTGATCCATGCAAAGTCCAGCGACGATGCAGACCTACCTCAGGCTTCATTGATTCTTCGACCGAGATAGTGAGAACTCCCATATCGGCTAAACCACGTGCCAATACTTCTTGGCATGCCTTATTTACATCAGAAAATAGCGCTCCAGGTTTAACGGCGGCAAAGCCGGCAAGCTGGGCTTCATAAACAAGCAGGTAGAGCGCACGTTGTGCCGGAGAAAACCTGCCATTTATTGGAAAAGTGCGAGTGATGTCGGCGGTGTAGAAAGATTCCATCTCAACACCAGCATCGATTAATACAAGTTCACCCGGATGAAGATCGCCATCGTTACGTGTCCAGTGCAGCACACACGCGTGTGAACCTGCGCCCACGATGGTGTTGTAACCAAGGTCGTTACCTAATATGCGGGCACGGCCATAGAAAGCGGCATCTAGTACTCGTTCACCGCGCGAGGTTTGAACAGCGGCCGGAATGGAGCTAATGACATCATTAAACCCAAGTGTTGTTGCGTGAACTGCGCGCTGCAGTTCACTCACCTCATATTCATCTTTGCATAAGCGCTGTTCAGAGATGAACGTTGCAAAATCCTTATCAGCAGGTGAGAGTGATTTCTTGCCATCGGCTAGTAATGCTTTAAGTTCACTCAAATTTCTGGTTTCAATTTGGTAGCGCGCCTTAGCCTCTGACAATGTGAATCTGCGACCTACCCAGAGTTCGCCATATCTTGCATCGCGATAGAAAGCTTCAGTATCTCTAGTTGAACGTGGATTCATATAGAGATAGGTAATGTGTGAATCCCCACTCGGTTCAAGTATGAGTACCGCATCAGCTGTTGCATCAGGTCCTTGCACGCCGCTGTAATAAGCAAAAGCACTATCAGGGCGGTAGTTGTAATCGGTATCACCTGCGCGCACTTTGAGTTCGCCGGCAGGAATTACTAGTCGTATTCCTTGGTATGCCGCAGAGAGAACTTGCCTGCGGGAGTAAGCATAGGTAACAACTTCCAGCGGCTCTAACTCAGTGAGTTCACTTTCGGCCCAGCCACTTTTCATAAACTCAGCGAAGAGGTGCGAAGGTCCCTGATCATGGACCCGTGCGGTTTGCTCTTGCGGTGCTTGGGTATTCTCGCTACTCATTGTGCAATCCTAGGACTTACCGCAGTAAGTTCAAGATGGATGTATCAAGGCGCATCAACGACGAAGATGGTGCCATCCCTTTCTATCGTGGGTAGCAGGATGAGGTTTCTTGTCGCCGGACCCCCAGTTGGCTTACCGGTCGTCGCTTCAAAATATGAACCATGTGCAAAGCAGACTAATTGAGAACCAGAGATCTCGACATCACGCCCCAAGTGGGTGCACCGATTGCTAAATGCAATGACGCCATCTTCGCGGCGAATGAGGATGTAACCCCGCGCTGGGTAATTAAGTGAGGGGTTACTCACCGAGATTGGCTGGTTAAGTTTTAGATTCGCACTCTTCGCTACCGCAAACTCATCTGGTGGAGGCGTGTAGGCAGGGCGCGGTGCAGTTGAAGTGGTGGGAGTTGGCTGCGTGGAAGGTTGAGTTGTAGCCGAAGGAGTTGGCTTGGCTGGCGTGACTGGGACACCTCTATTCCACACTAGCTTGTTACCAGATTTCACACATGTGTATTTCTTATCCCGCCAAATAATCGTTTGCCCCACCCGTGTGCACTTCAGAGTCGGAACTTGAGCAGCCTCAGCAATAAATGGGTTGGCAAGAAGTGCCACTCCAGTGAGAATTTGAAGAATCTGTCTGCGTGAGAAGTGTGACATGTAACAATTATTCCCTGGAATTAGGTGATGAAAGTAAACACCAGGATAACGCAGTATTAATGAAGACAAAAAGCAACACCATGCAATCATATAAAAAGTGATAACAATTTGCCTGGTTGTTACTGGAAATATAACTCTCACCTAAAGACTTCGCGCAAACCTCACCGTGAGGTATTACCTAAGGAGTAATAAATGAAGAAAAAGCTCTTCGCAACTGTATCGATGGGTGTGATTGCATCATCACTCGTTCTTCAGAGTGCATATGCAGCAGAAGCGCCGGTCTACTTAATTCCCGCAACAGATGCCGCTTCACTTGCTGTTATCGCAACAACAGGCGACAAAATTTCAAACGAAGTACTTCGTGGAGTTCCAGATGGAATGGGCGCGATGAAAAACACAGATGGAACACTTACCCTGCTTTCAAATCATGAAATCTCAACTGGTGCAGATATCGCAAATAAGAAAGACACTGGAACATGGGGCTCATCAATTTCAAAGATGACATTCGATCCGGCAACAAAGAAGATCACAAAGATGGAAAACTGGATGAAGAGCATGTCCTACTACAACTACGCCACTGAGAAGTGGGGTTCAACATGGGAGCAGTCACTTCCAGTAGGCACTTCAGCCACTGATGCTTATGGATCAATCATCGGCACCAATGGAATTAACCGCCTATGTTCAGGTGACTTGGTCGCTGCAGGTGGATTTGCGTATAGCGAGAAAGATGCAAAGACAAAGAAGACAGTTACCTACGGTTACAAGGATGCTGTCTACCTTACGGGTGAAGAAGGCTCTGATGACCAGTCACGTGCTTTTGCATTCGACGCCGACGGTAACGGAATCCAGCTTCCAAAGATGGGTCTTGCTCCATGGGAGAACCTTCTTACAAAGCCAGGCACAGGCAAGACGACTGTTGTCATGGGAAATGAAGATGGCAACGCAACAGATAGCCAGCTTTACATGTATGTCGGTACAAAGCAGACAACAGGAGCTAATTTTGCTGAGAAGGCTGGCCTAACAAACGGCAAGCTTTACACAATTGCGCTAGAGAACTACCGTACAGATAACGCCGTGCGCGCAGTTGCAAAAGGCACAAAAATCAAGGTTGGCTTCAATGAAGTTAACACAAACCCTAAGTTCGGAAAGCTTGCAACAATGTCACAAGCTAACGGAACGACATTCTCACGTATCGAAGATGGCGAGTTTGATTCAAAGAATCCAAACGTCTTCTACTTCGTTACAACAGAATCAAATAAGGATCCGCTAGCAACAACACCCCGTCCAGGTGCTACATACTCACGTGATGGTGGCGCACTTTGGAAGATGACTTTTGCTAATGCAAAGGATCCATTTAAGGGTGCAACAATTGAGATGCTACTTAACGGTACCGAAGTTCCGTACCTTACTAAGCCAGATAACCTAACCATTGATGGTGACTACATCCTGATTCAGGAAGATCCAGGCAACAATGCTCACATTGCTCGCCTAGTTGCATACCGTATCTCTGATGGCAAGCTCGCCGAGATTGCAAAGTTTGACGAGCAGTACTTCATCACAGGTGCAGCAAAGTTCATCACCCAAGATGAAGAATCATCAGGAATCATCAACGTCAACAAGTTCTTGAAGGCAAGTGGCGACACAAAGTCACATTTCTTCTTGAACGCACAGGTTCACTCAAAGCTTTCAGTGGCACGCCCAGATTTGGTTGCTGGCCTTGGAACAACTGAAGTGATGGCACTTGATAGCAAGGCAATTGAAGGCGGTCAGTACTACCACCTTGCAGTTGACTGGACAAAGGTCACATTTGCTTAATAAGTAAATGAAGATTTACAACTGAATAAGGCAGAGAGCGGTTCGCTACACAGCGGGCCGCTCTCTCGCCATTTATACAAGGGTTAGGTATGCCTGGGCAGAGGCGCTAAACTTGCCCTGCAACTCGGAGACGTCGCATAGCCCGGTCGAGTGCGCCTCACTGCTAACGAGGTAAGGTGTTAAAGCCTTCAGGAGTTCAAATCTCCTCGTCTCCGCTCAATCTTTCCTCTCTCACGCAAAAATATGAAATGCACTCTTGACCTTTGATAGGAATATTAGATACTTGAGCACACCCAAAGGGAAAGAATAATAAAAATGGCAAAAGTACGTGTCGGCGTCATCGGTGCTGGAAGCTGGGCAATCGCTTCACACCTTCCACATCTTGCGAAACATGACGACCTTGAATTTGTTGGAATCTCACGTAAAGGTCCAGAAATCCTGAAAAAGATTGCAGATCGTTATGGATTTAAAGTCGCCTCTGAGGATTATCGCGATGTATTAAATGCCGGAGTAGACATTTGCGTGATTGGTAGCCCAACAGGATTACATCATGAGCATGCAAAAGCGGCGCTGGAGGCTGGCGCACATGTTATGTGCGAAAAGCCAGTGACCATCAACCCGACAGATGCATGGGATCTTGATGCAACTGCAAAGCGCGTAGGTAAAGAGCTCATCATTGCCTTTGGTTGGAATTACATGCCAATGATGCAAGAGGCGAAAGCTTTAATGGAAAAGTATGGAATTGGTGATTTAGAGCATCTGACTATTCACATGTCTTCTATGACAAGAGAACTTCTCTCCAACACCGGTGCTTATCCGGATGCGACACCAGAATCCTTGCCTGATGAGAAGACTTGGACCGATCCCACACTCTCTGGTGGCGGATATGGTCAGGCACAGCTTTCTCACGGACTAGGTATGGGTCTATGGGTAACCGGAGCCCGAGCTGAGTCTGGTTTTGCATTAATGACTGCGCCGATGAATGCACCTGTTGAAATGCACGATGCAATCAGTTATCGATTTGAAGGCGGTGCAATCGGTGCGGTCTCTGGCGGCTCTGCTCACGCGAAAGCCCATAAGACTTACCACGCACTTGAATTAAGAGCTATTGGCTCTGATGGCCAAATCCTTTTGGACCTTGAGCGGGCAGCGGTCTGGTTGTATTACAAAGGCGAAAACATCAGATTAGATCTTGATGATGATGCCGGTTATTACAACTGTCAGGGACCCATTGACGCACTCGTTGCAGCGGGTAAGGGTGAGAAGTTTAGGAACTACTCACCAGGAGAACTCGGCGCTCGCTCGGTTGAAGCTTTGGATATTGCTTATCGAAGTGCGGCAAGCGGAAAGCTCGAGCACCGTCTGTAAGAATCTTCTGCACTACTGATTCCTGCTTTGCCCCATTTAACATCGCGCCACGTTTCATTTTCGGGTGCTAGTTCCACGAACTCCTCATGCTCGCCACTGGCTGTTGTAATTCGCACTTTTCCGGCACCTATCGGCATCTCTTCAAATTCAACGTGTGTCACAGCAAGAAATTCAGAGGAGCTTTGCAAGTTAGTTGGATCTCCTGATTCCCATAAGGCTGCAACTGCATAGGCTGGGTTCCACCACGGCCCACCTTGTGAGGCATCAAGTATTGAGGCAACTGATGTTGAGAGCACGATTGTGATGGATTCAATTTTTTCTTTGCGTGCCTCACGCAATTTCAATGCAGCAGCGAGGGCGGCATGAACAAATCCATTTGTGTCCATTAAACGAATTGCCACACCATCAATACCATTGAGAATTTCTGTTGTAACACCTTCTACAAGGAATAGCTCAAAGAGCCCGCGAGGCCCACTCCAGATTTCTTCTGCGTGTGGAGCGCCAACGAGTGCGGCATGAGCGCTTGTAATTCCAAGTGAAATAGCTGAAGCACGATTTGTTTGGGCGGCACCCTTGCGTTCGAGAACGGCTTGGGAAGAGCCACCGATGTTCATAGCGCAAATGTGTAGCGCTTTTACGTGTTGCTCTCTTGATAGCCCAAGTGCGATTGCAGCAGTTGTTGTTGCAGCAAATGCTCCACTGGTTGCCGTGACATGCCATTTAGATCTATGCAGTGGTCCAAAGAAATTGGCAATAGTTGCCCCGGTTCGATATCCGTATGCGGCTGCTTCATAGACTTGCTTGAGAGTGAGACCTCGTTCAACTCCAATCGATGTTGCAATCGGCCAGATGATTGAGCCTGGATGAGTGAGTACTTTCCAATTCACATCATCCATATCGAGTGCACTGGTATAGAGACCTAAAGTCACAGCTCTCTCAGTGATGCCCGAGGAGAGCGCCGGTGCGCTCACCCCATAGTGCTTTTCACCTAAAACAGCAGAGGCCACAAAATCTTGGAAGAGTATTTCAAGGCGGTTTTCTTTGATTTCAAGATTGTTTTGCGTCAGTGCTTCGATCATCAACTTTCCAAGTTTGGGATCATGCATGGGATGTAGCCTTACTACTAGATCGTGGTCGGTAGATTGTAGGAACAACTGCTTGCGATGGGGCCTTTTCTGCAATGAGATCTAACATCAAGCGCGCAGATTGCCGCCCCATCTCTTCCGGATCTCGGTAGACCGAGGATAAATCGGAAGAGAGAAGATTAAACATGGGCCATTCATCGAGGGCAACGAATGCAACATCGGCCCCGGGCTTAATTTTTAGCTCTTTTAGCGCAATTAGTGCTCCGGTTGAAGCACCAATGCCACCTGTAATCAGCGCATTTGGAATGTTCTTACCTGAGAACAAATCTTTAGTTTGTTCGTATGCAAATTCCTCACCGAATTTACCGAGTCGAATTAAATCCTCATCAATTTTTATTTTTGCATTCGATAAGGCTTGCTCATAACCTTTAATTCTATTGCGAGAGATGAAGACATCTTTTCGCCCTGACACAAAAGCAATTCGCTTGTAGCCATTCTTAATGAGGTCCGCTGTGGCTTCTCTTACGCCTTGCGCATGATCGCAGATTACAGCGCTAGCGTTGAGTCCAGTCACTTCCCGATCTAAAAGCACTACTGGGGCACCTAATTCATTAATCGTGTTGCGAACATATGGAGAGTCTTCGGAAACAAGGGAAGCGATAACACCGTCGATTCGGCGACGCTTAAAGAGTGCAAAATTTTCCTTCTCGGCATCTAAATCGCCATGTGAATTAATCAAGATGATCGAGTAGCCAGCTTTACGTAATTCATGCTCAGCGCTTTGAGCAACAATTGAAAAGAGGGGATTGGTGATATCTCGAATCATGAACCCAATCGTGTTGGTAGCTCCTTTGCGCAGTGATTGCGCCAAGTGATCTGGTTCGTATCCAAGCTGGGCAACTGCTGCCTCCACTTTTTCGCGCATTTTCTCTGAGACATCGCGATGGCCGGAGAGAACTCTAGAAACACTAGAAATTGCGACGCCAGCTTTGGCGGCAACATCATGAATCGTGATTCGATTCTTTCCCATGGTCAGTCAGGGTAGTCCTGGCACGAAGGAATGAGAATGAATCCTGGAAATTATTCCCAGAAAAGATTTCCGGGGTAAATATTGACAAAGGCAGATTCCTGCTTAGAATTAGGAATCGTTTCCAGTTTTACTATCCCAGGAGGTGCAACGTGGACCTAACCATCACTCGTGTTGAAACTGAGTCAGTCCGTGTTCCCCTAGAGCGGGTTTATAAGGGCAGTCACTACAAGATGACTCACCGCTCGACAACCATCACTCGTATCTTCACTAAATCTGGCCTCGTCGGTGAAGCCTATGCAGGCGATGAAGATGCGGGATTGCTTGAGATTGACAATATTATTCATGAAGAACTTGCCCCATTGATTTTGGGCAAGGATGCATTTGAAATCGAAAAGCTGTGGGAGCTCTGCCGCCCGGCAACATGGGACATTCTTCGTGATCGTCGCCTTGGGTTAGTGGCAACTGCCTCTATCGATGTGACTTTGTGGGATCTTCTTGGCAAGGCATATAACGCACCACTCTGGAAGCTATGGGGCGGCTATCGCTCCAAGATTCCGGTCATCACAATCGGCGGCTATTACGGCAGTGATTTAACGATTCAAGAAGAAGTTGAATACCTACTCAAAGAAGAATTTGCCGGAATGAAATTTAAAATTGGTGGACTTGCGCCAGAAGAGGATGCCAAGCGCTTTAAAGAGGCCCGACGTGTGGGCGGGGATAAATTCCGCATTGCAGTAGATGCCAATCAGGGTTACACAGTTCCGCAAGCAATTAAGTTCTCACACTTAGTTGCCGATGATAATCTCTTATGGTTTGAAGAGCCATGCATTTGGCAGAACGACAAAAAAGCGATGCGCGATGTTCGCTATATCGGCAACGTCGCGGTTACTGCCGGACAGACTGAATTTTCAGCAGCAGGCTGCCGCGATCTGATGGAGACCGGATCTATCGATTACTGCAACTTCGATTCATCGTGGTCGGGTGGACCCACTGAATGGCGCCGGGCGGCGGCTATCGCAACCGTTTATGACGTAAAGATGGCACACCATGAAGAGCCGCAAGTAGCTTCACATCTACTTGCATCCATTCCTCACGGTACCTACCTTGAGTTCTTCCACCCAATGCGAGATCCCATCTGGCACAACATGATCGCCAACCGTCCAAAGCTGAAAGATGGGTATATGCAGCTCAATGACACCCCTGGGCTCGGTTGGGAACTCGACCGTGATTACATCAAGAAGTACCGGATTGCTGAACGGGTATCAGAGCTAAAGTAAGTTCGTCCCTGACCAGGTGAATTGGTAAGCAGAAATACTGCGCACGAATACGTGCGTCTGTTCAAAAAATCTGGGTATTTCAATTCATTGTTCAATTTATAACATAAGTTTATCTTGGGTAATTGGTGAGTTTTCTATTGACACACATCACCTGGCAGGAAAGGATTCCAGTTAAGGCAAGAAATGCTTATGGGGAATTCGACACGGATCCCTCATCAAAAAACGAAATTAGTGAAAGGTAACGGTGAACGATGAAAACTTTATCCAAAGCTCGAGTAGGTATTGTTTCGGCTTTAGCAATTGCTGCACTAGTTGGTTCAACGCTAGTTCCTGCTACAGCAGGACAGTATGAGTTCCGTCCAGCGGTCAAAGGCAGTGGTAAGGGAATCACAATCGGATATATCGGACTCGATGATGCAATCGGATTCGGTAAGGATGTTGGCGATTCCATCAAGCGTGAAGCTAAGAAAGCAGGAGCAAAGGTAATTTACTGTGACTCTAAACTTGATGCTGCAAAGGCACTAAACTGTGCAAAGACATTCAAGTTAAAGAAAGTTGACGGTATCTTGAATTTTCAGCCTGTGGCATCAGCCTCTGCAGCAATCTGTAAGGCAGGCCCACAAGTTCCAGTTATTGCAATTGATATTGAGCAAGATCCATGTCAAGACGCATTCATGGGAGCTGACAACAGCTACGCCGGTGAAGTAACCGGAAAAGCACTCGGCGAACACTTCAAGAAGACATTCAACTGTGAGTTTGATTCATTCATCTCACTCGAAGATTACGGAGTTGGAGTTGTAAACGCTGCACGTATGGGCGGATACCGCACAGGCTTCGAATCAGTTTGCGGCAAGATTGGTGACAAGTTGATCCAGATTGATGCTGGTCGTCTTGAGCCAGCTCTTGCAAAGATGAAGGATGCACTTACAACCCTTCCTAACGCAAAGAAGATTGCTGTTGTAGCAATTAACGATGAAGGTATCCAAGGCGCATTCGCTGCTGCAAGAGCAATCGGTCGCGACCAGGATATTTATGCAGGTTCACAAGGTGCAGCTGCTTCAGCTCACTGCGATATCGCTAAGAACCCTAACTGGATCGGAGCAACTGCTTACTTCCCAGAGCGTTACGGCGAGATTGGTGTTCCTTACCTTATTGACCTCATCAAGGGAAAGAAAGTTCCTTTCCAATTGAAGATCAAGCACGTCGCAGTAACTGGGGAGAACGTATTTAAGTTGTTCCCAGCTTCAAAGGCGAAGTGCGCGTAATACTGCATAGGTAGGAAAACGCTTCACAACCAACTGCTAGAAAGGGTTTCTATAAATGTCAAACACGACGGAATTGATTCGTTTGGAAGGCATTAAGAAGTCTTATAACAGTGTGGAAGTTCTGCACGGAGTGGATTTATCTGTAAACGCCGGGGAAGTCATTGCACTTCTCGGGGAGAACGGAGCAGGTAAATCCACTCTCGTGAAGGTTCTGGCGGGGGATATTCCTCCAACAGAGGGCGTCATTAAAGTTAATGGTGCCGAGTTCTCTCAGCTTGATGTATTTAAAGCGAGAGAGCTCGGTATTCGTATGATTTTTCAAGAACTTAACGATGCTCCCGCACTCACCGTTGCTGAAAATATTTCCCTTGGCCAATGGCCGACATCTGGTGGAAAGATTGCGTGGAAAGAGCTGAAGGCAAAGGCAAAAGAAGTCCTTAATCGGCTCGAAGTAGATATTCCACTCGATGCAGAAGCAGGCTCACTGCGCGTGGGAGAACGACAGTTACTCGAGATTGCACGCGCTCTTATTCAAAATGCAAAAATTCTTGTTCTGGATGAACCATCGGCAGCTCTTTCAAACATTGAAGTTGAGCGCCTTTTTAAAGTAATGGATCAACTAAAAGCCCAAGGCGTAGGAATGGTCTACATCACCCATCGCCTTGATGAAGTTAACCGCGTTGCAGACCGCGTACAGGTGCTCCGTGATGGAAATTCTGTTCTTAATGAAGTAGCACAAGAGGTTTCACGTGAAGAATTGGTAACTGCGATGCTTGGCCACGCAACTGCACAAAATGTACGTCCAGTAGTTTCGAAAGGAGATACTCGCGCCCTAGTTGTGAATAACCTCTCCGACGGAAATGTTTTTAATGACATTTCATTTGATGTTCATCAAGGTGAGGTTCTCTGTTTATTTGGAAAAATTGGTTCTGGCACCTCTGAAATTCTCGAGAGTATTTTTGGTTTGCGCCCACTTAAGTCTGGCGAGATAAGCATGTACGGAGAGAAATTCACTCCTAAGTCTCCGCAAGACTCTACCTCTAAGAAGATTGGCTACTTGCCGGCAGACCGCCAACGACTTGGTTCCTTTGCGATTCGCTCTGTGGCCCAAAATCTCGCTGTTAGTTCATGGGATCGGATGGCTAAGTTTGGTTTTGTGAAGAACGCAGATGAAGAAAAGGCTTATGGAACATGGCAAGAAGCGCTCTCTATCAGCTCGCGCCGCGGGCCATCACAAGAGATTTCAACTCTCTCGGGTGGAAATCAGCAGAAAGTTCTTCTTGGCCGTTGGTTTGAGGCAAAGGTAAATGTGCTTCTCCTTGTTGAACCTACACGAGGTGTGGATGTTGGAGCGCGTCGTGATATCTATGAAATTATTCGTAAACAAGCGAAAGAGAGCAACATGGCAGTTCTCGTTGCCACATCTGATTATGAAGAAGTAGTTCTTCTCGCAGACCGTGCACTCGTCATTTCCCGGGGTGCAATATCTGCAGAATTTACCGATGACCTTGTCCAAGCCAGCAATCTAATAGAAGCGTCAAGTTAGGAGCACATAGCAAAATGATTAAGAATAGAGCTAAATCAGTGACAGCAGGCACCGAAGGTGGTGCAAAGAAGTCTCGCAAGATTCCTGACACCGCTCCGCTTATTGCTGTGCTTGTTTTGATGATGATGTATTTCAGTGTCGCCAGCGAATACTTCTTCCAAGTCGAAAACTTCAGAAATATTCTTGCCAACGCTGCAGTAACTGGAATTGTCTGTATCCCATCTACATTTTTAATTATCGCAGGTCATATCGATCTATCCGTTGGATCAGCTGCTGCAGTATCTGGAATGATGCTTGCTCAAGTTGTGAACTCCCAAGGGGTGGCAGTTGGAATGCTTGCAGTTCTCGCCTTTGGATTGGTCTTTGGATGTTTTAATGGATTCCTTGTGACCGTCGTTGGTGTTAACTCGCTGATTACCACCCTTGGCGGCCTTGGATTCCTCTATGGAGTAGCCCTTCTAATTGGTAACGGCCAGACAGTGGGCATGAACGACTTTGAATGGCTAGGAACCGCTCAACCGCTCAAGATTCCACTCCCAATCATCATTTTCGCGGTGATTGCTCTTCTTGGAGCGATCACGCTTCGATATACAAAGTTTGGTCGCTCAATTTATGCAATTGGTTCAAATCCCAATGCAGCCCGTGTTGTAGGTATTCGCTCTAATCGAATTATCTTCCAGACATTTATTCTCTCTGCAGTTGCATCAGCACTTGCAGGTGCTGTCCTTACCTCACAACTTTCTGCAGGTTCTCCAAACTCAGGTCTAGGACTTGAACTTCAGGTGATCACAGCAATCGTTCTTGGAGGTGCCAGCCTTGCTGGTGGCCGAGGTTCAATCTTAGGAACAGTTCTAGGACTACTTATCGTGGGTATCTTGAACAACGGTCTGATTCTGATGGATGTACCAACCTTCTGGCAGCGTATCGCGCAAGGTTTAATGCTTATTCTTGCTGTTTCCTTCGACTCTATTCGAGCCAAACTCAACAGCACTAGGAGTTAACGCATGACGGTCAATGTTTCTACACAGAGAATCATTCCTGCTCGTCGACCTAAGAAGACCATCAAGGTTGGTTTAGTTGCCGGCGGACTCGGCACATATTGGCCGCAATTTTCAAATCTCTTGCCGCAACTACAAGCATCAGCAAAGTATGTCTCACAGCGTATCGGGGCGATGGATGTTGAACTAGTTGATGCTGGATTTATCTCTGATCCACAAGAAGGTGCAATAGCTGCTGAGAAGTTACGTGCTGCAGGCTGTGACATGATCGTAATGTTCTTAACTACCTACATGACATCATCAATGGTTATTCCTATTGCCCAGCGTTCTAATTCGCCTGTGCTCGTAATTAACTTGCAACCAACTGAACAGATGGATCACGCGAATTTTGATACTGGTGATTGGCTGGCATACTGTGGAGCTTGTCCACTGCCAGAAGTAGCTAACGCATTTGAGCGGGCCGGAGTTCCATTCCGATCAGTATCAGGATTCCTACGCGAAGAACGCGCATGGACAAAGATTGATAGCTGGATTCAAGCTGCTGGAATTCGCGCAATGCTCCGTAACTCACGTCATGGCATTATGGGCCACCTTTACCCTGGAATGTTAGATGTATCCACCGATATGACTATGGTGACCACACACTTTGGTGGCCATATGGAAGTACTTGAATTTGATGACTTGCGTGTACGTGTTGAGAAGGCAACTGAAAAAGAGATTAACGCAGTCCTTGATGAAACTCGTTCAATCTTTGATTTAGATTCAACAGTTAACGATGATGATTTGCGTTGGGCGGGACAAGTAGCAGTTGGACTTCGCCGCCTGATTGATGATTTCGATATTTCAAGTCTTGCTTACTACCACCGTGGTCTGGATGGAGAAATTCACGAGCGCCTCGGTGCTGGAATGATTCTTGGTTGTTCACTTCTTACTGCAGAAGGTGTTCCTGCAGTGGGTGAGTATGAACTGCGCACATCCATCGGAATGTTGATGTTTGATCGAATTGGCGCAGGTGGATCTTTCACTGAGTTCCAGGGACTTAACTTTAATTCTGGAGTAGTTGAAATGGGCCACGATGGCCCTGCTCACCTATCAATTACCAATGACCGACCAATTCTTCGTGGCCTCGGTGTTTTCCACGGTAAGCGTGGTTATGGAGTTTCGGTTGAAATCGGTGTCAAACATGGACCGGTCACTACCTTTGGAGTTAATCAGCGCAAGAACGGAAGCTATCAATTCGTTGCCTCCGAAGGCGAAGTTGTTGCTGGCCCGCGCCTACTGCTCGGAAACACCACATCACTGATTGATTTTGGAATGAATCCAGGTGAATGGTGTGATGCGTGGAGTGCTACTGGAGTGCCTCACCACTGGGCGCTAGGAACTGGGCACCGCGTGGCAGAACTGCGTTCAATCGCAGAACTTCTCGATATTGAGATGGTTGTTATCTAGAAAGCCGTTAGACCTTAAAGAATCAAGGAAATTTAGTAGGGCTTCTTTCCTTTATTGCTATTAGTTCTAGCCTTCTTCTCTGCAACGTTATGGAAAGTCGTCGGAATCAAGATAGTTCTTGGAGCCTCGCCACGGATTAACTCCAGAATCAGCTCAGCAGCATATCTACCGATTAACTCAGGATTTCGATAGACCGAAGAAATAGCTGGATTTAACAGGTCAAATAAGGGCCATTCATCTAAGGCAATAATGGTGACGTCTTTCTCTGGCACTTTGCCGATCTCCTTGAGCGCATGCAACGTGCCACCGGAAGCGCCAATTCCACCAGTTAAAATAGCTGTGGGCGGCTTTGGGAGCTTAAATAATTTTAAAGTTTCTTCCTTGGCATATTTTTCAGTAAAGTCCTTAAGTCGGATTAGTTCAGGAAAAATTTTCTCATCAGCATCTTTATAAGCGGCCCGAAAACCCTCTAAACGGTTTCTAGTCACATACATATCTTTTGGCCCTGAGATAAAGGCTATGCGGGTGTGGCCCTGTGAAAGAAGGTGTGCAACTGCTTTCTTAACACCCAATGCATGATCGCTAAGTACGGCGCTACTTGTGACTCCGGGCAACTTACGATCTAGTAGAACTGTGGGTGCACCGAATAATTCTAGGTCTTCTTTGACGCTATCAGATGTCTCAGAGACCAGCGATGCGATCACGCCGTCCACCCGCCTGCTCTTTAAAATAGCAAAGTTTAATTTTTCGGTATCTTCAGTGCCCGATGAATTGATTAGAATCATGGAGTAATGAGATTTGCGTAGCTCTGCTTCACAACTTTGCGCGATAGTTGAGAAAAACGGGTTCATAATGTCTCGGATCATAAATCCGATTGTGTGTGTTGTTCCGCGACGCAAAGATTGCGCTAGATGATCGGGTCTATATCCAAGGTTGTTTACAGCCTTCTCAACCCTTATCTTCATTGTTTCCGAAACCGACTTATGTCCGGAGAGAACACGAGAAACACTCGAGATAGCCACACCCGCTTGGGCAGCAACATCCTCGATTCGGACCCTAGCTACTTTCTTAGATTTCAAAACTTTGCCTTTCGCAGGGCTATCTTCTTTTGCGGTGTGTGGAGTCTACAAAGGAGTAAACGCGTTCACAGCAGTATAGGAGAATTCCCTAGCTAACTATAAATTGATGGAGTTAATTCTTATCAATCCTGTATTTTGCAATGAAGTCTTCATCTAGCTCCCAGCCAAATCCAGGCTCCTCTGAGAGCAGGAAGTTGCCATTATCTAGCGGCTTCTTATTTGCAAGCATCTCCCAGAAAATAGGATCTCTGGTTGGAGAGAAGCATTCGGTATAGGTTCCATGAGGGACGGATGCCAATAAATGTGATGATACTTGAGCCTCTTCATGGTGGCCTAGCTGCACATCAAAAGTGGCAGCAAGAGCGGCAACGCGGCGCCATTCAGTCGGGCCTCCGCCCCAAGATGCGTCGTAGTTACATACATCGATTGCATCATTGACCATTAGCTCGCGCATACCAAGTTTTGTGAACTCACTTTGTCCAGCGGCAACATTGACATTTCCACGAGTTCGAATGTCACGAAGCCCGCGCCAATCTGAATGCCAACGAGTTGGCTCTTCAAACCAACGCAACTCAATCGAATCCTCAATGCATGCCAAGAATGCCAGTGCTTCCGGAACGGTATATCCCTGATTGGCATCAACTACGAATAGAAAATCATCACCAACAATTTTCTTAGCTAGCTTTAATCTGGCGGCATCTTCCTCAGGCGGTTTTGCCCCAATCTTAAACTTCATACCAACTGTGCCAGTTTCTTCCTTGAAAAATTGAAGTTCACGTTCTAAGTCAGCTTCACTGGAACCGTAGTAACCACCAATTCCAATCATTGGAATCCGATCTCGGAATCCACCCCATAGGCGCCATAAAGGCTGGTTAACGCGCTTTCCAAATGCATCCCAGAGCGCACTATCGATACATGCAATAGATTGCATCGGAATTGCGCGATCGCGCAATTGATCGAAGGTAACGGGAAGCATTGCGTGCCACACTTTTTCAATCTGGCGCGAGTCCATGCCGATAATCGTAGGAACAATCTCGTCATGGATAATGCCTAAGACCTCGTGCTGCTCTTCATCTGTGTCAGCGTTATAGCTTTGGCCGACTATTCCATCAGAAGTCGTAATTCTGGTAATGATTGTGCAGCGGTTACGCATCTTGTAGTACGAACCTTTGTAGAGGTGTTTAAGAGGTACCTTTATCGGAATCGTCTCAATTTTTTCTATAATTGGCACGTTTCTCCCTCAGTTGGTTTCGCAGGTAAAAATGACGTCACCTGTTTTTATTGCATCGTTCTCCTTAAATAGGAGTTCAGTAATTGTCCCACTCACAGGGGAGGGAACTTCAACCGAAGCTTTATCAGTTTCTACCTCAAGGACCATCTCACCAGCTTCAACCTGGTCACCGACTGATTTCTTCCAGTTTAAAAGGAAAACCTCATCCACTGTGTCACCAAGTCGTGGAAGTTTTACGCTGGTTTTCATTATTTACCTTTCTTATCGGTATAGATATTTTGGAACATTGAAGCCAAAGTAGGATTTGGAGCGCTCTTACACACTTCAACAACACCCTCGATTACCTTAAGAGTCTCCTCTTTAATCTTATTAATTTGAGCAGCGTCAATTAACTTCTCTTTGACTAGTTTTTCTTCAGTCAATTTAATTGGATCGCGTGCTTGCCATTTTTCTAACTCTCCTTCTGGGCGATAGAGCGCTAAATCGGCTCTAGAGTGGCCGGAGAATCGGTAAGTCTTTGCTTCAATAAAGGTTGGACCCTTACCGCTTCTTGCATGATCTACAGCCTTTTGAATACCTTCTTGAACGGCTGCAATATCCATGCCATCAATAGCATAGTGAGGCATGCGATAGCTCTCACCTCTGTGATGCAAATCTTCCAGAGGTGTTGTGATATCGATACGGCTATATTCGCCGTAAACATTGTTATCACAGATGAAAACAATAGGCAGGTTCCAGATAGCCGCTAAATTCAGGGTTTCATGGAAAGCTCCAATATTTGTTGCACCATCACCGAAAACAGCAACTGCTACATCATCTGTTCCTCGGGTTTGGAATGAGAGCGCGGCACCTGCAGCAACTGGCATACCGCCTCCGATAATTGCCGAAGTAGGAAGAAGTCCTAATTCCATGTTGCTTAAGTGCATAGAGCCGCCTACACCACCACAACAGCCAACTGTCTTACCCATGATTTCACCCAAAACAGATTCCGGGCTAAGTCCAAGTGCGAGTGCAATTCCGTGACCACGATAGGTTGCAGAAACAATATCTGTAGGTCTAAGCACTGATGCCATACCAACTGCAAGTGCTTCTTGCCCGATACACAAATGTGTCGTGCCTCTAATCTCACCTGAGGCAAAGAGCGCATTTATCTGTTCTTCTAAAGTACGTATTTCAATCATACGTTCGTACTGAGCAACTTTATTGCCGGCTAAGGCAGCTCGACGTTTTAGTTCAGCACTCATGAGCTTAGACCCTCAATCTCCCACCACTGTTTCGGAGTTAATCCGTTTTTCAATGATTCTGTAAGTTGGCGAGCTATATCTTGCGCTGTTGGAATATATCTTGCTTCCAAAGTTCCACTATAAGGAACTGGAACATCAGGTGTAGTGATTCTAAATGGCGCTGCTTTCAGTGATGAGAAGAGCTTTGAAGTAGTTGCAGCAAGTATCTCAGAGCCCCAGCCACCACTGAGTGGAGCTTCTTCAACCACGACCAAACGACCAGCCTTTTTCACTGATTCAAGGACAGTTTGGCGGTCCCAAGGAACGATGGTCGCAAGGTCAATAAGTTCGGCATCAATTCCAGAAATCTTAATAGCCTCGTGACACACCTTTACCATTTGTCCCATCGATACCAAAGTAATGTCTTTTCCTGAACGTAGAACTCGCGCCTTACCAATCTCCATTTTTAATGAGGTATCAACTGGTCCACGATCGGCGTAAAGAACTCTTGTTTCAAGAAACATTACTGGGTCTGGATCTTGAATTGCTGCTCGAAGCAAACTGTATGCCGACTGAGCATCGCTAGGAGTGATTACTTTTAATCCTGGGGTTGCACTCACCCAGTTTTCAAGAGTTTGCGAATGCTGGCTACCAAAACCTAAACCAGAACCACAAGAAGCACGCACGACCATGGGTACGGATAACATGCCATTACTGAGGTAACGCATCTTTGCCGCTTCAGTAACGAGCTGATCGAGTGCGACCCCTAAGAATTCCATAAACATAATTTCAACAACTGGGCGCATTCCCATGATTGCTGCTCCGACTGCGGCGCCCGTGAATGCCATCTCAGAGATGGGAGTATCTCGAACGCGAAGGGGTCCAAATTCCTGAAGCAGACCTTCTGAAGTTTTAAATGGCCCTTCAGCTACTGCCACATCTTCGCCGAAAATCATTACTGACTTATCGGCTCTCATCTCATCTGCCAGCGCCGTTGCTATTGCTTGGCGAAAACGGATTTCCTTTGTGCCGCTCTCAAGGACCTGTTCAGTCATTTCTTATAACCCTTCACAAGGATAAATCCTATTTTGTTTACATTTTGCTTTACTCAAGCCTATGGAAACGATACCATGTCAGAATATAACTTTCCCATCATAGGAGTCAATAGCCTTCAATGTACAACAAATCACTATTTGAGCACTTGCCGCTCTCGGGCTTAAAGGTCCTAGATGCAACCTCTAACATTGCTGGTCCTTTTGGTGGGGCAATTCTGGCTGATTTGGGCGCAGAGGTAATTAAAGTGGAGACTCCGGCAGGAGATGCCTCGAGAACTATGACACCGCAAGATGGAGATAGATCCGCTTATTTTCATATTGTGAATCGGAACAAATCTGCAATCAGTATCGATCTAAAGTCGGCAGAAGGTCAAGCAGAGCTGAAAGAGCTTTTGGCTGATACCGATGTCTTTCTGACTAATTTTCTTCCGGAGCGCTTAACAGCCATGCATCTGACCCCAGATGAACTGATGAAGATAAAACCAGGGTTGATTTTTGGCAATTTATCTTCTTATGGCAGCAGCGGACCAGATTCAGCTGTGCCTGGATATGACGCCACCTTGCAGGGGCGAACCGGAATCATGCATGTTACCGGCGAACCTAACGGAAAACCTGTTCGGGCCGGTGTCTCAGTACTCGATATGGGTGCCGGGATGTGGCTAGCTATTGGAGTTTTAGCTGCCTTAGTTAAACGCGCTGAAACCGGGCTAGGTTCGGTAGTAGAAACTTCGCTCTATGAGACAGGCGCGTCGTGGGTGAGTTATCACCTTTCCGCGTTCCAACTCAGCGGTAAGCCCTCTGAAAGATTTGGAGCAAGTCACCCAGCTTTTGGTCCTTATGGTCTCTATCAAACACTTGATGGAGATATCTGCATTGGAGTTGGCAACGATAATATTTTTTCTAAGTTGTGTGTCTTACTCCAGCGCGAAGATTTGATTACGAACCCACAATTTGTGACCAATACCAGCCGAGTTGCGAACGCAGCACTACTTCGAATTGAGCTAGAAAAGGTCTTGGTAACCCAGGGCGCTAAGCATTGGGCCGAACATCTTGGTAGACAGGGAGTTCCCGTAGATCGTGTCTCCAAGCCCGAAGATTTGTTAAATGATCTACAGGCGCAAGCAGTGGAGATACTGCTGCCTTACCCTGATGAGACAAGTAAGGTAAAGAAGATCCCAGGGGTCCCACTGCGATTTAATGGAGAAAGACCACCTATTAGAAATCCTGCCCCACACAGACCCAATTAATACATTAATTGTCCACCGGAGACGTTAAGCACAGCCCCGGTGATGTAAGAAGAAGCATCTGAAGCTAGGAATATCACTGGACCCGCTAGCTCTTCTGGCGTAGCAAGGCGGCCAAGTGGAATCATTGAAACGAATCCTGCTAAAGCTTCTGGAGTTTGATTGCCCACCATCATCTGTGTATCCACTCCACCAGGAGAGACCGAATTGACGCGCACCCCATCCGGAGCAAATGAGCGAGCGAGACCTTTAGTCATTGTGACAACTCCACCTTTACTTGCGGCGTATACAACCGAGCCACCGAAGCCACCGGTCCACCAACCTTGAGAGGAGAAGTTGACGATAGAACCCTTGGTGCCGGCCTTGCGGAATGAATCTCGGGCGGTGCGGTTTAAGAAGAAGGTTGCTTTTAAATTAGTATCAATTTGGAAATCCCAATCGTCTTCTGTTATCTCATCCACAGTTGAGCGCCGGCGCAAAACTGCTGCACAGTGAACAAAAGCAGCCATGGGCGCCATCTCTTGCGCAAGCTCAAAAATACCTTTGTGATTGGCTAGTTGCGATAAATCCAGTTGAAGGGACTTATGCCCCGTGCCTGCCAAGCCAGAAATTATCTCCTCGACTGGAGATCCGGGGATATCAACGAGAAGAACGTGAGCCCCAGCTTCTGCCAATCCTTGGACAACTGCCTTGCCAATTCCACCCGCGGCTCCAGTAACAACAACACTTTTACCCGTTAATCCTGAATCACTTCGCCACATGGACGCCCCACTCCCCGAGTTAGTTAGTTCTTTCGAAAAATTACCAAAACACCTATTTAATATTGTTACATAAACCGCTACAGTCTATTTCACAGCACACGCATAGAAAAGTCAATATATTTAAGGTGGAAATTTAATGGAATCACTATTCGGTATCACTGGATCTAAAGTTTTACTCACTGGCGGTACAGGTGGAATAGGTTCTGCACTAGTCGGAGGTTTTCTTCGAGCCGGAGCTCATGTGTGCATGCTGGCCCGCGATGAGGATGCGGTAAAAATCTCACAGCAGAAATACTCTGAATTTGGTGGGAATTTAACTTATGTGATTGCTGATTTTCTATCAGATGATTCATGCCTAAGCGCAGTCGCGCAGGCAACAAAAGCGCTAGGTCAGATTGACACTTTGGTGTTGGCACATGGCAACGCCATGCCAGGACCTGCCATCGACATGACTCTCAATGTATGGTCGGCGCAGATTCAAGTGAACTTAACTGCGACCTTCCGTTTAGCACAGGCAGTTGCGCCAGAGATGATTAAGCGAAAATCTGGAAAAATTATTACGTATGCGAGCATGCTGACATTCCAAGGTGGATTAAATGTTGCCGGATATGCTGCGAGCAAAGGTGGGGTTGGTCAACTCACCAAGGCCTTATCCAATGAATGGGCGCCCCACGGAGTAAATGTGAACTCGATTGCTCCTGGATATATCAAAACCAAACTCAATCAACATGTGTGGAAGGATCCGGAGAGAGAAAAGAGTGTATTGGCTCGCTTAACTAGTGGGCGATGGGGCAACCCAGAAGACCTCGTCGGACCAACCCTATTTTTGGCTTCCCACGCAGCAGATTACCTACATGGAGTAATTCTTCCCGTGGATGGCGGATGGCTCTCTCGGTGAGAGAGGCAGTTGCAACCAACGTTGGTATCGATAGCTACACCTTCCATCGATTCTTTGGCGAGATCACTAAGTGGGAAGAGCCATCTCAGGAACAATGGACGCTAAAAGATTTCTTTGACTTTGCAGATCAACAAGGAGTCTCTTTCGTCTCGCTGCAGACCGTCTATTTAAAAAAAGAGATAGATACTTTCAAGGAAGATATTAAGAACTGGCTGGCAAAACCCAACCGCACAGTGGTCTTCACGTGGGGTCATCCAAACGGATTCGATGGCGGGCGCAAACCAGAGATGTTATTCGATGCCTTGTATTTCCTGCAGGTATCCCATGAGCTAGGACTTCCGCAGATGCGGATTGTGCTGGGTAATCATTGGAATTTTGATATGCCGGTGCAAGAACGGTTAGAGACGCTTCGACCCCTTGTGAAGTCAATGCTGGTAGCGGCTGAAAATTGTGGAATCAAGATATCTATTGAGAATCATGCAGACTTTCTAGCCGTTCAACTCATGGAATTTATCAAAGAGTTCAATTCTTCCTATCTAGGGATGTGTTTGGATTTAGCAAATGTCTTCAGAGTGGGAGAAAATCCAGAGCAACTTTTGAGAGATTTCAATCTTGATAAGGTATTTATGATTCAGGCAAAAGATGTCAGGAAAATTGAAGGTCATGAACACCCCACTGGATGGTGGCCAAGTCAATTCTTTGGATCTGGAGATGTCGGACTCAGTAATTGTATGAATATATTGAGAGAGAAAAAGTTTAGCTCTCCAGTGGTTGCAGAGATATCAAATCTATTTACTGATCTAGAGGTGAAAGAAGTTGCAGCGCAGGCAGTTGCCTACCTAGCCCGTGAACTAAATACCTAATTTTCATGTTAATTGACTTAAGAAGAGTTTAAAAGAGGGAGAAATTCCCATCTGCTCTATTGACGCGATTCCTGCGCAGTCTATGCTTATGGAAAGGTTTCTATGAGCAGGTTTCTAATGAGAGAGAAAACGTGAAAGCAGATATTGAAACACTCGCAACAGGGCTAGGTCATCCAGAAGGTCCTGACATCTTGCCTGATGGCCGTATCGTGATGGTAGAAACATTTACAAGTAAAATCATTGCTTGGTCTGCGACGCAAGGAATTCATAACTACGCGAACTGTGGTGGTGGACCGAATGCTTGCAGGCTAGGTTCAGATGGAGCTGTTTATATAACGCAAAATGGTGGCACGGCTGGTACGTGGAGAGCCAAGGTAATGTCAGTACCGTCTATTCAAAAGGCTTGGCCTGATGGCAGAGTAGAAATCATTGTTGAGCAAATTGATGGATATAAATTACAAGCCCCAAATGATTTGAGCTTTGGACCTGATGGACGACTTTACTTTACAGATCCAGCAGATTACGACCCAGAAGATAGAGGACTAGGTCGCATATTTGCGGTAAATCCTGATGGCACTGGCGAACTTTTAGATGAGATTCCCGCAGCGTTCCCCAATGGCATTGTTGCAGAAGCGGGTGGCACCATTGTTTGGGTAGATTCATATGAAGGCGGTGTATATCGATTGCGTCCAGGTGGGAAATCAGAGAAGATTGCGCAGTTACCTGAAGGTCACGTCCCTGATGGTCTGAAGATTGATGTAAATGAAAATCTATGGATTACTACTTATACAGGTGGAGGTGTAGACATCATTAAGCCAGATGGAACTTATATTGATTTTCTTAAAACTGGGGGCGTTCCACTCAATTGCGTCTTCGAAGGTGAAAACTTAATCATCACTGATTTTGGCGATATTGACACTCTCTCAGTTGCCGAACCAATGGAAGGAAGACTCTGGCGGATTCCGGTCGGAGTCAGAGGGATGGAACTCTTTCGAGGTGCAATAGCATGAGCCATTCTTTTGACCCAACGTTCTCTGTACAAGGCAAAATCGTGCTGATTTCAGGTGCTGGAAACGGACTGGGAAGAGCAATCGCGATTGGCTTAGCTGCTCGCGGCGCAAAAGTAGGCGCCCTCGATTTTGCTTCAGATCAAGTGCAGGAAGTATGCGATGAAATAATTTCTCAGGGTGGAATCGCAACTCCGCTTGTTGCCGATGTGAGAGATACAGCCGCGCTCGCAATTTGTTTAGAACAATTAATCGAGAAATTTGGAGTTCCAGAAATTGTCGTTGCGGCGGCTGGAATAAATCGGCGTGGTACTGCCGTTGAAATGCTAGATAAGGATTGGCAAGATGTTATTGATGTCAATTTAACCGGATCATGGAATCTTGTGCGCCTCGCTGCAGCTGAGATGATCAAGGCTAAAGTCCAAGGTTCGATGATTTTCATCTCCTCAGTTGCAAGCCTGGTAGGAATTACAACCGGGATTGCTAATTATTCTGCCAGCAAAGGTGGCATTAACTCTCTTACCCGCACCTTGGCGATGGAGTGGGCAACCTTGGGAATCCGAGTCAACGCAATTGCGCCAACTCATTTTCGAACCCCAATGTTGGAGAAGGCAATTTCATTAAATCCAGAAGGTGCTGAATATTTCACAAAAAATATTCCGTTAGGGCGACTGGGTCAACCAGAAGAACTGGTCGGGACAATCGTCTACTTGTCTTCGGCCGCATCAAGTATGGTCACCGGAATAGTCTTAGCCGTAGATGGTGGACATACCGCACGATAAAGAAGGTCAACGATTCTCACGATGTCCAAGTAGTGGACTTCGGCCCGGATGTATCGAAGATTGAAATTTACTATCCAAGTAGCTCTTCCCATTTTTCTATGCTGGGAGTAGTATCTGGAAACGATACCAGCGGGGAATATGGCAGAAATATTTTCCAACAACGAAAAGGGTTCCTATGAAAATTGTAAAAGTTGAGCCAATCCCCGTCGCATATCCTGAACCCAATGACTTTAATGCCGAGCGATACCTCTGCCTGGTAAAAATCACTACCGATGATGGACTCGTTGGCTGGGGTGAATCCATCACACAATTTAAAGAAGCAAATTTTGCAGTCGCAGCTCTCATAGAGGGACTCTCCGAGTTCGTTATCGGAAAGTCTCCGATTGATAATCAGGCAATCTGGACATCAATTCGCGAACGCTATTGGTGGTATGGATACCGTGGCGGCTTAGCAGCATACGCACTTTCTGCAATTGATATCGCACTCTGGGATCTTAAAGGTAAAGCTCTGAATGCAAGTTTGCTTGATTTACTCGGCGGACCTGTGCACGAGAAACTTCCGGCTATTGCTTCTGGTCATGCTCACGACTCATCAATTCCGGCAATGGCTGAACAAGCTAAGGGATGGCTTGCAACTGGAATGCAAGGAGTGAAAGTCGGATTTGGTAAGCGCGGGAATGCACATCTTGGATACGAACACGATCGTGATGTTGAGTATGTAAAGCAGATGCGTGAAGCACTTGGTCCTGACAAGAAACTCATTATTGATCTTGGCTATGCAATTAAATGGGATGTTGCAACTGCGGTAAAGCGCGTGCAAGCATTTGATGAGTACAACATTGATTGGATTGAGGAACCACTCGGTGCTTGGGACCCTGAGGGTTATCGAACACTTCGCGATAAGACTAAAACTCTCATCGCTTACGGAGAGCGCGAATGGAATGTTGCTGGTTATGAGGCAATTATTGCCACTGGCACATGCGATGTATTTGGTATTGATCCTGGCCGCGTAGAAGGTGTCACAGGCTTTACAAAGATTGTCTCTCGCATTGAATCAGCAAAGCGACAGGCCAACGCTCACGCTTGGTCAGCTGCAATCGTCTCGGCGGCAAGTATTGCGGTCAGCTTTAGTAGCTTAGCCTTTAAGCTCTTTGAATTTAAGCCACTTGCTAACCCGATGCAAAATGATCTCGTTAAGACCCCGCTAACCCATACAGATGGCTGGGTCTACCCACCATCCGGGCCTGGACTAGGTATCGAAATCAACGAGGATGTAGTTAATAAGTATCGCCAGAAGAAGTAAGTTTTTCTAGAGAGCGCAACGATTTTGCTGGTCGAAGAATGGCTAGTTGTGAATCTGAGCAGCTCTTTCCAATAAACGTTCTGCAACCTTCTTTGATGCTTCATCAATCATGAGGCCATCGAGATTAGTAGCACCTGATGATGCGTTAAATGCAGCGATAATTTCTTTTGCATGTGCAATCTCTGCCGAACTCGGTGTAAAGGCTTCATTGACCAGAGCGATTTGATTTGGATGGATCACCCATTTCCCATCAACACCTAAAGCGCGGGCGGTGCGGGCAGAGCTTGAGAGGCCGGCATCATCGGTGATTTGAAAGTAAGGTCCATCGTAGGCAGTCTTTGCGTGCGCATGCGCTGCAATTACAACTTGCATGAGTGGCCATTGCAGTGCGTTGGCTGCTTCCGGCCAAGGAGTTCCAGGATTACTACTTGGCATTCCCGCCGAAGCCATGAAATCAACTGGCCCAAAGGCAAGGGAGATCACTTGCGGATGAGATGCAATCTGTGGCGCATTGATGAGCCCCATTGCACTTTCAATTTGGACTTCTAGTTGCATATTGGCCGGAAGTTTAGCCGCCCAACTCTTTACATCCTCCAGGCTATGTATTTTAGGAAGAATAACTGAACTAAGAGGTTGTGGATTAAAACCACAGATTAGATCAATATCGGCTTTGGCAAAGGTACTTGATAGCTCATTAACACGGAGTGAAATTCTCTTGTTACTCTCAATTTTGCTCAGAAAATCTTTAAGGTATGCGCGAGCCGCCACTTTATCTGCGGGCGTAACAGAATCTTCCAGGTCAAGAATTATCTGATCGCAATCGAGCGTCAGAGCCTTTTCCACCATCTTTGGCTGGCTAGCTGGCACGCAGAGCAATGAACGCATGTTGCTTAGTCTAGAGGCAGCGGGCTTACGAAGGAAGGAAAATCTTCTGGGTAATCGATGCTGAAATCATTTCACGTAGTTGCGCTAAGCCCGAGACTTCTCCAGCAGCAATCGCCTGCATACCTATATTTCCTAGGAGAGTAGCTTCTACTGCGCCAGTGATAACTTTCTTTCTCGTTACATCTGCGGTTAATTGATTGAGGAAAGCATTGGCGCTGCCTCCACCCACTACATAAATGAGATCAAATGTATGGCCTTCCACCTCTTCAAAATCAGAAATTACCTGATCATAAGCAGCAGCCAAACTGTCGAAAATACAACGTGCATACTCTGCTGGAGTATTGGGAACTGGCGCGTTATTTGCGATGCAATACTCGGCAATACGGCCAACCATATTTCCGGCAGCCAAAAAAATATGATCGTTAGGATTGATAAGAAAGGAATTGGCAGGCACCTTTTGCGCCGCGGCAACGAGTTCTTCGACCTTAATATCTAATCCTTGGGCAGCCCAGTCTCGCTGACATTCTGATAGCAACCACATTCCAGCCACATTACGCAGGGATCGCACGGTTGCCTGCACACCTAATTCATTTGTTAAATCGATTTCAAATGCTTGATTGGAAGTATTTGCTTGCGATTTCTCGTAACCAACCAGAGACCATGTTCCACTTGAGATGTAAATGGATTTTGCAGGATTAGTCATTGGTACGGCTGCAACAGCCGATGCTGTGTCGTGTGAACCCACTGCCACCACTTGAATCCCGTCGAGTTCTCCATGGCCCTTAATCTTGCTTAAAAATGCTCCCGCTTCATGGAGTGCGGGGAAAATTCTCTTGGGAAGATCTAATTCTGCAATCAAATCCCAATCCCAATCGCGCGTTATGGGATTAAGTAATTGAGTAGTAGATGCATTAGTTACCTCTTGCGTTGCACTTCCGCAGAGGAAATAATTAAGTGCATCGGGGAGCATTAGAAATTGAAAAGCACCATCAAATTCATCAATTGAGAGCCCAGCGATTAATTGATAAATTGTGTTAAAGGTGAGAAATTGGATTCCAGTACTTTTATAGATTCGCTCTTTGCCAACTAGCTTGGTCGTATCTTCCATAACTCCTTCGAGTCGTAAATTTCGATAGGAAAAAACTCTTTTGTTAAGCGATCCATCGCTATTAAGAAGTTGGTAATCCACACCCCAAGAATCAACGGCCACTGAAGTTAAGGGATATTTCTTCGCCGCCATATTCAGCCCTATAAGAACTTCTTCTTGAAGCTTGGACCAGTTCCAAAGAAGACCATCTACAGGATCATCAATGGGGTCATTGGTAAAACGGTGAATAACTTCGAAGGAGATTTTTCCATCCGAAATAGTCCCAACTGCCACACGGCCGCTGGTTGCACCTAAATCAATCGCTGCGTAAGAAGCCATAGTTAGCGCAGGAATGCACTCGCTACACCACTATCAACCGGGATATGTGACCCTGTTGTCAGTGGTAAATCTCCTGCAACAAATGCAAATGCCGCTGCAGCAATGTGTGATGGAAGGACCTCAAGTTTTAAGATGCTTCGTTGTGCATAGAACGCACCAAGCTTCTCTTCTTCAACGCCATAGACGGCAGCGCGATTTGCACCCCATCCACTAGCGAAGATTCCAGAACCTTGCACAACACCGTCAGGGTTAATGCCGTTCACGCGAATTCCATACTCACCGAGCTCAGCAGCTAGCAATCTCACTTGATGAGCTTGATCTGCCTTGGTCGCGCCGTATGCAACATTGTTAGGACCGGCAAAGACGGCATTCTTTGAAGCAATGTAGAGAATATTTCCTGCCATCTTCTGCACAATCATTGCCTTTGCAACTTCGCGTGAGAATAAGAATGAACCACGAGCCATCACATTATGTTGAAGATCCCAGTCACTAACAGTTGTATCAACTAAAGATTTAGAGAGTGAGAGCCCGGCATTGTTGACCAAGATATCTATTCCACCGAATGCCAGTGTTGTGGCATTTACTGCAGCAGCAACTTGATCTTCAAGTGTGACATCGACACCCACGGCGAGTAATCGCTCAGAATTACCCATTTCAGCTATGAGCTTCTTTGCACCTTCTAGATCGCGGTCTGCAATTGCAACACAAGCACCCTCATCAAAGTAGCGCTGAACAATTGCGCGTCCGATTCCTGATGCACCACCTGTCACAAGTGCGATTTGTCCGGCAAGTGCCTTTGGCTTAGGCATGCGACGAAGCTTTGCTTCTTCAAGATCCCAGTATTCGATGCGAAACTTTTCGAGTTCTGAGATTGGTGCATATGTTGAGAGAGCTTCAGCTCCACGCATCACATTGATGGCGTTGACATAAAACTCTCCTGCAACACGAGCTGTCTGCTTATCTTTGCCGTAAGAAAACATGCCGATTCCTGGAACCAGAATAATGAGTGGATCTGCCCCACGTATTGCCGGAGATTCCTTGGTTGCATGACGGTTGTAGTAAGCCGAGTAACTCGCGCGATACTCCTCATGCAAAGTGCGAATACGAGCGGTTACTTGCTCAAGATCAGCACCTGGCTCTGTATCAAGGACCATAGGGGAGACCTTGGTACGTAAGAAGTGATCAGGACATGATGTGCCTAAGGCAGCGAGTTTTTGCAGTGACTGGCTGGCGATGAAATCTAAAACAACATCTGAGTCGGTGAAGTGACCAACCATGCGTGCATCCTGTGAAGCCACGCCTCGCAGTATTGGAGAGAGTTGTGCGGCGCGTGCCCTACGTTCTGTTTCTGGAAGCGCCTTGTATTTAGCGATACTTGCACCAAATGGTTCTGCTTTGCCATTTGCCTTAATGAAGTCTTCTGCCTTCTTTATGGCATCAAGTGAGCGCTTCTCGCACTCATCAGAGGTATCAGCCCATGTTGTTAAGCCGTGGCCACCAAGAATGCACCCTTTAGCGTTCGGGTTCTCTGCGGCAATCTTTGCGATATCCAATCCAAGTTGAAACCCAGGTCGGCGCCAATCCACCCAGAGAATTTCATCCCCAAAACATTTTTTGGTGATAGCAGGACCATCGGCGGAGGTGGCAAAGGCAATGATTGAATCTGGATGTAAATGATCAACATGTAACTTATCAACCAAACCGTGCATCGAGGTATCAATGCTCGGCGCTGCTCCACCTTTACCAAAGAGGCAGTAGTCAAATAGTGCAACCATTTCATCCTCGCGTTGCTCACCAGGATAAACATTTTTAAGCTCATGAACTTTATCGGTATATAAAACTGCTATTCCTTCTTCTTTGAGAGTACCGAGATCACCACCGGAACCCTTGACAAAGATAAGCGAGGTTGGCTTACCGGAAATTGGATCAGTAATCGTTGCCTTCGCAGAGGTATTGCCACCGGCATAGTTAGTTACTTTTGGGTCGGCACCTAAACGATTAGAACGAGAAATCAGTTCGTTAACTGCAGGAGTTAACTCAGATAGCTTTTTAATTATGCACCCCACCCAGCTTGATTGCCGCCGACTCGTGAATCAGCAATTTTCTTTAGATAACCAGAAGCTTTAAAAGCCTTCATAGGATTGGGATCAATTCCCTTTTCACTGCGCCACTCTTCAAGAAGTGGACGGACATCAGTGTTATAGGCATCCATCAGGACACCGTTTGCCTCAAGCACATCACCTGCAGCTTGCGCAGCTTTAAGTGCACCCTGGTCAACTAATAGCGCCTTTGCAGCAGCCTCTTGAACATTGAGAATTGAGCGAATTTGCCCAGGAATTTTCGCCTCGATGTTGTGGCATTGATCTAGCACAAATGAAACGGGCGTTCCGACATCGAATCCGCCGTTGATGTTGACTTCGTGCAGAATGCGGAATAACTGGAATGGATCTGCGGCTCCAACAATCAAATCATCATCAGCGTAGAAACGTGAATTGAAATCGAATGCACCAAGCTTCTTTGCTCGAAGTAAGAAGGCCACGATGAATTCAATATTTGTTCCAGGCGCATGGTGTCCAGTATCAACGCAGACCATTGCACGCTCGCCAAGTTGTAGACAGTGAGCGTAAGAAGTTCCCCAGTCAGGAATATCAGTGGTGTAGAAAGAAGGCTCAAAGAACTTGTATTCAACAAGCATTCTCTGATTGCCTTTGAGATGACTATAAGTTTCGTGAAGTGATTCAGATAAACGATCTTGACGAGAGCTGATGTTGTCTTGGCCCGGATAGTTGGTGCCATCTGCAAACCACAACTTCAAATCTTGCGACCCAGTGATATCCATGATTTCAATGCACTCTAGAAGGTGGCGGACTGCTTTCTCGCGAATCTTCTTATCGGGATGACAGACTGATCCCAGCTTGTAATCATCGTCTTGGAAGGTGTTGGAGTTAATTGTTCCAAGCACCACACCTAGATCTTTTGCGTGCTTGGCAAATTTTGCGTAATCCTCAACCTTGTCCCAAGGAATGTGTAGGGCAACGCTGTGAGCAGCACCGGTGTACTTATGTACCTGTGCGGCGTCTTCTACTTTTTCAAAAGGATCACGAGGAACACCCGGTTGACCAAAAACTTTAAATCGTGTTCCAGAATTTCCGTATGCCCATGATGGAGTTTCGATTTGTAGTCGGTCAAGAACTTTCTTAACGTCCGCCTTTGATGCCATGCCGTGCTCCTCTAGTAGTGGATGTAATAGAATTTATTGAAGAAAAAAGACTTGCTCAAGCTTGATAAATCCCTGATCTGCATTAACGCCCTCAAGATTTTCAAAGAATGGCGCCATATCTTTCTGCCATTTCTCGTTAATCTCAGTCTTTCCCATCCCTGCTAGCGCCGCCTCTAAATTAAGTGTTTCGAAATATCCAAAAAGTGAGCCATCAGCACGATCGAGGAAGATGGAGTAATTGGTCCAACCAGTAGAGCGAAGAGCGTCGAGCATCTCGGGCCAGACTTCTGTATGTCTGCGCACATACTCATTCATCATCTCTTTACGTACTTTGAGACGAAATGCGACTCTCTCCATAGAATTCTCCTTGAACCGTTTTAAGCAGTTAGCTAAGGCTATTCATTGAGTTTAAGGGCGTCAATTGAGCGCGAAAAGAGAATCTGTTCAAAAGGCAAAGTAGCCAGACTCGCTCTAAATCCTGTATCGTTTCAAGTGTTCAATAGATTTTGTTCAATTCTAGGGAGATCTTTGTGGCAAGTATCAGAGATGTGGCCAAAGCCGCCGGCGTCTCTTTGGGCACCGTCTCTAATGCGATTAATCGTCCGGAGGTATTGGCACCACTGACTCTGCGTAAAGTGCAAAAAGTTATTGAAGAAATGGGCTTTGTTCCGAATGCATCCGCCCGCAATCTGCGCGCTGGACGAAATCGCGTAATTGGATTAATTGTCCCTGACATTTCTAATCCATTCTTTACTGCGCTAGCCATGGGTGTAAACGATGCTGCCTTTGCAGCAAAGTACGTTGTGATTTTATGTAATACAGATGAGAGCACTGATAAAGAGAGCCAGTATTTAGAGGTACTCAGCGCTCAAAATGTAGAAGGAATTTTGATTACACCAGCTAGAGAGACTATTAGGGCTCTGGCAAAAGTTGCCGAAAAGGGAATTCGATTGGCTCTGGTTGATCGCCCCGCACTCGGTTTGCAAGCATGTAGCGTTGCAGTGAACGATTCATATGGTGGTTCGCTGGCGCTCACTCACCTACACGAACTAGGGCACCGCAAAATTTTATTGCTCACCGGAAGTGAAGATATTCCACAAGTTGCCGATCGCAACACCGGAATTAGAGATTCTATGAAAGAAATCCCGGCTAACCAACTCCCTCAGATTATGGAACTTCGCCTGGATTCTATGAGCGCTTCAAATGCATACGATGCGATGATGAAGAAGATTGAATCAGGTGTTGATTTCACAGGAATCATCTGCGGCAATGACTTGATCGCACTCGGTGCCATCCGAGCGTTGCGTGAAAAAAATATTGCAGTCCCAGAAGATGTCTCTGTTATCGGATATGACGATATAGATTTTGCGGGCAGCGCCAACGTTCCTCTCACTTCAATATCACAACCCGCTTATGAACTCGGTTTTGCAGCGGCTGAATTGATTATTTCAGAGTGCGAAAACCCCGAGCGCCATGTTCATCAACGCATTGAATTCCAACCACGTTTAGTAGTTCGTTCTTCTACCGCCCCTACTAAATCCCACCGTGCAAATTTGCGAATTTCCTAACTGAGTAAGAAATTGGGCATCAATGTCAAGATTTAAGGTAGCAATCGTCGGCGCGGGTCCTGCTGGCTACTTTGCAGCTCAAGCTCTTCAGAACCTGCAGAGCGAAGAACTTCAATTTTCTATTGACATGGTTGAACGGCTACCAACGCCTTGGGGTTTAGTGCGTAGTGGTGTGGCCCCGGATCATCCAAAGATTAAGACCGTTTCGAAAGTATTTGAGAAAATTGCTGTTGAACCAGGCTTTAGATTATTTGCCAATGTTGAACTCGGCTCAGATCTAACGATTGAACAACTTAAGGAGAAGTACGACGCGGTCATAATCGCTACCGGGTCTGCAGTTGGCAAGAAGCTTGGCATTCTTGGAGAAGATTTACCAGGCTCCATGTCTGCGGCCACCTTTGTGCCTTGGTACAACTCTCACCCAGATTTCAAAGATCACACAATTGATTTGAGTTCCGATACGGCCGTTGTCATTGGCGCCGGCAATGTTGCTATGGATGTTGCCCGGATTTTGGCGCTGGAGCCCAGTGAGCTCGATCCAACTGATACCGCAGATCACGCAATTGATTCATTTAAAGCTAGTGCCGTGCGCAATGTAGTAATCAGTGCTCGCCGTGGACCCGAGCATGCCGCCTTCACATCACCTGAACTTCGCGATCTGCCAAAACTTGAACACACCAATGTCATCATGAATAAGTCAGATATTTCCGATGCCATTTCACGTGCAGGAGATGAACCTGCAAAAGACGTGAAGAGCAACCTTGATGCAATGTTGTTGATTGCTGAAAAAGAAGCGACCAACCACGAGCGCACGATTACCTTCCAATTTCTAGCCACCCCTATTGAGATTAAAGGCGCTGGCCGCGTTGAAGAGGTTGTATTTCAGAAGACGGGCAGTGATGAGATATTTAGTATTAAGTGTGGCCTAGTGATTACCGCCATTGGTTATGAAGCAACAGCGCTAGCGGGTGTGCCCTATGAGAAGGGCAAGGTAGTAAATACTGATGGACGAGTACATGAGAACGTGTATGTTGTTGGCTGGGCTAAGCGTGGACCATCAGGTGTGATTGGTACAAATAAATCAGATGCCGCCGATGTCATGAAATTACTAGTCGATGATTTAACTACTCCCAAGAGCGCGGGTGATATCACCGATGTAATTACACATAACAGAGTTGTCACCCAAGCTCATTGGCAGGCAATCAATGAGGCTGAAGTTGCAGCCGGCGAGCCTCTAGGTAAACCGCGTCGCAAGGCTGTTGATCGCGAGGAGCTCTTAAGACTCGGTAGGCTGTAATACGTGCGATTTATCAACCAGCCGATTTATGACCTGACTTACGACGATGTATTTATGGTTCCAAGCCATTCCGAACTTACTAGCCGTTTAGAGGTAGACCTTTCTTCACGCGATGGTAGTGGCACAACAATCCCGCTTGTTGTTGCAAACATGACAGCAATTGCCGGTCGACGCATGGCAGAGACAGTGGCAAGACGTGGTGGCCTGGTTGTCATTCCGCAAGATATTCCAATTCCAGTTGTTGCAGAGGTCATTGCATCGGTAAAAGCCCGCCATATATTTTTTGAAACTCCGATTACGCTAACTCTCAAAGAGACCGTGGCGGATGCCGCATCACTTATTCATAAGCGAGCACACGGGGCCATCATCATCGTCGATGGCACAAAGCCTGTGGGAATCGTGACTGAGGAAGATTTAGCGGGCGTTGATCGCTTTACTCAACTCAGCCAGGTCATGACGCAAGAGCTAACAAGCATGCCCGAGACCTTAGATCCGCGTCAGGCTTTTGATTTCCTGCATGAGCGCCTGCGCACTGTCGCCCCAGTAGTTTCGGCAAAAGGTGACCTCGTTGGCATAGTTACCAAGGTAGGTGCACTACGTGCAACGTTGTATACGCCAGCAATTGATAAAAAGAAGAGATTACGTATTGCGGCAGCCGTTGGTATCAATGGCGATGTAGCTGATAAAGCGGCAAAGTTAGTTGCGGCAGGAGCTGACGTACTTGTCGTTGATACCGCCCATGGTCATCAGAAGAAGATGATCGAAGCTTTGCAGAGCATTAAGAAACTTAACCTTGGGGTGCCAATCGTTGCTGGCAATGTTGTTACCGCCGATGGTGTTCGCGACTTGGTTGCAGCTGGCGCTGACATTATTAAGGTCGGAGTTGGACCAGGTGCCATGTGCACAACACGGATGCAGACAGGTGTGGGCCGACCACAGTTTTCAGCAGTTCTTGAATGTGCCGCAGAGGCAAAGAAGTTAGGAAAACATGTGTGGGCAGATGGCGGAGTTCGCCATCCTCGCGATGTTGCACTGGCGCTCGCGGCAGGTGCATCGCAAGTAATGATTGGTTCTTGGTTTGCTGGCACATATGAATCACCTGGAGATTTAATGCGTGATAGTTCAGGGCGCGCATATAAAGAATCATTTGGAATGGCATCAAAGCGCGCAGTGAGTGCACGCACTTCACAAGAGGACGCATTCGATAGAGCACGGAAATCACTTTTTGAAGAAGGCATCTCATCTTCCCGAATGTTCCTTGATCCAATTCGTCCAGGAGTTGAAGACCTCATCGATGAAATCATTTCTGGACTTCGTTCTTCTTGCACGTACGCAGGTGCTAAGAATCTAGAAGAGTTTGCAGATCGCGCGGTTGTGGGAATTCAATCTGCCTCCGGTTATGCAGAGGGACGCCCACTGAATCAAAGTTGGCGCAGTTAAGCATTAATTTCTGCTCGTTTTAAGCGTTTTTCAGTAGCGAGAAAAGCCTGTAGTATTCGCTTTCGCAATACACAATTTAATAGGCGTGCGTAGCTCAACGGATAGAGCATCTGACTACGGATCAGAAGGTTAGGGGTTCGAATCCCTTCGCGCGCACAAGTTAAGCCTCGAGTGCCTTTCACACTCGGGGCTTTTCTTCTTTACGCTCTTATTGCCTTGGCAAACTCTCGGAAATCTTCAACAAGTAAATCAATTTCAGCCTGGCCATGTGCGAGCGAAATTAACCATTGTTCATCAAGTCCTGGCGGAGTAATGATTCCGCGGTTGAGGGCGAATAACCAATGTGCTTCTGCGATACCAAAGTCAGTTGCTTTGTAGTCACGATAGTTGCGAACTGGTGTTGTTGACCATGTAACGCAGCCCTTCACACCAAAACCGACAGTATGTGCTGGAAGTTGGTATTCATCGATAATCTGACCGATGCGAGTTAGTGCTTGCAGGTTTAACTCTTCAGCTGCTGCGAGTGCTTCATCGGTACAAATACGATCAATGGCACGGACACCCGCCATTGCAAGCGGGTTACCGTTAAAGGTTCCAAAGTGTGCCATTTTTCCGTTGCTGACAAAATCCATGTATTTCTTCTTGCCACCGAAGGCAGCAAGTGGAAGTCCGCCACCTATAGATTTTGCAAGAGTGATGAGATCTGGCTTTACGCCAAGTCGAGCAGATGCACCGTGTGCACCCGCTGTGAGTCCAGTTTTAACTTCATCAAAGATCAGTATCACGTTGTATTGATCACAGAGCTCACGAACTCGCTCGAGATAACCTGCATCAGGAAGAACAATTGCAATGTTCTCTAGAACAGGCTCGACGATGAAGCAGGCGATTTTATCTGCGTTGCTTGCAAACATACGCTCGAGGGCTTCAATGTTATTAAATGGAACGACATAGATATCTCCGGGCACCAGATTTGAGTCAATATAAGGAGTTGGCTCTTCAGCGTCTCCAGCTTCTGCAACCGGTGGCTTGGAAGAAACTACAAATGGGTCATAGCTACCGTGGTAGCCACCCTCAATTTTTAGAATGCCCATCTTCTGGGTCGCAGAGCGGGCAACGCGGACGGCATACATCGTTGATTCGGTGCCTGAATTGGTAAATCGAACTTGGTCGATTCCAAAGCGCTTACAGATTCGCTCTGCCGCATCAGTTGAGGTCGGGGAAGGAGTCACGAAGAGCATGCCTTGCTTCAGGGAGGCTTCAATCTCTTCAATCACAATTGGGTTCAGGTGGCCGGCGAGCATTGCGCCAAAACCCATAGAGAGGTCGAGTAATTGGCGACCGTCAACATCGGTCATATATGCGCCCTTGGCCGATGAGATGGAGATCGGGTAGGGATCCCAGTGCTGGAAGCTAGAGGTGACGCCAAGTGGCAGTGAGTTAAATGCCCGCTTGCTCTCAGTCTCAGATGCTTTGGTGCCTTGTGTGAATAATTCCCATTCAGCCTTAAGTACAGAAGCTACTTTTTCTGGCGAAACTGGAGTTGATGTGGACGGTACATATCGGTGTGTTGCTGCATGTTGCGATTGGATCGCTGCTTGTGTAGTCATTGTAAAGCTGTACGGCAAATGTTTCTGATTTAGAAACCGTTTGAGAAGTACTCTCCTTTGGTTTTGCGAATGAACGCAAACCAATTATCTATGAAGTGGTAAAAACTTGCAACTAATGCGTGTTTCAGCGAGTTTTACGCACGAATAATCTGAATTGCATTCAAAATGATAATTCCTACTGCCACGATAATTCCAAGATACTTTGCGGGCAAACGGCCAACTAGGCGCGCTGCAACTGGGGCGGCAATGACTCCACCAAGTGCTAATCCGCCAACTGTTGACCAATTAATATCAATGCGCCCGATTTGAGCCAGGAATCCGGCAGAAGCAGAAAGTGCAACGACAAATTCTGCTGCGCTCACTGTTCCGATAACTTTACGAGGTTCAGTTGTTGTCGTTGTCATCAGAGTTGGCGTAACAATTGGGCCCCAACCTCCACCACCTGATGCATCAACAAATCCACCAGTGAAACCAAGGTAGGTGAGAAAACGCGGATTTTTTATCTCCAACAAATTAGTTTGTGGTTCGGTCTTAAATACATTGCGGTAGAGAAGTAAGAAACCTAAGAAAAGTAAGAGCGTTGAGATAAATATCTTAGAACTTGAAAGATCAATAAATGTAAGGAATGTGGCCCCTAAGAACGCGCCAATTCCTCCTGGAATAGCCAACCTGAGAAGAATCTTCTTATCTATATTCTCAGCATGCCAGTGAGAAGCACCGGATGCGAGAGTCGTACCAATTTCAGCGATATGAACAGCGGTAGAGGCAACCACTGCAGATGCCCCTAGCGTGACCAAGAGAGTCGAACTTGTGAGTCCAAAACCCATTCCCAGAGAGCCATCAATTAACTGAGCTGCTGACCCTACGAGGGCAAAGAGAAGCCAATTCATAACAGAATCTTAATTATTTTCTCCACATTGTCTGCAACTGACGCGGTTCCATCAAGGTGCAAATCTGGAGCGAGAGGTCTTTCATAGTCTTGTCCCACACCAGTGAAGTTTGGAATCTGTCCAGCGGCAGATTTCTTATACAAACCTTTTGGATCTCGGGAACGACATGTTTCAACTGGCGTATCAACAAAAACTTCCAGGAACTCACCATCGTCAAAGATACTCTTTGCGCGCTGTCGGTCGACCTCAAATGGACTCACCAGTGCGGTAATGACAATAAGGCCAGCATCAACCATTAGCTTTGCAACTTCAGATACTCGTCGCACATTCTCGGCGCGATCTTCTGGTGTAAATCCAAGATCCATATTGAGACCTAAGCGTAAGTTGTCACCATCTAAAACATACGCGTGAGCACCTGAAGCAAACAGCCGTTGCTCTAGCGCATTAGCAATTGTTGACTTACCTGAACCTGAAAGACCGGTGAGCCAAATTACGCGCGCTTTCTGAGACTTTTGGACTCCACGTTGGGCTTTTGTTATTTCATAATCCTGGTGCGTAACGTTCGAGGCGCGTCGAAGAGAGTGACGGACCATTCCAGCACCAACTGTTTTTAAGGTCAGTCGGTCGACAAGAATGAAATTACCAAATTCTCTCGAATCCGTATAAGGGCGCATGACTACTGGGATATCTGTGGCTACTTCAACATCGCCAATTTCGTTCATCTGTAGAACATCTGAAGAGATATGTTCACCCGTATTTACATAAATCTTGTGGCGGATTTTTGTGACAATTGCCGGGGTCGTGGTTGCGCCACTCACAAGCAGGTAAGAACGACTATGAATGAGGGGTTCTTCATTGAGCCAGACAATGTGGGCAGCTAAGCGATCAGAAGGTATTAAATCTTCAGTTGACTGGGCGATGATGTCTCCACGGGTCGCATCAACTTCAGGTGTCAGTACCAAAGTGACTGCCGAATCAGTGGGGGCGTGCGTATTCTCTTGGTTAAAGGTAACTATCGAGGAAATCTTTGCCTTCTGCATACTCGGAAAAATCGTAACTTCATCACCTTTACGGAAACTTCCACGACGGACAGTTCCTGAAACCCCACGGAAATTTTCAGCTCGAGCAATCATCTGAATTCGCATCAACCCTCGTGCTTCATGGTCAACTGGTTCGCTCCAGCTTTGAATGGTCTCAATCAGTGTTTTTCCTGAATACCAGTTCATATTTTCGCTGGGATAAACAACATTATCTCCCGATAGTGCGCTCAGCGGGATTATGTGAACATCTGTGAGCTCAAGCCGATCGATAGTTTTCTTAGTCTCGGCTGAGATGTCATCAAATACATTTTTATCAAAACCGACAGCATCTAATTTATTGATGGCAACAATTACTCGGGAAACGCCCATCAAAGAACAGATTGTTAAGTGGCGCAACGTCTGTGTGCGCACGCCCTTGATTCCATCAACTAAAACCAGTGCTATGTCGGCACGTGATGCTGCAACCACCATGTTACGTGTGTACTGCTCATGGCCTGGAGCATCGCTAATAATTAATCGTTTACCATCCAAAAGATTCATTGATCGATAAGCGACATCGATAGTAATTCCTTGTTCGCGCTCAGCTTCAAGCCCATCGGTGAGAAGGCTGAAGTCAATTTCTCCAGCAGGGATAGTCGAACCTGTGCGACGTACTTTCCTTGCCGCACCGACTGTGTCGTGTGGGATGCTATCTGTTTCAACTAATAGGCGGCCAATGAGAGTTGATTTACCATCATCGACACTGCCACAGGTTAAGAGGCGAACAATTGCACCGGACATTAGAAGTACCCCTCGGACTTCTTCTTCTCCATAGAATCTTCATTATCGCCATCAATTAATCGGGTGGCACGTTCACTGAGCTTTACTTGCAATACTTCTTCAACAACATCCTCAATAGTGAGAGCATTGGATTCAACAGCTGCGGTGAGTGGATAACAGCCCAGCGTGCGAAAGCGAACCTGCTTCATAAATGGAGTTTCACCATCTTGCAAGGGGTAACGATCATCATCGACCATTATTAATTGTTCACCACGTTTGACTACTGGTCGTTCTTTGGCGAAGTACAGTGGATTTACTTCAATGCCCTCCTGCAGGATGTAATGCCAAATGTCATTCTCGGTCCAGTCAGAAATTGGAAAGACGCGCATAGTCTGCCCTGGGCCTAGCCGAGTGTTATATGTGTTCCACAGTTCAGGGCGTTGTTCGCGCGGATTCCAACGATGGCCAGGATCTCGAACGCTAAAGATTCTCTCTTTCGCCCGGCTCTTCTCTTCATCTCTACGTGAACCACCAATGGCAGCATCAAAACCATGGAAATCAAGTGCTTCACGTAGGGCAACAGTCTTCATCACACGGGTGTATTCGGAAATTCCAGTAGTAAATGGGTTGATATTTGCATCCACGCCAGCTTGATTTGTATGCACAATAAGTTTCGAATTGGTTTGCGCAACTACTCGATCCCTAAAAGCAATCATCTCTTTAAACTTCCACGTGGTATCTATATGTAGCAACGGGAATGGAATAGCTGCCGGATAGAAAGCTTTACGAGCAAGGTGCAGAAGTACCGTCGAATCCTTACCGATTGAATACATCATGACCGGTTTACGGAAACCCACCGCCGTTTCACGGAAAATCTCAATCGATTCGTTCTCGAGTTCTTTAAGAATGCGTGACTTTATACTCATGAGCCCACCCGAGGAAATATGAAGTCTGCATGACTCTTGCCTAGTGATGCAAGAAAATCATCTTGAACCTTGCTCGAGCGATCTTGTTTTACTGTTGTCGGCGCAAGAGTTAACTTATCCCAATCTGAGAAGCCAGGGAATGCCGCAAAACTCTGTATCTCTCGTACCTTTTCCGGGTTATGTAAATCATCGAAATCAACATCAAGAATCTGGCAACCTTGCGCTTTAGCGAATTTCACGTAGCGAGTATAAAAGTCTGTAAAGTCATTAGTAAATCTCTTGAGCTCATTTGCATCAAGATTAATCACTAAGTCAGAAGTAGAAGCTGTATGCCATTTGCCGCTGGCATTTGCTTTCTTATGCGATACAAAACGGTCCAGATGATTTCTACGCAAGAAAATAATGTGCGGCTTGAACTCGGAGATCAGTGATTCCAATTCCTTATCAGGAAGGTGTTGAGGAAATATCTTGATGACGTGAATTCCAGGAATCTTCTTGATTGCACTCAGGGTTTTTCGAGAATCAAGAGATGTTGTTTCGAACTTGTTATAGGACCATTTCTTACGTTGCTGTTTTAGATTTTGTGAATATCTGAATGAAAAGAATGGATAGTGGCGATTAATCTTTTCAATATTCTTATTCCATGCATTGAAGATGAAGAACTCACCGTAGTAATGAAATCCCACCTGATCATTTGAGAGCAAACTGCCAATTGCATGGGTGCCAGAGCGGGGGAATGAGAGCACGAAGACAATTTTTGATTGCACTTGAATGGCTTTGCGAAGGTAATTGACTACGAAATAGGGAAGTAGCGCCCTGACATTAAGGAGAAACTTCTTTATTGAGGGCATTTTACCTTCGGTAGACACTTTAGAATCTTATCAGTCCAAGTTTTGAACATTGATAGTCTTACCCTGTGTCAGAGCCCGCAATTAAGAGTCTAGATAAACTCACCAGCTTTTCTCAAGAAATTGATGCTCTAGAACTATTGCGTAAGCAGCGAAGGTCGAAAGTTAAGAAATACCCTTCAGTCTCGGTTCTAGTTTCTACGGTTCGTCCAGATGATCTGATCAATCTACTACAACAGTTAGTCAGCCAAAGCCTTCCTTTATTTGAATTACAACTTGGTCTGCATGCAATTAAATTAAATGCCTCACACAAGAAACTGATTCGTGTTCTCGAGAAACGAAAAATCTCAGTAAACATATACACATTTGACCGGGAGAGTAGCCTTGGCACAATTCTTTCGTCATTAGCGCAGTCATCATCAGGAGAGTTCATCGCAAAGATGGATGATGATGATTATTACGGACCTGAGCACCTAAGAGATTTATTGGATGCAGCCCTTGATACCGGTGCAGATGTAGTGGGCAAGGCGATGAATTATGTATATCTCGAACCTCTGCAACTGACCGTACGCAGGTTCTCACCTCATGGAATCCAAGCAGTTGAGCTGTGGAGTGATTGGGTTTGCGGAGGAACAATTCTTGCTAAGCGTGCAGTAGCTGAAGCCGCACATTGGTTTGGAGATGGCAATACTGCAGTCGACAGGTTCTTACTCAGCGGAGTAACTAACAACGGTGGAAAAATCTGGAGAACTTTTGGGGCCGGATACATTTATCGTCGCACCTTTACATTCCATACTTATGCAACGAACTATTCCAAGTATCTCAACGGGGCAAATGAACATGTAGTCGGAAGATGGAAACACCCGGTATTTGGAGGTAATCTCCTATGAGTACCAATTTTAGGTTTAACCGCCCTCAAAATCTTGCGCTAGTGAGTAGACCTTCGCTTTCAGTGGCTGTGGTCGTAGCGTGCAAAGATGGACAAGAGAAACTAGATCTTGTTTTAGCCTCTCTTACTTCGCAGAGTTACCCATCTCGCTTGGTCAGCGTCTATGTCATTGACGATGGAAGTAGCACGCCAATAACTATTCCTTCAATCTCACCGAAAAAAACACGCCTATTGAACTATAAAAACTCGCCATCTCACTGGGGAAAAACTGCAGCCACCAATCATTTTGCAGCAGGACTTAAAGAAGATGTTCTGTGGTTCATCGATGCAGATATGGTTTTCGAACCTGACCACCTTGCCCACCATATGAAGTGGCATCATGAAGCAGATGATTTTGCAGTCTTAGGTTGGAAGCGATTTGTCGATCACTGGGAATACACACCATCCATGCTCTTGGAATCGCTACGTAAAGGTGGCTTCCATCAGCTGCATTCTCAGAGCTGGAGTAAAGAGTTGTGGGAAGAGCGAGTCAATCGCACGCAGGATTTAGTAAATCCGGCACTTGAAGGTTATCGAACTTTTGTAGGTGCAACATTTTCAATGATGAATTCTCAGTGGAAAAAACTTGGTGGCTATAACCGCGAACTCATCACTGGTGAAGATACAGAACTAGGTTGGCGTATCTTTACAAATGGGCTAAGAACAGTTCCGGAGCGAGAGGCGCACTCTTGGCATTTAGGATTTAGTACAGTCGAGAAGAATAAAGAGTCGATTCACCGCCATAATGATCCGGCGTTAGCGCAGTTTATTCCGGAGATGCATTCAGTCCGGGCACGCTATGAATTTGATTGGAAAGTTCCCACATTCCAAGTCTTTGTTGATGCCCGCAAATTAACCTTAAGTGGGTTGCTCCTGCGCAGGCAAGAGCTGCTAGCAGTCAATGGTACATCTGCTCATTTCACATTGATGGGCCCATGGAAACTTCTGAGAAGTCGATACTCGCCAACTGCAGATAAGTTTGCCGACCTTCGGGAAATCCATAGCTGGTTAAAGGCAGATGAGAGTTATACATTTGTCGAAATTGATTCAGAAATGAATGTGACAATCGATAGCGTTATTGAATTAATCGAACCAAGTGCAACACCACACTACATATTTATTGAAGGCACATCTAAGGTTGATTTAAAGCATTTGGTTGACTTACAGATAACTCAAGGTCATGGCCTGGTGGGAGTTGTTGATAAGGAAGATAATCGAGCTTTTGTCATCTTTGCACCAGCACTTTCGCGCGCGCTCACATCAGGTGGTGATGTGTATGAAAATATCTCTACACAATGGGGACTCAATTGGATGACAGATGAGAAGTTTCTTCAGCTCAATGCTGGTAGAAAATCTCGCATCAAGCGCTTCAATCGGTTTCTCAAGCGCGAGGGGAAGAAGATTAATTCTCCTGCGCAGCTTTTCATCTTTATCCAAAAGCTTGGGAAGTTGATTCTTCGAAAAGTTTTGCGCAATGGCTAAACCGACAATAATCCTTGCGACAAGCAACGGAATCGGAATGGGGCATCTCGCCAGAGCAACTGCGATAGCAAAAGCAATGCAGGAATTTGCCACCCCTGTGATTGTCTCTGTCGCTGGAGGAATTGCCGAGATTCCATCGGCAACCGGTTTTCAATGTGAATACATTCCAGGAAAGACTCGCGGGTGGATGAAGCGCAGTAAATGGGATACCTATTTTCGCGATCGCTTAGTTGCGATAGCTCAGGAGACAGGTGCCAGCGTCATCGCCTTTGATGGAGTTGTTCCTTATCCAGGGTTTATTGCAACTAAATTAATGGATCCTCAATTAAAACTTGTGTGGATACGACGAGGCATGTGGCAAAAAAATCTCTTGCGCTTTGTTCTTCCCTTTCAATCGCAATTAGTAGATCAGGTTGTTGAACCTGGAGATTTTGCTCGAGGTTATGATTTTGGGCCAACAGCTGGGCGCAACGATGCAATCCTTACCGCTCCAGTTTCACTCTTTGAAAAAGATAAGGCTCTGTCACGCGATGACGCCCGAAAAGTTTTAGGTCTTGATATAAATCGCCCAGCTGTACTGGTGCAACTTGGCACCGGTGATAGTGATGTGAATCAGAAAATGAATGCCGCACTCTCGGGGCTTATTGGATGGAAAGATTTGCAGGTTGTACTCACCAAAAATCCAGTTGATAAGAATGGCGCCTCGTTGGCACCCGATGGCTTGGATATTCGGGTAGTGCGCCATTTCCCACTAGCTCAGGTGTTGCGCGCATTCGATGCAAGCGTCTGTGCCACCGGATATAACGGAGTCCATGAACTTTTACCGGCACAAGTACCAACAGTATTTGTCTCTAATATTCGAGGAACTGATGATCAAGAAGCTCGTGCACAGTGGTGTCATGACATGGGGTTCGCCTTACGTGCCGACCAAGCTGATTTAGGAAACATCACTGCGACAGTAAGAAAATTACAAGACTCACAAATTCGCGCTCGGCTACATCAGCAATGTGAGCATCTTCCCGATCCGGTGGGCGGGCAAGAAATTGCGAAGATTCTTTATGACCTGGCAAGTAAGACAAAGATGTCTCGTCAAAGTCCCATTAATCGCCTGAAGCGACTTTTATTGTGGGCAGTTCTCAGAAGAGCAGCTCTAATTTATCGCACGATAAATCCCCATAACGTTGATGACTTAGTACACCGCGAGGCACCAATCTGGGGATCTCAAAATACTGCTGAAGAACTTCACCCACTTATTAAAGGATCGATGCGTTTTGAACATTTAGTAACTGGTGCATCCGAGAATTACATGAGGCGACGCAAGGAGATTGCACAGTCCGCCTACGGAACTCCTGGTCCTAGCTAGAAGCGAGAGCGAATTTCCCAGAGATCTTTAAATATCGGATTAAAGAGAGTGCTTGCAAGATATTCGACTCCGCTGGAACCACCGGTTCCTGGTTTCTTTCCGATAGTTCTTTCAACCATTTTCACATGGCGGTATCGCCACTCTTGAATACCTTCATCAATATCTACCAGTCGCTCACTGACCATGGAACTCTCGGGATCTTGCTTATGAACAGTCAAGAGAACATTTCGAAGTGCGCTCAATGGAGAAATTAACAAACACTCACAACAGAGTTTTACCACCTCACTATTGAATTTCATCACTGGAACTTCACTTCTGCTAATTCTGATGGTGGTCGGAATCATCCTTGGAAAGAGTCATCTCAGCGCTCTGCCTGCAGGGCCATGGTGGATTTATACCGGTGGCGTGATAGGAGTTGTTTATATCGCCTTCATTTCAACAATAGTTCAGCATCTAGGTGTTTTGACATTCACCCTCTTTAGCGTCGGCGGGCAACTTGTTGGCTCATTGATTATTGACTTAGTGTCACCGACAGACGGAGTTCAGATTAGCGCCTATCTGATTACTGGAATATTTATGACTTATCTAGGAGTGATCGCCGGTGGCGTGAGTAGTTCACGAGTGAGGAAACCAGCGAAGCAATAATAAAGAAGGCGGCAATGGCGTACGAGAATGTTTTCACCCATGGAAAACTTGCTGCATAGAAACCAGCAAGAGTAATTCCTGCACCCCACAGAACTGCCCCGACGACATTGGCAGATAAAAACTTGTAGTAATTCATCTTTGAGGCACCAGCTATTGGAGGCACAAATGTTCTAATCCAAGGGAAGAAGCGCGCTGCAACAACTGCCCACCAGCCTGATTTTTCATAGAAACGTTCGGAGCGCACAATCATTCGTTGCACGCGCGGCGATTTTCTCTTATCTAGATAAGGGCGCCCTACAACGCGACCGATAACAAATCCAACTTGATCTCCGAAGAATGCAGCGAGGAATATGACGGCTACCAGTAGGGCGATGTTGATGTTTCCATGAGAAGCAGCTACTAAGCCAGCGCTGAACAAAATTGAGTCGCCAGGCAAGAAGAAACCGAAGAGAAGGCCAGTTTCAACGAAAACTATTGCCCCAATGACAATGTAAAAAATGAACGGAGCAAGTGTTGATAGTTGAGAATCAAATGACGCAGCTAGTTCAATCACACAGAAGCCTTCACTGCCGCCGCAACTTCAATAACGACATTAGGATCAAAGACGCTAGGGACAATAAATGATGTATTGAGCTGTGAGGGGCTCACGCAATCAGCAATCGCCTCAGCAGCAGCAACCAATAACTTATCCGTAATCTTGTGAGCATTCGCATCAAGTAGACCTCGGAAGATGCCCGGGAATGCAAGAACGTTATTGATCTGATTTGGATGATCACTACGCCCAGTTGCTACTACCGCTGCATACTTACGTGCAATGACTGGGTCAATTTCTGGATCAGGGTTTGCTAGCGCGAAGACGATTGAACCTGCAGCCATAGCTGCCACATCCTCTTCATTAAGAACCTGAGGGGCGCTGACTCCAATAAAGATATCCGCTCCAACCATTGCTTGGTGAATATCACCAGCAAAATTGGCTGGATTGGAGTGTTCGATGAACCAAGAACGCATTGGGTCAGTAGATGTTGAATTCTTACCAATCACGCCATCTTTATCGAAAGCGATGATATTAGTTGCACCGCTTAGGACCAGAAGTCGTGCGATAGCTGTGCCAGCAGCGCCAGCACCACTCATGATAATTCGCACCTTTGAAATATCTTTCTTTACCAACTTAAGAGCATTGCGCATCGCCGCAAGTACGACAATTGCGGTGCCATGCTGATCATCGTGAAATACAGGAATATCAAGAAGTTCACGCAATCGACGTTCTACCTCAAAACAACGTGGAGCAGAGATATCTTCAAGATTGATTCCTCCATAGACGGGGGCGATGAGTTGCACAGTTCGAACAATTTCATCAACATCTTGGGTATCTAGGCAGACAGGCCACGCGTCCACATTTGCAAAGCGCTTAAAGAGCGCAGCTTTTCCTTCCATGACGGGAAGGGCGGCAGCTGGACCAATATTTCCAAGGCCAAGCACGGCAGAGCCATCAGTAACAACGGCCACGGTATTGCGCTTCATGGTCAGGCGACGAACATCGGATGGGTCATCAACAATTGCTTGCGAAATTCGAGCAACGCCTGGAGTGTAAGCACGCGATAGATCATCACGAGTTTTCAATGGAACCTTAGAAGTTACTTCGATCTTTCCACCGAGGTGTAGCAAGAAAGTGCGGTCACTTACTTTGCGAACGGTAAGGCCATTATTGGCTGAGAGGGCATCATGAATTTGTTGAGCGTGGTCAGAGTCAATCGTGTCGCAAGTGACGTCAATGACTACTTTTTCAAGCAAAGATTCAACAACGTCGAGTGCGGTAATCGTGGCACCAGCATTGGTAATTGTTGTAGTAATTAGCGCAACAGGTTGAAGTTCTGGCGATCCTTCAACACGAATCGTGATTCCGTAGCCGGGTGATGTAGAAGCCATTTACACAACTCCATAGAGACGGTCGCCGGCATCGCCTAGACCAGGAACGATGTATCCCTTTTCATTTAACTTTTCATCGAGGGAGCCTGTCACTAGCGTTATAGGAATTCCTGCATCTTTAAACTCATCCTCGAGTGCCTTGATTCCTTCAGGGGCGGCAAGTAAACAGATGGCAGTAATTTCATTTGCGCCTTGCTCGATGAGGTAATTAATCGCCATAGCCAAAGTTCCACCTGTTGCAAGCATTGGATCAAGAATAAAACACTGGCGACCAGATAGATTTTCGGGTAAACGATTTGCATAGGTGCTTGCTTGCAGCGTCTCTTCGTTACGAACCATACCGAGAAATCCAACTTGTGCAGTTGGCAATAACTTCGTCATGCCTTCAAGCATTCCTAAACCTGCACGCAAGATGGGCACGACAACTGGACGAGGTTCAGCTAATACCAATCCCGTCGTGGCAGTCACCGGAGTTTTAATGGAGATAGATGTGGTGCGAACATCACGGGTTGCCTCATACGCGAGCAGGGTCACTAACTCTTCAACAAGAAGTCTGAAAGTTGGAGAATCGGTCTTTTCATCGCGCAGAACGGTTAATTTATGAGAGATTAACGGATGGTTCGCAACGTGAACTTTCATGTCATTTACTCTACAGGGCTTTCTTTCTAATCCAATGAGTGCCAAAATGGTTGATGTGTCAGAGCAGACCCAGGACTTCGCAATTGAGGCGTGGCATGAAGACGGCCGTTGGTCTCTTGCCGCTTTGCCTGATCCGGATGACCTAACTCACATTATTGATCGGTTAAAAAAGCAGCAAACAAATGGTGGCGCTGTTGCTCTCATCGCTATCGATGACGAATTCTTCATCGCAATTCGTGTACTAGGTAGTAACGTTAAATACTTCATGAGCGATATCACTGCAGCTCTCGACTATGAGGTGGCCGCTGAATTCTTAGAAATTGCAGATATTGATGCACCAGATGAAGAAGATGAGCCACTTCCTACAGGAGACCTAGATATTTTTGCTGACTTAGGTTTACCTCATATGGAACTTTCAACTCTCTGTGATGATGCCAATCTTTTCCCAGACGAACTCATCGAAGCTATTGCTCATCGATTAGGATTTGGGGAGCAATTCGCAGAGTTATTGGAGTCATAGAAATTTCACTTCGTACGCCAGATGAATTAATGGGTGAGGCAATTGCAATCGCTCATGGCGCCGTGCGCACAGGAGATGTTCCAGTCGGAGCGATTGTTTTGAATAAAGATGGCGTTGTTATCGGAATAGGTTCCAATGAACGCGAAGCAAAGAACGACCCAACAGCCCACGCCGAAGTAGTTGCCATTCGTAATGCAGCTTCACGATTACAAAATTCGCGCCTAGATGGTTGCACCTTGGTTGTGACGCTTGAACCGTGCGCCATGTGTGCGGGTGCTATCGCACAATCAAGAATTTCACACTTAATCTTTGGTGCTTGGGATGAAAAAGCTGGAGCAGTGGGCTCGGTTTGGGATCTACTTCGTGATCCACGTTCAATTTTCAACGTTGAAGTCACTGCTGGAGTACGAGAAGCTGAGTGTGCGCAGTTACTGAAAGATTTCTTTTCAGATAAGTAGTTCGTAAGAAGGATTTAAAATAACGAGCTGTCCATCTTCTTCCCCGACCATTCCCTCTGCACGCATCTCCATACCAACTTCCAGGCCAGCTATTTCTCGGCGACCCAAGAAGTTCAATGTGATTCCGCCACTGTGATCCCACACTTCAACTTGAAGTATCGGCGCAGAACCACGTGGAGCGGTTGAAATTGAGGTTACCCTGCCGTGGACCATAGAGCGCTTACGCCATTGGATCTCTCCGATTGCGGTGACATCGTCTACATAGTGAGTAACCGGAGCAAAAACCTTCGGAGCATCCTGTGTTGGCTTCTGGAAATCGGTGGTCTTAACGTGGGCCAGGCTTTCACTCGCATGGTTGATAGCAAGCGGTTTACCTGAAGTAATTCTGTTGACATCAAATGGCACGATCGTTGCTACCACACGCTGCAGCTGTGAGATTGGTGCTGCAATGTTTTCCGCTGTCTGATCATGGAGCAGGCGACCTAAGAATCGTGAGTATGAACGACGAGGCAATAAAATGGTTAATTCAACATCGGGTTTCTCGGTCTTGCGAATTGCGTAGTCGAGGGCAGAGTTAACGATTCGACGGTCTGGGCAATCAATGAGTTCAAGCTGAACATCTTCAAGGGCAACGGAGGCTGCCCAGGCTTTTTGAATATCTTCAGCGCGACGATCATCGATGACGAAATGCACTGCTCTAATCTTGTGTGGTTTAAGGCTTCGTGCATAACGAACTGCTCCAACTGTCGCAACATCGACGCTATCGACGAATATTGTGACCATGTGACGTGCCATAGAAGTAGCACGCTCTTGCTCGGTCTTCACAGAGAGAGCATCTTGTTCGCGTGTGTATTGACGGCGTAAACGCAAGAATGTTGCGACCAAGATTGGCGCCGTCACAAGTACCAACCATGCGCCTTGGGTGAATTTAACGATAGAGAAAATGATGACGATTATTAGCGAGATTGAACCGGCAAGTCCGTTGATAAAGACTTTAATCTTCCATCCCTTTGGTTTTTTACGTAGGAAGTAGCGAGTCATTCCGAACCCAGCCAATGTAAAGCCAGTAAAAACTCCGAGGGCATAGAAGGCGACGAGATGTTCGACAGATCCGGCCGTGATTACCACCAAGAGGAGTCCGCCACCTGCAAGTAAGAGGATTCCGTTTGAGAATGCAAGACGGTGGCCGCGCTTAGTTAACTGGCGTGGAAGGTAACCATCTGATGCAATAAAGTTAACTAGCAGCGGGAATGCACTGTATGTGGTGTTTGCTCCAGCAAATAAAATAAGCATTGTTGCTAGCTGAACCATAATAAACATAAATGAGCCAAAGGCGCCTGTACCCACTGCAGCCTTTGCAATCTGTGAAATTACTGTCGGAACACCAGATTCATATGGCATGGCATAGATGTGATGCGCAAAGTAAGAGACTCCTAAAACAAGAGTTCCAAGTAGACAGCTCATGATGACAAGAGTTCGCTTGGCATTTACATGCTCTGGTGCTTTAAAGAGAGCAACACCATCGGAGATTGCTTCAAGGCCAGTAAGAGATGATCCACCATTTGCAAAGGCGCGTAGCAAGATAAAAATCGCTGCAAATGTGAGCAAGCCTTGTGGTTCTCCTAATTCGACGGCACCAGGCAAATCGGTATCAAGCACAGGCAAAGTTCCATTTGCTAAGCGGTAGAGCCCCATACCGAAGACGATGAACATACATCCGACGAAGAAATAGGTAGGAAATGCGAATGCCTTACCTGCCTCTTTTACCCCACGCAAATTTCCATATGTGAGAAGTGCAATGACGGCAAAAATCATATGCATCTTCCACGGTTCAGCGGAAGGGAAAGTTGAAATTATTGCAGCGACACCTGCGGCGGCTTGAATTGCGAGAGTGACAATATAGTCAAGCATCAACGCAACAGCTGCTATTTGTGCAACAACAGGCCCGAAGTTATCGCGCGAGACGATGTATGCGCCACCAGTTTTTGTATACACATCGATGACATTTCGATATGACAATGTAATGATGACAAGTATTACAAGAACTATTGCTGTCATTGGCATCAAGATTGCGAATGCCGCTAAACCAAAGGCAGGAAGGAGTGCAATCAAAATCTGTTCTGAACCGTAGGCAGAAGATGAAATACAGTCCGAAGAGAGAATTCCAAGCCCATATCTCTTGCTCAGGCGTTGGTGTCCAAGTGAGTGACGATTGAGTGCGCCGCCTAGAAGAAAGCGCTTTACCTTGTAGGAGAATGGATCTTTCACGTGCGCGTGTTCCTGTAGTGCTACCGGCTCCGGTGCATCA
>Ga0247843_1000866_pt1 | contig 67442 bp, 71 predicted proteins | sample LaCruzMarch2017__FD_192420 | JGI IMG/M metagenome (GOLD analysis project Ga0247843, IMG submission 192420) | Freshwater microbial communities from meromictic Lake La Cruz, Castile-La Mancha, Spain - LaCruzMarch2017_8m | ecosystem: Environmental > Aquatic > Freshwater > Lake | place: Spain...
TCTTCTCGGACAGCCTGAACCACGCCTCGATGATCGCGGGCATCAGGAACGGCGGCTGCGAGCGCCATGTGTTCCTGCACAACGATCTGGCGCATCTGGAGACGCTGCTGGCGGCGGCTCCGGCCGACGCGCCCAAGCTGATCGCCTTCGAGAGCGTCTATTCGATGGACGGCGACATCGCCGATCTGGCCGGCACCATCGCCCTGGCGCGCCGATACGGGGCCCTGACCTATCTCGACGAGGTCCATGCGGTGGGCCTGTACGGTGCCACCGGCGCGGGCGTGGCCGAACGCGACGGGGTGCTGGACGGGATCGATATCGTCGAATGCACCCTCGGAAAAGCGATCGGGGTCATGGGCGGATACATCGCCGCCGACGCCGTGATCGTGGATGCGGTGCGCAGCTGGGCTTCGGGCTTCATCTTCACCACCAGCCTGCCGCCGGCCCTGACCGCCGGGGCCCTGGCGTCGGTGCGGTATCTGAAGGCCCATCCCGAGCTGCGCGCGGCGCATCAGGAGCGGGCCGCGACGCTGAAGCGCCGCTTCGCCGAGGCCGGCATTCCGGTCATGCCGAGCGAAAGCCACATCGTGCCGGTGTTCGTGGGCGACCCGGTTCACACCAAGATGATCTCGGACATGCTGCTGGAAGAGCACGGCATCTATGTCCAGCCGATCAACTATCCGACCGTACCCAAGGGCACCGAACGGCTGCGCTTCACCCCGTCGCCGGACCACGATGACGACATGATGGACGCCCTGGTCACCGCCATGGACCGGCTCTGGACCCGCTGCAACGTCGCAAGGATGCCCGTCGCAGCGTGAGATCGGCACCTCTCCCGGTGCTGTCTCTTGCGGTCCGGGACGCGTTTTGCAGACACGGCGGTGTTTCGCGCGCTAACCTCGGGTCATGAGGCCCGCCGCGCCCTTCACCCGTCTCGCGGACTATCCGCCGCATCGCGCCTTCGTCGGTCAGCCGCAGAGGTTCGATCTGGCGGGCGCATCGCAATTTGCCCTGCTGTTTCTGCTGGGGCTGCGCGAGCACCACCGCCTGCTGGATTTTGGCTGTGGCTCCCTGAGGCTGGGACGGCTGGCAATCCCCTATCTTCAGCCGGGGCACTACTTCGGCATCGAGCCGGAGGCCCGGCTGGTCGAGGCCGGACTGGATCATGAGCTCGGGCGCGATGCCGTCACGCTCAGACAGCCGCGGTTCCTGCACAACGTCGACTACCGGATCGACGGCTTCGGCGAGCGGTTTGACTTCATCATCGCCCAGTCGGTGTTTTCCCATGCCGGGTCGGAGCCAACGCGGCGGGCCTTGACCGCGTTCGCCGGAGCGCTGGAGCCGGGAGGCCTCGTTCTCGCCAACTGGCTGCTTGGGCCGGAGGGCCATGGGCCGTCGCCAGAGACAACGGACTGGGTCTATCCCGATTGTGTGGCCTTCATGCCCGACCGGCTGGAGGCGCTGGCGACGGAGGCGGGGCTGGTCATGCGTGCCTGCCCCTGGCCGCATCCCGAGCTGCACTGGTTTGTGCTGGCGAGGGAAGAGAGCGCCCTGCCGCCCCGCGAGGTCATGAACGCGCTGAAGGTCGCGCCGCCGGCCTGGCGGACATGACCGGGGAACCGGGTCAGATCATCATCGAGAAGGTGCGCAACGGGGCGTTCCTGAAGGTTTCGGCCGTGCATGTCGCGACCGGCCTGGAGGCCACGGCGGTGGGGCCGGCGCTGGAGCCCACGGCGGTAGAGCGGCTCGCAGTGGCCAAGCTCAAGCGTCTGCTCGCGGCATCCTGACACAAGATGTTGTGGCGGCCGCGCCGGAGGCCTAGATTGTCAGCCTCCCGCCATATCAGCCCGGACGCCGCCCGTGACCGCTCATTTCATCCATGACGCCTATTTCTCGCGCGGTCTGGATCAGGCCGACCCCGACGTTGCCGCCGCCATCAAGGGCGAGTTGCACCGGCAGCAGGAGCAGATCGAGCTGATCGCCTCTGAAAACATCGTCTCGCGCGCGGTGCTGGAAGCCCAGGGTTCGGTCCTGACCAACAAATATGCCGAAGGTTATCCCGGCCGTCGCTATTACGGCGGCTGCGAATATGTGGACGTGACCGAGGATCTGGCACGTGAGCGGGCCAAAGAGCTGTTCGGCGCTTCCTTCGCCAACGTCCAGCCGCACTCGGGGGCCCAGGCCAACCAGGCGGTGTTCCTTGCCCTGCTGCAGCCCGGCGACACGTTCCTGGGTATGGATCTGGCGGCGGGCGGGCATCTGACGCACGGCAGCCCGGCCAACCAGTCGGGCAAATGGTTCCGGCCGGTGACCTATACGGTCCGTGAAGGCGATCACCTGATCGACTATGACCACGTCGCCGAGATGGCGTTGAAGGAGAGGCCCAAGCTGATCGTGGCCGGGGCCAGCGCCTATAGCCGCCACATCGACTTTGCGCGGTTCCGCGAGATTGCCGAGAGCGTCGGCGCGTATCTGATGGTCGACATGGCCCACTATGCGGGTCTGGTGGCCGGCGGGGTCTATCCGAACCCGGTGCCGCACGCCCATGTTGTGACCACCACGACCCACAAGACCCTGCGCGGACCGCGCGGCGGGCTGATCCTGTCCAACGACGTCGAGCTGGGCAAGAAGTTCAACTCGGCGGTGTTCCCGGGTCTGCAGGGCGGGCCGCTGGAGCACGTCATCGCCGCCAAGGCCGTGGCCTTCGGCGAGGCACTGAAGCCCGAGTTCAAGGCCTATGCGAAACAGGTGGTGCTGAACGCCCAGGCCCTGGCCGCCGTGCTGGTCGAGCGCGGGCTGGCGATCGTCTCGGGCGGCACCGACAGTCACCTGATGCTGGTCGACCTGCGGCCCAAGGGCGTGACCGGCAAGGCGACGGAGCTTCAGCTCGAACACGCCCTGATGACCTGTAACAAGAACGGCGTGCCGTTCGATACGGCCCCGTTCACGGTGACCTCGGGCGTGCGCCTGGGAACGCCCGCCGGCACGACGCGCGGCTTCGGCGTGGCGGAGTTCCAGCAGGTCGGGCACTGGATCGCGGACGTCGTGTCCTCGATGAACGGCGGGGACGAGGCCGATCCGGCGGTTGTGGCGGAGGTCGCCGGCAAGGTGCGCGAACTGACGGCGCGTTTTCCGATCTACGGATAGGTCAACCGCATGAAGTGCCCCTTCTGCGGCAACGTGGACAGCCAGGTGAAGGACAGCCGCCCGTCAGACGACGGTGCGGCCATCCGTCGTCGCCGGTCCTGTCCCAACTGCGGCGGGCGCTTCACGACGTTCGAGCGGGTGCAACTGCGCGAACTCATGATCCTGAAACGGAACGGACGACGGACGCCCTTTGATCGCGACAAGCTGGAACGGTCGCTGGCCATCGCACTGAGGAAGCGCCCGATCCTGCCGGAACAGGTCGAGCAGCTGGTCAGTCGCATCGTCCGCCAGCTTGAAAGCCTCGGCGAGACGGAGATCCCGTCCAGCGTGGTCGGCGACTTCATCATGAAGGCGCTGAAGGGCGTCGATGAGGTCGCCTATGTCCGTTACGCCTCGGTCTACAAGGACTTTCGGGCGACCGGAGACTTCGCACGCTTCCTCGGAGCCGAGGGCCTCGACGACGACGGGACTGCGCGCGGCGGATGAAGGTCACCTGGAAGGTCGCGACGTCGCTGGACGGGCGGATCGGCACATCGACGGGCGAGAGCCAGTGGATCACGGGTCTGCCGGCCCGCGAGCAGGGCCACCGCCTTCGTGCCGCCCATGATGCCGTGCTGGTCGGGGTCGAAACCGTCCTGGCGGACGACCCCCGGCTGACCGTCCGACTGCCCGGTGCGCCGGAGCTGGAAGCGCGCCAGCCCCTGCGCGTCGTCCTGGACAGTCGATTGCGGACACCGGCCTTCGCCCGTGTCGCCGCCGCCGGAACGCTGGTGCTGACGACCCGCGAACCGGCCGCGATCGGTGCCGCCGAGGTCGTCAAGGTTGCGGGCGACGCCAACGGCCGGCCGACGGTGGAGGCGGTGCTGAACACGCTTCGGGATCGCGGCGTCCGCTCCCTCATGATCGAGGGCGGCGGACGGGTTGCGGCCTGTTTCCTGTCGGCGGGCGTCGTCGACTCGATCGAGTGGTTTCGGGCCCCGATCCTGCTGGGCGGCGACGGCCGGCCGGGCGTGGCGGCCCTGAACCTGCAGCGGCTGGCGCATGCGTCGCGGTGGCGGCGACTTGCGGTCGAGCCCCTGGGTGACGACCTGTGGGAACGCTATGAGAGGCTTTCCTGAATGTTCACCGGCATCATCACGGACATCGGCCGGGTCCGCTCGGTCGCCCGGACCGCGCGCGACCGGCGCTATGAGATCGAGACGGCCTGGGACACCTCGGGCATCGATCTGGGTGCGTCCATCAGCCATTCCGGCGTCTGCCTGACGGTCGTCGAAAAGGGTCCCGGCTGGTTTGCGGTCGAGGTGTCCGGCGAGACCCTGGACAGGACCACACTGGACAGCTGGCAGGCCGGGACAAAAATCAACCTTGAGCGAGCGACCCGGGCTGGGGATGAATTGGGCGGCCATATCGTGTCCGGCCATGTGGATGGACTGGGGCAAGTGGTCGAGATCACGCCCGACGACGGGTCGCATCGACTGACGATCGAGGCGCCCGAGCCCCTGCACCGCTTCATCGCCGCCAAGGGGTCGATCACGGTCGATGGCGTGTCCTTGACGGTGAACGCCGTGGAGGGGCGGCGCTTTGGCCTGAACATCATCCCCCACACCTGGGAGGCGACCACCCTGGGGGAGCGGCGGGTCGGGGACGCGGTCAATCTGGAGATCGACATGCTGGCGCGATACCTCGCGCGGTGGCAGGAGACAGCGTGATGCATCTCGTCGCCAGCAGCCCTGAAAGCCCCATCAGTCCGATCGAGGATATCCTGGAGGATGCCCGGAACGGCCGCCCCTACATCCTGGTCGACGCCGAGGACCGGGAGAACGAGGGCGACGTCATCATTCCGGCCCAGTTCGCGACCCCTGATCAGATCAACTTCATGGCCCGCCACGCGCGCGGACTGATCTGCCTGGCGATCACGGCGGAGCGAGCGCGGGCGTTGCGACTGCCGCCCATGGCCGCCGAGAACCGCGAGAGCATGACGACCGCCTTCACGGTCTCGATCGAGGCGGCCGAGGGTGTCACGACCGGCATCAGCGCCGCCGACCGTGCCCGCACGGTGCAGGTCGCCTCGGACCCGACCAAGAGCGCCGACGACATCGTCTCGCCCGGCCATGTGTTTCCTCTGGTCGCCCGCGACGGGGGGGTCCTGGTCCGCACCGGCCACACCGAGGCGGCCGTGGACATCAGCCGCATGGCGGGCCTGACCCCGGCCGGGGTGATCTGCGAGATCATGAACGACGACGGGACGATGGCGCGGTTGCCGGACCTCATCGGGTTCGCCCAACTGCATGGCCTCAAGATCGGCACCATCGCGGACCTGATCGCCTATCGCCGCAGGACCGAGCGGTTCGTCGAGCGGGTCATGGATACGCCGTTCGAAAGCGTTCACGGCGGGCCCTTCCGCCTGATGCTGTACCGGAACACCATTGAGGGGCAGGAGCACGTCGCCCTGGTCCACGGGCGGATCGAACCAGGCAAGCCGACACTGGTGCGGATGCATCAGGTGGACTTCGCCGCCGACCTGCTCGGCCATGTTCAGGCGCGCCAGAGCTATATCCCCCGCGCGCTGAAATCGGTCACGGAGCACGAGGGCCCCGGCGTGGTGGTGTTCCTGCGCGATCCTACCTTGCAGGGCCTTGCGGAGCGGCTGTCGGGGGCCGACAAGCCCGTCGCGCTGGATCGGTCCCTGCGGAACTACGGTGTCGGAGCCCAGATCCTGCTGGATCTCGGCGTCCGGGACATGATCGTGATGAGCTCCACCCGTCCCGAGCCGGCCGCGCTGGAAGGGTACGGCCTGAATATCGTCGGTTGGCGCGGCATGGACGGAGAAGACCCATCCTGAGCGATCCTCCTCGCGTCCTCATCGTTGAGGCGCGCTTCTACGACGATCTGGCCGATGCCCTGCTGGAAGGGGCCAGGGACGCCCTGACGGCGCGGGGGGCGTCGTTCGACGTCGTGACCGTGCCCGGGGCGCTCGAGATTCCGCCGGCGATCGCTCTTGCGGAAGAGGCCGGACGGTTTCCGACGGCCCCGCGCTACAACGGCTTTGTGGCCCTGGGGTGCGTGATCCGGGGCGAGACCTATCATTTCGAGATCGTCTCGGATCAGTCGGCGGCCGGGATCATGGCGCTGGGCACCCGCGGCCTGATCATCGGGAACGGTATCCTGACGGTCGAGGACGAGGCCCAGGCCTGGGCGCGGGCGCGTCTGTCGGAGGGCGACAAGGGCGGCGGGGCGGCTCGCGCCTGTCTCGATCTGATTGAACTGAAGAAGCGGTTGCGGCTAGGGCTCGGCGGATGAGTGAACCCGCGTCCCCGACCCCCAACTCCATCGCCGCTGTGCTGGAGCAACTCGCCGAGGCCGAGAAGGCGCGCGCAGAGCCCCAGTTGACCGGCCGTCAGCGGCGAGCGCGGACCGTATCGCGCCTCGCCGCCGTCCAGGCCCTGTACCAGATGGAACTGGCCGGGGAGGGCGTCGAGACTGTCATCTCCGAGTTCGAGAACCACCGCTTCGACGGGCCCATCGAGGGCGAGACGATGGCCGAGGCGGACGAGCACTGGTTCGCCGAGATCGTGCGGGGTGTCGTCACCGGCCAGCGTGACATCGATGCGGCCGTGAAAGCGCGTTTGGCGTCCAACTGGCGGCTGGAGCGGCTGGACGCCACCCTGCGCGCCCTGCTGCGCTGCGGTGCCTGGGAGCTGAAGGAACGACCCGAGGTGCCGAAGGAGATCGTGATCGACGAATATGTCGAGCTGGCCAAGGCCTTCTTCGACGAGGCCGAGGCCAAGTTCGTCAACGCCGCCCTGGACGGTGTGGCGCGCGACGTCCGACCCAAGGCCTGACGCCGTGGCCGCCGTCGACGCCGCCGGCGAATTCGAGACCATCGAAAAGCTGCTGCGGCCACTGGCCCATCCGGACTATGCCCGGGGTCTGGCCGATGACGTGGCCATCCTGCCCTCGCGCCCGGGCCTTGACCTCGTCCTGACCAAGGACGCGATCGTCGAAGGCGTGCATTTCCTGGCGGATGATCCGCTGGAGTCCGTGGCGCAGAAACTGCTGCGGGTGAACCTGTCGGATCTCGCAGCCAAGGGTGCCGAGCCCTTCGGCTACCTGCTCGCCTGTCACTGGTCGCCGCGGTGTGGCTGGCCGGAGCGTGAGGCGTTCGCTGCCGGCCTCGCGGCGGACCAGGGCATGTTCGGGATCTTCCTGATGGGCGGCGACACCGTGCTGACACCGGGCCCCCTGTCGCTGTCAGCGACAATGCTGGGATGGCTGCCGAAAGGGGAGGCGGTCTCGCGCTCCGGGGCCCAGGTGGGCGATTCCGTCTTTGTGACCGGGACCGTGGGTGACGGCTGGCTGGGCCTCCAGGCCGCGCGGAGCCGGTTGTCGCTTGCTCCCGAGCGCGTGGAATCCCTGGCCGAGCGATACCGGCGGCCGACACCGCGTCTCGCGTTCGGCCGGGCGGCGAGAGGGCTGGTCAGCGCCATGATGGACGTCTCCGACGGGCTGGTCGCGGATCTGGGCCATGTTGCGCGTGCGAGCGGCGTCGGGATCCGGCTGGACCTTGAATTGACGCCTCGCTCGACCGCGGCCCAGGCCTGGCTCGACACCCGGATCGATGCGCAAGCCGCGCTGGAGGCGCTGGTGACCGGGGGGGACGACTATGAGCTGGTCATGACGGTGGCCCCCAAGGACGAAGCCGCGGTGAAACGGGAGGCCGACCGGCTGCATCTGAGATTGACCCGGGTCGGAGAGGTCACACAGGGATCGGGCGTTTCTGTGCGATATCTGGGGCAGGCACTGGAGATCGGGCGCACCGGCTGGACCCATGACCGGGGGTAACGGAGCGACTGATCCGGCAACGAAATCCTAAGCGATCTCGGCCAGGATATGTCCATGCGCCGTAGAGACATGTTCGCCCTCGGAACCCTGGCTGTCGCCGGAGCCGCCGCATCCAGTGCGTTGGCAGGAGGACCGACGGCTTCGGGCCCGAGTGCCAACCCCTCGCTGAACATTGCGGGTGTCGGCCTGCCGATCATTACGGAAGGGCGCATCCGCAACTATGTCTTTGTGACCATCCGGCTGACCCTCGGTGACGGTCAGACCCCGGAGACGATGCGCGCCAAGGAGCCGTACTTCCGTGACGCCCTGGTCCGGCAGGCGCATCGCACGCCCTTCGTTCTGGCCGATGACTGGACGCGGGTCGATTCGGACGCGATCGGAAACTGGCTGATGCAGGCTGCAACCTCGATCTCCGGTCCAGGGTCGATCGCCGGGGCGGAAGTGGCGCTTCAGACCCCTCGTCGCCGAACCGGCGTCCGCCGGGGCTGAAAAGCCGATTATCCCTGAAAATGCCGTTGCGCGGGCTGTGCGCATTTGGCACGGTCCCGCCGCAATTCCCGCGGGGCGCACTCAGGCGTCCGGACTGCGCACGGGGGGACCGGAAGGCGGAAAGAGGCGAAACACGCCCGCCGCGCCAAGGGTCCGCGCGCCTGATCGACTAGGTATGGAAACGCCAAAATGACGAATGTTCTGTGGCTGGTGATAGCCGCCGGCGCGCTGGGGGTCCTGTACGGGCTTGTCCAGACCGCCAGTCTGATGAAGGCCGAAACCGGCAACGACAAGATGCGCGAGATCGCTGCGGCGATCCAGGAAGGGGCCTCGGCCTATCTGAAGCGCCAGTACACCACCATCGGCATGGTCGGCGTGGTCATCCTGATCGCGGCCTGGATGCTGATCGGCCCCTATGCCGCCATCGGATTCGTGATCGGCGCGGTCCTGTCCGGACTGGCCGGGTTCGCCGGGATGCTGATCTCGGTGCGGGCCAATGTGCGGACGGCCCATGCCGCGTCGCAGAGCCTGGCCAAGGGTCTGGACCTGGCGTTCCGGTCCGGTGCCATCACCGGCATGTTCGTGGCGGGCGGCGCTCTTCTGGGCGTGGCCGGCTACTACGGCGTGCTGACCGAGGTGCTGGGGCTGGAATCGACGGGCCGCGAGGTCATCGACGGCCTGGTGGCGCTGGGCTTTGGTGCCTCGCTGATCTCCATCTTCGCCCGTCTGGGCGGTGGCATCTTTACCAAGGGCGCCGACGTGGGCGGCGACATGGTGGGCAAGGTCGAGGCCGGCATTCCCGAGGATGATCCCAGGAATGCCGCCACCATCGCCGACAATGTGGGCGACAACGTCGGCGACTGCGCCGGCATGGCCGCCGACCTGTTCGAGACCTATGCGGTGACGACCGTCGCCACCATGGTGCTGGCGGCGATCTTCTTCCGCGACCAGCCCTATGTCGAAACCATGATGCTGCTGCCGCTGGCGATCTGCGGCATCTGCGTCGTGACCTCGATCATCGGCTCGTTCTTCGTCCGTCTGGGCAAGTCCAACAACATCATGGGGGCCCTGTATCAGGGCCTGATCGTCACCGGCGTGCTGTCGGTCGGCGCGGTCTGGTGGGTCATCACGACCATGGTCACCGGGCCTGTCGTCACGACCAGCGGTTTGCAGATCGAGCCCATGGCGCTGTTCTGGTCGGGTCTGGTCGGCCTGCTGGTCACCGCCGCCATCGTGGTGATCACCGAATACTATACCGGCTCGAACTTCCGGCCCGTGCGGTCGGTGGCCAACGCTTCGGTCTCGGGTCACGGCACCAATGTGATCCAGGGTCTGGCCGTGTCGCTTGAGTCCACCGCGCTTCCGGCGCTGGTGATCATCGTCGGTATCGTGGCCAGCTTCCAGCTGGCCGGTCTGTTCGGCATCGCCATCGCCACCACGACCATGCTGGGCGTGGCCGGAATGATCGTGGCCCTGGACGCCTTCGGTCCCGTGACCGACAACGCCGGAGGCATCGCCGAGATGGCAGGCCTGCCGTCGGACGTTCGTCACGTGACCGATGCCCTCGATGCCGTTGGCAACACCACCAAGGCGGTGACCAAGGGCTATGCCATCGGATCGGCGGGGCTCGGCGCGCTGGTGCTGTTCGCCGCCTATACGTCCGACCTGCAGTATTTCGCCTCCAACCCGGCAGAGTATCCGTTCTTCGCCAACATGGGCACGGTCGCCTTCGACCTGACCAACCCCTATGTCGTCGTCGGCCTGCTGTTCGGGGGGCTGTTGCCGTTCCTGTTCGGCGGAATGTCGATGATGGCCGTGGGTCGCGCCGCCGAATCGGTCGTCGAGGAGGTTCGTCGCCAGTTCCGCGAGAACCCCGGTATCATGACCTATGAGGTCAAGCCGGAGTACGGACGGGCCGTCGACATCCTGACCAAGGCCGCGATCCGCGAGATGATCGTGCCGTCGCTCTTGCCGGTGCTGTCGCCGATCGTGCTGTTCACTGCGATCCTGTTCATCTCGGACAAGGCCAACGCCTTTGCCTCCCTCGGCGCCATGCTGATGGGCGTGATCGTGACCGGCCTGTTCGTGGCCATCTCGATGACCTCGGGCGGCGGCGCGTGGGACAACGCCAAGAAGGTGATCGAGGAGGGCTTCACCGACAAGAACGGCGTCGTCCACGGCAAGGGTTCTGAGGCCCACAAGGCCGCGGTGACCGGCGACACGGTCGGTGATCCCTACAAGGACACGTCCGGCCCGGCGGTGAACCCGATGATCAAGATCACCAACATCGTGGCCCTGCTGCTGCTGGCGGTGCTGGCGAGCGGGAGCGTCGGCTAGAGCTTGATCGTTTAAGGCGGACCCACTGCGTGGGTCCGCCGAAAGCGTGAATCAAGCTCTCGCTCATTCCTGGAGCCTCATTGACGGTATCGGCGGAATCGCGAAGCGATTCCACCTCCACCGATGAGGCTCTAAGGCCTGACGGCTGAGAAAAGGAAGACGCCCCGGAGACCGATCTCCGGGGCGTCTTTCATTTCGGTCAAAAGTTCTGGATCGCGATCAGTCCGGACGGCGCTGGCCAGGGACATCCTCGTCCGTCCGGGGCAGCTGGCCACGGCCGACGTTGCCCAGAAGCTGTTCGAGAACCGTGAGCTCACGACCGCGCGTCGGCGTCTCGCGGCTGTTCATGGCGATCTGCTGGCCGTCCTCCAGTCCAAGGCTGCGGACTTCCGACACCTTGTCGTCGGCCTCGTTGAAGGTGATTGCGGTCACCGACCGCTGCGAGACCTGGGGCCGGTTGTAGGTGTAACGCTCGGTCGTCTGGGTGATGTAGTACCAGATGTTGTCCTCGAACGTGGACGTGGCCGACGGCGAGCCCAGCCGGGCCAGAACCGTGGCCTTGGTATCCTCGCCCACCTGGATCTCGGCCGGGGCCACGTCGACGGTCTGGAAGCCGTGATTGCCGACGATGGGCGCGCAGGCCGGTACCAGGGCTGCGACGACCGCGACGAAAGCCAGACGGGTGGCGAAAGGGGTCATGGATCCGGGCACCTGCGACGAAACAAGGTCTTTGACCTAGACGGACCCGCGTCCTAGTTCAACGGCGCGGCGGAAAAGGGGCCGCCAGATCATGCTTCAGAACCTGTTCCGCGCCAGAACGCCCGACCGTATCGGCCTGTCGCTGTATTCCACGGCGGTCGACAAGGCGCGAGATCCGGCTTTCTACACGGCCCTCGGGGTCAAGGACGAGATCGACGCCCGGTTCGAGCTTTACACCCTGCATGTCCTGCTTCTGATCCTGCGTCTGCGCGATGAGGGTGAGCGGGGCGCCGAAATGGCCCAGGAGCTGTTCGACACCTATGTCTCCGCGCTGGACAATGCGCTTCGGGAGCTGGGGGTCCACGACGTCACCATGGCCAAGAAGATGCGCAAATTGGGTGAGGCCCTGTACGGGCGGATGACCGCCTATGAGGGTCCGATCCGGTCCGCGGACCATCAGGCTCTGGCCGGGGCCCTCGCACGCAATGTCTATGAGGGTGCCGACGTTGAAACCGCCATGGCGCTGGTCGACTACGCCCTTCGCACGCGCGCGGGTCTGGGCCTGCAGTCGCTTGATCAGGTCGTCGCAAAGCCGGCATGGGTGGAGGTGGTGGCGTGAACCCCGATCACAGACTGCCCTTCAGCGAGGTGCTGCGGGTCAACGAAATCGGCAACGGGGTCTCGCGGCGGCTGGTGGCCGACGAGGCGGCAAGGGGACGGATCCTCAAGGCCCTGGACCTGGCCTCCCTGTCCTCGCTTGAAGCTGAGCTCGCGGTGGCGCCGGCCCGAACCGGCTGGACGCTGACCGGGCGGGTCCGGGGAGCTGGTGAGCAGACCTGCGGGATCACACTGGAGCCTCTGCCTGTCGTGGTCGACGAGCGCTTCGTCGTTCAGCTGGTCGAACAGGTCGAGGTGGAGCCGGACGTCGAGGTCACGCTGGAAGACGACGCACCCGACGTGATCGAGGACGGCCGAATCGATCTGGGTCAGTATGCGGTCGAGCAGTTCGCGCTGGCGCTGGATCCCTTCCCCCGAAAGCCGGGTGCCGAGTTCGTCCAGCCCCCGGAACCCGCCGAAATCTCGCCTTTCGCGGTCCTGAAACAATTTCGGCCGGCGGGCGAAGACGGAAAAAGCTGACGTAGCGTCGGCCGCGATTGCATCCGCCCGGAGGGGCGGTATCCTGAACCCCAGAGATCGCGTTCCTGAAAAGCGCGCCGGAGCCTCCGACCCCCTTGCCAATCCCCACCGTGATCTCGCTTGATGCCATGGGCGGCGACCATGGTCCGCCGGTCGTTGTGGCCGGTGTCCGCGACTACGTCCGCCGCCACGGCGGCGAAGGCGTCCGGTTCCTGCTTCACGGTGACGAAGCCGCCATCGTCGCCGAGATGGCGCGCCATGACCTGACCGGTGACGTCTGCGACATCCGCCATTCCGACAAGGTGGTGGCCGGAGATGAAAAGCCCGCCCAGGCCATGCGGCGGGGCAAGGGCTCCAGCCTGTGGAACGCCATCGAGGCGGTGAAGGCGGGCGAGGCCGGCGCAGCGGTCTCGGCGGGGAACACCGGGGCCCTGATGGCCATCTCCAAGCTGATCCTGCGCATGTCGGCCCCGGGGCTGGAACGTCCGGCGATCGTGGCCAGCTGGCCCACCCTGCGCGGCGTCACGGCGGTGCTGGACGTCGGGGCCAATATTGAAAGTGACGCCGAGCAGCTGGTCGAGTTCGCCATCATGGGCGAGGCCTTCCATGCCGCAGTTCACGGGGGCGTGCGGCCGACGATCGGAATCCTGAACGTCGGATCCGAAGACGTGAAGGGCCATGAAGAGGTGCGCGAGGCTGCGCGGATCCTGCGAGAGGGCGGCCTCGGGCTGAACTATCACGGCTTCGTCGAGGGTGACGACATCGCCAGGGGAACGGTCGACGTGGTCGTCACGGACGGCTTTACGGGCAATATTGCGCTGAAGACCGCCGAGGGTGTGGCGCGGTTTATCTCGGCCCTGCTGAAGGAGGCCCTGACGTCGAGCCTCCAGGCCAAGGCCGGAGCCCTGATCGCCATGCCGGCGCTGAGGGCGATGGCCCGCAAGATCGATCCCAGCGCCATCAACGGCGGCCCCCTGCTCGGTCTGAACGGCATCGTGGTCAAGAGCCACGGGGGTGCCGACGCCAAAGGCTTCGGCAACGCCATCCGGATCGCCGTCGATCTGGCCCGCAGTGACTATATGAAGACTGTCAGTGCCAATCTGGGGCGACTGGACAGCGCCATGCATCCGGCGACCGCCACGGTGCCGAGGGAAGAGACCGTTTCGTGAGTGTCATCCGCAGCGCCGTCACCGGCGTGGGTTCCAATCTTCCGGACCATATCGTCACCAACGACGACCTGTCGAAGGTCGTCGAGACGTCTGACGAATGGATCATCGAACGCACGGGCATTCGCCAGCGGCACCGGGCGCGGGACGATCAACCGACCAGCGACCTGGCCACCGAGGCGGCCCGCCTCGCCCTTGCCGATGCGGGCCGGACCGCGGCCGACGTCGACATGATCATCGTGGCCACGACCACGCCGGACATGACATTTCCGGCCACGGCCTCCATCGTGCAACGAAAGCTCGGGGCACCGGTCTGTATCGCGTTCGATGTCCAGGCCGTGTGCTCGGGCTTTGTCTATGCCCTGGGGGTCGCCGACGGATTCGTGGCGCGGGGCATGGCGAAGTGCGCCCTGGTCATCGGGGCCGAGGAAATGACCCGCCTGATGGACTGGACCGATCGGACCACCTGTGTGCTGTTCGGAGACGGGGCAGGGGCGGTCGTGGTCGAACCCAGGCAAGGCCAGGGAACGACGGCAGATCAGGGTGTTCTGGGTTTCGCCCTGCGCTGTGACGGGACCAAGACCGACCTGCTGTACGTCGATGGTGGCCCCTCCACCACAGGCACGGTCGGACATCTGCGGATGGCCGGGAACCAGGTCTTCCGCCATGCCGTCGTCAACATCGCCGAAGCGATCACGTCTGCCTGTGAGGCTGCCGGGATCACGGTCGCCGAGGTCGACTGGTTTGTGCCACATCAGGCCAACCAGCGCATCATCAAGGGCGTCGGCGACCGTCTGGGGCTGGATGAGACCAGGGTGATCTCGACCGTCGCACGGCACGCCAACACCTCGGCGGCCTCGATTCCCCTGGCCCTGGATGCGGCGATCCGCGACGGACGGATCAAGCGAGGCGACCTGGTCCTGCTGGAAGCCATGGGTGGCGGCCTGACATGGGGAGCCTGCGCGCTCCGTCTCTGAGGTCGCTCAGTCTTTGACTTCACGGGTTTTTCCCCTTTTATGGGAGCGCTGGACCTTGGGGGACAATCCGTGGGCGAACTGCAAACACTGACCCGGGCCGACCTGTGCGAGGCGGTTCATGAAGAGGTGGGCCTGTCGAGGCAGGAATGCGCCAGCCTGGTCGAGCGAACCCTGGACCTGATCGTCGAGGCGCTCGAGAAGGGTGAAACCGTCAAGCTCTCGGGCTTTGGCGTCTTTCAGGTCCGGGAAAAGCGCGCCCGCATGGGCCGAAATCCGAAAACCGGCGAACCGGCTGCGATCAACCCGCGTCGGGTCATCAGCTTCCGGGCCAGCCAGATCATGAAGGCGCGGGTCCACGGCGCGAACGGCGCCTGAGGTGCCCAAGTCCGCCCAGGCGTTCCGGACCATTTCGGAGGCCGCCGAAGCGGTCGGCGCGCCTCAGCATGTGCTGCGCTTCTGGGAAACCAAGTTCCCCTTCGTGGTGCCGGTCAAACGGGCTGGCGGCCGACGTTTCTATCGTCCCCATGACATCGTGATCCTGAAGGCGATCCGTCGCCTGCTCCATGAGGAGGGTTTGACGATCAAGGGTGTCCAGAAGCTCCACCGTGAACAGGGGCTCGCTGCGATCGCGGCCCATGGGGATCCGGATGCGGACTTCACACTCGATCCGGCAGGCCGGGACGTAACCGGGCCCGGGGCGTCGGGAACGAATGGCGGGGTCGGCCCTGCCGATCGCGAGCGCCTGCTCATGGTCCTGCAGCAGCTGGAGGCCGCAAAGGGCCGCCTCGACGCCGTACTGACCGCCTGACGGATATTCGGCCCACGGTCGCTTTTAGCGTTTGCGGCCGCCCCGTCCCGCCGCTATACGACCGGCCTCTCGGAGCGTGGCGCAGCCTGGTAGCGCACTTGACTGGGGGTCAAGGGGTCGCAGGTTCGAATCCTGTCGCTCCGACCATCTTCCCTTGACCCGTGTTTTCGACCCCGTCGTCCGGCGTGAATCGGGACAGGCCTTGTCTGTCCGTTCGGATGCCGCCGGTCTTGGTGGAGCGGCTGTTCTAGCCGTCGCGCCGACGGCCTAAGAAGGGCTTGCCCTCCGCCCAGGACAGCAGGGGAAACAGCGGCAGTCCCCAGAGGGTCCCGGCCAGGGCGTAGTAGGCCAGAAGGGCGAGGGGGTGATCCGGGATCATGGCGCCCACACCGATTGCGGCCCAGATATAGGCGACAAGGAAGGCAATGATGCCCAGGGACGCAACGGCGCGGCGGGTACGCAGGCCCATCAGCGAGTGTTCCGGAACAGGTAGAAGGTCACCAGGCCCAGAAACGACCCGGCCCCGGACCAGGCCGTCCAGTCGATATCGTCCATCGTCGAGACCCCGAACACCCGAACGGCGAGGAACCAGCCGCACACCGCCCCTGTAGTCGAGACCAGTGACGCGGCGAACAGTCCTCGACGGCCCGTCATCTGGTCCGCCGCCCAGGCCAGGATCAGGACACCGATAACGGCGAGGGCGATGTCGGCGTGCTGCATTCCCGGAACTCTCCACCTTTGGTCACGGCGTGCGACGTCGCGTCATGCTGACGACTTTGATCTTGCCGCGATCGGGGAGCATACCGCCTCCCGTCGCAACAGGCGGCACTGTATCGGGCGGAGCGTCAGGCGTCGAATGAACCGTTTCGGAAAGGCCGAACAGTCGCGGGTCGTGGCGGTCTGGCTGTTCTTCACGGCCGCCATGGTGTTTGCCATGGTCGTGATCGGAGGCATCACGCGCCTGACCGGATCGGGCCTGTCGATTACCGAGTGGCAGCCGATCATGGGGGCCCTGCCGCCGCTGAACGAGGCCGACTGGAACGAGGCCTTCGAGAAGTACAAGGCCATCCCCCAGTACGCCCTCGTCAACGCCGGCATGAGCCTCGACGCGTTCAAATACATTTTCTGGTGGGAGTGGTTCCACCGGTTGTTCGGACGGTTGATCGGCGTGGTCTTCGCCCTGCCGTTCTTCGCCTTCCTGGCGTTCCGGCTGCTGCCCGAGCGGTCGTTCCTGGGGCGGTTCGCCCTGCCGTCGCGGCTCATCTGGCGTTGCGCCCTGTTGCTGGTCATGGGCGGAATGCAGGGGGCGATCGGCTGGTGGATGGTGTCGTCAGGCCTGTCGGAGCGGGTCGATGTCGCGCCCGAACGGCTGACGGTACATCTGGGACTGGCGCTGCTGATCTTCGCTGGGCTGATCTGGACGGGGCTGGAGGCCTGGAACGGGCCCGAGGCCTCGCGTTCGCCGGCGGGCTGGAGCCGGGGGGCGGCGGTCCTTCTCGGTGCCGTGTTCGTGCAATGCCTGCTGGGCGGGCTCGTGGCCGGGGCCAAGGCCGGCTTCATTTACACCGACTGGCCGCTGATGAACGGGGCGGTCCTGGCACCCGTCGACTGGGGGCAGGGGGCGCTGGCCTTTCTGCATGATCCGGCGCTGGTGCAGTTCAACCACCGGATCTGGGGCTATCTGCTGGTGCTGGGCGGGACGGTCTATGCGGTCCAGGCCTGGCGGTGGAAGCTGGCCGAGGGGCTGGGGCTGGCTGCGATGGTCGTGGCGGGGGCGCTTTGGCTTCAGGCGGTGATGGGCGTGGTGACCCTGGTCAACGTGGTGCCGATCTGGCTGGGCGGGCTGCACCAGGCCGGGGCCGCGCTGGTGCTGGCGCTGGCGACGGCGAACCTGTGGCTGGTCCGCCGGTCGCAGCCCCGACTGTTCATGTCCGGACCGAGGACCAGAGTCCTGTGATCGCGAGCGTCATGCCCGGAGCCATGATGTTCACAAACAGGGTCCCGCCGTCAGGCGAGAAGACGGCACCGGCGAACTCTGCATTGCCGGTGAAGGCGTTGCGTCCCAGCGTATAGACGAGGCCTTGCGGGGTGACGCCCTTGAGGTGGTTGAGGTCCTCTTCGGCCCCGTTGTCCTCACAGACGATCAGATGGCCCCAGGGCGCGACCACGAGGTTGTCGCCCATGCTGAGGGTGCGGGCGTCGTCGCTTTCAACAAACAGCTGCACCCGGCCAGGCTCCCGGTTCTCGTCGGCGTGACCTTCATGCGGCGAGGGGACATAGCGCAGGATCTGGCCGCGCCGCGCCGGTCCGCCGGAGGTTGCCGTCAGATAGAGTTCGCCGTCGCCCCAGAAGATGCCCTCGCCGCGCGCGACCCGGGCGGCCCCGGCCGCATGACCCCGCAGGCGGAGGTCGTCGTCGGGCGACTCGACGTCATCGAGGTCGATCCAGCGGACCTCACGCCAGTCGCCGGGGGACCAGACCCGGTCGCCGTGGTTGGCGGTGTTGACCCCCGCATGGTCGCGGAACGCCAGGGCCTGGAGCCGTCCTCCACGGGCCAGTTCGCCGGGAACCGCGGGCAGGAAGCGATAGATCAGACTGTCGCCGGTATCCTCGGTCAGATAGGCCACGCCGGTGCGCGGATCGATGCAGACGGCCTCGTGCCTGAACCGACCCATGGCCTTGAGGGGAACCGGGTCGACCAGACCGGTCGCGGCCGCAGGGACCTCGAAGACGTAGCCGTGCTCGCGGCTGACGTCGGCGTCGGCGGGCGTCTCGACGGTCTCCTCGCAGGTCAGCCAGCTGCCCCACGGTGTATGTCCCCCGGCGCAGTTGGTGCTGGTCCCGGCCAGAGACAGGTGACGACTGACGGACTGACCAGTGGCGAGGTCGTAGATCAGGGTCGAGGTGCCACCGGGCAGGGGACGGCCATCCCGGTAGGTATCATAGGCCCTCGACGGGTCCAGCAGCCCGATCCGCTCCAGATTGAGCCCACCCGGGCCCATGTTCCGGTGCAGGGACCGGCCGCCCCTCAGCTCATGATTGATCACAAGCGCGACCTGCGAACCTCCGAGGGCAAAACAGCCCATTCCGTCCGGATAGCCTGGAGCGAACAGGCCGTCGTCCATCGTATCGCCGCTCTGGGCGATCACCCGGTAGGTAAAGCCCGCCGGCAGGTCGATCAGCCCGTTCGGGTCGGGGATGAGATCGCCATAGCCCGTGACCTCGTTGACATAGGTCTGGGCACCTGGGCCCTGGGACAGGGCGCTGCGGGCGAAGCCGGCGAAGGCGACGGCGACGGCACCCGTGACGAGCAGGTTGCGGCGATCAAGGTGCATGGGGGCCTCCGATGTTCCTCCGGACTTTGGCGAGGCGTTCCGTCGGGGTCATCATGGTTCTGTGACGTCGCCACGGTTCCTGGCCCGTATTGCTGAAGTCCAAATACGGTATTTTAATACCGTATACAATTATGCGCGCATATTCAATAGTTTGGACGTCTTTGGTCGAACAGGCTGTGATTGACGTTGCCGCACCGGTCCTCTAGAGACGCGCCTTCGCTCGTTCCGGCCTTCCGGGGCGACCCCGTTCGTCTCCGTCCCAAGGACCCTCGTCATGCTGAAGAGCACCACGGCTGCGTTGAAGCCGTCCGAGGTCGACAAGAAGTGGATCCATATCGATGCCGAAGGCGTCGTGGTGGGCCGTCTCGCGACCTTCATCGCCATGCGCCTGCGTGGCAAGCATCTGCCGACCTACACCCCCCACGTCGATCTGGGCGACTATGTCGTCGTGACCAACGTCGACAAGGTCGTGTTCACCGGCAAGAAGCTGACCGACAAGATCTACTATCGCCACACCGGCCACCCGGGCGGCGTCAAGTCGACCACCCCGCAGAAGGTGCTGAACGGCCGCTTCCCCGAGCGCGTGCTCGAGAAGGCCGTCGAGCGCATGCTGCCCAAGGAAAGCCCGCTGGCGCGCGCCCAGATGACGCATCTGCGCCTGTTCTCGGGACCGACCCACAGCCACGAAGCCCAGCAGCCCGAAACGATCGATTTCGCCGGCCGCTCGTCCAAGAACACCCGGAGCCTGTAAGCCATGACCGACGTCACGCAAGACACGGCCCCCGAGGCCACAGGCTTCGACGCCCTGAAGGGTCTGGGCACCGCCGGGACCGCTGAATCGGCTCCCGAATACGTCCAGAAGCTGGACGCCCAGGGCCGCGCCTATTCGACCGGCAAGCGCAAGAACGCCATCGCCCGGGTGTGGATCAAGCCGGGCACCGGCAAGTTCACCATCAACGGCAAGGACCAGATGCAGTATTTCGCCCGCGAAATCCTGCGCATGATGATCGCCCAGCCGCTGGAGGTGACCGATCGCGCGACCCAGTTCGACGTCGACTGCACCGTTCAGGGCTCTGGCCTGTCCGGCCAGGCCGGCGCCATCCGTCACGGCCTGTCGCACGCCCTGACCCACTATGAGCCGGCGTTGCGCCCGGTCCTGAAGCCGCACGGCTTCCTGACCCGCGACAGCCGCGTCGTCGAGCGCAAGAAGTACGGCCGCGCCAAGGCCCGCCGCTCGTTCCAGTTCTCGAAGCGCTAGGCCGTTTCACCAAGGTTTGGATGGGGGCGCTTCGGGACACCGAAGCGCCCTTTTTCTTTGCGCCCTTCGGGTGACGCCGCCTTTTTTGCCGCACGACTGTAAGGTCGGTGCGGTCGCGGCGTCTAACTGTTGGAATGACCCCGCAAGACGAACGATTCAAAAGCTGGATGAAGGATCACCTTGCGGTGCTCCACCGCATCAGTCGCGCCTTCGCTGATCCGACCGATCAACACGATCTGCTGCAGGAACTGATGATAGCCGTGTGGAAAGCGGCGGCGTCGTTCCGCGGCGACAGCGCGCCTGCCACCTTCATCTACCGGGTCGCACACAACCGCGCCATTAGCTGGAGACGTCGTGAGTTCGGTCGCCTCCGCGGCGCGCTCTCCATTGAGCAGGACTGGCAGCTGTTGAACGTCGGATCAGACGACGCCGACGATGCCGTAATGCTGGATAGACTCTATGCGGTCATCCGTATGCTGGGCACCCTGGATCGCTCTCTCGTTCTGCTGTCGCTGGAGAGCGTGAGCTACCGCGACATGTCCCGCCTGCATGGGCTTTCAGAAACGAACGTCGGCGTGCGCCTGAACCGCGCGCGGGCATGGATCGCGGCCCAGATGGAGGCGAACGCCGATGGACTTTGAACGGCTGGAGCGCGTCTGGCGCTCGAATGCGAATTCACCAAATGCGGCTTCGGCCGGACAACTGATGGAGGAAGCCATGGGTGCCCTGAAGCGCAAGCAGCGGGATTTCGAGATGTTCACCGGGCTGATTGGATTGGCGCTGTTCATCTGGACGGCGAAGGTGATCTGGGAGGTGGCGACCGGCCAGTTTCTCCTTGATCCGGGCGTGGAATGGGGCCTTTTCCTGCTGCTCGCCTTGCCCTGGATCGCACTCTTCACCGTCAGGCACGCGTACAACAAGCATCTGCACGCACATCAAGACCCGTACGCGTCCGCGCAGGATACCCTGCGTGCGTTGATGGATGAAAACGACACCGCGCGTCAGCGTGTATGGCTGAGCGGCTTGTTCATGGGAGCCATGGTCGGCGTCGTCGCCTTGGTGCTGTGGCAGTTGCTTGAGGTGGGCAAGATGTCCTCTCGCGACGTGCTGCAAGGCTCGGTGCTGTTCGGTGGGCTACTTGTGGTGGTCGGGATCGGGACGGCGGCCGACTATGCCTTCCGGCTGAGGCCGGAAAGTCGGCGACTGCAGCGACTCCTTCGTGAATACGACGAGCAATAGGCGTTTCTGCGCCGCGCCCTTCCGATCTTTTCATGCGCAGGCAGGGGGCTTAGGACGGGGCCATGCACACCATCTTCATCGACGGCGAGGCCGGGACCACGGGGCTGGAGATCCGCGAGCGACTGGAAAAGCGCGCCGATCTGGAGCTGATCCTGCTGGGCGAGCGGCGGCGCGAGTCCGAGGCGCGGGCCGAGGCGTTGAATGCGGCCGACGCGGTCATCCTGTGCCTGCCCGACGATGCGGCGCGGGAAGCGGTGGCCATGATCCGGAATCCGGACGTGCGGGTCATCGACGCCTCGACCGCCTACCGCACGGCGACCGGCTGGACCTATGGCTTTCCCGAGATGGACGCGGTCCAGAGGGGCGAGATCGTGGGGTCGCACCGGGTGTCGAACCCCGGCTGCTATCCGACCGGCTTCATCGGCCTGATGCGGCCACTGGTGAAGGCGGGGCTGGTGCCGGCGGACTGGCCGGTCACGGTGAACGCCGTTTCCGGCTACTCCGGCGGTGGAAAATCAATGATTGCCGAGTTTGAGGACAAGCCGGGTGCGCCACCCTATCGGGCCTACGGCCTGACCTTGCGCCACAAGCACGTGGCCGAGATGACCCGGCACGCCGGCCTGAAGCACGAGGTTCTGTTCGCCCCGGCGGTCGGGGCCTGGCGGCAGGGCATGCTGGTCGAGGTGCCCCTGCACCTTTCGGCCCTGCCCGAGACGCCCTCGATCGACCGGCTGCACGGCTGTCTGGTCGAGGCCTATGACGGCTGTCGGTTCGTGGAGGTGGCGGGGCTGGACCAGACCGAGGCCATGGCCGGGCTGGACCCGGAGGGGCTGAACGGCACCAACCGGATGCGTCTGCACGTCTTTGGCGACCGAAACCGATGTCAGGCGCGGCTGGTCGCGCTGCTGGACAACCTCGGCAAGGGGGCCTCGGGCGCGGCGGTCCAGAACCTGAACCTGATGCTGGGGCTGGATGAGGCCACGGGGCTGGCGTGAGGGCGCTGATCTGACGCCTTGAAACCCGGGCCGTCCTGCCGGCGTATGTGAGACCATGACCCAGATGCCTTCCACCGCCCAGACCCGCCGCGCCGTCCTGCTGACCGGAGCCGCCACGGCGCTTGCCGCCTGCTCCTCGCCCGGAGAGGCCGACGCCTCGGACGCCCTGTATGCCAACTCGCCGTTCCGCAGGATCACGGACGCCCAGTGGCGCGAGCGCCTGCCGCCCGCCAGCTATGCGGTGCTACGCCGCGAGGCCACCGAACGACCGTTCACCAGCCCGCTGGATGACGAAAAGCGCCGCGGTACCTTCGTCTGCCGGGGCTGCGAGCTTCCGCTGTTCAGCTCCGAAACCAAGTACGACTCGGGGACCGGCTGGCCCAGCTTCTATGATGTGTTGCCCAATGTGATCGGGACCAAGACCGACTTCCTGATCGGGATTCCCCGCACCGAGTACCACTGCGCCCGGTGTCTGGGGCACCAGGGCCACATCTTCGACGACGGTCCGCGTCCGACCGGAAAACGGTACTGCAACAACGGCGTCGCGCTCAGCTTCCGCCCGGCCTGATCCCTCAGGCCCGGGCCCGCATGGCCGACCGGACGGTCAGGCCGAAGAAGACCGTCGCCACAATGATGACCAGTGCGAGGTCCCGTCCCGGCAAGATCAGGGGCACCGCCGCCGCCGACAGGGTCGCCACCGGGATCACCAGGGCCCACGGGATGCCGACGACGTCCCGAGGGATCATCGGCAGGGGCGGAGCCGGGGACCGGCGCTCGATCAGGGTGTTCAGCGCGACGTAGCAGGCCGAGAATCCGAAGGCCATGACGAAGTACCGCGCCATGAACTCCGGTCGGCCATAGGTCCCGGCCGTCAGGACCAGCAGCAGCAGCGCCAAGCCGGTGGAGAGGGCGAGCAGCAGATTGGGCTCCATGCCTCTCAAGACTTGACCTTCACATAGCTGCCGGGTGCCGGTTCGATAGGCTTCAGCGGCCCGGCCCGGGGATCGCGCGCGGGAACCCAGGCCCCGGCCCGGTCATGCAGCCAGGCGGCCCAATGCTCCCACCAGCTGCCCGGATGCTCGACCGCACCGGCCTGCCACTCTGCCAGGGTGGCGGGGAGGGCGGCGTTGGTCCAGTGCTGGTACTTCTTCGCGGACGGCGGATTGACCACGCCGGCGATGTGGCCCGAGCCCGCCAGCGTCAGGGTGACGTCGGCGTTCCTGAACGCCCGGGCCGAGCGATAGACCGAGGTCATCGGGGCGATGTGGTCTTCGCGGCTGGCCTGGAAATAGAGCGGGATCCTGACCGCCGACAGGTCGACCTTGACCCCGCCGATCTCGAACTCGCCCCTCGACAGCTTGTTCGCGCCATACATGCTGCGCAGGTAGTTCATGTGCAGCGCCTTGGGCATGCGGGTCTGATCGGCGTTCCAGAACAACAGGTCGAAGGCCGCCGGCTCCTTGCCCATCAGATAGTTGGAGACGAAGAAGGACCAGATCAGGTCGTTGGCGCGCAGCGCATTGAAGGTATCGGCCATGGCCGCGCCGGGCAGGACCCCGCCGGCCGCGTCCATCTGTTGTTCGATCTGGCCCAGCCAGTGCTCGTCGGTGAACAGCAGAAGGTCGCCCGCCTCCTCGAAGTCGTGCTGGGCCGCGAAGAAGGTGGTGGCGTTGACGCGTTTGTCCCGCTTTGCCGCCATGTGGGCGAGCGCCGCCCCCATCAGGGTGCCGCCGATGCAGTAGCCGACCGTGTTCAGCCGGTCCTGTCCGGTCTGTTCCATGACCTTCTGCGTGGCGCGGTAGATGCCCTTTTCAAGGTAGTCGTCGAAGTCGTTGCCGGCCATCGAGACGTCGGGATTGACCCATGAGCAGACAAAGACGGTGAACCCCTGGGCCGACAGCCAGCGGATCATGGAGTTCTCTGGCTGAAGGTCCAGGATGTAGAACTTGTTGATCCAGGGCGGGAAGATCAGCAGCGGGATGGCGCGCTGCTGGTCCGTCGCGGCATCGAACTGGATCAGCTCGAACAGCTCATCGCGCCAGACGACCTGGCCCGGGGCGGTGGCGACATTCTCGCCGACGACGAACCTGCCGTAGTCGGCCTGGCTGATCTTCAGCTTGCCCATGCCGCGCTCCAGATCGGCGGCGAAGTTCTGCATCCCCTTGACCAGGCTCTCGCCGTTGGTGTCGGCCATGGCCTTCAGGGCGGCCGGGTTGGAGGCGAGAAAGTTGGAAGGGGAGAAGGCGTCGGTCAGGAGTTTGGTGAAGAACTCGGCGCGACGCTTGGTGCGGGGATCGACGTCCTCGACCGAGGAAACCAGGCCATTCATCCAGTCGGCGGTCACCATATAGGACTGGCGCATGACATCGAACATGGGGTTCTCGAGCCAGGCCGGATCCTTGAACCGCTTGTCCTTCGACGGCTGGGGCGCTTCCTCGCCCGAAACCCGGCGGGCGGTTGTTGCCCACAGGTCCATGTAACGGTTGAACAGATCGGCCTGGGCTGTGAACAGTTTGTCAGGGCGAGCCGCCAGACTGGCCATCACGGAATTCATGGCCGGACCGACATTGAGCGGGTCGGAGGACAGGGCAGCCGGGCGATCGGCCTGGGCGAGCGCCGCTTCCGCGATCGCCGCCTGGGCCGTCATGGCGGCCCTCGCCAGATTCAGTGACAGGGTCTCGATCATCTGCCGCTGCTCCTCGCCGGGGAGGCCGAACGGATTCTGCGGTGTGGTCCCGGATCCGGTCTCCGGCTCCGGTGTAGCCGTGGCAGGCTCCGGGGCGGCCGGTCGGGCGGCTGAAATCAGCTCCTCTGCGGCGACAACGGCGTCGACGGGAGGCTTCTTCGCCCGCGGGGCTCGCGGCTTGGCCGAGGTCGTTCGCCCGGGCTTGCGCGCGGCCGAGGCGACGGCAAGGGGCTTGGGCGGGGTCCGGGGTGTCTTGGCCATGGGGTCTCCGGCGTCGTCTGAAAGGCGGCAGGCGCGTCGTCCGCCCTTTGCGCCTGACATGATCATGGCATATGACCGGGCTCGAAATGAACGTGCATCGTACGAAAAACTCGGCCGGTCTGATGCTCGTTGCGTCTGTTCTCAGCGGGTGCGCCGGCGCGTTCGAGACCGGGACGGATACCGGTTCGGCGATCGCGCCTCGGGTCGAGGCGCTGGTGGACGCCAATCGCAGGTATCCGCGCTGGGCGGATTTTCCGCGGGCCGAGCAGAATGCGCCTGCCCAGGTCGAGGTCGCAACGCGGGTCCGGGGCCTCGCCGCCGACGGAACCGTCCTGACCGAACAGGCTGCGCGAATCGACTGGACCCTCGGTGATCCCGCCACCCTGGCCGGCGAGATCACGACCCGCCTTGATGCCCGGCAGATCGCCCCCGTGACGGCGGAAACACAAGCCGAGGTCGAGGCCTTTGCCGCCGAGGCCCGCCGCCGCGTCGAAGCGCCGCCACCGGTCGACCGGGTGCCTGTGCCCCGCTGATCATCGCCCTGTCGCCCGGTTACGAGAATCCGGCGATCATTCTTGCCCCAGGAGCCCGCCCATGGCCGTATCGGCCCCCTTCGCCTCGACCCTCGCTGCCGACGCCGCCATGGTCACGGAACTGGCCGCCATCGCCAGCTGGTCCCAGATCGGCCGCGGTGACGAAAAGCACGCCGACCAGCTGGCCGTCGACGCCATGCGCAATGCGCTCAACAGCCTCGACATCGACGGCAAGATCGTGATCGGCGAGGGCGAGCGCGACGAGGCGCCCATGCTCTACATCGGCGAAAAGGTCGGTACCGGCAAAGGGCCTGCGATCGACATCGCGCTCGATCCGCTGGAGGGCACGACCCTGACGGCCAAGGCCATGGCCAATGCCCTGACGGTGCTGTCGATGTCGGCGGCGGGCGGCATGCTGCACGCGCCCGACACCTATATGGACAAGATCGCGATCGGGCCGGGCTTTGCGCCGGGCACCGTCGATCTGGACATGACGCCCGGTGACAATGTCCGGTCGCTGGCGGCGGCCAAGGGCGTGCGCCCCGACCAGATCACCGTCTGCTGCATGGACCGGCCCCGGCACGAGGCGCTGATCGCCGCCCTGCGCGAGGTCGGCGCGCGCGTCATGCTGATCACCGACGGCGATGTGGCAGGGGTGATCCACACCGCCGAGCCCGAGACGGGCATCGACCTGTACCTCGGGTCCGGCGGGGCACCGGAGGGGGTGCTGGCGGCCTCGGCGCTGAAGTGCGTCGGCGGGCACTTCCAGGGGCGGCTGCTGTTCCGCAACGACGATGAGCGCGAGCGCGCCCGGCGCACCGGCGTCACCGAATTTGATCGCAAATACGACCTGCACGAACTGGTTTCGAAGGACGCCGTCTTCGCCGCGACCGGGGTGACCAAGGGGGCGATGCTGGATGGGGTGGTGATGCGCGATGGCTTTGTGACCACCCATACGCTGGTGATGGACTCCTCGACCCGCACGGTGCGCCGCATCCGGACGACGCGGCCTCTCTGATGGCGGATGGGGCGGCGACAGGGCTGGCGCACGGGTTCCTCGATGTCGCCTGTTCCCTGTCGGGTCGCGCCTGGCGACAGAGGCCCGCGGAGACGACGCTGATCCGGGCACATATGCAGGCGCTGGGGCTGTCCGAGCCGCTCGCGCGGGCCCTGGCGGCGCGGGGCGTGGCGGCGGATGACGGAGCGGATTTCCTGGAGCCGACCCTGAAGCGGCTGTTTCCCGACCCGTCGTCCTTCATGGACATGGACGCGGCGGCCGCGGCGATCGTCGATGCCCTTGTGGCGGGTGAGGCGATCCACGTCTTCGCCGATTACGACGTGGACGGAGCTTCTAGCGCAGCCCTTCTGGTGCGCTGGTTCCGGGCCATGGGGTCGGACCTGCCGATCTATGTGCCGGATCGTCTGACCGAAGGTTATGGGCCCAGCCCGATGGCCTTCGATCGGCTGAAGGCGTCGGGGGCCGATCTGGTCATCACCGTGGACTGCGGCGCGGCGGCCAACGAGGCCATCGCCCATGCCTGCGCCATCGGCCTGAAGGTCGTGGTGATCGACCACCATCTGATGCGCGAGCAGCCGCCGGTCTGTCTTGCCGTGGTCAATCCGAACCGGCCGGGCGATACGTCGGGTCAGGGCAATCTCGCGGCTGCGGGGGTGGTGTTCATATTGCTGGCCGCCCTGAACCGCGAGGCACGGCGACGGAGCCTGTTCCCTGATCGGGCCGAACCCGACATCCGGCAGTGGCTCGATCTGGCGGCGCTGGGCGCGATCTGCGACGTCACTGCCCTGACCGGTTTCAACCGGGCCCTGGCCGCCCTCGGTCTGCAGGTCATGTCCGGATGGGGCAATCCGGGGCTCAAGGCCCTGCTGGCCGTCGCCGGCAGCGAGCCCGGACCGGCAAAGGTCAATCATGCGGGCTTCATTCTGGGACCTCGCATCAATGCCGGCGGGCGGATCGGGCGGGCGGACCTGGGGGCGCGACTGCTGTCGACCGACGACCCGGAGGAGGCGCGGGCCCTCGCCGACGAACTGGACGCGCTGAACGTCGCCCGGCGCGAGGTCGAGCGCGAGGTGACCGAGACGGCGATCCGGCGGGTGGAGGCCAGCGGACAGCATACCGATGACTCCGCCGTCGTCGTGGTGGCGGGTGAGGACTGGCATCCGGGCGTTGTCGGCATCGTGGCCGGGCGGTTGCGGGAACGCTGGAGAAAGCCCGTCGTGGTGATCGGGGTCGATGCCGTCGCCGGCGTCGGCAAGGGGTCGGGTCGCTCGCAGCCGGGCATGAACCTGGGTCGAGCGGTGCAGGGCGCCTGGCGCGATGGCCTGCTGCTCGCGGGAGGCGGGCACGCCATGGCGGCGGGCCTGACCGTGCGACCTGACGGCATCGACGCCCTGAGAGACTATCTGAATACGGTCATGGCCGGTGAACAGGCGGATGCAGAGGCCCGGGACCGGGTCGAGATTGACGTGCTGATCGATCCTGGCGCTGCGACACGGGCCCTGCTGGAGGATTTCGAGCGCCTGGCCCCGTTCGGGCCGGGCAATCCGGAGCCGTCCTTCGCCCTCGCCGGGGTCCAGGCGCGCGAGCCGGTACAGATGAACGGCGGCCATGTGCGTTGTCGCCTCGTCGGGGCCGACGGGGCCTCGGTACGGGCGATCGCCTGGCGCTGCGCAGACCTGCCGCTGGGACGGGCTCTGCTGGCCGGGCAGGGGGGGGTGAGCGTCGTCGGGCGGCTGAAGGCCGACGACTGGAACGGGCGGCGCGGTGTACAGTTCGAGATCGAGGACGTCGCCGATCCCAGGATGACGGTTTAGCGGCAAAGGCGACTTGCGCCCCCCGGAATCGACCGCTATATCGCCCGCTCTCGCGCAGCGGTCCCTTCGTCTATCGGTTAGGACGTCAGGTTTTCAACCTGAAAAGAGGGGTTCGACTCCCCTAGGGACTGCCACGCGGGGCTCCCCGATTTTGCTGACTGACCGGGTCTTTGCGAGTGGCCCAGGACGCATGGAACGGGGTTATCGTGGCCGTTCAGCCGGATACCAGGCGGAAGCTTCGCCGTTTCTGAAACGTGCGTTTTTGCCTTTTCCAGCGTTCACAGAACCGTGTTAAACATGATCTGTTCGCGATGTATGCGGGCGGGGGGCTGAACGTGTCTGACTACGAGGAGCTGGACGCACTGGACACGGTCCGTGTCGTCGGGCGGGTAAAATGGTTCGATCCTGGCAAGGGATACGGCTTCATCGTCCCCGACGACCCCGGCCAGACCGAAGACAAGGACGTTTTGCTGCACATCAGCAGCCTGCGTGACGCCGGTTGGGCCCAGGCGGGCGAAGGGGCCTCGATCGACTGCGATTGCGCGCGTCGGCCCAAGGGCTGGCAGGTGGTCCAGGTTCATGATCTGGGCGAGGCAGAGCCCGAGGCGGCCGCCCCCGGACGGGGCTACGAAGCCCTGAAGGCGGATCGCCGCAGCCTTACGCCACCCCCTGAAGCCACCGGCGACCTGGAGATGGCGACGGTCAAATGGTTCAATCGCACCAAGGGGTACGGATTCGTGGTGCGCTCGACCGATCCGGGGGATATCTTCGTCCATATCGAAACGCTTCGGCGCTGTGGCCTGGACGACCTTTTGCCCGGGGAGACAGTGTCGGTGCGGTTCGCCAGCGGGCCGAAGGGCCTGGTGGTCGCGGAAATCAGGCCGGGCGGCTGAGGCGTCGCCCCGAAAGGGCGTCGATGCTGTCGAAGCGTAACCTCATCGGTCTGGCGTTCGCGTTCGTCCTCCCCGCCTGCGCCGGCAGCAACGCGCCCGTCGACGCCGCCGGAAATCCGCTTGAGGCACTGACGATCGTCACCTCGACAGGCGAGCATGCGTTCATGGTCGAGATCGCCGATGACGACGCCGAGCGTGAGCGCGGCCTGATGTTTCGCCCGCCGCTGCCGGACGATCGCGGCATGCTGTTCCAGTTTCCGTCGGCGGCCGAACGCGGGTTCTGGATGAAGGATACGCCCAGTTCCCTCGACATCCTCTATATCGACCCGGCGGGACGCATCATCTCGATCACCAGCCACACCACGCCGTTCTCGCAGGCGGTTATCCCGTCCAACGGGGCGGCGAACGGTGTGCTGGAATTGCGGGCCGGTCGGGCCGGGGAGATCGGAGCCGAGCCCGGCGACCTCATCCGGCACCCGTTCTTCGGGTCCTGACGCTCTCCCGCGTTGCCATGACGCCCGGCCCGTGGCAGACCCCGCCTCCGGAGTGTAGCGCAGCCTGGTAGCGCATCTGGTTTGGGACCAGAGGGTCGGAGGTTCGAATCCTCTCACTCCGACCATCGATTTGTAGATGGGCTACCGCTCGCGCCGCGGGCGCTCGCTGCCTGAGCCCGGGTTGTTGGTTCAAGCGCGTCGTGCGGCGTCTCGTTGGCTGAACCGGCATTTGGTGCGCTACCGCTCGCGTCGCGGGCGCTCGCGGCTTCAGCCCAGGATCGCACTGGCATTCCACCGGATAGCGCGGCATCGTTCCGCGGGAAAAGCGACGGAGAGCGCGCATGGCTGAACCGATCAAATCCATTCTGATCGTCGGAGGCGGGACGGCCGGCTGGATGGCGGCCGCCGCGATCAAGCGCTCGGTCGGACCGAATGCCGAGGTCCGGCTGGTCGAAAGCGCCGACATCGGTATCGTCGGGGTGGGTGAGGCGACGGTTCCGACCATCAAGGACTTCAACGCCCTGATCGACCTCGACGAGGCCGAGTTCATGCGCGAGACCAGGGCCACCATCAAGCTCGGCATCGAGTTCAACGGATGGGGCAAGAAGGACAGCGCCTATTTCCATCCGTTCGGTACCTATGGGATGGGGCCGACGCTGGGTGACTTCCCCGGCTCCTATTTCGCGCTGAAGGAAAAGGGTCTGGCGGGCAGTCTGGAGGCCTATTCCATCTGTTCGCACGCCGCGCGGCGCGGCCGGGTGGGCCAGCGCTCGCCCGACCCGCGTTCGGCGCTGTCAGGCTTTCACACCGCCTATCATTTCGACGCCATCCTGTACGGCCAGTATCTGCGCAAGGTCTGCGCCAAACGCGGGGTCGAGCGGATCGAGGGCGAGATCGTCGAGGTGGTCCAGCGGCCCGAGGACGGCTTCATCGATCATGTGGTGTTGAAGGACGGCCGCACGCTGAAGGCGGACCTGTTCATTGACTGCACGGGGTTTCGCGGCCTGCTGATCGAGGGGACGCTGAAGACCGGGTACGAGGACTGGTCGCACTGGCTGCCGATGAACCGGGCGCTGGCGGTGCCGTGCGCCAAGGTGCGGGCGGTGGACCCCTACACCTCGTCCACGGCGCGTGATGCGGGCTGGCAGTGGCGGATTGCCCTGCAGCACCGCACCGGCAACGGCTATGTCTATTGCTCGGACTACATCGACGACGACACGGCCCGCGAGACCCTGCTGGCCAATCTGGATGGTGAAGCGCTGGCCGAGCCACGGCCGCTGCGGTTCGTCACAGGGCGCAGGAAAAAGCTGTGGGACAAGAACGTCGTCTCGCTGGGGCTGTCGTCCGGGTTCATCGAGCCGCTGGAATCGACCAGTATCCACCTGGTCCAGGTCGGGATCATCCGGCTGTTGCAGCACTGGCCGGACATCGCGTTCAGCCAAACGAATACAGACGGTTACAACCGACGCCTCGGACGCGAGATCGAATTGATCCGGGACTTCGTGATCCTGCACTATCACGCGACCGACCGGGACGACACGCCGTTCTGGCGACACGTCCGGGACATGCCGATCCCCGACACCCTCGCCGAGCGGGTCGAGATGTTCCGCGACCGTGGGCTGCTGTTCCAGGTCGGTGCCGACGAGTATTTCAGCCAGGGATCCTGGATGGCGGTCATGTATGGCCAGGGCATCGCGCCCCGGACCTATAACCCTCTGTACGCCTATCAGAACCTGAACCAGGTCGCGGCCGGCTTCGAGCAGATTCGCAAGGCCTGGATGGCGACGGTCAACAACCTGCCGTCCCACGAGGACTTCCTGAAGGCTCAGGGCATGTGGGCGGATGAGACGGCGGCGGCGGCCTGAGGCGCTTCCGCGTTCGTCTTCCGAGTGGCTCCGCGGGTAGGGATCGAACCTACGACCAGCCGATTAACAGTCGGCTGCTCTACCGCTGAGCTACCGCGGAATGCACACTCGGGAGGCGGGCCTATAGCAGCGGCCTTCCGCGTCGCGCAACGGGAAATGTCGGCCATGTCGGTACAGTACATCGAGGACCCGGACGATCCGCGCGTGGCCGACTATCGCGATATCCGCGAGCGCGACCTGACAGGCCGGCGGGGATTGTTCATCGCCGAGGGCGAGGTGGTGCTGAACACCCTGTTGTCCCCGGCATCGCTGTGTCGCCCCCGCTCGGTCCTGATGGCGGCCCACCGGATCGATCAACGCCGGGCGCTGCTGACTCAGGTCCCGGAGGGCGTCCCGGTCTATGCCGCGTCGCAGGCCGTGCTGGACCGTATCGCGGGATTTGCCCTGCACCGGGGAATGCTGGCGGTTGGTGACAAGCCGCCGCAGGCCGACCTCAACGCCATGCTGGCCGGTCTTCCTGCACGGGCGGTCGTTCTGGCGGCGTCGGGCGTCGGCAATCACGACAACATGGGTGGGCTGTTCAGGAACGCCGCCGCCTTCGGGGCCGCAGCGGTGCTGCGCGACGACCGCTGCTGTGACCCCTTCTACCGCAAGTCCATCCGGGTCTCTGTCGGGGCGGTCTTGCGAATGCCGACGGTCGCGTCGACCTCGCTGGAGACACTCATCGGTACGCTGGAGCAGGCAGGGTTCGACGTTCTGGCCCTGACGCCTTCTGCCCGCACGCGGCTGAAATCGCTGGAGGGCGGGGGACGACAGGCGATTCTTGTCGGGTCGGAAGGGCCCGGCCTGCCGGCGGCCATCCTGGCCCGGCTGAGACCGGTGGGCGTGCCGATGGCGGGCGGCTTTGATTCGCTGAACGTGGCCACGGCGGCGGCCCTCGCCCTGCATCAGATTTGCGACGCCGTCCAAGCGTGACAGTTACCAAAAATTCAAGATGTTAACGCTTCGTCCACCTTGATGAACCTCGATTTCCATGTCGCTATGTCGCTCCGGGAGGACGCGATGTCTGGGCTTTTGAGCTTCATGGGGCGAAACGTACGGATCGCGGTGGCGGTCGCCGTCGTGGCCGCCAGCATCGGCGCGGCCGGCGCGATCGGCTGGATGACCGCACCGATCTAGGGTTTTGCGCGTCGTCGACCGGGTCGCGATGGAGGCCTGACCGGGAATCGAACCCGGGTGCAAGGATTTGCAGTCCTCTGCGTCACCACTCCGCCATCAGGCCACAGGGCCCGTAAACAAGGGGCCCCAGATCGCGAGGGGCGTTCGCTATCAGATCGTCCGCAGGGCTGCAATGATTGTCGCCCGCATCCGCCGGACCTATAAGCGCGCGGATCATCAACGATCGCCGTCAGGACGCCGCAAGACATGGATTTCGCAGCCGCCCGCAAGGTCATGGTCGACTCCCAGGTGAGGGTGAACGACGTCACCGATCGCGGCCTGCAGGCTGCGATGCTGACCGTTCCCCGAGAGCGGCTGTGCGATCCGGCACGCACGTTCTCGGCCTATGGCGAGGTCGAGGTCGAAATCGTCAACGGCCGTCGCCTGATGCAGGCCCGCGAGGTCGCCAAGCTTCTTCAGGCTCTGGATCCCCGCAGCGGCGAGCACGCTCTGGCCATCGCTGCGCCCTATGCCGCCATGGTGCTGGCAACCCTGGGGCTGACGGTGACGGCCCAGGAGGCGGATGCCGCCGTCCTCGAGCGGGTCGGCCCGGTCCTGGACGAGGCCGGTGTGCGGACCGTGCAGGCTCCCTTCCGCCGACCGGACGGTGAGGACTATGACCTGATCGTGTCGGAGGGCGCTGTCGCGGTCCGGCCCGAGGCCTGGCTTGAGGCGTTGCGGGTCGGGGGGCGCCTGGCGGTTGTCGAGCGGGCCGGGCCCAACGGTCGGGCCGTGCTGTATGTGAAGGGGCGTGAGGGTGTCTCGCGGCGCGAACTGTTCGACGCGGCCCCGCCTGTGCTGGCGGAAATGACACCGGCTCCGTCATTTGCCTTCTGATGGCTGGATTGCTGCGTCATGAGGCTGGCGGTCGCGTGAAAAAAACTTAACTGGCGCAAGGCGAGGCTCTTCCGCACTACGCCGGCCGAGGGATACCGGTGCCACCCTGGCGCCCGAAGGATTTGAGTCATGTTGAAACGCACGCACGCGCTCGCTTCGGTCGCTGTCATCGCCATGACGGCCGGCCTCGCGGTGCCTGCCTTCGCTGACACACTTCAGGAGGCGATAGCGCTGGCCTATCGCACCAACCCGTCGCTGCAGGCCCAAAGGGCGAATCAGCGCGCGATCGATGAACTGGTCCCCCAGGCCCGTGCCGGACTTCGTCCTGACCTCAGCGTCAGCGTCGCCGCCAGCTATTCAAGAAGCGACGTCGACGGCACCGGCGGCGTCGATCTGAACGGGGACGGCATCGTCGATATCGCCGGAAGCGGCGGGGTGAGCGAAACAGACACCGGCAGCGCCACCCTCAGCCTCAACCAGACCCTCTACTCCGGCGGACGCACAGCCCGGGCGATCGATGCGGCCGAGGCCAATGTCCTGAGCGGACGCGAGAACCTGCGCAGCGTGGAGCAGCAGATCCTCGCCGGGGTGATCCAGAGCTATGTCGATGTGCTTCGTGACGTCGAGATCCTGCAGATCCGCGAAGCGAACCTCGCGGTTCTCCGTCGCCAGCTGGACGAATCGAACGCCCGCTTCGAGGTCGGCGAGATCACCCGGACCGACGTGGCCCAGTCCGAGGCGCGTCTGGCCCAGTCCCAGGCCGATCTTGCCGGGGCCCGTGCCCAGCTGTCCGTGTCGCGCGCGGCCTATGCCAGTGTGGTCGGCCAGGCCCCCGCCAATCTGGTGGCTCCTCCAGCCTTGCCCGGGGTGCCCGACGATTTTGATCTGGCGCTGGACGTCGGTCTGGCAGAGAATCCCGGCGTTCTCGCCGCCCGGTATGAGCTGGACGCAGCCGAAGCCCGTGCGGCCCAGGCCCGTTCCGCCTATCTGCCGACCGTCGGCGTCTCAGCCTCCTATGGCGGTTCGGACGAGCTGAGCTCCTTCAATCCCGGATCCAACACCTCCTTCCGGGCGGGAGCTCAATTGTCGGTCCCCTTGTTCACCGGCGGACTGAACCGCAGCCGTCTGGCCCAGGCCCTTGAACAGGCCAATGCCGCCCGGACCTCCATCCGCGCGGAGGAACGGGCGGTGCTGCAGAACGTCAGCACGTCCTATGCCCAGATCATCTCGGCCAATGCCCAGCTCGTGGCCGGCGAGGAGAGCGTCAGGGCTGCCCGGATCGCCGCGGAGGGCGTGCGTCAGGAGCAACAGGTCGGGCTGCGCACCACGCTGGATGTCCTGAACGCGGAACTCGAGCTCCGAAACGCCGAGATCACCCTGGCCCAGGCGCGGCGCAACCAGTACGTCTCCCAGGCCAATCTTCTGACGGCCATGGGCCGGTTGAGCGGTGAAGACCTGGTCCCCGATCTCGACGCCTACGATCCGGCCGCCAATGCTGCGCGCGTGGCCGGTCGCGGAGGATTGCCTTGGGATGCGGTCGTCGAGACGATTGACCGGATCGGAGCGCCACCGATCACCGCCGCGAGCGATGGACCTGTCGCACCGATCGACGAGCAACTGGACGAAGAGATCGTTCGCACCGTGCCTCGCGCTCAGTAAATCAGGGCATCGTAGCCACCGGTTAACCAAAAAGGCGAAAAAGTCTCGTTGATTCCGCTGTGCGTTGGTGCGACGAACGATCCGGGGGCTTGCGGACCTTGGGTCTGCGCCTCACGCCTATGCTTTCGTCTTTCCGAAGGTTCGCTCAAGGCCCGATCATGACTGACACGACCGCTCAAGAACCGACGATGGAAGAAATTCTGGCGTCGATCCGCCGGATCATCTCGGAAGACGATGCCCCGGCCGCCGAGGCTGCACCGGCGGCGGCCGAGAGCCCTCCGGAAAATGAGCCGGCCCCGATGCCGGATCCCGAGCCCGAGCCAGCGGAGGCGGTCAAGGAGGAGGCCATCCTCGAGCTGACCGATCGCTATGAGCCGCCCGTTGTCGAAAGCATCGGTGACCTCGACATATCGGCCGCTGAAGATCCCGAGCCGGAACCCTTCCCGACCGCTTTACAGCCGGAACCCCGTCCGGCGTATGCCGAACCTGCGCCCAGCGAGACCTCGGCTCCGGTCGAATCGCTGGTGGGTGCCAGCGCGGCCGCCAGCGCGGCCTCGGCCTTCGCCGGCCTGTCCGCCAGCCTTGCGCGGCCCGAGCCTGCAGCCCTTGCGGGTGGCAGCGGTCCGACCATCGACGCCCTGGCCCGCGAGCTGCTGCGTCCCATGCTGAAAGAATGGCTGGACGAGAACCTTCCGGGGATCGTCGAGGCTGCCGTACGCAAGGAAGTCGAACGCATCGCCCGCAGCGCGGGCTAGCCCCGTCCGCCACCGGCGACTAAGATCAACAGGGGCGGTTCCAGGCGGAGCCGCCCTTTCTGCATTCCGGGACCTCCATGCTCGACAAGACCTTCGACCCCAAGGCCGCCGAACCGCGTCTCTATGCGATGTGGGAGGGGTCGGGCCTGTTCGCGCCGCGTCAGGATACGGCCGCCGGGGCCTATTCGATCGTCATCCCGCCCCCGAATGTGACGGGGTCGCTGCATATCGGCCATGCGCTGAACAACACGCTGCAGGACATCCTGGCGCGCTATCACCGGATGAAGGGCAAGGCGGTGTTGTGGCTGCCCGGCACGGACCACGCCGGCATCGCGACCCAGATGGTCGTCGAGCGCCAGCTGGCGGCCGCGGGCAATGTCGGCCGCCGCGACATGGGCCGCGAGGCCTTTGTGCAGAAGGTCTGGGAGTGGAAGGCCGAGAGCGGCGGGACCATCGTCCAGCAGCTGCGTCGGCTGGGCGCCTCCTGCGACTGGAGCCGGGAACGGTTCACCCTCGACGAGGGACTGAACGCGGCGGTGAGGAAGGTCTTCGTCCAGCTGCATCAGCAGGGCCTGATCTATCGCGACAAGCGGCTGGTGAACTGGGACCCGCAGTTCCAGACGGCGATCAGCGATCTGGAGGTCGAGCAGCGCGAGGTCGACGGCCACTACTGGCACTTCGCCTATCCGCTGGCCGACGGCGTCACCTATAAGCACCCGGTGGCCTTCGACGATGCGGGGGAGGCGACCGAGTGGGAGACGCGCGACTTCATCGTCGTGGCGACGACCCGGCCCGAGACCATGCTGGGCGACACAGGGGTGGCGGTGCATCCGGAGGACGCTCGCTACGCCGGCCTGGTCGGGAAGTTCGTGACCCTGCCCATCGTCGGGCGGCGTATCCCGATCGTGGCGGACGATTACGCCGATCCGACCAAGGGCTCGGGCGCGGTGAAGATCACGCCGGCACATGATTTCAATGACTTCGGCGTCGGGAAGCGCGCGGGGCTTCAGGCCGTCAACGTCATGGACGCCTTCGCCCGCATCACCACGGTGGACGCGCCCGACGTGCCCGTCGAGTACGACGGCCTGGACCGGTTCGCGGCGCGCAAGGCCATCGTCGGCCGCGCCGAGGAAAAAGGCTGGCTGCGCCACATCGAGAAGACGAAGCACGTGGTGCCCCACGGCGACCGGTCGGGCGTGGTCATCGAGCCCTGGCTGACGGACCAGTGGTACGTCGACGCTGCGACGCTCGCCCAGCCGGCGCTGAAGGCGGTGGAGAAGGGCGACACGGTGTTCGAGCCCAGGTCCTACGAGAAGATCTATTTCGAGTGGCTGCGAAACATCGAGCCCTGGTGCATCAGCCGCCAGCTGTGGTGGGGGCACCGGATTCCGGCGTGGTATGACGCCGACGGCAAGATCTACGTCGCCGAGACCGAAGCCGAGGCCATCTCCCAGTCTGGCGGGAAGGCCCTGACCCAGGACGAGGACGTCCTCGACACCTGGTTCTCCTCGGCCCTGTGGCCCTTCTCGACGATGGGCTGGCCGGAGGACACCGACGACCTGAGGCGCTTCTATCCGACGTCGGACCTCGTCACCGCGGCGGACATCATCTTCTTCTGGGTCGCCCGGATGATGATGATGGGGCTGCACTTCATGGAGGAGGTGCCCTTCAGGCGGGTCATCATCAACGGCCTGGTCCGCGACGAGAAGGGCCAGAAGATGTCCAAGTCCAAGGGGAACGTCATCGATCCCCTGACCATCATCGACGAGCTGGGCGCCGATCCCCTGCGCTTCACCATGGCCATTCTGTCGGGCACACGCGACATCAAATTGTCGAAACAGCGCATTGAAGGTTATCGCAATTTTGGCACCAAGCTGTGGAACGCCGCGCGCTTCTCGCAAATGAACGAGTGCGCGCGGGTGGAAGGTTTCGATCCGGCGACGGTCGAACAGACCATCAACCGCTGGGTCCGGGGCGAGCTGTTGAAGGCCGAGCGTCAGGTGTCAGAGGCCATCGAGGGCGGCCGTTTCGATGACGCGGCCTCGGCGCTGTATCGCTTCGTCTGGAACGTCTTCTGCGACTGGTATCTGGAGCTGGCCAAGCCCGTGTTCCAGGGGACCGACGAGGCGGCCAAGGCCGAGACGCGGGCCATGACGGCCTGGACGCTGGACCAGACTTTGAAGCTGCTTCATCCGGTGATGCCCTTCATCACCGAGGAACTGTGGAACGAACTGGGCAAGGCGGGGGCGCACAGAGACGAGGCCATTCTGTTGGGCGCGGCATGGCCGGAGCTGTCAGACGCCTTTGTCGATGCCGAGGCCGAGGCCGAGATCGGCTGGCTGGTCGATCTGGTCGGCGAGATCCGGGCCCTTCGCGGCGAGATGAACGTGCCCCCGGCCGCCAGGCCGCCCCTGACCTTTGTCCAGCCGGACGCCGTGATCGCCACGCGCATCGAGCGGCACCGTGACCTGATCCTGACGCTGGCGCGGGTCTCCGGGATCGGGGTGGCCGAGGTCGCGCCGGACGGAGCGGTCACCCTTGTGTCGGGCGGGTCGGCGGCGGCCCTGTCCCTGGCCGGTGTGATCGACGTCACCGCCGAGGTCGCTCGGCTGTCGAGGGAGATCGCCGAAGCCGACAGCGACATCGGCCATATCATGAAAAAGCTGGGCAACCCCAGTTTCGTCGGCCGTGCCGCGCCCGAGGTCGTGGACGAGCAGCGTGCAAAACTGGCTGAGGCCGAGGCCACGAGGGCGCGTCTGGACGCTGCGCTGGCCCGGGTGACAGGCCTCTAGCGCATTCTGGGCATCGACAGGCTGACGGTCTCGGCGGCGATCAGCATGCTGCGCCGCGTCTGCGGAATCAGCCACAGGGCGACCCCGAGGATGGCGAGCGCGAGCAGGACGGAGATGACCCGCACAGGCGGCTCCTCAAACGGCAACGGCACCCGGGCTTTCGCCGGAGGCCGTCGCATCGTTACGGGCAGGAAGGACCTCAGCCCAGGCTGGCGGGCATGGTCGGGCTGACCGACTGTGCGGCGATCAGGGTGTCGTGTCGGCCGATCGGCGCGAACACGACGACGGTGCCGAGGATGGCGAGGCTGAAGACGACGGTCAGGGTGCGCATGGGCGGAGGCTCCGGCTGCGGCGCCGGCCTCGGGAGAGGCACCGGCGCCGTTATGGGGGAAGAGGGATCAGGCGGCCTTGCGGGGCTCGAAGGCATTGGCCTGGAAGGCCGGATCGACCGGCGTCTCGGCGATGTGGTTGACGTAGTTGGAGATGGTCTTCAGACCCACGCCCCGCACGACCTCCAGCACATTGCCGGCCGTGTAGCCGGCCGCGATCACGCGGTTGACGTCGGCGTCGGAGACCCAGCCCCGTTCGCGCACGACGCGGGTGGCGAAGTCCCGCAGGACTTCCAGCTTCGCATCGGCGATAGGCCCGCCGTTGCGGACAGCCCCGATGACGGTCTGGTCCAGCTTTTGGCCCTGGGTGACCGTGGTGTGTGCGGCGACGCAGTAGTGGCAGGCGTTCTCGACCGAGGCCGCGATCAGGACGACCTCGCGCTCCAGCGGAGTCAGGCCCGACTTCTGATAGGCACCCGCGAGGGCCAGATAGCCTTCGATGACGGCCGGGCTCTCTGCGAACTCACCGACAAGGTTGGGAACGATGCCGAAGGCGGCCCTGGCGCCGGCGATGAACGGGCGCGAGGCCTCCGGGGCCGTTTCAACAGTGTGGATCGGGAACTGGGTCATGGTGATCATCCTCCTGGGTTCGGGCGGCGCATCAGTGCGTCGTCGAGGCGGAAGGTGCGCCGGACGCTGGGCGCGCAGTAGCCGGGCGGATCGGCTTTGACTTATGCGGCGAACGCATGAAATGAGGACGGATGGACCGTCTGTCCGCCCTTCGTCTGTTCGTCCGTGCCGTCGAGAGCGGAAGCTTCTCGCGCGCCGGGCGCGACGCCGGCCTGTCGCAGTCGGGCGCCAGCCGGGCGATCGCCGCGCTGGAGGCAGACCTGGGCGCGCGACTGTTGCTGCGGACCACGCGGCGGCTGTCGGTCACGGAGGCGGGCCAGAGGGTCTATGAGCAGGCCCAGCGTCTGCTGCACGAGGATGCCGCCCTGATTGAGGCCGCGGCCGGGGCAGACCGGGAACCGATCGGTCGGCTGCGGGTCTCGACGTCCATCGCCTTTGCCACCGCCGAGGTGGCCCCGCACGTCGAGGGCTTTCTGACCGCCTGGCCACGGCTTCGGCTGGACCTGGCGGCCACAGACACCCGGATCGACGCGGTCGCGGAAGGGGTCGATCTGATTCTGCGGCTTGGCCCCCTGACCGACAGCAGCCTGACCGGGCGACGGCTCGGGGCCTATGAGCGTTGGCTGGTGGCGGCTCCTGCGGTCGCCGCGACCCTGGACCCGCAGGCGTCGTTGGCGGAACAACTGAGACAGGGCTGCGTCGTCTTTTCCGGCACCGGTCTGGCCCAGAAATGGCGGCTGGACGGCCCGACCGGGGCGTTCGAACTGGAGCCTTCCGGCCCGCTCAGCGCCTCTGCCGGGGCTGTGGTCCTGAGTCTGGCGGAAGCGGGGGCCGGAGTGGCTCTGATGCCCTCATTCGCCGTCCGCGACGCCCTCCATGCCGGACGGCTTGTGCGTGTCGCGCCGGAGTGGTCCGGGCCGATGATGGCCCTGACCGCGCTCTGGACCCATCGTGACCTGCCGAGGAAGGCGCGACTGTTCCTCGATCATCTCGCGCCGTGCCTGAGGGTGGATCAGCGGTGAGCCTGCGACTGGACGTCCTGATGGTGTCGCGCGGACTCGTCGAGAGCCGGGCCCGGGCCAGGGCGGCGATCGAGTCGGGTGGCGTTACGGTCGCCGGACGGCGAGCGCGCGCCGCTTCGGAGAAGGTCACCGAAGACGCCGTCGTCACCGTCGCGGAACCCCATGCCTGGGTCGGACGGGGGGCGCTCAAGCTGGCCCACGCGCTCGACCACTGGTCGATTCCCCTGAACGACCGGACCGTGCTGGATGTCGGGGCATCGACCGGAGGCTTTACGGAGGTGTGTCTGGCGCGCGGAGCCGCGCAAGTCTTCGCCGTCGACGTGGGACACGGTCAACTGCACCGCCGGATCGGAGCCGACCCCCGGGTGGTCAATCTGGAGCGGACCGATGCGAGGACCCTAACTTCTGACCACGTCCCGAATGCCCCGGACGTGATCGTCTGCGACGCCAGCTTCATAAGTTTGGCCAAGATCTTGCCGGCCTCTCTTGATCTAGCTGCTGAAACGGCAGAGCTGATCGCCCTGATCAAGCCGCAGTTTGAGGCCGAGGATCGAGGGGGGGTCGGAAAAGGAGGGATCGTCAAGGATCCAGATGCGCGATCCGCGGCCGTCGAGCGCGTCTGCGACTGGCTCGGCGACCGGGGCTGGGCCGTGCGGGGCGTAATCGAAAGTCCGGTCACGGGCGGAGACGGAAATGTCGAATACCTCGTCTGGGCGACCCATCGCGAGGGCGGACACGTCCCGTCGGAGGTCCAGGGCAGTCTGCCATGAAACCACCGCCGGTGGATTGCTCCACCGGCGGCGGCCGTCACGTCCCCGGTCGACAGGGGGGCTGAAAACTAACCGGAGACGCGAACCCTAAGTCGATCAGCGCGGGAGCCAGCCCCGCCGCGGATCGTAATAATAGTAGCCGTCGGCCGAGACCTCGTAGCCCCGCTCGTACCGGCCGCCGTTGCGGCGGTCGTTCGAGTAGCGACGGTCGTCAGGGCGCGGGTCGGCGCGGTAGCCGCGATCGTCCCGGTATCCCGAGCCGTAGGCCCGGTCGTCGTAGCGATCGTTCTGGCTGTAGTAGGTCGGGGCCTGGGTGTAGGTCTGACCGTTGTCTTCGGCGCGGCAGTTGTCGTTCGAGGCCCGGCCGACCTGCGAACCGATGACCGCGCCCAGAATGCCGCCGATGATCGAGCCTTCGGTCCGGTTGCCGCGACCTGAAATCTGCGAACCCGCGATCGCACCGATGCTGCCGCCGATCAGGGCCCCGGCACCCGTACGGCCCTGTCCCAGGGTTTGGCAACGGTCGTAGCCGTAGCCGTTGTTGTAGCCCTGGTTGTAGCCGTAGGGCTGGCTGTAGCTGTTGTTCGAGTAGCCGTTGCCGTAGCCATAGGACTGGGCAGAGGCGGCGGCGGGAGCCAGCGTCGCAGCGGCCGCGAGAGCGGCGAGGGCGGCGGCGGACCGGATGAACCGGATGGGCATGAGTGAAACCCCTGTTCCGACGTCGGGACATCCGGCGTCTGTTGGGATGAGGTCTAAGGCTCTGAACCTGAACCGGCCTTGAGCCGCCCGTTCATCTCCGTTCATGTTTCGGCGGGGTGGCGAACCGGTCTAGAAGGCCGCCATGACCACGACGCTGAAGATCGCCCGGGTGGCCGGGCAGGGGGACGGCGTCGCCGAAGCACCGGGCGGCCCGGTGTTCGTGCCCCTGACCCTGCCGGGCGAGACCGTGCGGGGCGAGATCCGTGACGGGCGGATGGATTGCGGCCAGATCGTCGAGGCCAGCCCGGACCGGATCACGCCCGTTTCGCCGCACTACGGCGACTGTGGCGGCTGCTCGCTTCAGCACTGGGCCAGTGGGCCCTATCTGGCCTGGAAGCGGGATCAGGTGATCTCGACGCTGGCGCGCGAGGGGATCGAGACAGACGTCGAGGCCACCGTGGCCGTGCCCGCAGGGAGTCGGCGCCGGCTGGCCCTGCACGCGCGACGCATGGAGGACGGCCGGGTCGTGCTGGGGTTCAAGGCCCGAAAATCCTGGCGGCTGGTCGAGGTGACCCAATGCCCGGTCGCTGATTCGCGTCTGGTGGCAGCCTTTCCGGCGCTGGCCAGGGTCGCGGCGGCCTTCCTCGATCATCCGAAGTCCGCGCCGACGCTGCATGTCACCTGGACGCTGGACGGGCTCGACGTCGATGTCACGGGCGTGGAGAGGCGCTCCGGACTGTCGGGCGACCGGCGGGCCCAGGCGATCCGGGCGGCGGCAGAAGCCGGTCTGGCGCGGCTTTCGCTGGCGGGCGAGACCCTGTCGATGGAGCGTCAGCCCCATGTCACCTTTGGGCCGGCGACTGTGCCGTTGCCCGCGGGAGGGTTCCTTCAGGCGGTACCGCAAGCCGAGGCGGCGATGGTGTCGCGCGCGGTCGAGGCCGTGCGAGGCGCGAAGAAGGTGGCCGACCTGTTCTGCGGCGCCGGGACCTTCACCTTCCCATTGGCGACGGTGGCCAGCGTCGTGGCGGCGGATGCCTCATCGGCCGGAATCGCGGCGTTGAAGGCGGGCATCGGCACGGCGAAGGGGCTGAAGCCCATCGTCGCCGAGGCCCGCGACCTGTTCCGGCGGCCCCTGACGCCCTACGACCTGCAGGGCTGCGAGGCCATCGTGCTCGACCCGCCGCGCGCCGGTGCCGTCGAACAGACGGCCCAGATCGCCGGGACCAGGGCCGGCGTCGTGGTCGGGGTGTCCTGCAACCCCCAGACCTTTGCGCGGGATGCCCGGGTCCTGATCGACGCGGGCTTTCGGCTGGAGACGGTGACGCCGATCGACCAGTTCCTGTGGTCCAGCCATGTCGAACTGGTCGGCGTGTTTCGGAGATAGACGATGAGCGAAGACGCACCGGATTTTGGCGAGGATGGGGGCGGCTTCGACGTCGACGACTGGGCCCGGCTGGAGCCCTTCGTCGGCCGGGTCGCGACTTTGGAAGACGTCCAGGCGCGGCGGGCGATCTTCGCGCTCGGAGAGACCGACGACGCCCGGCCGATCGAGATGGACCTGCCCCAGCCGGTGATCTGGTGGGACGACGACGGCGAACAGGGCGCAGTGGCCGTTCAGGCCGAGAGCCATATCAGCCCGGACGGCGAGGTCATGGAGGTTCTGGGCGTCATCCTGCCGGACGGCGAGGGCGTGGTCGTGCTGCTGGAGGACGTGGACCTGGTCGACGACACGGACCCGACCTGGCGCGGGCTGGTTGAGGGTGCCGTCTGACCCGGCGCGGTTGGACCGTCAGCCGAACAGCTCCGGCTGCAGCCGCGCATCGGCGGGAACGCGAAACTTCGTCTCGTCGAGCGTGTGGCGAGGACCATCCAGGCCGTAACGCTTGACCGCCGCCTTGAAGCGCGTGGCAATCAGGTCGGCGACGGGGCCGGTGCCCTTCATTCGCTGCGACCAGTCCGCATCGTAGTCCTTGCCCCCACGCGTCTGGCGGACCAGCGACATGACCCGGGCGGCGCGATCCGGCCGGGCCTCGGCCAGCCACTCGCGAAACAGGTCCTTGATCTCCAGCGGCAGGCGCAAGGTGACGTACATGGCCGTCGTCGCTCCGGCCTTGCTGGCCGCCTCCAGTACGGACTCGAGCTCATGGTCGTTCAGCCCCGGGATGACCGGGGCAAAGCCGACGCCGACGGGCACGCCCGCCTCGGCCAGCCGGCTGATGGCCTCCAGCCGTTTCACCGGCGTCGAGGCACGCGGCTCCATGGCGCGGGCGAGCCTCCGGTCCAGGGTCGTGATCGAGACGAAAGCACTGGCCAGACGCTCGCGGCCCATCGGCCCAAGGATGTCCACATCGCGGGTGATCAGATTCGACTTGGTGATGATGGAGATCGGCTGGTTGAAGCGTCGGCAGACCTCCAGCATCGCCCGGGTGGATCGAAGCTCCCGCTCGACCGGCTGGTAGGGGTCGGTATTGCCGCCGATATGGATGCGCCTGCAGACGTATCGACGTGCGGCGAGCGCCTGTTCCAGGAGACGCCCAGCCTCGGGCTTGAAGAAGATCCGGCTCTCGAAATCCAGGCCCGGGGATAGGCCCATGAAGGCATGGGACGGACGGGCGTAGCAGTAGATGCAGCCATGTTCGCAGCCTTTGTAGGGGTTGATCGAGCGGTCGAAGCCGACGTCGGGACTTGTGTTCCTGGCGATGATCGTCCGGGCGTGTTCGGGGGTCAGGGTCGTGCGTATGGGGGTCGGGGTCTCGTCCTCGGCCGTCCAGCCGTCGTCGAAGGCCTCGATCGTGTTGGGCTCGAAGCGGCCGGTCGCGTTGGAGCGGGCACCGCGTCCTTTCGTCGGCAGGGTGGCGGGGGACATGGGGGGGAGGTTAGGTGTGGAAGGGAAACAAAACAAGAACGAATGTCGTGTCATTGTCTCCTCCCTGTTCGCCTCTTGGCGAATGGGGAGGTGGCTCGGAGCGAAGCGGAGAGACGGAGGGGTTCTTGGAAACGCAGGGAGCGGTGAGCCGGGCGCGCGCGCTTCGGCGGACGTTAACGCCGCCCGAAGCGCGGCTCTGGGTATGTCTGCGTGGTCGCAAACTGGCCGGTTTGAAGTTCCGGCGACAACACCCTGTCGGGCCCTATGTGCTGGACTTCTACTGCCCGGAAGCCCGTATGGCGGTCGAGGTCGACGGGCAGATCCACATGGAGCCAGATCAATGGGAAAAGGATCAGCGACCAACGGCGTGGCCGGGGGAACAGGGTATTTTCGTTGTTCGAGTTTCGGCCGAGACCGTCCGCGTTGATCTTGATGGCGTACTGACGTGGATCAGGACGAACATCGAAGAGCGGATTCGTAGCTAAGAGCCCCTCCACCACTTCGTGGTCCCCCTCCCCATCGCCAAGCGGCGACAGGGAGGAGACGGTCACGCCGTCTTCTTCTTCGCTGCTGGCTTTTTCGCAACCGGCTTCTTGGTTGCAGGAGGCTTCCTGGCCGCAGTCGCCTTCTTGGCGGGGGTTTTCTTGCCCTTCGAAGGGGCCGCGAGGGCCCGCGCCGCCAGCAGCGGGACCGCCACCTCCATGGTCATGTCCTCGGGTGCGGTGCCCTTGGGGAGGGTGGCATTGATCTTGCCGGACTTCACATAGGGGCCGAAGCGGCCGGACATGACGTGGACCGGCTCGCCCGTTTCCGGGTGGGGCCCCAGGTCCTTGAGCGGGGCGACGGCCGCGCCGCGTCCCTTGAACCCGCCCGCGCGCTTTTCAGCCAGCAGGACGACCGCGCGGTTCAGGCCGATTTCGAAAACCTCATCGATATCCGCGACATTCGCATAGGTCCCGGCGTGCAGGATGAAGGGGCCGTAACGGCCGAGGCCCGCCGTGATCGGCTGATTGTCCTCGGGATGCACCCCCACCGCGCGGGGCAGGCCGAGCAGGCGCACGGCCTGGTCCAGTGTGAGGGTCGCCGGGCTCCAGCCCTTGGGCAGGGAGGAGCGTTTGGGCTTGTCCTCGCCGGGGTTGGCGGTTTCAACATAGGGCCCGAAGCGACCGATCTTGAGCGCCACAGGCAGGCCGGTGACGGGATCGATGCCCAGATCGCGGTCGCCGCCGGCTTCGTCGCCTGCGTTCTCGCCCGCGCCAAAGCCGCGCGTGTAGCGGCATTCGGGATAGTTGGAGCAGCCGATGAAGGACGACTTCATCTTGAAGCTGGCCTTCAGGTGCAGGTGGCCGGACTTGCAGAGCGGGCAAAGGCGGGCGTCGGATCCATCGGGCTTCTCAGGGAACAGGAACGGTCCGATGGCCGTGTCGAGCTCGTCGATCACGCCCTGGCGTTCCAGCACGGCAGCGGTCGCGGGCTTCAGCCTGGACCAGAAGTCGCGCAGCAGAGCCTTCCAGTCCATGTCCCCGGCCGAGACCTCGTCCAGCTGGGTCTCCAGGGCCGCCGTGAAGTCGTACTGGACCCACTGGCCGAAAAACTGCTCCAGAAAGGCGGTGACCAGGCGGCCGTTGTCCTCGGGAATGAAGCGGTTCTTGTCCATCCGGACGTATTCGCGGTCCCGCAGCGTCGTCAGGATCGAGGCATAGGTCGACGGGCGGCCGATGCCGAGCTCTTCCAGCTTCTTGACCAGGGTGGCCTCGGAGAAGCGGGGCGGGGGCTCGGTGAAATGCTGGTCGGTGCGGATCGCCTCGACCCTGGCCCTGGCCCCCTCCTTGAGAGCCGGGAGACGGGCGGTGTCATCGTCTTCCTCGGTCTCGGTGCCCTTCTGCTTCTCGTCCCGGCCTTCCTCATAGACTGCAAGGAAGCCGTCGAAGGTGACGACCTGGCCGTTGGCGCGCAGGCCGGTCTGGCCGTCGGGCGTCTCGACCTCGACCGTGGTGCGGTCGAGGCGAGCGGCCTCCATCTGGGAGGCGACCATCCGCTTCCAGATCAGCTCATAGAGGCGCTGGAGATCGGATTCGAGGCGCAGGCTCTCGGGTTTACGGGCAATGTTGGTCGGTCGGATCGCCTCGTGTGCTTCCTGAGCATTCTTGGCTTTCGTCTTGTAATATCGGGCTTCTGCGGGGACGAAGGCGGGGCCGAAGGTCTCGCCGATGACCTCTCGCGCCTGGGCGATGCCCTCGGGCGTGGTCTGGACGCCGTCGGTCCGCATATAGGTGATCAGGCCGCCCGTCTCGTCGACGCCCTCGTAGAGCTTCTGGGCCGCGCGCATGGTGCGCTGGGCGTCGAAGCCGAGCTTGCGCGATGCTTCCTGCTGCAGGGTCGAGGTGGTGAAAGGCGGGGAGGGGAAGCGCCGAACCGGCTTCTTCTCGATCGACCGGATGGTGAAGTCGCCGGCCTCGATGGCGGCACGGGCGGCCATGGCCGTCGCCTCATCCTTGATATCCAGGCGCTGGACGCGCTTGCCCGCATGCTTGACCAGGCGGGTGGTGAAGGGCGGGCTGTCGGCGGCCAGATCCGCCTCGAGCGACCAGTATTCCTGGGGCCGGAAGCGTTCGATCTCCAGCTCGCGATCAACGACGATGCGCAGGGCCACGGACTGCACCCGGCCCGCCGAACGCGCACCGGGGAGCTTTCGCCACAGCACGGGCGACAGGGTGAAGCCGACCAGATAGTCCAGCGCGCGGCGGGCGAGATAGGCCTCGACCAGCTCCATGTCGATCTGGCGCGGGGCCGCCATGGCTTCGAGAACCGCCGCCTTGGTGATCGCGTTGAAGGTGACGCGCTCTACCGGTGTGTCCTTGAGTGCGCGCTTTTTGTTGAGCACATCCAGCACGTGCCAGCTGATCGCCTCGCCCTCGCGGTCGGGGTCGGTGGCCAGGATGAGACGATCGGCGCGCTTCGCGGCCTCGGCGATCTCGCTCATCCGCTTGGACGCCTTGGGATCGATCTCCCAGTCCATGGCGAAATCCTCGTCGGGCTTCACCGAACCGTCCCTGGAGGGAAGGTCGCGGATGTGGCCGTAGGAGGCGAGCACCTCATAGCCGGAGCCGAGGTATTTGTTGATGGTCTTGGCCTTGGCGGGGCTCTCGACGATGACGAGATTCATTGAGGCTCAGTCTGGGAGGAAGGTGGGCGAACGTGGTCAGGCTCGCGTCCCATGTCAATCGGACGTGATTGCGGCCGTCACTGTGGGGTCGAGGCCGAACCTCCCGACAGCAGAGTCGCCCGCCCGGAAAGACTGAGCTCGAGCAGGGCGGCGGCCACTGCCGAGATGGGGGCGTTCAGGGCGCGCGCAATTTCGTCCCTGGGCGTGGGGGTTGGCGAGAGGAGGGCGGCGACGCGGTCAAGGAAGGCGGCGTCGACTTCGCCGGCAACATCTTCCGGGCCGAACGGATCGTCTTGCCGGGGCTCGGCCAGAGTGCGCAGGGTTTCGAGGCCCCGGAGGACATCCTCGATGCCCTCGCAGATATGGGCTCCCTGACGCAGCAGTTCGTTGGGCCCTTTCGAGCGTGGGTCCAGGGGCGAGCCGGGCACCGCGAAGACCTCACGGCCCTGTTCGTTGGCGAGGCGAGCGGTGATCAGCGACCCGGACCGGATCTCGGCCTCCACCACGATCACGCCGCGCGACAGGCCCGAGATGATCCGGTTGCGGCGGGGGAAGTCGCGGGCCTGGGCCCGGGCCCCCATGGGGCTTTCGGACACGACAGCCCCGCGCTCGACGATCTGGTCATAAAGGGCGGCGTTGTCGGGGGGATAGACATCGTCGACGCCGCCGCCCAGCACCGCAACGGTACCGGTCTCCAGCGACCCGGCGTGGGCGGACCCGTCGATACCGCGCGCCAGGCCGGACACCACGACAAAGCCCGCTTCGCCCAACTGCTGGGCGAGGCCGCGCGCGATTCTCTGGCCGCCGGCCGACGCGATCCGGGCCCCGACGACGCCGACAGCGTCTCGCGCCAGCAGACCGACGTCACCGCGAACCCACAGCACCGGCGGCGGTGGGTCCAGCGCGGCGAGACGCGGTGGATGGGTGGCATCGCCCAGCACGACCAGATGGGCACCCACGCGCTGCCCGGCCTCGAGCTCGGCCTCGATCCGGTCGGTCGCGGGCAGGGCAAAGCCGTGCGCTCCACCGCGGCGGATCAGATCGGGCAGGGCGTCGATGGCGCGCCCGGCCGTGCCGAAGCGGAGCAGCAACTGGCGAAAGGCGACCGGTCCGACACGTTCGGTCCGGGCCAGACGAAGCCGCGCGAACCGCTCGGCCTCGGACAGGCTCACGCCCGCTTCGCCGCGCCGATGCGGGGCTCGGCCCCCTTGAGCAGGCGGCCGATGTTCTCGTGATGGCGGATCCAGATCAGCACGGCGGTGAAGACCGACAGGATCAGGGTCGGGGCCTCGACGGGCAGGCCCAGTGCAGGGACTGGCAACAGCGCCAGAAGAGGCGCGGCCGCCGCAGCGATCAGGGCCGCCAGCGAGGAATAGCGCAGGGCGAAGGCGACGATCAGCCAGGTCGCGCCCGCCATCAGTCCCAGCGGCCAGGCAGCGGCGATCAGCAGGCCAAAAAAGGTGGCGACACCCTTGCCGCCCTTGAAACCCAGCCAGACGGGGAACAGGTGACCGAGGAAGGCCGCGCCGCCGGCGATGGCTCCCGCCGCCTCGGATCCGAACAGCTGGTGCGCGATCAGCAGGGCGACTGCGCCCTTGCCGGCGTCGAGCAACAGGGTCGCGAGAGCCAGATCCTTCCTGCCCGTCCGCAGGACGTTGGTCGCGCCGATGTTGCCCGAGCCAATGTTGCGCACGTCGCCGGCACCCGCGGCGCGCGTGATCAGGACACCGAACGGGATCGAACCGAGCAGGTAGCCCCCGACCGCGACCGCCGCGAGCGTCCCCAGAGCGGGCCCGACGAGATCCTGCAAGTGATTCGCTCCCGGAAAATGTGCGGACTACAAGATGCGTCGACGCCGACCTCGCGGCAAGCGGCGCCCGAGATTGCGCAATGGGTTCCGCCCGCCGGTCGTGGCCGCTATGACACGCGGCCCACGGAGACCACCCCATGATCCGCGCCCTTGCCGCCTCAGCCTTGGCCGTTTTTGCAGGAGGCTGTATCGCGGCCCCCGCGCCGGCGGCGCAGACGTCACCGGGTGCCCCGGTGCTCGCTGCCTATTTCGACTGCATCCGGGAGCGGGGCGGCGTGTCCATTTCGGCGCATCGAGCCCAGTCGGCGGATGACCAGCCCGAGAATTCGGTGGAGGCGATCGCGGTCACCGGGCGGGCGATTCCTGGGGCCATCCTGGAAATCGACGCCGCACTGACCCGCGACGGGCGGCTGGTCCTGATGCACGACGAGACCCTGGACCGGACGACGACCGGTCGGGGCCGCGTGACAGACCTCAGCTTTGCCGAAGTGAGGGCCGTGCGGCTGGAGGCGACCGACGGCACGGTCACCGAGGCCCCCCCTCCGACGTTGCGCGAGGCCCTGGATGCCGCCGGTCGCGTGAACGCCATCGCCTCCATCGACCTGAAGCCCGCCGATGAGGCTTCGACCCTGGCCCTGGCCCGGGCGGTGGTCGAGGAGGTCCGCGCGGCCGGCGCGGCCGGACGGGTCATCCTGATCACTTATTCGCCCGAGACGGCGGGGGCGGTGGCGGAGATGGCCCCCGAGATGATGATCTCGGCCGGGCTTGACGATGTAACGGGGCTGGAGGGGCTGAACCCGGCGCAGATCCTGGCCTGGACCGGTACGCGGCAAGCGCGGCCCGAGCTCTGGCGCGCGCTGGCGGGACGCGGCGTCGAGGCCCAGTTCGGCACCCTGGGCGCGCCCGGTCGCCGCCTCGACGACCTCTACGCCGCCGACGGAGACGTGTCGGAGTATCGCGATCTACACCGCCAAGGTGCGGTGGTGATCGCGACGGACGCGCCCTTGGCGGTCAGGGGAGTGCTGGGCGCTGAGCTGGCTGCAGCCCAGACTTGCACGCGCTGACTACCACCACCGGTCCGGCCGACCGACAGGGCCCGCCGCCTGTTCCAGCGCGGCACCGACCTGGAAGACCGTCGCCTCGTCCAGGGCCTTGCCGATGACCTGAAGGCCGAGGGGCAGGCCATTGGCGTCCAGCCCGGCCGGCACAGAGATGCCGGGCAGGCCTGCGAGGTTGGCCGTCACAGTGAAGACGTCGTTCAGATACATCGTCACCGGGTCGATCTGCTTGTCGCCGAGCGCAAAGGCAGCCGAGGGCGTCGACGGCGTCAGGATGGCGTCGACCTTGCCCCAGACGTCGTCGAAATCCTGGGCGATGCGGCGGCGGACCTTCAGCGCGCGAACATAGTAGGCATCGTAGAACCCGGCCGAAAGCACATAGGCCCCGATGGTCAGGCGGCGCTGGACCTCCTTGCCGAAGCCCTCGGCGCGGCTGGTCTCGTACAGGTCGGTCAGGGAGGTCGTGTTCTCCGCCCGGTGCCCGAAGCGCATGCCGTCATAGCGGGCCAGGTTCGACGAGGCCTCGGCCGGGGCGACGATGTAGTAGGTCGGCAGGGCGTACTTGGTATGCGGCAGGGAGATGTCGACGATCTCGCAGCCCGCGTCCCTCAGCCAGGCCACGCCCTGGTCCCACAGGGCCTGGATCTCGGCGGGCATGCCGTCGACGACATATTCGCGCGGTACGCCGATGCGCAGGCCCTTGACCGACTGGCCGACGGACCGGGTCCAGTCGGGCGTCTCGATGTCGAGGCTGGTCGAATCCTTGATGTCGAAGCTGCACATGGACCGCAGCAGGATGGCGGCGTCCTCGACCGTTTTCGTGATCGGCCCGGCCTGGTCCAGCGAACTGGCGAAGGCGACCATGCCGTAGCGGCTGGCGCGGCCATAGGTGGGCTTGATGCCCACCGTCCCGGTGAAGGCGGCAGGCTGGCGGATCGACCCGCCGGTGTCGGACGCTGTAGCGGCCAGACACAGGTCAGCGGCAACCGCCGAAGCCGAGCCACCGGAGCTTCCGCCCGGCGTCAGGTCCGCGTTCGAACCGTTTGATTTCCAGGGGTTCTTGACCGGACCGAAAGCGGAGGTTTCGTTGGACGAGCCCATGGCGAACTCGTCCATGTTCAGCTTGCCCAGCATCACCGCCCCGTCGCGCCACAGATTGGCGGTGACGGTCGATTCATAGGGCGGCACGAAGCCGCGCAGCATGTTGGACCCGGCCGTCGTCTGGACGCCGTCGGTGCAGAACAGGTCCTTGATCCCCAGCGGCGCGCCCTCCAGGGCCCCGGCGTCGCCCGAGGCGATGCGGGCATCCGACGCCCGGGCCATGTCGATCGCCTTGTCGACGGTGACGGTGACGAAGGCGTTCAGGGTCGGGTTGGCGGCCTCGATGTTCGAGACGAAGGCGCGGGTTATCTCTTCCGAGGAAAAGGCCTTCGATTTCAGTCCGTCCAGCGCGGCCTTGAGGGTGAGGTTGGTCAGATCAGACATTTACTCGACCACCTTGGGCACGACGTAGAAGCCATCGGCGGACCTCGGCGCATTCGACAGCACGGCCTCGACCCTCGCCCCGTCGGTCACGACGTCCTCACGCAGGCGCAGGGGCTGGGCGACGTTGGACGTCATCGGCTCGATGCCGGTCACATCGACCTCCTGCAGCTGCTCGATCCAGGCCAGGATGCCGTTCAGCTCGCCCGCCAGACCTTCCAGCCGGTCGTCGGGGGTCTTGATGCGGGCGAGGTGAGCGACCTTCCTCACCGTTTCGGCGTCGATGGCCACAGGGCCCTCCAGTCAAGCAGGTTCAAGCCGGCGGGATTAGCCGCCCGCACTGCGCCGCACAAGGACCGCGGGACTTACTCGGCGGGCGTGACAGTGACGTTGGTGGGGGGTGCGCCATCGTCTCCGGGCGTCCAGGACACGATCACCTTGCGGTGGCGGCTGCCGATCTCGCCCGTTGCCTCGTCCAGGACGCTTTCATGCAGATCGAGATCGACGCTGCCGATGTCGGAGGCCAGCACAGTGTAGTCCAGGATGTTTCCCAGGCTGTAGACCACCCAACCGTCGGCTGGCCCTCCGAAGAAGGCGATGTAGGTGTAGAGGCCGTTCATGGCAGGATCGCCGCCCGCAGTTCCGAACATCTTGGCGCTGCCGGCACCGACCCAGTCGATGCGAACCACGCTGGCCGCAGACATCAGGCTGCCGTCCGTATCGACGGCAACCGGCACAGCCTCCGGCGTGCCGGAGGCTGTGAGAGGCGCGGCCTGGGGGGCTGCCGCCTCTGCGCCCGGCCCGGCGCTGGCCGGCGTCGCGGCCCCGTTGGAGGACGCCTCGCAGGCACCGACGGACAGGACCAGCGCAAACAGGCCGACGATGGATGACACGGAACGCGACATGGAACCCCTCCCTATGGTGACGCTTGTACCCTGTGCTTTGACAGGATGGATGGCAACGCCTAGGCCGCCGGCGTGCCCATACTGAACCTGACTGACCTTGCGTCCGCCTGTCCTCCCGGCACGCCCTGGCTAGGGCTGGATCTGGGCGAGAAGACCATCGGGGTCGCGGTCTCCGATACCAGCCGGATGATCGCCAGCCCGCTGGAGCTGATCCGCAGGTCGAAATTCACCCAGGACGCCGAGGCCGTGCAACGGCTGATGGACGGGCGGAGCGTATCCGGTCTGGTCGTCGGGCTCCCGGTCAACATGGACGGAACCGAGGGGCCCCGTGCCCAGTCCTGCCGCGCCTTTGCCCGCAATCTGGAGCGTCTGCGGCCCGTCAACGTCGCCTTCTGGGATGAGCGGCTATCGACCAGCGCGGTCGACCGCTTCCTGATCGACGAGCTGGATCTCAGCCGAAAGCGCCGCGCCGACGTCGTCGATCGCACGGCTGCCGCGTGGATTCTTCAGGGCGCGCTCGATCGGGTGCGGGATCAGGACACCTGGGTTTGACCGCCCTGTTTGCCGGGGTCGTTCCGGTCTTCGCGCTGATCGCCATCGGCTATGTCCTGCGGAAGTCCGACTTCCTGCCGGACGCGGCCTGGCGACCGATCGAGAAACTGTCGATCCATCTGCTGTATCCCGGCTTTCTGATCACCGCGATCTGGCACGCCGACATCTCGGGCGGAGGCGCGACGGCGGCCGGGGCGGCGGCGGTCAGCACGGCCCTGATCATCGGCGGCATCACGCTTGTCGCCCGACCGCTCATGAAGCTGGACGGCCCGGCCTTCACCTCGGTGTTCCAGGGCGTCATCCGCTGGAACAGCTTCGTCTTCCTGCCGGTGATCCAGGCCGTCTACGGTGCCGACGGCCTGGCGCTGGCGGCCGTGGTGATCGGGGCCATGATCCCCGTGACCAATGTCCTGTGCGTCTTCGTCCTGGTGCGCTGGGGTGCCGACCAGCGAGAGATGTCGGCCCTGTCGCTGGCGAAAGCGATCCTGTCGAACCCCCTGCTGGTCGCCTGTCTGATCGGTCTGTCGCTGAATCTGACCGGCATGCCGCGCCTGGCGGGGATATCCGAGACGCTGGTCCTGCTGGGCGGCGCAGCACTGCCGCTAGGGCTGATCGTGGCGGGTGCGGGGCTGAGTTTCGCCGAGGTGGCGCGGCGGCGGGTAACCATCACCGGGGTTTCGATCGTCAAGCTGGTCATCACACCCTTCCTGATGTGGGGCCTGTGCCGGCTGTACGGAGGCTCCGAGACGGCGCAGGGCATCGCACTCCTGTGCGGCGCGGCCCCCGGCGCGGCGGCCAGCTATATCCTGGCGCGACAGATGGGTGGGGACGCCCCCCTGATGGCCGGGATCGTCGCCCTGACCACGGTCGGAAGCGCCGCGGGCATTCCGCTGCTGCTCGCGCTGTTCCATCTGACGTGATCAGGGGCTATAGGCGGGCTTTGATGACAGACTCAGCCGTCGCCGCCGACCTGATCGCCGACCGGCTGGTCCCGTTTCCGAAACCCCATTTCCTGGCCGCGGCCGATCTGGACCCGCCGTTCGCGGCATCGCTGCTGGATCTGGCCGACGCCTTCGTGGACCTGAACCGGCAGTCCTCCAAGGCGCTGGATCTCTTGCGCGGCCGAACGATCCTGAACCTGTTCTTCGAGAATTCGACCCGGACCAGCTCATCGTTCGAGATCGCGGCCAAGCGCCTGGGTGCCGACGTCGTGACCATGCCGGTCGGCGCCAGTTCGGTGAAGAAGGGCGAGACCCTCATCGATACGGCCGTGACCCTGAACGCCATGCGGCCCGACATTCTGGTCGTCCGGCACGGGGCGTCGGGCGCCGCCGCCCTGCTGTCACAAAAGGTCGGCTGCGCGGTTGTCAACGCCGGCGACGGGCGCCACGAGCACCCGACCCAGGCCCTGCTTGATTTGCTCAGCCTGAGACGGGCGTTCGGTGACGTCGGCGGGCTGACGGTCGCGATCTGCGGCGACATCGCTCACAGCCGGGTGGCGCGGTCCAACGTCGCCCTGCTGTCGATGATGGGGGCCCGTGTGCGGTTGATCGGCCCGCCGACCCTGGTCCCGGGTGATGCCGACCGCTGGGGCTGCGAGGTGTTCCACGACATGCGCGAAGGGTTGTCAGGCTGCGACGTGGTGATGATGCTCAGGCTTCAGCTGGAGCGGATGGACGGGGCCCTGGTGCCGTCGACACGCGAATACTTCCGCTTCTGGGGGCTCGACCGCGAGAAGCTGTCCTGGGCCGCGCCGGGCGCGAAAGTCATGCATCCCGGACCGATGAACCGGGGCGTGGAGATCGATTCCGACGTGGCCGACGATCTGAGCGTCTCCCTGATCCAGGATCAGGTCGAGATGGGGGTAGCCGCCCGGATGGCCGTGCTGGCCTCCCTGTCGGCCAGGCTGGAGGGCGCGGCATGAGCCTGGCCATCGTCAACGCCCGCCTGCTGGACCCGGCGTCGGACTTCGACGGTCCCGGCTGCGTGCTGATCGAGGACGGCGTCATCACCGTGGTCGATCACGGACCGTCGGCCCGGCGCGCGGATCAGGTCATCGACGCTGGAGGTCTTTGCCTTGCGCCCGGGCTGATCGATATCCGCGTGCGGACCGGCGAACCCGGAGCCGAGCCCAAGGAGACGCTGAAGTCCGCCAGTCTGTCGGCAGCGGCAGGGGGGGTCACCACCATCGTCATCCAGCCGGACACCGATCCCGCCGTCGACGATCCGGCCATGATCGACTTCATCCAGCGGCGTGGCGCCGCGCTCGGTCTGGTCAACGTCCGCGCGGCCGGGGCGGCGACGAAGGGACGGGGAGGGACCCGCATGGCCGAGATCGGCCTGATGCACGAGGCCGGGGCTCTCTACTTCACCGACGGCGACCAAGTGGTGGCTGACAGCCGGGTGCTGCAGCGGATCATGGCCTATGCCACGGCCTTCAACGCCATGATCGCCTGCCGCCCGGCCGATCCCTGGCTGTCGGAGGGGGCGGTGGCCACCTCCGGCGAACTGGCGACGCGGCTGGGCCTCGCCTCCGCCCCGGCCATCGCCGAGCGCATCCAGCTGGAGCGGGACCTGGCCCTGGTCGAACAGACCGGCGTGCGATTTCTGGTGGACCAGATCTCGACCGAAGCCGCCCTCGAGGTGCTGGCCCGGGCCCGGGCTCGGGGGCTGGAGGTCGCGGCCTCGGTGTCGATCAACCACCTGTGCTTCAACGAGGTCGACATCGGCGACTACCGGACCTTCTATCGCCTCGATCCGCCACTGCGACCCGAAAGCGACCGGCGGGCCCTGGTCGAGGCGGTCCGGGACGGGCTGATCGAGGCGATCACTTCGGCCCACACGCCCGCGCCGGCCGAGGACAAGCGCCGGCCGTTCGCCGAGGCTGCGCCCGGGGCTGTCGGGCTGGAGACCCTATTGCCCGCCGCGCTGACCCTGCATCACGAAGAAGGGATCGACCTGCTGGACGTGCTGCGGCCCCTCACGGAGGGGCCAGCGACCCTGCTGGGGCTGGACGCCGGTCGACTGGCCCCGGGTGCCCCGGCGGACTTGTTGCTCTTTGACCCCGGCGCTCCGGTCGTCGTCGACGCGGACGCCTTGAGATCCAAGTCAAAGAACTCACCCTTTGACGGGCGCAGGTTGCAGGGCCGGACGGCGCGGACGATCGTCGCAGGACGGACCGTCCACGCCGCCTGAGGCCGGGTCAGGAGGCCGGCAGAGCCTTCAGGTCAGCCTCGATGGCATCAATGGTCGCCTGGCTGATCATGCCACCCGACAGGGGCATCACTACGACGAGCGTCATGTCCTCGAACTGGGGGCGCATCGGATGCTGGCTAACGCCCGGCAGGTGCTTTTCCATGACAACGGCCGTCTGTGCATTGTTCAGCAGATCCTTGATCGGGCTTGCGATCGTCGGAAGGGCTGCGGCCGGGGCGGCAGTGTTCGCCGGGTCGCCGGCAGGCGCGGGAGCCGTGTCCTGGGCGAGAGCAGAGGGAGCGACCGCGGCGAGGGCGGCGGCGACGAGGATGGACCGGATCATGGGACACTCCAGAAAGGTGAGGCCGCAGAAGACCCGCAAAAAGCGACAGGCTCAAGACACGATCTTCCGCTCGACCCTGCGCGGCGCTAATCACGGGTCATGACCGACACGATCGAGACATCGAAACTGATCCAGGGCCGCACCGGGGCCTGGGAAATCGTTATGGGGCTGGAGATCCACGCCCAGGTGGCCTCCAGGGCCAAGCTGTTCTCCGGCGCGGCCGTGGGCTTCGGCGCGGGCCCCAATGAGCAGGTGTCGCTGGTCGATGCGGGCTTCCCCGGCATGCTGCCGACCCTGAACCGCCACTGCGTCGAACAGGCGGTGAAGACAGGCCTCGGCCTGAAGGCGCAGATCAACAGGCGCAGCCAGTTCGACCGCAAGAACTATTTCTACCCCGACCTGCCGACCGGCTATCAGATCAGCCAGCTGTACTTCCCGATCGTCGGCGAGGGCGTGGTCGAGGTGGAGGCCGAGGACGGCAGCTTCTTCAACGTCGGCATCGAGCGCCTGCATCTGGAGCAGGACGCCGGCAAGCTGATCCATGACCTGTCCCCGACCGAAAGCTATGTCGATCTGAACCGCGCGGGCACCGCCCTGATGGAGATCGTCTCAAGGCCCGACCTGCGCACGCCGGAAGAGGCTGTCGCCTACGTCAAGAAAATCCGGACCATCCTGATCTATCTCGGCACCTGCGACGGGGACATGGAAAAGGGCAATCTGCGCGCCGACGTGAACGTCTCGGTTTGCCGCGAGGGCGGCTATGCCAGATTCAAGGCCACGGGCGACTTCGGCCACCTCGGGACGCGCTGTGAGATCAAGAATGTCAACAGTTTCCGCTTCATTTCTCAGGCGATCCAGTATGAGGCACGCCGCCAGATCGAGATCCTGGAGGACGGCGGCAAGATCGATCAGGAGACCCGGCTGTTCGACCCGGTGAAGGGCGAGACGCGGTCGATGCGGTCCAAGGAGGAGGCGAACGATTACCGCTACTTCCCCGACCCGGACCTGCTGCCACTTGAGCTGGAACAGGCCTGGATCGACGGCATCAGGGCGACCCTGCCCGAACTGCCCGACGACAAGCGTCGGCGTCTGATGAGCGAGTACGGCCTGTCGCAGTACGACGCCGTCGTGCTGATCTCCGAGCAGGCCAAGGCCGACTATTTCGAAGCGGCGGCCAAGGGTCGCGATGCGAAGCTGGTGTCGAACTGGGTCACGAACGAGCTCTCGGCCCGGCTGGCGGCGGACGGCAGGGACTTCTCCGAAAGCCCCGTGCCCGCGAGCCATGTCGCCGAACTTGTGGCGCTGATCGAGGACGGCACGATCTCATCGAAGATCGCCAAGGAGGTCTTCGATCACGTCTGGAACGGCGAGGGCTCCCCGTCCGCGGTGGTCGAGACGCACGGCCTGAAGCAGGTCACAGACACCGGGGCGATCGAGAAGGCCGTCGACGAGATCATCGCCGCCAATCCGGACAAGGCCGCTGCCGTCGCCGAAAAGCCCCAGGCGATCGGATGGTTCGTCGGTCAGGTCATGAAGGCGACTGGCGGGAAGGCAAATCCCGCCGCCGTCAACGATATCCTCAAGAGCCGGCTGGGCATTCTCTAGGGCGCTATCGCTCACCGCGCGGCGGCCTGCTGCTTGAGCGCGGCGAAGCCGGGATACAGAAGGCCCGCTCGCAGCGATCCGGACGGGCCCTGCCGGTCTGCGCGGACCTAGTCGTTCAGCAGCGAGATGATCACGCCTGTGGCGAGCGCCGCCAGCACGATGTCGCCCGTGTCGGTCCGGTAGTAGCCGTGGCCGCGCGGCGGGGGCGCGTAGCCGTAACGGTGATAGTCGCGCACGTACCAGCGGCCACGATAGTCGTAGGGGATGGTCGCGCCGCGGTACCAGCGGCTGCGATGCCCCAAGGCGTTACCGCCATAATGACGGCCGTCTCGCCACTGGTCGCGCTGGCCGCGGCGGTAGTCATGATAGCGCTCGCGCTCGGTGTAGCGGCCGCCGTCGTGGCGGTTCCGGTCCGATCGTCGCTCCCAGCGTTCGTAGCGACCGTCGCCATCGCGGTCACCGCGCCAGTGCTGGGCCGAGGCGGCGATAGGGGAGGCGATGGTGGCGAGGGTCGCCAGCGCGCCGATGACCAGGATCCTTGTTTTCATCCCATGCTCCAGTGGAAAGCCGTGCTCGCGCACAGGTCGCGGGGGGCACCCGACCGGACCCCAGTTTTTGGCGCGGGCGATGAACCGGCGCTGAATGCACGGTTCAGGATTGCCCGGAATGGACGGCCGACAGACGGCGCAATTCCGGTCCGGCCGCCACAACGGGGCTTGCATGGGCTTCTACACCGGGGTGGAGTGGCGCGGCTTCGGTGCGCAGCCTGACCTGTCAGGTCTGGCCTATCCGGGAGCCGGGCAAGGGGAGTGACCTATGGTGTCGAGAAATCGGGTTTGCTGGCTCGCCGTCGGCGCAGCCGTGCTGGTCGCGGCGGGTCAGGCCACGGCCCAGGCTCCGGATCAGGCGACGGTCTATCAGCAGCCGCCCCAGCCGATCGCCGCAATCCTCGATTCGGACCCCACGCCCATCGCCAGCCTCGGTCCCGACCGAAAGCGTCTGGCCCTGTTCGGCCGGGCCAATCTGCCGCCCATCTCGGAACTGGCCGAGCCCTCGCTGCGGCTGGCGGGTTACCGGATCAATCCACGCAACAACGGTCCAGCGAACGGGCGTCTCGCCTGGCTGACCTCGATGCGGTTCAAGGATGTGGCAAGCGGTGTCGAGGTGGTGGCGGCGCTTCCTGCAGGGACACGGTTCATCTCTCCCAGCTGGTCCCCGGACGGGGGACGGGTCGCCCTTCTGCGCGACGCGCCCGAAGGTCTGGAGCTCTGGGTCGTGGACGCCCGCACCGGCGCAGCCGCGGCCCTGACCGGGGCGGTGGTCAATGCGGCTGCAGGCGCAGGCCTCGAATGGGCACCCGACAGCCGTTCGATCCTGTTCCGTGCCGTCCCGGACGGACGCGGCCCGGCACCGGTCGCCGACGCCGCCCCGACCGGCCCGATCGTCGAACAGACCGGAGGATCGGCACGCCCGGTCCGGACCTACCAGGACCTGCTGGGCAGCCCTGCGGACGAGCGGGCGTTCGACTACTATTTCACCGCACAGCTGACTCTGGCGAGCCTCGACGGCCGCCTGACGCCGGTCGGCCAGGCCGGGATCATCCTCGGCGCCTCGATCTCGCCGGACGGGCGCTATGTCCTTCAGACCCGCGCAAAGCGACCCTACAGCTACGCCGTGCCGGCCGGGCTGTTTCCAGCGGACATCCTGGTGACCGACCTGTCGGGTCGGGTGGTGCATCAGGTCGCCGACCTGCCGCTGCGCGACAACATTCCGCCGCCGTTCGACGCCGTGGCGACCGGTCCGCGCTCGGTCAGCTGGCGCGCCGACGCGCCCGCCACCCTGGTCTGGGCCGAAGCCCAGGACGGCGGCGACCCGCGTGGCCAGGCCGAGGTGCGTGATCGCGTCTTCATGCGTGCCGCGCCGTTCAACGCGGAACCCACCCGGCTGCTTGACCTGCCCGAACGCTACGCTGGCGTGAGCTGGGGCCGCGACGATACCGCCATCGTCTACAGCCGCTGGTTCAATACCCGCCACGAGACACGGTTCGTGGTCGATCCCTCCGATCCCGGCGAAGGCCGGGTGATTGTCGATCGCAACTATCAGGACCGCTACAACGACCCCGGCACGCCCCTGACCGAACCGAACGCGGCCGGGCGGCCGGTCATGACTTTCGCCGGTGAGGGCCGCACCATCCTGATGGACGGGCCCGGGGCGACGCGGCAGGGCGAATATCCCTTCCTCGCCCGCATGAACCTGGACACCGGCGAGCGGACCGAGCTGTGGCGCTCGGCAGCGGGCAGCTATGAGACCATCGTCGGTCTGCTGGACGACGACGGCCGCCGCTTTGTCTCAAGGCGCGAGACCCAGAGCACGCCCCCGAACATGGTCATCCGCGATCTGGATGCCGGCGATCCGACGCCCCTGACGGCCTTCCCCGATCCCGCGCCCCAGCTGGCCGGGGTGTCGCGTCAGACCATCACCTACAGCCGCGCCGACGGAGTGCAGCTGTCGGGCACCCTCTATCTTCCGGCCGGTTATGACGTCGCGCGCGACGGGCCCCTGCCTCTGGTGATGTGGGCCTATCCTGCGGAGTTCACCGACGCGGCGGTGGCGGGGCAGGTCGTCGACACCGATAACCGCTTCGTGCGCCCCGGGGGCTTCAGCCACCTGTTCCTTTTGACCCAGGGCTATGCGGTGCTGGACGATCCCTCGATGCCGATCGTCGGTGTGGACGGGGCCGAGCCGAACGACACCTATATTGAACAGCTGTCGGCCAGCGCCGAGGCGGCCGTCGAGGCGGTTGTGGCTCTGGGTGTCGCCGATCGCGACCGTATCGCCGTCGGCGGGCACAGCTACGGAGCCTTCATGACGGCCAATCTTCTGGCGCATACGGACCTGTTCCGCGCCGGTATCGCGCGGTCAGGGGCCTACAACCGCACCCTGACGCCGTTCGGATTCCAGGCGGAGCAGCGGACCTACTGGGAGGCGACGGACACCTATACCCGCATGTCGCCCTTTACCTTCGCTCATAGGGTGAATGAGCCCATCCTGCTGATTCACGGCGAGGCGGATGACAACTCAGGCACCTTCCCGGTCCAGTCAGAACGTTTCTATGCGGCGCTGAGGGGGAGTGGAGCGACTGCCCGTTATGTCGTCCTGCCTCACGAGGCGCATGGATACCGCGCTCGCGAGTCTGTCGGCCACACCCTGTGGGAGATGGTCAACTGGCTGGACACCCATGTGAAGGGCGCGTCGGCGGGGCCCTGAGACGCTGTCTGTCCCGCAGGCGGAGAGCCGCAAAAGGGTGTGTTCTTCAACGCCGCGCTCCTGGGCGGGTCCCGGTCGCTGCGAAAGACAAGCAATGCGGACCGCCTTCGGGAGAACAATCGAGCAGAGACCTCGCACCTTCCGATCCGACGACGAGAGCGGCAGCAGCAGCGGTCCAAATCCCGAGCCTCTGCCCAGGGATTCCTCGCCACCCGTAATGTGTCTCGCCTGCGCGACTTGGCGTTGGGACAGAGGAAACGAGACCTGAATCATCACGCTCGGCAATCCCTGTTGAGCTGAGAGTGGCTGCAGCGTTCGGACGCATCCCTTTGCGGGCTTTTCGCCTTGCGTCCGATCATTCGCTCCAGAACACTGATCTTTGAAGGCCAGCCTGTCCGGAGAGGTGGAATGCGGATACGAAGACTCATTGGGTTGGCGACGCTGGTCCTGTTTTCATTGACCTCAGCGTCGGGGGCGCAAGTCGTCACCCCACCGACCGAGGTCGCCCCGGGTCTTCAAGTCACCCGGCCGCCCGCCTTGAGTGCGCCGAACCAGCCAGCGTTATCGCCGCAGAGCCTTCAGCGCATTGATGTACCCGCGACCCGCCGCATGTCGCTGGTACTTCCGCCCCCGAGACTAACCTCCGTCCGGGACGAGATCCGGCGTTCTTCGCTCTATCTCGCCGAAATCGATGCGGCGGCCGTAGCCAGTGCGCGCCAGGACGTTGTGGTCGCCTTGTCCAGCGAGGTTCGCGTCAACCTGTCCGCCCTTGTTCGGGAAACAAATCTGGCGGCCTCGACCGGCCTTGATGGACTCAGTCCGCAAGCGGCCCAGTCATTGCTGGGCGGCACGCCGACCTTCAACACGGCCATCTTTGCCCTCGAAGATCGGCTGGTTGTGGTCAGGGAAGCTCTCGTTCCCTTCTCGGCAGCCACCTGCCGTAGCGAACCCCGGAGAACGCGGCGGCCGATGCTTCGCCAATTCCTGGACAAGGAGTGCTTCTCGCTAGCCCCGCGTGAGACCTGGGCTGACGCCAGACTTCCGGCCGGCCGTGACAGGGTCTTTCGTACCGACGGGCCTGAGGGAGAGGCTGCGGCTTTGGCAGAGATCAACGTCGCCTCCGAGTTCCAGGCAGAGATAGCCGATATTCGGGCTGAACTGGCTGGCGCACCTTCTGACGCCGAGTGGCTTCCCGGCCTTACGGTCGCAGCGGCTCGCAGCCTTTCGGATGAAGCGCTGCTGGACGCAGAGTTGAACGGTTCGCCCCGTCTGATCATCCAGACGAGTGTGCTTCCTTATGGACCGCGCGTGGCCGCTCCCTCCACGAGCAGTCCGCAAGGCCCGGGACCACTCGGACAGTTCGTGGTGAGTGTTGATCCCGACATAGCGCGCACGGCGCCGCCGCCTGCGCCGCTTTCATCTCAGCTGCGGAACTACCTCATCCAGCCGTCTCCCCGTCTCCAGGCCTATGACGCGAGAATCCAGACCCGACTTACCCAGGAGCAGCTCGGCCGTGGACGACTGACGTTCGATGCGCCCGCCAATCCTCTCGACGCTCCAGCCGGAAATCGCAGCACGCTTGCTGATGGAACGCGGGATTTGCCCCGGCTCGACGCGCGACGTCGCACCGGTGAGATCCTCGACGAGCGCTATCGCACCCTGCTTATGGGGCGAACCGTGCTTCAGCACTTCGGCGATGACTACCGGGTGTCGTTCGGGCGGAACGGACGGTGGCACGTCGGGTTCGAGTGGTGGGCGGGTTACGGCTACGGCCTCAGGTTCCCGTTTGAACTGGCGATGTCGAGCCGTGAGACGTTCCGCAGCGGAGCCACGATTACTGCCCGGGCTGAGCCGCCCTTGTACACCGAAGCGCTCAACGTTGATGTCTCGGTTGCCGGAATTGCGAGGACCCGTGACGGCCGATCACCCTACGCCGATGCCGGTCTCCCGGCGCGACTTCATGCCGGTGATGCCGAGTTGTTTCTCGCGGCCTATGCGGGGTGCCGTCTCTATGGACGTGTCCCGATCGCCGGCAGCTTCGGCGTGCGTTGCCCGAGTTTCAGTGTGCCGGAGGGGTGTGGCCCCAACGGCTGTTCGCCGAGCCCTGAGGAGTGCCGGGACAGCCCGTTCTGCGAGAACTTCACCCCGCGTCTGCAGTCGCGGCCCTGGCGTCTGGGCGACATAACCGTGCCCGCCTCGATCCACGGCCTTGAACTCAACGCGGGCATTCTGCGCGCCGGCGTAGACCCCGGGATCGAAGCGTTGGCGATCGATACGCGCCTTGGTCTGCTCGCCGAGGCCGTATCTGGAGAGTTCCCGTCAGTCGGAAGAGGGTCCTGCCGCGGACTGGATCACATGCAGGCCAATACCTTGGTCGGCCCTGGGGCGTGTCGGCTTGTCTTCGCTCAGCAGGATGCTCCCCGCATGCAACTGTCCGTCGTGCCTGATGCCGGTCGTGATGCCTCGTTGCGGCTAACCGATCCCCGTCTCGACCTGACGGTCGGCCTTGCGCCCTTTATGGAGCTCTACGTCGTCTTCGACCTGAAGGTGTGGTCCAAGCGTTGGGATTGGCGTCTGCATCTCGGCCGGTTCGACATCGCCGCGACCTTTGACGCGCATGACGGTACGCCCTCGAGGTTCGAGGTCGGTGAATGTGACTTTGGTTCACCGATCGTCGTGGACTGTCGTGGTGTTCAGCGTCAGATCAGCGATGTCCCCGGCTAGCTCGCGCGCTGGCCACAGTCGTCGAAATGTCGAGACGTTGGGGTGGATGGCGGACAGGGTGACGGTTAGCGGAGCATTCGGGATCATTCACAGTGGTTCAAGACATCAGTCCTGGCGATATGATTTTTCAGCACTTTCACAAGTTTTGGCTCCTACGACATTCAATATCGTTCTTGGCAAATCACCTCCAAAGTGGTGGGAAGGGTGGTGGGAAAGAACGGCCTGACGTGGTGGGATGGGGCTCTCAACGCTAGAGATCAAACACGCCAAAACAGGCATGCATGCCGACGGCGAAGGCTTGTACCTGTCTGTCGCAAAGACGGGGTCGAAAAGCTGGATCTTCCGCTATCAGGTCGCCGGCCGTCGGCGGGAAATGGGACTTGGCTCACTCACATCGCTGAGCGCCACAAAGGCTCGCGCGCGCGCCGAGGAACTTCGTGAACTGACGAGGGCAGGGGTCGACCCGCTTGAGGAGCGCAAGCAGGCTGCCATTGCCAAGGCCCGAGAGGCGGCAGAGCTACGAGCGCAGGAGACGGCAGCAGCTCTGACATTTGAGACGGTCGCAACGGACTACATCAAAGCCCACAGTCCCGGTTGGCGGAGCGCCAAACACGCGGATCAGTGGACACGAACCCTTGAGCTCTACGCCTACCCCGTGATTGGCAACCTGCCCATTCAGGAGGTCACGACGGAGCACCTCCTGAGGATCTTGCAGCCAGTCTGGTCGAACAAGACAGAGACGGCCTCCAGAGTGCGATCACGGATCGAGCTCATCATCGGCTTCGCTAAGGCGAGAGGATGGTCTCGTGGAGAAAACCCGGCCACGTGGCGGGGTCACCTCGACGCCCTCTTGCCCACCAAATCCCGGGTCAAGCCAGTTCGTCACCACGCCGCACTCGACTGGAACCAGATGGCGGATTTCATGGCGCGGCTTTCGATCATACCGGGGGTGAGTTCCAGGGCCCTGGCCTTCGTCATCCTGACGGCAGCGCGCTCCGGTGAGGTTCGTCATGCTCGATGGCGGGAGATCGACCTCGAGGAGGCGACCTGGACCGTACCTGCCGAACGCATGAAGGCGCGCAAAGAACACCGCGTTCCGCTAAGCGCAGACGCTGTTGCGCTCTTGCAGGTACTTCCAAGGCTTGGGGATGCCGAGGATCCTCAGAGTGACCTGGTTTTTCCGGGGGCACACTCGGGACGTCCCTTGTCGGACATGAGCCTCCTGACCGTTATTCGTCGCATGGACCGTGGGGAGGGTGCCGAGCACATCACCGTGCATGGCTTTAGATCATCCTTCAGGGACTGGGCCTCCGAAGCCACCTTCCACCATCCGGATGTCGTCGAGTTGGCCCTAGCGCACACCATCGCCAACAAGGTGGAGGCCGCCTATCGACGTGGCGATATGTTTGCGAAGCGTCGCAGCTTAATGGAGGACTGGGCGGCTTGGTGCCGAGGATCGGTGGGATAACTCCACGAAAAATCGGAAGGCTGAAACCGAACGAAGGCGTTCCGAGGCACCGGCGAACGTCGTCTTCGTGCCCCGTCTCATTACCCGTGAAAACAATGGCCTGGCCGCTGTTGTTCCCTGATAACTTGCGATTCAAGCCGGCAGCGTTCGCTTAATCTCGAAACTCGCGTTGGCCTGCACCCGGTTTCGTGGACACCAAGATAAGGTGTTTTTGGAGCTGGAGGGTGATGATGCAACGACGGAAGTTCAGCCGGGAGTTCAAGCTCGAGGCGGTCAAGCTGGTGCGGGATCGCGGTG